>TARA_R110001606_G_scaffold159551_1_pt1 | contig 70961 bp, 58 predicted proteins | sample TARA_R110001606 | Tara Oceans TARA_R110001606 (sample SAMEA4398315) | marine metagenome | biome: Polar Biome; feature: [SRF] surface water layer (ENVO:00010504); material: water (ENVO:00002006), including particulate matter (ENVO:01000060) such as... | depth 5 m
GCATTCGAATGCGCCCGTAGCTCAGCTGGATAGAGTACTGCCCTCCGGAGGCAAGGGTCACTGAAAAAATCCGGAACCGAAGGCAACGGTCAAACATGCCAATTTTGTTGATAACCGCCCGTAGCTCAGCTGGATAGAGCGTCGCCCTCCGGAGGCGAAGGTCTCAGGTTCGAATCCTGACGGGCGGGCCATTAACTTGGCAATTCAATGAGTTATTCCCCCCCTCTTTTTGTCCGGTGTCATCCGCACCTGAGCACTTGAAAATTCTACGCACGAATTCCCTGACTTTTGCACGACCAGCTCAAAAGACCGAATTTTTCTCTATTTTTTCGCCTGTGCCCAAATGGTGCCCTGGCCGTGCCCAGCTATTTTGCAACGCTGAATCATCACTCGCTTTCAAGACCTTTGCACCGATTCCACCCTGCTAAACCTGTGGCACAACCTCGCTCCCCGGAACCTATCTCGTTATCGTGCCCCCTTGAATAGACGAGCAAAAACCGCAACCATCGTAAAGACAAGTCCTCAGGGTTTATATTTTTATGATTTCGTCAGAACCTTGCCCTTTTTGCGATATGCCTGATGACCGAATTCTTCATGTAAGCGAAAACGGAATAGTGGTTCGAGATGGATATCCGGTCTCTCGCGGGCATTGTTTAATAATTCCGAAACACCACTACCCCGATTTCTTCAGCCTGCCCGAACACATCCGCAATGAGCTTTTCCAGTTAGTCGAAACTACAAAAGCTCAGCTATACGATGAGTTCGACCCAGACGGATACAATATTGGAATCAACAGCGGGGGAGCCGCAGGCCAAACAGTCCCGCATCTACACATTCACCTCATTCCAAGATTCGCAGGCGACATGGATGACCCACGGGGTGGAGTCCGCTGGATTTTTCCGGAAAAAGCAAAGTACTGGACATGAGACAGCATCTTCCCCAAGACAACGATCTCAACATCGGTGCTCTAGCCGGCCTTTTCCATAACACGACGAATTCCTACAAACTACTGTTCTTCTTAGCATTATTAGAGATCGTCGAGTCACGCTCTGCGATCAACGACTGGGATTGCCGAATAGATCTGAAACTGCTGTGCTCCAACCTACTGCGATTCGGCTGGTACCCGCACCGATTCTTCAAGCTATCATTTGGCAGCCAAGACAAGATCGGACGCGCATTGGATAAGCTCAGCTTCGGAATAAACGAATCAGCCATCACAAACCCTGCAACAAAGGCTCGCCTAAACGAATCGATACACGAGCAATTTACTGAAATCGGCGCAGACTTTTTGACCCGTTACGTGCCCTATCGGCTGCTGACTTCGTTCTTTACTGCCGAACTCAAGGGGCTACTCGATGCGCAGAAAAACCAATCTATCGCACACTTAGCCGAACAGTCATTCCAAACAGACTGCCCAGCCCTATACCGTTTTATCAATGATCATTCAGAGATTGAGCTACACCCCCAGTGGAACAAATATATCCGAGCAAACTTGGCGATCATCAAAGGATGGGCGCTTTTTCAATGGGCTGACTACCTTCAGCGTAAAAACCCAAACACCCCGGCTCTAATCAGAAAAATAGAGCCCCCAATCAAACGGGCATCCCTGTCAGAACAGACAAGATTCTGGAACACTGTCGTAATGGAACGACCTATTCATTGCATCTACTCTGGAACTCTCCTTCAGCCATCCTCATTCGCCCTCGATCACTTTTTACCTTGGTCATTCGTTTGCCATGACGAGTTGTGGAATCTAATTCCTGTAGACCCCCGCGCAAACTCAAGCAAAGGTAGGTCGCTGCCCAACGATAAGTTCATTGATCCGTTCATTGAGCAGCAAGTGAATGCCCTCAAGGTGCACCGAGATAGAAGCAATAAGTCCTGGAAAAAGACTATACAGCCATACGTCGAAGGCCTGACCTTGACCGAAGAGGAGGTTGGAACTCCGGAAATCGTGGGGCTTGCTCTTTCGAACAAAATCAAGCCTCTAATATCACTGGCTCGGACGATGGGGTACTAACGACATAATTCATCACCCGGACCAATACCAGCAATCCTTCTGACCGGCTTGGCTCCAGATTCATCACCCTCTGGTGTACGCTAGGCGATCAATAAAACAGGTGTCGGCACATTCGGTTCAGCCCCGTGGACAAATCAAATAGGTTTATTGGCAAGAAGATCGCTGATTACAGGTATCTACATACCTCCGCACTTTCTGAACTTGACGAAGAAAGCCGCAGCGCTGTGCGCAAAGCCGAGGCCAGGATTACGCCAGGAGCCCAGTACAACGTCATTAAGATCCGAGAAAGTGCTCCCGAAATATCTTTCCTGAACTATCCAACCTTTTTTGAGGAAGCTTTCCCGATTCTCGAACAATCATGGAAGGTTAACCTCGATACAGGGCAGTGCCGATACAGAGTTTATTCAGAGTCGAATAATCCCCCCATCCTTCACCGCAAAGAACTTCTGCTGCCATCCTATCACCCAGATTCTCAACGGTTTTTGGAGCTGACCAAAGAGGCTGAAAGTATCGGCTTATTCGACGATACGACCAGAATAGGGTTTCTACAGGATTGGAACCGCCTCTTGGAGCTTAAAGGCTATGAGGTTTCCGAGCACGCCCTAGTGCCTCTAGCCAATGACACTACAGAGAACCTGCCAGCCATCGAAAGCGGTGCAGAAATTCACCGACATTTGACTGCCCTCACTCGAACGCAACTATCGGCACCTATGCAAAGCCTTGCGCGATATGGCTACCTTGATCAGACGAGGTCAGTCTTTGACTACGGGTGCGGCAAGGGCAACGATGTTCTGCTCCTAAAAGATAGCAATATAAACGTAGCTGGATGGGATCCTTATTATTCTCCCAGTGCAGAAAAGAAAACAGCAGATATCGTCAACCTAGGGTTCGTCATCAATGTTATTGAAGTGCCGGAGGAGCGTCACCTCGTCCTAACCAGCGCCTATGAACTTGCGTCAGAAATCTTGGTCGTAGCTGCGATGCTGGAAAACGCAAATGCTCGGGGTGGACTGCCTTTCAGGGATGGTGTGCGCACCTCACGAAACACTTTCCAAAAGTATTTTTCACAAGGCGAACTGGCAACTTACATTGAATCAGTGCTCAGAACGGAGCCTGTTCCGATAGCTCCGGGAATTTTTTACGCTTTCAAGACGGATGCAGCGAAGGCTGACTTTCTGGCTAAAAAAAGCGTTAAACGAAGCCGCCCTCGACTACTTCGAGCGAAGAGATCGCTCAACAGCCAGAAACCTGAGCTCCGGGCACCGGCTGGTCTACGAAAGTATGAAAACAACAAGGATGTTTTCGAAAAGTTGTGGAGCACTTGGCTAGATTTTGGCAGAAAACCCAGACCAAGCGAGATCGAAAACCTCAATGACATTCGGAGATTTCTGGGCTCCTACCCTGCCGCATTGAGAACTCTTGAGACCATCAAGAATGAGGAGGGAGCGGTAGCATTAGCGAGGGCTGAACAGGCTCGCAAGAACGATCTGATTGTTCAGTTTGCCGAACTACGATTCTTCCGGAGCTCTCCCCCACGCCCTATGCCTGACAAGCTCAAGGAAGATATCAGACATTTTTTTGGGACCCTAGCGAATGCCCAAACAATCGGAGAAGATCATCTCGTTCAAGTATTGGATAAGAGCGCAATACTGTCTGCTTGTATCGAAGCCTCTGAGCAGGGCTTGGGGTGGCTGCATGACGATCACTCACTGCAGCTACACACTGAGTTAATCCCAAGATTGCCCCCAGTCCTACGAATTTACATCACATGTGCATCTAGCCTATTCGGAGACCCAAGTTCTGCCGATCTAGTCAAAATCCACATCCGATCTGGGAAGCTTTCCCTCATGAGTTACGACGACTTCTTCGGAAAGGCCATTCCGAAAATGCTCGTTCGCACCAAGATTAATCTGAAAAATCAGCGGATCGATGTTTACCAATACGGTGAGGAGTTTGCCCCTCCCAACCTCTACCTGAAGAGCAGGTATATGCATGAGGATCAAGAAAACTATGCTGAACAATTGCGTTTTGATGAAGCACTTGAACAACTGGGAGTTAGCGATTTTAGCGGCTTCGGCCCTCCTGACACAGATTTCCAGAGCGCGCTGCGCGACAAGAGATGGACAATAGAAGGACATAGCCTGACAAGGAGTACCGACATTCCGAACCTCGATCATCCCTGCGGCCGATACTTCAAATATCGCGACCTGATTGAATGCGGCGAAACGCAGAAGTCGCTCAAAATCGAGAATCACCCGCTCCAACCAGAGACTTACACCGCCCTCCTCGACCTAGCCAATAACCTTATCGATCCGATAGTGGACTATTTCGGCATGATCAAGCTCACGTATGGCTTTTGCTCGTCAGAACTGAGCAAAAATATACGGCGTAGGATCGCTCCGAAACTAGATCAGCATGCATCCCATGAACTGAACAGGTTAGGCAACCCCATCTGCATGCGAGGGGGCGCCGCAGTAGACTTTATCGTCGAAGATGAGGACATGTTCGAGGTCAGTCAATGGATCGCGGAAAACCTCGAATTCGATAGGATGTATTTCTATGGCCAAGACCGGCCAATTCACGTAAGTTTCAGCGAGACACCGGCAAAGCAGGTAACGGTGATGAAGCGAAGCTCTGCTAACGAACGATTAATCCCAAGATCTTACTATCTCAACGATTTCATGATCTTAGATAACTCTCCAATCTGAAACCTCGCCCTGGCCACGTTGACCCGGAAGTTTATTTTAGTTAAATTAACTTCCATTCCAACTTTTAACTTCCATTCCCGGAGACCCTCATGGCCGAGTTCTCCCACACCTTCCCGGCAGCTAGAGGCGTTCAGTCCGGACGGCCTTGTTACGTGGCCATGTGCCCGTTACGACTAATACCAAAAATTTTCATCTTCGATGGGCAGGAGGTTCCTCCAGAACTGAGAGCTCAACGAGTATTGAATCGAACCCGAATACCAGACATTGTCAGCTATTTGGTCGACAACCCAACGGACTATACGCTTTCGGGAATCACAGCGTCTGTAGATGGTCAGGTCTCGTTTGAACCCAGTACCGACACAGGTATCGCTCAAAACCTGGGGCTACTGTCGATCCCCATGGATGCAAAAATCCTGATCAACGACGGTCAACACCGCCGTGAAGCCATCGTTCAGGCAATCGAACAAAATCCAGAACTCGGTTACGACAACGTCCCTGTGTTGTTCTTTATTGACGAAGATCTGAAGCGCAGCCAGCAAATGTTCGCCGATCTCAACAAGCACGCTGTCCGACCAAGTGACTCTATCAGCACGCTCTACGACCACCGAGATCACTTATCCGAACTCGCCAGAGTTGTTGCTCGTGAGGTGAAGGTATTCTCCCGGCTGACGGAAATGGAGAGGTCCAGCATATCCAACCGAAGCAGTAAACTTTTTACACTGTCGGCTATCAAGAACGCCTCAAAGGCCCTGCTAATGAAAGGAAAGAGTGACCTAATTAGCGAGGATGAGCGGCAATTGGCAATTGAATACTGGAATGAAGTTGCCGCCAACATGAGAGACTGGCAACTCGCTCTGGAAAAGAAAGTAGCGACCTGCGAGCTCCGTGAACAATACGTTCATGCCCATGGCGTCATGCTGCAGGCGATGGGCCAAATAGGCGCCGACCTTTTATTCAAGCCAAAATCTCAATGGAGCCGGATACTGCAAGGTCTTCAAGACATTGATTGGGCACGAGCTAACAATGAGTGGGAAGGTCGAGCAATGCATCACGGTCGCATTAGCAAGGCTCGCAGTAGCGTCGTCCTCACGGGCAACTACATCAAACAGCAATTAAGTGTTCCACTCACCCCTTCCGAGCAGGAATACGAGGAGTCGCTTAAGCCATGACTGCGCAGGAACAGTTCGTTTTCCCGGATCATCTATCCATGATTCAGGAGTTTTCTCTTGGCAATCGCCCTCTAGTGGACCTAGTGCGCGAAATTCAGAACATATATTGCTCTGACGACCGGCCCTGGATTATTGGCTTCAGTGGAGGAAAAGACTCTACTTGCGTTCTTTCCTTGATCTACATGGCACTACTGCAGCTTCCTGCCGAAAAGCGAACCAAACATGTTTATGTGGTCTCGTCTGACACCTTGGTTGAGACCCCTGTCGTGGTCGACATGATCAAGCGAGTAATAAAGCTGATTAATGAGGCAGCGCCGAAAGAGGGCCTACCTATCAGTGCACACAGTGTTGTGCCAAAGACAGATCAAACCTTTTGGGTGAATTTGCTCGGGCGTGGTTATCCTGCACCAAATCAGACGTTCCGCTGGTGCACGGAACGAATGAAGATAGACCCTGTGAGCGAGTTTATACTCGATAAGGTCGCCAAATTTGGTGAGGCCGTTGTAGTGTTGGGCTCTCGCAGCCAAGAGAGTGCGTCTCGCGCCCAGGTTATCGCGAAACATAAAATCGATGGTTCTGCGCTTAGCCGCCACAGCTCTCTTCCAAACGCCTACACATATATGCCCATCGAAAGCTGGTCCGCAGACGAAGTGTGGATGTACCTAATGAGTGCCCCATGCCCATGGGGAGGATCAAACCAAGAGTTGCTCGAATTGTACAAAGGGTCGAACCAAGGCGAGTGCCCGCTGGTAATCGATAAAAGTACGCCCTCGTGTGGGAACAGCCGTTTCGGGTGCTGGACGTGCACCGTTGTGACTGACGATAAAGCGCTGCACGGCCTTATCGAGTCGGGTGCCAATTGGATGAAGCCTTTGTTGGCGTTCAGAAACAAACTATACATGTCCCGCCAACCAGAAAACTCTGAAGAGTATCGCAACTTCCGCCGCAGAACAGGAAGGGTCTCTTACAACTCGGGCGACATCAGTGATGATAGTGTGCGAGAAGTGCGCCATATCCCGGGTCCCTATTGGCTCTCCAAGCGCCAAGAATTCCTCCGTGAATTGCTCACCATTGAGAAGGGGATTAACGAGAGTGGTGAGTCTATCGAACTGATTACTCGCCCCGAGTTACACATGATAAGAAGAGAATGGCTACGCGACCCAAATGAACCGGACTGGGAAGACTCCCTGCCGCGGATTTATCGAGAGGTCTATGGAGAGGACCTCGATTGGGTAGAGGACGATGCTGGCGCATTTACACGAGCAGATTCCGAAACACTTGAGAGGCTCGCAGAAAAATATGGTGTTCCATCAGCGCTTGTTCGCAAGATGCTGGAAGCAGAACTTCAAGTATCGGGTCTAGGCAATCGAAGGGGCATACTGAACAGCCTGGAGAGTATCCTCCAAAGAGATTGGGAGGATCTAGACGCGATCAACGAGCGCAACCATTCCTTTCGTAAGCGAGGCAAATCGTACGTTGAGGAAGTGAAAGACGAATTTTCAGAGTTTTTGAACTAATGCTTATTAAAGAGCTTACGCTTACCGACTTTCGAGTCTACGAAGGGAAAAACTCCTTCAACCTCACGCCCAAAAAGCGTGCGGGCAAAACACGGCCCATCATTCTTTTTGGCGGTTTAAATGGCGCGGGTAAAACAAGCATCCTTTTGGGCGTAAGGTTGGCGCTCTACGGACGTTTATGTCTGGGCAGTGCAGTTTCTCAAAAGCGCTATGATGAGTTTCTGCTCGACGCCATCCATCACTCAAGAGAGACTGGTCGTTCTGCCAACTCTTCGTCTGTTGAGCTCAAATTCACTTACGCAAAGCTCGGAACGGAAAGCCAGTACCACGTTAAGCGTGAATGGGAACGAAAGGGCAAAGGCGTTAAGGAAACACTCACTGTCTTGGAGAATGATACGCCTATTAAAGGTCTGAGCTACGAGCAAGCTCAGAACTTTCTGAACGAACTGATACCTGCAGGTGTATCCGACTTATTCTTTTTTGACGGTGAGAAAATCGCCCAACTAGCTGATGATTCCGGAGGCATGGCCCTCGAACAATCTATCAAGAAATTACTCGGGCTCGACGTCGTTGAACGGCTCTCCGGCGATCTCACTGTTCTTAACCGGAACCTGGCTAAGCGATCGTCAGCTCAGGAAATGCAGGCACAAATCGACGCTGAGCAGACCAAACTGATGCACTGCCGGAAACAAACTGAGATCATCCGCCAAGACATCTCAACCATCCTCGCTCAGCGCGCTGAGTTACAAGAGCGCGCGAACCGGCTCCAAAAAGATATCGATGATCGAGGGGGACATTTCTCCACATCCCGGGCTCAGCTCGAAACCAAGCTGAGTCAGCTCCATAGCGAGCGAGATAGCTTAACATCCGACATTAATGGCCTTATATCCGACGCCGCACCTATTGCCTTGGCAGAAGATTTTTGCCGAAGAACTAAAGAGCGGATTGAGCAAGACCTCCAGCTTCAAGGGCTTTTGCAAGAACACAGAATCCACAACGAATACCGAGTACACCTCGAAGGCGCTCTCAATTCGAAGCTAGCACCCGATTCTTTGGGTATCGTGCTTGCCGAAATGGATAAACTGGGCAACTCCCATCAAGACCTCGGATCCCAGACTTTGGTTCATGACTTAACGCCTTCTCAAGCAGGGAAAATATACTCAGCATTCGAGGACGCCAGTAGACAACGGCAGGATGTGATTAAGTTGTTTGATGCTTTGGAGTGCATTGAAGCGGAACTTGATGAAATTGGAGCCTCTCTGGCCCGCGCTCCGGACGATTCATTGATTGCCTCTGATTTCGAAAACTTGCAGCAGCTACAGCAAAAACTTGGCAGGTTGGATGCGGAAATCGAGTCAGCGCGGGCGAAAGGAAAAGACACGGCTAATGAAGCCGTCGAGATAGCCCGTCGACTTGACCGACTGTACGAAACTGCTGCAAAGCTGAGCGACCAAAAAAGAGTTCTCGACTACGTCAACAACGCTAATGGTTTGCTCGCGGATTATGTCGACCAGACAGCGACCGCCAAGGTTCGAGACCTTGAAGTCCAGTTCACCGAGTGCTTTGCCAAACTTGCTCGGAAAGAAGACATGGATCTACAAATTCGGATCAACCCCAAGACCTTCCACGTAGAACTATTGACCGGTAACGGGCGGACGATAGCGAAAGACGAGCTTTCAGCTGGTGAAAAACAGATATTTGCAATTGCTGTTCTTGAGGCGCTTGCAAAAACCTCCGGACGTCAGTTGCCTATGATCGTCGATACTCCATTAGGGAGGCTAGACTCCGAGCACAGAACCAAGCTGATAGAAGGCTATTTCCCTATCGCAAGCCACCAGATGATTGTGCTCTCTACAGACACTGAGGTGGATGAATCATTCTATTCTGATCTCGCACCCGACATATCCCGGGCCTATAAGCTCGAATATGATTCAAAAGCCGGAGCGACTCGCGTCCGTGAAGGTTATTTTTGGCACCAAAAGGAGGCGAGCTGAGATGTTTCCCACCCGCATTCAGTTGAGTAAAAAGACCTGGGATAGGCTGCAGTTCTTGCAAACAAAAACACGGATCACTCCGAACGTCCTCGCTCGAATCGCCATTGTTCTCGCGCTACGCGATACCCAAACGGCATCAATCAACACATCTAAACCTGAATCAACGCACGTCATTAACAGAGGTGTCCTTTTCGGCAACCATGAAAAAACTTATGAAGCTTTACTCAAACAATTCTGCGCCGAACAGGAACTTAATAATGACATCCAAGACATTATACGATCTCTCATTGAAAGCGGACTACACAAAATTGGCCACACTAAAACTTTATTAGACCTTAAGAGATTATTCCAGGAAACTCCTTGAATTAAGATTTACAAAGCTCTACATCGAAAACCCATTCAGGATTTAGACATTTTGCATTAAGGCCATACTGCCTGGCCTTAATCTCTAGCATATCGCCTAACAACGGTCACCATAAATAGGCTTGTATATAGCAAACCCAAAATCGCCAAAAGTCCAGATGCGATCTTTCCAAAGGCATTTTCCGGAGTAATATCTCCGTAACCAAGGGTAGTGAAGGTAACGACAGAATAATAGATGCAATCTAATATTCTATCTGGAAAGTCTTGACTAAGATCCTTACTGGCTAGAAATAGAGAGAAAACTATAACGGATAGAACCCAAACACATAGTACATTGAGGGCTACTCTGCCAGGGCTTTCGCCATAATTAGAGGTTATCTTATAAATAAATAACGCTACCTTTAACGATCTTCTCGCAGATTTTGCCTCTATTTCTTTTTCCTCCAAAAAAACCTTTGTTGCAGCGTCATGGTCACCGATCATTTGATACTGAGCACGGGCGTTTTTCAAAATCTGACGCTTACGCCTTGAATCATTATCCGCTAAGGCCTTCGCTGCTTTCTCGAAATATTCAGCGGCTTCCCGGAACTTCGATATTCTTTGGTAGTGATAGGCGACCTCGAACAAACTGTCACACACGTTTTCTTTGAACCCTGCCTCAGTTGCAGCCTCAGAAGCATTAATCCAAAAACTGATCAACTCATAATCTGGCACATCATTATTTATCTCACCGCATTTAGCGAGCCTAAAAGCACATTTATACTTGACTTCGTTTAGGTTTGTGGCAGCAAGCTTCGCATACAAATTTTTAAACGAATCTAAATGACTGGGCGAAATATCGAAAACTTCAAGATCTAGCAGCGCAACATCGTCTGAACTCAAAATACCAGCCTCTGACGTAGTGAGGCTGTGATCAAACCCTTCTCCAACGGACTCTGCAGATGAGCCAGGCTCGACCCATTTGCCGTTGGCAAGAACCTTTACTCCGGATTGAGCTGTTAGCCAATTTTGAAACTGGTCAAATTGATCAGTTACAAACTGATCTACATCCTCAAACTCAAGTTCTTGAAAGTACATTTCTCGATTTTCGAGCACAAAATCCTGAAGAAAGTCTAACCCCTTGACCTTTTTATCTCTTTTTAATTCTCCAAGTAAACTTTCAAGGGCAGGTGAATACCATTCCTTCATTGCTGACCGCCCTCTTTCTCTAGCAGCTCTTCTAGCCTAGCCTTTAGCTCCTCAAACAATTCCAGCTCAGCACGCGAAATATCAGAAGTCTTTTTCACATGAGTAATAAATGACTTTATTTTATTAATTCGCTTTTCAGCATCGTAATCATAATCAATATCACGCAAAAGAGTCCCCGACTCCAACTGAACTCTTACTTCCTTTATCAGGACATTTTTAGAAAATTTTCTTAGGTCGGAAGGGTTTTTTACTTCAAGTTCGTTATCAGCTCTAGGTGTTATCGCATCATAAATTCTATATAGATTTTCTTTATTCTCGAACAAACCTTTCTCAGAATTCCATCCGAGCCATTCATTTTTGAAATATTTGTTACCACCTACCATTTCAGCGAAAAGCGAGAACAACTTAGAATCGGCACGTTCCGCGTATTCAGGATCGTTCTTCATCTGCATAAATGCTTGAAAACCCTGGTGACGCCTTTGCACCTCGGCCGGCCTCATTCCTAGCAAGGTGCTTATCTTTTTATAGTCCTGGCCTGATCTCACCATGTCGGTTATTAACTTGGCACTCTGATAGCCGCCCCACTGACGAGGGCCAGAAACATGCCGAATCCCCATCAGTCTGTAAGAGTAATCTTTAATCTCTTCTTCGGACCCTTCAACTAAAATAACATTTATTCTTTTATATTTTTCCTTCAACTGTTCAGGAAAGTCATCGAAGAACTTCTCCTCTCTATGATCATAATATTCCGATATAAGAGACTTGAAGGCAGCCACCCTTCTATTTCCTTCGATTACCAAAAACCTCTTCTCTTTCTTTTCACCTAAGTCATCATCCAATTCTTTTACAACGATCTTATCCACTTCCAAAAATCCATTTCTAAGAATGGAAGTTTCGAGATCAGAAATATTCTCTTTGATTAGCCTTTGCTGAGTTTCGACTTGTCTATGAACAATTTCCTTAGTCGTTAAATCAATATGATCAGCGCCATCATTAAGACGATAGTTATTAGGATCCAGCATCAGCTGACCCAACCCAACGGTTATCTCTTTAGTCTTAATGGTCATCAGCGAGTCTCACAAACTCGTTCCGGGCACAAAGCTCCCAGAACGCCAGATCTTTGATTTTACGAACTTTCTTCTTTCCATCGACACATAGGCTATAGTGTTTATCGAGCTTTCTGATTTGCCCCATAAAATATTCTTCGTCTTGCTTGCCCTGCGTGTTCAAGATGGCCTTAATTTCCTGCGACTTAATATTGGCGACCTGGTGGATCACCCAGGAGAGGATGAGCGTCGAATAGTCATTGTCTCCGGTTTTAAAGTGCGTCAGTTCCTGGGTCGAGAGGATGGTACCAACTCCAAATTCCCGTCCTTCTTTCAAAATTTTCTTCAAGCTCTCGAAGTCCTGGGACATAAAATTGTCAGCTTCGTCGACCAGAATCATTTTGGAGATCTGACGAAAATTACCATCAAGCTTCGAGCTACCCTGCTGATGCATCTGTGTGTAGAAAAGGTCTAGCGTCAACGCGACGACAAGGTTCTGGATGGTACGGTCGTATCCTGAGAGATTAATGACTGTAGCACCATCAATTAGGTCATAAAGTGATTGAGTTTTACTCGTATCCGGTTCAAAAATTTCATAGGCAGATAGCACTTCGAGCGCCGCGTATAAAGAGTCGTGGTCGATCTTCTCCTGCTCCTGAAACGTTGCCCAGACATCCTCCAGAGTTGGAGCGGGCCTACTCCAAGTGCTTTCATCATTTGAGTAAATGCCGGCAGCTTCATAGGCGTCCCGGATCACCGTGCGCAATTTGCTTTGCTGCTTTACGCCAAGGTTATAAGACTTTGTCATCGACGAAATGAACTGACCAGCAACATGCACCGGTAGCTTCTTCTTGTCTCCAAACAAGGCAAATGGGTTGAAAGGCAAGCAGTCAAGTTCGAAAACCTTGGCATTAGTCGCCTGTACAAAATCGTCTTTAACGTAGTCAGCCTTGTAGTCGAAGATCAGCATCCCTATTGGGGCTCCGTCAACGTTATGATTTTGATTTCGAACAAGCTGAGTAATCAGTGACTTAGTGAATTGGGTCTTCCCTGTGCCCATCGTGCCAATAATTCCGGTATTCGTATTGAAGAGCTTTTCGGTATTCGTAGGCTCCCAATAGACTACCTCACCGCTTTGAACATCCTTGCCAAACTCTACCCTGAGCGGCTCGGCAGGTGCCACAGGTTCGGAATCGCCCACCTTTTCTTCAGAAGTATCATCAGCCGCAGCGGGGAAGACACCGCTATCATGTTTTGAAAATGGGTACACGACCGTTTCCGCCTTAGTGGGGGCAGGCTTCGTCGCTTCATCCTCTTTTGTGCCTGCAAGTTGTTGCTCAGTGAAAGGCTGCAGAAAATACTCTTTGGGCACATGAAGGAGTGACGAGTTGTCGATTTTCGCTCTAAGGTCTTGGTAAGGGGTCCTTACTAGCTCATCCAGTAACCCCATCGGTATTTCAGCCTGAAGAACTTCTTCAGCTATTTCATACTTCTCTTCAAAACAGGACTCATTGTTGATGTGAGCTACTACCATTGCACCGGGATAATTCGGGAGCTGACCGATCCCATACAGGCCTTCTAACCACTCTTCGCGATGGTTTAAGAAATCCTCGAAATGGTTATCCTCGAAAACTCGATACAGCTGATACTTCTCGATTTGCAGAAGCACTTGGCGAATGAATAGCCCGCGATAGAGACGCGACGCAAGCGTGTCCGGTCCCAAGAGATCTTCTTCCATGTATCGCTTCAACTCAACCGCCTGCTCTCTCGCCTTGGAGAAATCAGGGCGGCCCCCAGCTTTTACCTCCACAGGTAGGAGGTAGAGTTGTCCTTCCTTAAAACCTGCGAACAGGATATCGTCAGAGATTGCACCTTTTTTGATCTTGCGATTGTGGCGCGAGAAATCACTATCGGTCATCGCAAGTCCAATATTGCCGGCCACTCTGATCATTTCGGCGACAGAGATAGGAATCCAGGTGATATCTGACTGGGCCAAAAGGGTACTAACGATTTTATAGGCACCGATAATGCCTTCTTTCGCAATCTTTTCTTTCGAGTGGTCGGTAATCAGTCTGAGCAGCCATTCACCATTGAACGCATTGAACTCTCGAATCAATTCATTGCCAGCATTGCCCAAGACGTTCTTATAAAGGTCAACTTGCTTGGTGACGGTGATCGCGTCATAACCCGACGAGCTTGTGTATTGATCGGAGTAGTGAATCAGAATCACGCCTTCGGTGGCTTCAAAGAACTTCAGCGTGACCTTTGGATCTATGATGGTCGTCCAGACTGAACTATCGTATGAGCGCTCCAGCAAGGACATAAACTCCTGACTCACTGCGAGGCTCGTGGCCGAATGATCATGATAGACATCGTTCTTGGACTGAGAGGGGCGCCAAAGCGTTCCTATTAACTTAGCCAGCTTCAAGTGCGGTGAAGAGCCGTAATCGACACCTTTCAGGCCAAACGCCGTGAAGTATCGGTCGCCCTCGCTCCTCGAAGACTCACCTGACAACAGTCCAGCGCAGGCAACACCCGAAACGTGCTCATCAATGTTGTTGTCCACAGCCTCCACTTTCTGATCATTCTTGAAGAATGTCAGGTGAGCATAAGCTTGCTGTTCCACCTGGTTGTGCTGAAACTTGCTGAACGTTAGCCTGGTTCGCAGTAGATCGATTACCGCGTCGGCATTACGACGTGCAGCTCCCTTATCGAGCCCGTACCGTTCTTTGATTTCGTCATACATCCCCATCTCAGCGAAAATATCAAACTCCGTCTCGACCAACTTCTCGTCGTAGAGATTGACGTGTATGTGACGACCGCCGAGCAAGTTCGCCTGATAGTAGGACACCAGCCCTCTGAATAACTCTGAGTTTTCTGCGTTGTTGACAGAGTTTATTAACAGAGGGGCGTCATCGACCTGGCGGAATAGCTGCTCAAATGTAGACGTGAACTCCTCGATTTTGTGCTTTACAAGATTTATCACAAAATCAAAGCTTGTATCCTGATGTGGCACTATCTCCAACCAGAGGGGGTTCTCTGGCACAGCCTGTGTATAGCTGTAACGATTGTCTCTGTCGAAAAGGTGAGGGAGTAATCCCCGTGCGTTTAATCGTCCTTTCGTAACCTCTGGTAATTCGCGAAAGCTACGCGCTTCACCATCTTCAACGATTTCTTCGACCAAACTCAGATAGTAGGCCATGACCAGCGGATGGAACGGAGTAAAAAATCGACGCTCCTCCACTGTTGCCAGCCCAATGCGAATCACCAGCCTTTCAGAGCTATCGAGCGGCTTCCCCTTCTTAATTTTGTCCAAGTACTCAACGGAAGCCAGAACATACTCTTTACCTAGGGCAACAAGTTCAGGCCCCCAGCTAGCCAGCGAGGGCAACGTCTTACGCTCTTGAAAGTAAGAAACAAGGGCGGCATAGGCTTGATATATTCTGTCGTCGGCGAGCGAAAGGTTTGAAAGTGGAATTCCTTTGCGTCGATCATTGTCCCATTCGATGCACTCTTCGTTAACGAAGGCAGACTCTGCCTGGAGCAAGGATTTTCGGAAGAATACTGGCTCCGATTCTTGGCTATCGAAGACGACGGTCTCTTTCCCTGGCCGATACACACCATTGAAGTTATCGTCTTTAAAAAGCCTGGCAAACCGACTTGGATCAAAAATCACTGGTAGCCGCAGTGCTTCTTTGCTCGGTTCTCCTTCAACGAGTACAAAGAGAGACCTGTCCCCATTCCTCAGGGTGAAATTAACTTCGTCAGACTCATCGTAGAGCTGCTCGAAATCGATCTTTCCCACTGAATTTACGTCAATTGTTTCACCGCTGTCGGATAACACGGTCTCAGGGGTGACGTCAGGATTAACGTCAAGGCAATGTTGGTCTGCCTGGAGTACGAGTGCTCTTCTCTTTCTATCGATGAGAAAGCGATTCTCAAAGTCCGAAAGATAAAAGACCCCCTGTTGCACTACTAGGCAATGAAAGCTGTATTTTTCGTTCGAAGAATCTCGATTGAGTCTCAGACTAAAAAACTCTGGTTCACCACTACATGGTCCGGAGATAGTGAAGGTCGACTTGTCGCCTCTAAAAGAGAAATCAATGTCAATGACGTCAGACATAGCTCTTGGCGTAACCAAAAGCTCCTTTTTTTCTAATCGCTGACCAACGAACTTGATCTTGAAGCTGAACACGTCCTGACCACTCGGAACCTCAATAATCAGATGCTTATCTCGCCTACCCGCCGAGGTGTCTTTCTTATCTCTTACGTCGATTTCGCAGCCATTGACCTCGATCCCTTCATAGTCGAGAGTCAGCTTTTTCTGGAGTTCCTCTTCGTCTCGAAACTCTTGGTAGTTGAGCTCGGTCCAGGGAACCTCGGCTCCTTCTCCAAAATGTTCTTGTATGAATTTTGATCCGAACTTGGTCAGCTTGTCTTCCAAGTCATTCGGGAAATGCTCAACAGCAAACTCTATCTCTTCCCTTAGCTGTCGATTCGACTCCAGTCGGCGCGCTACCTGCTTTTCGTTCGAATTGCTTAACACCTGAGGGTCGTTGAACAGCCCTAGCTCCTGGAAACGCAAGTCTCCGTCTAGCAATGCATCATGGAGGTGTCGAAATCCGAATACACTGGAGCCTTCTTCTGTGATTATCCGGGCTTGGTGCTCTAAGAGGCATCGGGAAGCGACTTGATTCTGAAGCCCACCAGATATCATGAGATCCAGCTCATTTTTTGTTTGATTAGGCGACCAAACAGCGTCGCCCTGGGCCAGGTCGAACGCACTATTAATCAAAGTATCAAGAAGGCTGTTATGTACGATTAGCAAAGCGCACCCCTCGAAAGGGGGCATTTCAGCTGCCACAGTATCCCGAAGGTTTGATATGTAGTTTTCTGTGTAGCAACCATTCTGAATATCAGGCTGCTCCAAATGCCCGGTCACCAACAAACGCACATCATTAATCCGGAGATATGATAGTTCGTGCTCGCCATAACGTAGTCGACCATCACACTGTTCTAACAACTCCGAAACAAGACGTACCGTATTTTCCGGGTCTGGTGATTTGAACTGATACCGGGCGCCCGCCTCTATCCGGGACTGAAGCCAACCACGTAGATTACTTACCAAGAAGGCTTCAAAGTGTTTTTCGGACATAAACCGCATCTCCGCTGTCGCTCATTCGCTCGACGTTACCAATTCGCTCCAAAAACCTGATGATCGCTTGCTCTGACTGTCTGTCGAACCAGACCCCACGTTTTCTAAACTCCTGAAGCAGCTCTTGGAACTGAATCTGCTTTCTGCTGCCGATAGCCAGGTTTGTGAGAAGGAGTAGATAATCTTGAGAAATTGTCAGCACTCTTCCTGAGCGCCCCCTCACCTGGACAAAGTGTGGTGCAATTTCATTCTCAAATGCGTTCACAAACTTATTGTTTACAGCGTGTTGGTTCGTACCTTTTGTCCCAAAAATTTCCTTGGCAGTTCTACTGAGGATCTCAATCAGTTCTTTCGTTGATTGAGGATATTCTTCAAGAGATGGAAATTTTCTTTTTTCTCGATACTTTTCGCAGAACCTTATCAGCGAGCTATTAATGCTGTTACGCTGTAACGTATCCATATCGTTTATATCTAAAAAAATCTTCCAAAGAGGAAATTTTATCGCTTTCTTATTCTTCGGTTGATTCAGATATTCAAGCATAGAAAGAACCGGGAATAGATCGAAAGTTTTCGTCCTCAGGTGACGAAAAGCTTCTCTAACCTGATTCCGCTCTAAGCTAGCCTTCTCGGTATCAAGAATGAAAAAAAGTGGTTTACTAGCAGGCTGGTCCGTCCAACCATTGATATTCAATGCCAACTGGGAGCTATATAAGAAGGTATAAATGCTAAAAAATGCTCTAAGGTTGTCTAAGAAATATCCGGGGTGCTCCAAAAGAAAGCCAAGATCCTGGGAAAAGAGCTCTGACATAAATGGCAAATAAGGACTCTCAACGGGATCCTCATTACAATCAGTCAATTGCTGTTGGAACGCTTCAACAAGCTCTTGCTCTAGGAAATTCACTTCACTGCTGAGTTTCGGAAATCTTCGATTCGAGTCACGAATGAAGCCAATAAAAACTTGCGCAACATGTTTATTAGTAGATGCCTCAGCCTGAGCGGCTTTGGCAATTAGAAATTCCGGAGAAACTTTAAACAAGCCTGCCGCTTCATTATCGAAATACATCTTTTCAATAAGAGGGAAAATTTCTTGGTCCGTTAGCTTATACTGTAAGCGACCATAAACTGAGGACTTAAAACTCTCTAACGTTGAGCCCTTCTCAAGCCGCTTTTGAAAAGCCACCGTCAAAATGCTTCCAGCTATTGCTTCGAAATCAAGACCAGACGACTGAGACCGAAATGGCAGAAAATGGTTAACGAAGTTTTTGTTCTGAATTTCTTGTTCATCCAGCGCAAACAAGTTATCGGGAATACTCACTCGACACCTCCGACAACGATCTCACTATCTTCAATTTCATTCGTAAGATAAACGTGTTGTCTACCATCCGAAAGCATCAGCTTGTTTGAACGAATGACGAGTTTTATTACGTCGTCGACGATCTCCTCCAAAATCACAATCGTATTCTTATCGTGCTTATTCGGCCTGTACCCATCGTTTATTTTAGAAACCAGCTCAAGAAAACTAAGGTTTACATTAAACGTTTGAAGTGGTTCATCACCAACCTTAAGGCAAACCGGAAACTCGTGGATATTTGCCATCTCTTCATTTTCAATTCTTTTGAGGTCAGGCTTAATATCGGCAACTGCCGAAATAAAGACGCCGTTTCTGGAGCACAAAAATAAATGCTGTTTTGCAGTTAATGACGGATCCAACCTGTTTCCAAATCGAACCAATGCATATACAAGCTCATCCTTGTAGAAACTTCTCAGCTTTTGACGCTCCTCAGCACTTCCATCATAGCTTTTATGTAAACGCCAAATCTCAATGTATCTGTCGTAAAGCGGCTGTTCAAAATCCTTTTTGAAACGTTGATGAAAGTTATTCCCAATGGCGATATCCTGAAACAGATAGAAAAATCGCAACCAACCAGCCGACTCAATGTCGACTATGCCAAGGGCTTCCTGCACTGAATTCTGGAACTCATCGAAAGCCTCTTCTCTGATACCTAGAGGATGCTGAATGAGGAACTGATCAATACTCCGAGACCTAATCGTGCATGGGTCAAAATGGCTGATAACATCACTCAAGTCATTGTGACCAGCCACAAATAGATTGTTGAAAAGCAAGCTGGGGCCGCAAATCAAATGGTGAACGAAATCGAGCAGAGCCCGCGCAGAAAGAAATTGATCAAATTTCAATCTAGCAGAGAGAAGCAAGTGGACTATCCGATCACGCACCTGCTCGTGTTTGAGTAACTCATAGTTCAGAGTCAGTGTGCTGGGATTCGTTCGCACCGCATCCAGATACGCCAGATGTAGCGGATTACTTTCAGTGGAGGCAACTACGCGCGAAAACAGTTCACTGATAAAGCTCGATCCGGTCTTTCCGTCCTCAATACTGAATTTCGGATACTGTTCAAAGTTAAGGAACTTGTATGAGACTGAAATTTCGTCCCCACTTTGGAGGTAGGATTCAATGGCACTCCTGATGTTTTCGTGGCGGGGATGTCCTTGAGATGCAAAGTTAAATAGCATCCCGACATTTATTCCAATGACCAGCGGCTTGTCCGACTCACGGTGCTCGTCAAAGAGCTGGTCTAACGCTTCAATTGCATCTTGGTCGGGTTTAAACGCATGAGTAGCATCTAGGTGAAACCTGATTCTGTCCGAGTAGGTCTCGTAATAGCGTTTTAGAATTTCAGACTTTCCGTCACCGGAAGAGCCACACAAGAAGATGACACTTTCTGACGAAAGGTTCGAATTCAGAAGATCTCTGAAGTCTTTCTCAATACTCGTTTCGACGTAGAGGTACTCTTTTAGCTCGTCTTGCTCTTTTTGTCCCGCACCCAGCGTTGTAACCGCTTGAGCTGACGACCGAGCCAGGGTGTCAAGCAACCGTTTGAACTGCACGCTATGTCCTTAACCGTCCGGTGGTACCGCGAGTGATTATAATTTTTAGAAAAACGACCAAAGGTCATTGAGGCTACCATAGCGAGATTTCACGAGGGAAGCTAGAACCTCACCCCCCTGGAGGGGTGGTATAGAAACGTGGGAAAAGTTAATAAACTCAACAGTTAAACGTTCGTTCCGATGTACCCGCAGCTTTGGCTGGCGTCGAGCATCCGGCTCTTGGTGACTCTTGCACCAATGGTGAAATTTACAAGATTTCCTTCCGATGGTTCTCAATCACCATCTTCTGGCTCTTCAACGTGCTGTGCCACTTCCTGCAGCTCCACTCCAAAGTAGATGCAAAGCTTGTCCAGGATTTCTGTCGTCGTGTTGTAGCCACGCTGGTTCGCTATTTTGGACAGGGTCGTCCTATGAATCCCAGTCTCTTTCGAAACCTCATCCAGTGTAACCCTACGATTTTCTTGGAATCCTTTCTCGGCGATCAGCTCTTTTAGGCGGAATCTAATCATTGGGGCATCCTCAGCTAAGACCTCAATTCTACCGAATCAGCAGCCCACTTTCATCCAACGTTGAGCACGATCTACAAAAGATGCTTGACAGCGTCGATCATTCGCATATTATGTAGCTTGTACGCATCATAAAGCGCAAAGGAGCTACATATGAAAAGTACAGAATACCTTACAACCGAAGAGCTTGCGGAACGCATTCGTTACGACGCTCGGACCATCCGGGAGCGTCTGAAAGATGCGGTCTTGCTTGAGGGTGTGCACTACATCAGGCCGTTCGGCGGCCGGAAGATTTTGTATCTGTGGGAGCCGATTGAGAGGGACATGTTCGAACACTCTGGCCACCACTCCCTTGCAATTCCTATGGCTAACGGAGGGCGCATGAATGGGTAGCGTTCGAGTGCGTGAATCCACGCAAAAGTTGTTTTTCGATTTCAAGTACCGCGGAAAGCGTTGCCGAGAGCAGACCGCCCTCGACAACACACCTGCTAACCGGAAGAAGCTTCAAGCGATTCTGAAACGCATCGAAGCGGAAATCACTTTGGGGACTTTCGAGTACCACAAGTATTTCCCCGACAGCCCCAGGGCGCGGGAATTTACCCGGCAGGCTGAGTTGCAGCGCGCTCGGGCGGCTCATGACACGCCGCTGTTCAGTGAATTTTCACAGACGTGGCTGGACGAGATGCGTATTCAGTGGCGCCGCTCCTACATCGCAACGATTGAAGGAACATTGGAGAACTATCTGGTTCCGGAGTTCGGAGAGTCAGAGGTCGGCCACATCACCAGGCAGGAAATTCTTTCGTTCCGGGCGTCACTCGCCAAAGTTCAAACCCGGAGCAAAAAGCCACTTTCCGCCAGCCGTATCAACCGAGTCATGACGCCTTTGCGCATGATTCTGGGAGAGGCGGCCAACCGATATGAGTTTACCTCCCCCTATCAGGGAATCAAATCTTTGCGCGTGCCGCGCTCGGATGTTGAGCCGTTCTCTTTGGAGGAAGTCCGACTGATTCTCGATTCAGTGCGGCCCGACTTCAGAAATTACTACGTGGTCAGGTTTTTCACTGGCCTTCGCACGGGCGAGATCGATGGTTTGGCTTGGGACTGTGTCGATTTTCAACGTCGGCAAATTTTGGTCCGCCAGGCAATAGTCGAAGGCGAAATTGAGCAGACCAAAACGGATGGCAGCTATCGGCATGTTGAGATGTCTCAGGTGGTGTTCGACGCTCTCAAGGATCAGCAAAAAGCCACGGGGACAAATACCTTCGTGTTCTGCAACCGCGAGGGAAACCCGCTTAATCATAACAACGTGACCACGAGGATCTGGTATCCACTGCTCCGCCATCTCGGCTTGCGCAAACGGCGGCCTTACCAGACTCGCCACACCGCAGCCACCTTGTGGCTAGCCGCCGGTGAGAATCCTGAATGGATTGCCAGGCAGATGGGCCACACAACAACCGAAATGCTGTTCCGTGTGTACTCGCGGTACGTGCCCAACCTGACTCGCCGGGATGGCTCGGCTTTCGAACGCCTTCTAATTAAAGAATTTAACGCTCAGGTAAACCCCGAAGAGGAGACAAGCTCATGAACTCGGCACCCAATTCTCTTTTCATCAGCCGTAGGGCTGTCGCTACCCGGCTCGCTGGCGCATTGGCAGTCACGATGCAAATCCCAACAGGAACGGAGTTGGTCTGCATTCTCGGCAACGGCAATGAATCTACAAATACCGCTGCCCTTGCAACATGGGTTGAAAAAGAGCTTAGCGAAATGGATTTTGAGGACCAGCAGGATCCCCTTACCCACCTGATCGCCCAACTGGAGCGTGCACTTCTGTCTATTCAGGAGGACGCGGTATGAGCGGTACTCTGTTTGTGAATACCAAATGGGACAGCGATCCAGAGGTCTTTATTGGAACCATCCTCCAGTTGGAAGAAATCGCCAATGGCGACGATCTGCCTGTTCTTGAGCTACAGATCGAAAACTCTTTCGAGCGGTATGATGTGGTTATGTCCCAGCCACACCAGGAACTCCGGCTGACCAAAATTCCCGATGCTGCCGTTCAACTCGTATTGTGGACGGCGAGGGATCAGCATGCTGTGTCTCGTTCAGATACAGTTATTTTTCTGGAGACACCTGACACGATGTTGCATCTGCCCTATTCGAAGCTGCATCGTCCGGACATTGCTGCCGATATTGAATTGTTCATCGCAAAATGCCCGGTCCTGCCGTTAGCCCAGTTTGTGCGACGGGTGCTCGGCAGGCCATCAGTCGGCATACCATTTATGAATGGAGCAATGTGGGAAACGGGTTACGAGTCGCCAGGCAGTCTGGCCCAGCATAGCTTGGATGTCGCCATGAGGTCGTTCGATGCATGCCGCGGATACACCGAAGAGGAGCGCTGGCTGGCTTCCATCGCCGGCCTTCTGCACGGACTGGGCCGCATCGAGCTTCTAGATTCTGGACCAACGGACTATCTCAAGGCAGCTCTGAAAACTCTGGGGCTGCTTTCAAAAGAGCTCAAATGGTTGGAGCAATCCAACCCTGATGCAGCCCGCATGATTCAGTTTATCATCGCGTCGATGTACCGAGTCGGAAGCAACTCACGATATCATCCCACGGCAATGGTTGTTCAAACATCACACCTTGTTGCGGCGCATCTCCAGTCGGAGCTGATTGACTCGGCAAAAAGTCAGTTACTCGGAACGGCAACGGGTGCATCCATGCCTCAGTGCAACGGCAGGACTGTATCGCCGATAAAGGAGTAAGTAAGCTCTCTGGCCAAGGAAGGCCAGTCCCGTTCTTTGTCCTGCTCTAGTTTCTCATCCACATACACCCTGCCGGCGAACCCAATCAGGGATACGAACGCCACAAACCTCACCGCAGCCACTGCATGCTGGAGAGGATTCTTACCAAACCCTTTTGACGGCGGGTCAAATTCTATCTGCGCAACACCCATTGAATTACGAGGGCCTGCGGGCTCATTCCAACGCACTCGGATCCGAGACTCGGGTAGGGACAACTTTTCACTCCAATAGAGCCTCATTTGACGCTCGTCCGGTCCATTTTCCGGCGCTCGAACATCCACCCAGGCAAGCGGCAGAAATCCTATAATTTCGAGGAAGCTCAAATATCGGATTTTTGACTCTGTATCGCGAAAACTAAGGTGTGTGTGGCTCCTTTGCGAAGACCTAACAACGTTTTCTACCAACGATCGAAAATGCTCGGGATCAGAATCGGCCACCTTCACCAACCCCTGATAAAGCGTCTCGATGGTTGCGTGAGACTGTATGAGCTTCGGCGGTGCAGGACACCTTGTCTGGACGGGCTCATTGACACCACCAAATCTTTTTCTTCGAGCGACATTGTGATCGTTAGGGGTCTTTCCGAGGGAAAACGCATTCCGCTGACCGGGGCGTTCTTCTGTAAAGTTTCGGGCATGCTGACTCATCAGCCACTCGCCACGCCGATAACAGAGAGTTATGGTAGCCTCTGGCAGCGCACAGAGCTCCGCCGTCGAGGCAATAGCTCGTTCCAGCTTAGCCCCCTTTTTGGTGAGCTGAGCGATACGATCAAGGGCGCGATATATCAGCAGAGCGGATGGGGGCATGGTTGAGTCCTTGGACTCCACCTCTTTCGACAAATCTACCGGTTTGAACTTCTCGAATTTCTTGCCCACCGTTTTTTCTGCACCTTTTGCCCAGCGCCCTAGGTCTGACGCCAACTGTGCGGGGTTAGTATCGCCCTTGAGTCCCCGCCGTGGACGCCACCGGTTCAAATAGTCCTCGTTGAAACCCAATAACTCAGCCTGACGCAGATTTGAAAGAGGGGCCGTCAACGCTGACCAACGCATGACACCAAGTGCGTAGTCCAATATATGAGCATAGGTACGGATCGTTTGGCCCGGAGAGGCATGGCCCATCATGATTGTCAGGAACTGAATTCTGTCCCTTGCCGGGAAATAATGATCCTCTGCATACAGGACCTCAAACCAATGACGTCCCCAGTGCGGCATGATGACTTCGCGATCATCGCTGCAAGCCCATTCTTTTGGAAATAACTGGCCTGGGAATGACTCAAGCAAGCGCAAGGCACTGAAGGACGCGCATGAGTGTCGCAGATGATGAAATCGCATCGTTGGAGTGCCAGAGGCGATTCGAATGGCGTCCCGGACCGGTTTGATCAATTTCTCCGCGGGCATCAATCGATCTGGCTGGTGCAGCTCACAAAAAATGGGGCGATCACGTCGCAGTATTGTCTGTTCGGAGATTCGTCTGCGATACCAAAGTCGAACCAAATCCAATTCATCGTCGGTGAGCAATGCCCAAAGCGGGAGGTGTCGATTGGCATTAGGCGTTTTCTTTGAGAGAAACCGATTTCCCCTGACCGTGAGCGTCGGACGCCTCAGGGCCGGCTCATGTAATCCCTTAAAATCGCGAAGTAATAGCCGACGAACCTCCCCTCGTCGCAGACCGCATCGATAGCCCAAAATCAAAGCAATCTGTCGCGCCTGGGATAGGCGCTGATCCGGTTCTCCATCAAGCATTGAGAGCGCCCGCGCAAATTCGGCTGGCGATAAAATCTCCGCATCCACCTGCCCATTGCTGCTCGCTCCCTCGATGTACGTATCAGGCAGGCCATGTTCCACTACCAGATAACGGTGGAAACGGCGAAGAACGCCAGAACGATACGCAAGCTGCTTCGTTGATGTACTGACCGCTAATAAATTTGCGTAAAGTATCTCCCATTCGTCCTCGTCCAAATCATTGAGATCGTCACAATCGATAATTTCAGCAATGAGTGGTCCAGCGAATTCGCTCAAATAACGCAAAATGGAAGAGCTTTTCAGGGAGAGCCTCAAGTTCGCAGACCATGACGCCAATACCCTTACAATGGGAGCGGTATCAGAGGCGTTTGCTATATCCTGGAGGGATTTATAGCTTTTGCTCTTCTTCGATGCCTGCTCAACCTTTGCATCAATCATCAACGCCTGACGGATTTGCTCAATGGCCTTTCCGTTTTTTCCTTTCCCGTAAAGCGGACAGGCCGGTGGGCTCGTTATCAACTCTGAACTGGACACTTGCGGATGACTGTCCACCTTTTTTGGAATCCGCCCGGTCACTAACCTGACCCATGACGGTGGAGCCAAGGCGGCTGAGACACCGGCTGCGTTCTGCAAGAGGCCAACCACCCCCATCACCTCAAGTGACGCATTGGTAGACGCTGCATCCATCAGATTTCGTGTGAAAAGTTCCTCGTCAGAGATACGGCCCTTTGCTGGTGAAATTCGTGAGACAAACTCTGCCAATCGCAAGGACGGCTTGCCGGGAAAGGCCCTTAAACCATGCTCACGATAAAACCGATGAAGAAGGCACAGTGTGACGGGGTCCGGAAACCAACGGAGGCATTCAGCCTCTCCCTCGCATTCCAACCAATGCAGCTTCCGGCCGCCAACGAGGTTTGGCGCAGTCTCAACTCCCCCACCCAAGGCATCACAAACCGCATGGAGAAGTTTGCGGGCGTGCAGTCCACCGAACCAGACCATTGAGAACACTAACCGACCGGCATCATGCTGCAGACGCTCGGCGTCATCTAACTCCTTTCCAGTCTCCAAGGTAGCCCAAAAGGCAGATTCGTCTTGTTCAAAATCATTCTTGTGCGCAAAGCTTCTCGGCGTTGCTGAAGGCGTATCCATACGCACGACTGTTATCAAATCGCGATTCGGAAGTGTCAGCTGGTGTTTGCGGGCGATCTCGTTCAGACGCGTCACCAGGTGATTGTGTCGGGTGCGCCACAAATGACCTTTCGAACCTGCACACACACTTTCAAAAAGGAATGTCACTAACCCCTCGGAGACGGGATTTGGCCAGTCTCCAGCCATCAGACTGGAGAACGATTGTTCAAGGATACGATCGACGTCATCACGCTCAGTTTTCGCCCACCGTTTGCGCTCGCGCTCGCGCTGCTCATCGCCATGAAGGGCATTCTTTTTGGGTTCGTTGACCGCCATTAGCCCAGCCCTCGAACCGGAGTCCAGCCCATTTCCGCCTGGATTGCTTCAAGAGCGGGCAGCAGCATCGCTCTATACTCTGATGGGGCTAACGTAGAGAACCGCCCCATCGGTTCTCTCCCTGCTACCCAGTGCCCCATGAACGCATCAATGACCGAGGCCGGCAACTTCTGATGTGCGAATTCGCTGCGTAGATAATGCCTTCCAACATTGAGGGGCATTCCTGAGAACGGCGAGAGCTCATTTTTAATCTCGGCGGGTATAACGGCTTTTGGCCGTGGAGACCGTTCATCCGGTGTGGACAGAAAAAAGAAAACATGACCGAGGTCGGGCTCGCCCAAATAGGTCTTCATCAACCGGACCACATGATGTCGATGACGCAGATAGTGCGCCCAATGACTCAAAAAGTTGTCGGTCAATGGAACGACTCGCGAGTGGCTCCAGTCATCGCTCTCCTTGTCTGCGATCACCATGTAGCCCCGATTCACATCTACATCGGTAATCCGGGAAAGCGGCGCCTTAACACTCCGATATCCCGTAGCGAAGATGACCAGCAGGACGGTGTATAGCGTGTATGCATTATGAATGTATGGAAGCGTCAATTTCCCGATCGGTTGACGCATCTCAATCTCAAATCTGCTCTTCAGCTCGTCACTCAATCGTCGAATGGTTTCGAGTTTGGGGCAATAAGGCGACCCTATACGCCTTTCCGTCTGCTTAGACTGCGTGAGCGTTACCGTCGGAACCAGATCGGCCTGAAACTCAGGCAACAGGCGTGAGAGAGCAATCAAATAGGCTTCACACAGATCAGACTCGTGCGCACAGTGGTAATTGATACCCGAGTGAAGTTTTTTGTCTTTTTCATCACCTGCTATCAAAATGGCATGGACGATATCACCTGAACCGTCGGCCAGGCGATGGAATAGCGCTCTTTGAATTCTTTTTGGGGTAATCCCAGCATCACATTCTTTCTTGACTCGTGAGAGCAATGCTTTTGCCTGCTCAATGATAGTTGCCCTGTCGCAGTTCTTGAAAAGGGCACCTCGCCAGGCACTCGATGAAGGACCGATTTGACGTTCAAGCGCACGCCACAACCCCTTTACAATAGGCAACCGTATAGACGGTACCGTTCGGACTAGCAGAAGCTGCAGCTCAGGTTCGATTTGACTTTTTCGCTCCGGTTGCGGCGGCAACACCTGCAAAACAGCGGACTCATGACAAAGGTAAATCCTTCCTGCTCGACCGCTGTCTGGCAGATCAAGTAGCTTCTGTTTCAGCTGAGTATCAAGAACCTCGTCTAATGATCTTCCTGTCAAAGCGACCAATAGAAGCGCAAGTGCTGCTTGAAATTCATCTTCTTCAGCCAACGTGATCGTTTGCCAAAAAACGTATAAATCGTATTCGCTCAATCGATCCCATTTGTTGGGTAGGGTTTGCGCCGCACGCCGCATATGATTAGATTTTGATCGATCTCTGGCAACGGACTGCTTGCCCTCCCAAGCCTTTCTGCGAGTTGACGATTTTGCGCTGGTCGCGAATTGCGCCCTATGACCGAAATCATCTGATGGAACCGCATTTTGCACTGCCGTTTGATAAGCCTTCAGTTGATCGACATCATCAAGAATCTGAGCCGTAAAGCACGCAATGGCCTCACCTGGTTCGCTATTATCAGCATCCTCCGGTTCTACCTGAATGCACTCCATTTCGAATGGATTGTCTCCGGGATTTTCCGGATCGCCCTCATTGTCTGCCTGCTTGTCCTCATTTCGCTCCCTGCGTTCAATCAGGGTTTCTATTTCTAACGAGAGACCGAGCAGGCGTCTAATAGGGGCAATATGCTCAGCCACCATGTCGTTGCGCTCTTTCAAACCTTGTTCGTGCTTTTTGAGAGAGACGTAACACGTACGCAACTGCGAGGTATCAATCACCTCAAGCCCATTTTCCCAGAGGTGTGAGCGTCGAAATTCGAGGAAAACGTGTTGGAGATTAGACAGAGGAACCCTGCCGTCGTCTGAGCCAGGCACCCCCATCCAGATCGCAACAAATATGTTGGCGAGAATCCGCTCTTGCTCGGTGGATAAAGTTTTCTGCTCCCCGATTTTTAGCAGACCTGCATAGATTGGGTACGGAGTGAGTTTCGGCCTCTCATCGGAGCTTGGCCTCCATGAGCCACTGGCTTCAGTCCCATTGTCTATTGCTCGACACAGACTGACCATGCTGGGCAGTGCCGCACGCAGGTCTTCCAGAGCCGGATTATTATCTTCTGCAAGGATAGAGGGCATGCGCTCGGCAATTGGCAAGAACGTCCGCACTACCGCCCGGATTTGGCTGTGTGTTTCAGGTGGTGATATGAGTTGGCGTAGTGTCTGAGCAGGACTGATCAATTGCGTGCTTGCATAGCTGAGATTTCGAATATCGGACATGACCATCCCCTCAAAGCTCCCTACGGTTTGCGCCAGCTAGCTTGGATAGCCGTTCTTTGGTAGGTGCCAGTGCGCTATGACGCATTTCGAGATTAGGTAGGGTAAAAAGCGATGAAAGCGCTGCCGCATAGCCACCGTGCTTTATTGCCAGAACTGAGAGGTTTAACAGCTCGCGTTCAACTACCTCCCGCAGGAAAGTTTCCGCTGGGATAGGGGGGTACTCCATCAAAACTGGCACCGTCATTTTCTTGGGCAGGAAGTCCAACAGCAACTGGCTGCGCAAATTGCCAGTAACAAAGAACACCGTCTCGGACTTCCCGTCTTTATCTTTTACCGTGCCTTTTTCAACCACCACAGGATGCCGGCATAGATAGTCCAGAATGGCTTGGTGTGGGACGACCTCGAACTCGCCAGACCTGAATGAAATGGCCATAAACCGCTCAGTGAACTGGCTGCGCCCGAATCTTGGCGAGAGCAGAATCTTCTCCTTCGGTACTTTCCTCAATTTATAGTTAATTTCAGTCATATAGGCCTCGCATTAGTTGATGGAGACCATTTTGCTAATTTGAAAACCCCTGCCGGCCGGTCTAAAGGTCGAAAAAATGCAATTAGAGCCAAATTACGAATTTTTAATGCTATTCCCATCGTTTCATTTGGTTGCATCTCGGAAAAAATATGAAAGGCTTGAAACTCGGCGATTGGTCGGGAGAGATTTGATGAACGCAGAAGCACAGAACGTTGAAGAGTTGCGTAAGTTGATGAAGCAGGAGGCTATTGAACTTTTCGAGGGGGATCAGCGGGCCGCCGAACGATGGCTAATATCCTCGCAGCAAGCGCTTGGCAACCGCCCCCCATTTGGTTTAATGGGGACAGCTGCCGGAATACAAAAAGTGAGGACATTGATCGGCCAGCTAGAGCATGGTGTCGTCCCCTAAATCAAATTTTGAGTTGAGAACGTCGGCACTATGGGTCTCTACCCCTTTTCTGTAGACACCCCCTTGCAATCACTTCTGATCTTGTGCCACTCAAAAAGCTCCCTGGGAGCTATCCGTCAGCCGAGGCTTAAATGTCGCGGCATAGATCCGCCTATAAAACGCTGTAAAGAATCCAAATCGCGGCTCTAATGGAACCAATCCTGCGAATGGTCAGCCTCTCAAGCTTTCAAGTGGCATCACCTCCTTGTCAGTTGGATTAGCCAGTTCGGACGCATGAGCAGGTTGTGCATTCAAGCCTCGCAATAGCTCTTCTTCGGAAAACATTTGATTTTTGCATCGAGCCTACTGCTCCGAGCAGGTCTACCATTCACGAACCAGCCTGATCAAAAATTGCACCGCCGATTGCTGACCGCGCTTGTACGGTCAGCAATCTCTCCAGTCATGGTGGCGCCCATCCTCGTTTTTTTCTTCAAAAAGCCCTGCTTATTGGTCTAATTCAATTTTTCGCTCAATTAGACGAGCCTCGCTCCCCGGATTCCTAGTTACGCTTTCTGTGCAATTCAACAAATTTTCGAGGTTATTTATGGACCCTAGAGAAAAACTGGATGAAATCATCTCCTTGCACTCGGTCATCAATTCGTCTTGGTTGCGGATTGACTGGCTTGAGGAGGCCTTGGCCGAAATGACGCAGGCCCTTCAAGAAGCGGAAGACAAGCATCAGGAGAACGTTGCATATCAAGAAAAACTGATGAACGAATTGGGAAAGTGGGCCGTTTTGGAAGGCGTTGCAGGCGTCGACGACCATCTGCCCATGCTTCGACCAGTCGAATTCGGGATTACGATGCTCAACCTTTTAGCAAGGCGGGATGCGACTGAGGATAACTTAGAGGAGGAACACTAAACTAATCTCCATTGACCAAAGGTCTTTTGGCGCAGCCAGTGATGCCATTGGCTGCGCCCTTTCATTCCAGTCACCCGCTCTTTTCACGGAAGTAACTACTTCGACCATCTTCGACGACTCGCAAATGAACCCAGCAATCCATGCCCCGTAAGACCCGCGTCCCCGGTTCCGGGGCGGATACGCTGGTATCAGCGTCTTTCTGTTGAGAGGTAATCTGACTTTATACTTGCAGCAAGGTCAGATCATGCAAAACTGGTATGGAAGTCAAAGGGGAGCATTTGATGTGATTGAAGAGTACACCGCTGTTGAACTCCGGGATCTCGTTTATCGGGAAATCGTGGAACTATTCGAGGGAGACACGGTTGCCGCCGAGCTGTGGTTATCGTCACCCATTACCGTCCTCGACGATCGCACACCGGCATCCCTCCTGAAAACTAAAACTGGTGTGCAAAAAATCCGAAACCTCTTGCGCAAGTGGGAAGAGGGGACAGTTTCTTAGTGTTTTCATCCACCGTAAACACGGAGTTTGTGGCGATCTGATGGACTATAACAACCGGCAATGAGCTTACGCATTCGCCGGGGCATTTCTGGGTACAGCTTTGAAATACTGTCTGGGACTAATTGACCACTACACTCTGCGAGCAGTCAGCTCCGACAACTATCAAGGACGGAGGTCGTCCATTCAGCTTCCGATGAAGCGGGCTTGAGATCATACTGCTTCACAATCCGGAAAAATCGTGACACGTAACCGCACAAGCTGGAGCGTGGTAACCACTCATCCGGACCTCACGAACCTTTACTTCTGTTCAAACTCAATTCAACTCAACAGGCCAATCAGCGGTTCTGACCGATCCAGTCACGCGTACCTCATCACTCCAGCACTAGTTGACCAGTTCTCCTGGTGTTTGATTCCCGAGAGACGGAATCCGTTCGCAGCGGTACCAGGCCTGAAACGACTCGGCGACAGCACAATTGTAAAGACGTTGCCGAACAGTCCTATCTCGGAACCATTCCCATCAGGAGCCCGTTAACGACATTGCTCACGCGGGTATCTATCGATTTGTTCCAATGACATTCTATAGTTGTCATCTATTCAGCGGCTTTAGTGGCGATTAGTAACGCGCGTTACTAATCGCTACTAAAGCCCATCTAGCAAGGTTTTCAGTGCGGCTGACGCTGGTCGAGGCTGATCATTTGTTCGCTGGATTCTCTAGCAAACCAGCGATCATCGGCGACATTTTTTCAGAAAGTTCTTTAGCCATCCACGTTCATCCGATGTTGGCTGGAGATCACTGATACGCACCCCGCTTCCAGGCCCAGTTCAGTGGCACCACGTGATCAATGTCGATTTCGCGGGCACTATGGATGACGTTGCCTGTGAACGGGCTGATCCAGCGGCCGGTGATGACACGGCACCGATCGCCAGCCGCGAATCTGACGGGAGTCGTGAACGCCTAAACAAGTTACTTCAAGAGGATCATTTTCGACCGCCACTACCATTCAGAACCAAGTAGCAGAAGTAACCAATGACAACACCCCAGAAAGCTGATGAGAGTCCAAATAGAGACATACCCGAAGCTGTGACAACAAAGGTGATCAATGACGCTTCGCGGTGACTAGGCTCCTCTAAGGCGGAGAATAGATTACCTGCAATCGCTCCAAGGAGAGCAAGCCCGGCAAGCACAGCTACAAATGCCGCTGGAAGTGATGTAAATAGACTAACGATGGTACCGGCGAACAAACCTCCCACCAGATAGAAAACACCATTGAACACCCCCGCGATGTATCTACGAGACGGATCTTCATGGGCGTCTTTACCTGTGCAGATGGCAGCGGTAATAGCAGCTACCACAGTAGTGATTCCGCCGAAAAACGCCATTGGGAGTGAAACCAGGCTTGTTATTCCGATAATGGGCTTTGCCTTAACTGGGTAGCCTGCACTTTGGAGGATCGCCATGCCGGGTAGGAATTGTCCAGTTAAACTCACCAGGACAAGCGGAATCGCAAAACTAAGGGTTGAACTTAATGTCCACTCTGGCTGAATGATCTGAGGCACCGCAACGCTCCAACGAACGCCTGACAAGGAGGCACCTTCCAGAGCGACCGCAAGTATCACCCCTGAAATTAACAAGAGAACCAGGGTGTATTTGGGGAAAAGGCGACGAAACACAACATAGGAAACAAGCATTCCGATGGCCAAAGCGGGAGTGGTTTCTATTGCGGTAAAAGCACCCACACCAAACTGAAAAAGAATACCCGCCATCATCCCAGCAGCAATGCCCTTCGGAATCGCTCTGACAAATGTGTCAAAGGTACCTGAAACACCAATAATAAAGATCATAATCGCCGCGCTAATATAAGCGCCTATTGCCTCGTTTAGAGACAACTCGGGGAACAGTGTAACCAGCAACGCGGTGCCCGGTGCAGACCAAGCGGTCACAATAGGAGCTCTAAGCCAAATCGATAACGCGATCCCAGATATGCCGGCTCCCACAGAGATAGCCCAAACCCATGATGTCATCATATCGGATGAGATTCCGGCGCTGGCTCCAGCTTGGAAAAAGATGGCTAAGGGGCCCGAATATGATACGAGAACCGCTAAGAAGCCGGCCACGACTGCCGGCAGGGAAAGGTCTTTTAGAAGTTTTTGCATAAGTGTGAATCCGTTATTGATTATTGTAGATTCAGGTCATGAAAAAGGGCCCCGAGCGATTAAACGCCGGGGCCAAAGAGGGCATGACTGAGTGTCTACCCTGGGTCGCATTTCCTACAGAACTTACCCTAGATCGCCCCCAGCAACCGGGACCACTGTTCCCGTAATGTAGCTGGCAGCATCAGATGCCAAGAAAAGAATTGGCTCAGCCTGTTCATCCAAAGTTCCGTATCGATGCATGAAGCTGTTCCCTATGGTCTGATCAATCAGGGTTTGATACCACGCCTTTTCCTGCTCACTCTGTTCTTCCGCATTTCGAGGCGTCAGTCTCGGTGGCGCTTCTGTACCGCCCGCCGCTGCGGCATTTACTCGGATATTGTGTGGCGCATATTCATACGCCATGTTCACAGTCAAAGCGTTAACCCCTCCTTTGGCTGCACCGTACGGAACCCGCATTAAAGCACGCGTTGCTATGGAGGAGACGTTGACAATCACTCCTTCATTTTGCTCAAGCATGTAAGGTAAAACTGCGCGGCAACACCATAGAGTCGTAAAAAGCGAACGCTGAATTTCCTTTTCAATCTGTTCCGGCGTGTAGTGCTCGAACGGCTGAGCCCATATAGTGCCACCGACATTATTAATGAGAATATCGATACGCTGAAAGTGCTGATGCGCCTCCACCATTACTTTCTCGGCCCCTGCCCAAGTTTCAAGGTTGGCCTGAACAGCAACAGCATCAGCTCCCTCATCACGCAACTCTGCAGCGACGCCGTGAATATAGTCCGCAATGTCTACGAGAAGCAGGCGAGCGCCTTCTGCGGCCGCCAGCTCGGCTACACGTTTACCTATTCCTTGGGCGGCTCCAGTGATCACCATTACCTTATCGGTGAAGCGAGATGTCATGCGACCTTCTCCTTTTCTGCAGGAGCGCTAGGAGCGAACTTTTCATAATGAAACGAATTCGGTTTCAAGCCCTTTTCTCGGAAAAATCCGAGCACCGAATCAACCATGGGAGGGGGACCACACAAGTAGACATCGACATCCCCCTCATTTAGGGGAGCGTCATCCATATGCTGGGTAACATATCCTTTCCTCGGATGGTCGCTCTCTTCTCCAGAAACCACAGTGACGTATGTAAAATTGGCCAACTCCTCGGTAAAACGGTCCAGGATATCGAGGTACACCAAATCATCATCATTAGTGACGCCGTAGACCAGATGTGTTGGTAAGTCGCAGCCATTGGCTTTCATATGCTCTAGTTTGGATAGGAAGGGCGCTAGGCCAGTGCCTCCTGCCAGCATCAGTATCGGACGCTCGATGGGTCGCAGATAGAAACTTCCCATGGGGCCGGTTAGGGTTACCTTATCCCCAGTGCGGGCCTTGCCCACCAGCCAAGAGCTCATAAGCCCCCCTGGCACATTGCGAATTAGGAAACTCAAATCACGGCTACCTGGCTTGGAACTGAAGGAATAAGCGCGCGTCTCTTCAGAACCCGGCACCTGAATGTTCACGTACTGCCCAGGAAGGAAGGCAATGTCATCGTCCGCGGTGATCTTCAGTTCGATCGATGTGGGCGAGATCAGGTTCACCTCCGCCACGGTACCACCGACTTCGGCATTGCCCGTTTTGCACATGGTGGAAGCAACAGGCACTTCCACCACACAGTCACTGGAGGGCACCATCTGGCAGGTCAGTACCATGCCCTGTTCGGCTTCCTCGTCAGACAGCGCTTCGTCAATGTATTCCTCACCCATGTCGAAGTCGCCCTGACGGCAGGCACCCTTACAGGTGCCACAAACGCCATCGGAGCAGTCCATGGGCAGATTGATCTGCGCACGGTAGGCGGCGTCGAGAACCGTTTCGCCTTCGTTGCAGGACACAAAACGGGTAACGCCGTCTTCAAAGTTCAGCGCAATGTTGTAACTCATGATGATGCTCTCCCCATCAATTACAGGTGATAAACGTCCAGCACCTGATTGATGCAATCGTTGTTCAGAACCAGTCGCTTCTCCCGAATCAGCGGCTGCTCGCCAGTAATGTCCAGGGTGTAGAAGGACGTTCCGAAAAATTCCGCCGTTTTCTTGTAGCGGTACGCCTTGGTGAGCCAGTTGAACCGCAGCTTCACTTCACTCTCATCCTGGGACAGGATCTCCAAGTTGCTGGTGAAGTGCGTGGTTCGCGGCTCCGGCATGGAGCTGGCACCGGAACGCTCAGTCTTTATGCGATAGATCCGGTCTTCCAGGCCTTCCTTGTTGGGGTAATAGATGAGCGAGATCTCGCTTTGCGGGTCCTCGGTCAGCTCATCGTCATCGTCCCAGGCCGGCATCCAGTAAGTGACGTCTTCGTGATAGCAGGCCAGCCATTTGTCCCACTCGCGGTCGTCCAGAAAACGGGCTTCGCGGATGATGAATTGCTCGATGTCGTGATAGCTCAGGCTCATGCCGACGCCTCCTCTGAAGTCACTGGAATGAAACGGGCACGCTCTGCCTCGATGGCACGGGTCATTTCCTCCTGCCAATGTTGGTGGTGATTAACATACAGCCCTTCGTCGTCGGGCCGCGCGCCACTCATGATGGGCTTCATGTCGATCTGGTTGGCGTGCTCATCGGGGCCATCGATCCAGTGCGCGGCACCACGGCTCATGTCGTTCCAGCGCATGTCGCGGGCTTCATAGCCGTTCTGGCAGGCGCGGAATTCCTCCAGGTCGTCCGGTGTACCCATGCCGGTCACATTGAAGAAGTCTTCGTACTGGCGGATACGCTTAGCACGTAGCTCTGCCGGCTCGTTCTTCGGACCAAAGGCATAGATGGTCACTTCCGTCTTGTTGACGTCGATGGGCCGGGTCACGCGGATCTGTGTGGAGAACTGATCCATCAAGTAAACGTTCGGGTAGAGACACAGATTCTTGGTGGTCCTTACTATGGAGTCCGCACGAGCCTCCCCATAGGTTTCCTTCAGGCGCTCCAGCTGGCTGAAGATCGGGCGCACTTCTGGGTTCAGCAGTCGAGTCCAGAGCATCATGTGACCGTTCTCGAAGGAGTAAAAACCGCCTTCTGCAGACCAGCTCTTGGCGTCGACCGCCTCAGTGCCGCCTTTGTCGTAATTGCGCTGGCCCATGGTGGACAGGTAGTTCCAATGCACGGTGCCCACGTGATACCCATCGGCTCCGTTCTCGGCGGTCAACTTCCAGTTACCCTCGTAGGTGTAGGTCGAGCTTCCTCGCAGGATTTCCAGGCCGTCTTCGGACTGATCCACGATGTTGTCAATGATCTTGGTGGTCTCGCCCAGATACTCTTCGAGAGAGACTACGTCGGCATTGAGGCTGCCGAACAGGAAGCCACGGTAGTTGCCGAACTTTGGCATTTGCTTCAGATCGTGGGAGCCGTCGGTGTTGAACTGCTCTGGGTAGCCGCCTTTCTTCTGGTCTTTCGCCTTCAACAGCTGACCGTCATTACGGAAGGTCCAGCCGTGGAACGGGCAAGTAAAGGAGGCCTTGTTGCCCCGTTTTTTACGGCACAGGGTGGCACCACGATGCGAGCAAGTGTTGAGGATGGCTTTAAGCTCGCCATCCTTGGTACGGGTGATGATCACCGGCTGGCGACCGACGGTTACTGTAAAGTAGTCACCCGGCTCCGGGATCTGGCTCTCGTGAGCCAGGTAAACCCAGTTGCCCTCGAAAATATACTTCATCTCCAGATCGAACAGTTCCTGATCGGTGAAGATGCTGCGATCACACTGGTAGCGTCCAGTTTTCGGATCAGCTATTACCGCGTCACGTACCTTTTCGGCGAGTTTTTCAAGCTTGCTGGTCATGTCGTTCACTCCGTCTTGTTCTTGGGTGGCGCTTACGCAGCGTCGGTTTCCAGGGCGCGCGGACGTGCGTGACGTTCCTGGAGCTCGGGCTTGTCAGTAGCAACCAGCGCGACGTTGAACTCGACTTCGGTAATCGGTCCTGTTACGCCGTGCTTGGTCCCTTCATTGGACTGGTCTACGCGCTTGGCTTCGACCACCAGCTCTTCACGGGTGGCAAAAGCAAAGTCGCTGTAGGTGTATTCGTCACCGGCGATGTTGATCTGAGTGGTCAGGTGCTTGTAACCAGGCTTGGACACGAAGTAATGAATATGCGCCGGGCGCTGGCCGTGACGGCCCAGATGGTTCAGCAGCTGCTGGGTTGAACCCTCAGGCGGGCAACCGTAACCGGACGGCATAATGCTCTGGGCAGCATAACGACCTTCAGAATCTGTCTTGATGCGGCGGCGCAGGTTGTACTCGCTCTGCGACTGGTCGAAGTAGGAGTAGGCGCCCTTGGTATCAGCATGCCAGATATCCACGATAGCGTTGGCCAGCGGCGCGCCGTTCTCGTCGGTAACCTGGCCCTTGATCAGGATCACCTCGGCATCTTTGTCGGAGCCGTCATCCATGCGAGCAAAGCCTTCGCTGATTGGGGCACCGGCCACGTAAAGCGGGCCTTCAATGGTGCGTGGCGTGCCGCCGGTCAAGCCGGCCTGTTCGTCCTCGGCGTCCTGACGGATATCCAGGTAACGGTCCATGCCCAGGCCCGGGGCCAGCAGGGCGGCTTCGCCGTTTGCACCCAGTTCGCCAACGTAATAGACGGCGCTCCAAAACTCCTCCGGCGTGACATCGAAATCTTCCACGATCTGAAAAATGTCGTGCATTACGCGGTGGACAATCTTTTTCATCCGCTCGTCACCGCCTTGCTGATCAAAGCCGGCAACTTTTTCAAGAAGATCTTTCACTTCGGCGGTTTGCATGGTTTTAACAGTCATTGCTGGTCTCCTCGGTCTTTTGTTGTTGTTGCTCAAGACGTCCCAATCAGTTGGCAACATCATCTTTGAAGCCCCTTTCACCGCAGAACGGGGCCGGATCTTTTGAAAATTTTTGCTTAGCGATCGTCCTCGTGAATGGAGGACGGATGGCGGCACAGGGGCGCAACGGTGATGTCCATATAAGGGAACAGCGGAAGGTTGCTGATCAGGTCCTGCAACTCGGCGTTGTCCTCAACGTCGAAAATGCTGACGTTCGCGTAGCTGCCCGCCACACGCCACAGGTGGCGCCACTTGCCTTTTTCCTGAAGGCCTTGGGCGTAGGCCTTTTCCCGGGCCTTGATCTCGCCAGCAACCTCAGTCGGCATATCGGTGGGCAGATTGACCTTCATTTCAACTTTGAACAGCATGTGCGCTCCTCCGTTATTGATCTTTGCGGCTATATTCAGCGAGCTTGTCTTCGTTAAGCGTGACGCCCAGTCCAGGGCCTTGTGGTAGGTCCACTCCGTTGTCGTGGAAGCTCAGGGGCTTGTCCACAATGTCGTCCTTCATAAGCAGCGGGCCGAACATTTCCGTGCCCCAGTGCAGGGTTTCCAGAGTAGACCAAGCATGCAGTGCAGCGACGGTGCCTATCGTGCCTTCCAGCAAGGTACCTCCATACAGGCCGATACCCGCCGCCTGGGCAACCGCGGCCTGCTTTAGGGCCTGCGCCGGGCCGCCAGCCTTGGCGATCTTGAGGGCGACGGCCCCCGAAAAGCCGGCGGCAGCCAGGTTGTACATATCGCTGGCATCGGCGACGGCTTCGTCGGCCAGGATAGGCAGGTGGAATTTCTGCGACAGGCGCACCAGCGCGGCGTGATCCTTCATGGGTGTGGGCTGCTCGACCAGGTCAATACCGGCGGCTTGCAGTTCCGCCATGCCTTTGGCAGCCGTTGACTCATCCCAAGCCTGGTTCACATCAACCCGAACACTGGCGGACTCACCCACGGCATCCTTGATGGCCGCCACATGACGAACGTCGTCCATCAACGCCCGCGAACCAATCTTGAGCTTGAAATCACAATGGCGCCGGGTTTCGATTAGGCCGAGGGCCTCCTCGATATCCTTGGCGGTATCGCCACTGGCAAGGGTCCAGAGCACCGGGATATGCTGGTGTACGGCCCCGCCGAATAGGTCGGATACCGGGCAGTTCAACCGCTTGCCTTGCAGATCCAGCAGAGCCGTTTCAATAGCGGACTTGGCCAAATTGTTTCCACGGGACGCTCGGTTTAGCTTTACCCTTAGGGTATTGATTGCGTCAGCCGGCTGGCCAATCAGTTGTGGCCTGAAATAGGTGTCGATGGTAAGTTTCACGCTTTCGGGGCTTTCCGGGCCGTAGGCAAGACCACCGATGGTGGTGGCTTCACCCAACCCTTCAAGACCATCGGAATCCTTCATCCGCACGATCACCATGGTCTGAACCCCCATGGTTGTCATGGAAAGCTTGTGCGGCCGGATGGTCGGGATGTCGACCAGGATGGCTTCGATGGACTGAATGGTTGCGGACATGTGCTCTCCGAATCGCAAGTTATAATACCTGTGACTCGAACAGTACGAAGTTTCACGGATGTGAACCAATATTGATTAAGTAGCTAGCGATACCTAGGAGGTATGGATGGAACTCAGACACCTGCGATATTTCGTCGCCGTTGCAGAGGAAGGCAACCTCACCCGGGCAGCAGAAAAACTGTTTATTGCACAACCACCACTAACCCGGGCAATGAAGCAGCTTGAGGAAGAAATAGGTGTAGAGCTTTTTATCCGCAAGCCCAGGGGCCTTGAGCTGACCAATGGAGGGGAATATTTTCTGGAACAGGCCCGACAGATACTGGACAAAGTAACTGCGACGGTTGATGACACTCGCAGGATCGCACAGCATCGAAAGACTATTTTTTCCATCGGGTTTGTCCCATCCGTTTTTTATGGCCAGCTACCTCTCATGGTTCGGCGTCTGCGCCGAAACAAGAACTTGGAGATAGTCCTGCATGAACTGAAAACACGGGAACAGGTCGAAGCACTTAAGACTGGCAAGATCGACATTGGCTTTGGAAGGGTGAGCATAGAAGACCCCGACGTGGAGCAGGAGCTACTGTTCGACGAGCCCATCATCGCTGCCATACCCATGGGTCACCCGCTCAGCAAACACCCTCCGTCTATGAAAGAGCTTTCTGCCCACCCCATGGTCGCCTTCCCTTCCGGGCCGGGCCCAAACTTTGCAGATATCACCCAGGGGCTTTTTCACAGACGCGGCCTGAAAATTCATGTCAGCCAGCATGTCAACGATCTTCAAACGGCCCTATCGCTGGTCGCCTCCGACATGGGGTTCACGCTGGTGCCAGAACAGGTCCGAAAACTTAATCGTGAGGGGGTGGAGTTCATGCCGCTGGAGGATAACAACATCACCACGCCCGTTATCGCCTCCCGTCGTCGGGGCGAAAACCCGAACGCCGTAATGCGGCTGGCTAACACTATCCTGGATGAACTCGTGGAGAACCGGCTCACCGGTCGTTATCCATGAGGCTTATCGAGCCGCTTGGCGAATCCGATCAGCCACAATCTGCAGCCTCGGCAAATACACGTTCAACAAAGTATCCATGTCCACCCGGGCAGCATTTGTGCTGATATTAAGCGCCCCCAAAAGCTCGCCACTCGCAGAATAGGCGGGCACCGCCACAGATCGCAAACCAAGATCAAGCTCCTGATCTAAGACGGCGTATCCGAGATTTCGTGCCTTGTCGATCTCCTCCCGCAAAACGTTTTTTTCTGTGATGGAAGACAACGTATGACGCTCAAGCTGAATCCTATCAATATAGATCTCAAGCTCGTTCTGCGGCAACTGCGCAAGCAGCACCCGCCCCATGGAGGTATAGGCCGCAGGCAAGCGGGTACCCACCGACAGCGTAATCGCCATCAGTCGATGCCGGGCGGCCGATCGCACCACGTACACCACATCGTCACCATCCAGAACCGCCAGCGATGAGGATTCACCAAGCTCGGCAGTAATGTCTTCCAGATACTGTTGAATGACTGCCCGATACTGGTTTGATGCCTGATAGGCATAACCCAGCTGCAGTACACGGGGAGTCAGCTCGAACTGACGACCGGTGCGCTTCACAAACCCCAACGCGTGCAGGGTCAACAGAAATCGTCGTGCCTTGGCCCGGTCCATATCAGTGCGGGCCGCCACTTCACTCAGGGTCATACGAGGGTGATCGGCATCGAATGCCTGCAGAACCTCCAGACCCGACGCCAGTGCGCCCACGTAATCCCGGTCTCCCGGCTTGAGAACCTGTTCGTCCATTCCAGCTCCTATAACAGGCTTATTTAGCCCGCCGCACATCAGTGTCAGCGCATGGTACCAGTTAGTTCGCATTACGAACATCCGTGCATTCTTAACAACTGGTGAAAATTTGTACTTGACGACCTAAAACCAATCGCGCCATTATGTTCGCATATTAAACTTATGTTCGTATATCGAACTTACTTTGCCAACATATGATGGAGACACTGCGATGGCTGAATTCCTCTCTCTCCAGGAAGCGGTAAGCAAACACATCAGCAACGGCGACATCGTTGCGATGGAAGGCTTTACCCACCTGATTCCGTTTGCCGCTGGCCACGAAATCATCCGCCAGGAAAAGCGTGACCTGACCCTGATCCGCATGACTCCAGACCTGGTTTATGACCAGATGATTGGTGCCGGCTGCGCTAAAAAACTGATCTTCTCCTGGGGTGGCAACCCCGGCGTGGGCTCCCTGCACCGTCTGCGGGATGCCGTTGAGAAAGGCTGGCCAAACAAGCTGGAGATCTTGGAACACAGCCACGCAGCTATGGCCTGCGCCTATGAAGCCGGCGCCGCCGGGCTGCCGCTAGCAGTTCTGCGCGGTTACGTCGGCAGCGACCTGCCCAAGGTCAATGACCAGATCAAATTCATCGAGTGCCCGTTTACCGGTGAGCGCCTGGCGGCAGTACCCTCTGTTCGTCCGGATGTAGCCGTGATTCATGCCCAGCGGGCCGACCGCAAGGGTAATGTGCTGATAGAGGGTATCGTCGGTATCCAAAAGGAAGTGGTGCTGGCCGCCAAGCGAAGCATTGTGACTGTTGAAGAAATCGTGGATGACCTCGGCGCCTCCGTGAACGCCTGCGTGCTGCCCTCCTGGGCCATCACCGCCATCGCCGAGGCCCCGAAAGGCGCCAAACCCTCCTACGCCCTCGGTTACTACGACCGTGACAACGCCTTCTACAAAGAGTGGGACGGCATCGCCCGTGACCGGGAAACTTTCCAGACCTGGCTGAAAGACAACGTGTTTGAAAAAGGAGTTGCGTGATGAGCCTTGAATTTACCTCCTCGGAAATGATGAGCGTCACTGCCGCTCGCGCACTGACCAGCGACATGACCTGCTTCGTGGGCATTGGACTGCCCAGCGAGGCTGCCAACCTGGCGCGACTGACCCACGCACCGGACGTGACTCTGATTTATGAATCCGGCACCCTGCAAACCAAACCGGACGTGCTGCCTCTGTCCATCGGCGACGGCGAGCTATGCGAATCCGCCCTGACCACCGTGGCAGTACCTGAGATGTTCCGGTACTGGCTGCAGGGTGGACACATCAGCGTCGGCTTCCTGGGTACCGCTCAGATTGACCGTTACGCCAACCTGAACACCACGCTGATTGGCGACTACCGCGAACCGAAAGTCCGCCTGCCTGGGGGTGGTGGCGCCCCGGAAATTGCCACCAATGCAAAGGAAGTGTTCATTACCGTCAAGCATTCCAAACGTACCTTCGTGAAGGACGTCGACTTTGTTACCACCGTTGGCTTTGGACGCGACGGCAAGGCACGGGATAATGTACCCAACATTGGACGTGGTCCCACCGTGGTAATTACCGACCTGTGCATTCTCAAGCCTGACCCTGATAGCAAAGAACTGGTAGTCACTTCTCTGCATCCCAATGTGACTCGGGAAGACGTGATCGATGCCACTGGGTGGGAAATCCGGTTTGCCGACACGTTGGAGACCACGCCAGAGCCAAGTGCCAAAGAGCTGGAAGTTCTGCGTGATCTGAAAGCACGCACAAATGCACATCATGCCGGTCAACAGTGAGAAATATCATGACTGACGTTTATCTCTGCCATCCTCGTCGTTCGGCGATTGGCCGTTTCGGTGGCACCCTTGCCAGCATTCGCCCTGACGACCTCGCCGCTCACATTTTTAAAGCGGTACTGGAGCAGGCTTCGGAACTCGACCCGACCGCTATCGACGAAGTGATGATGGGCTCCGCTAACCAGGCCGGTGAAGACAACCGCAACGTGGCGAGGATGTCTGCCCTGCTGGCCGGCTTGCCTACGTCTGTTCCCGGCACCACTCTCAATCGTCTGTGCGGCTCCGGCATGGACGCCGTGGGTACGGCGTTCCGCGCCATTCGTGCAGGTGAAATGGACCTAGTGTTAGCAGGAGGCGTGGAGTCCATGTCTCGCGCACCCTATGTTATGGGCAAGGCTGACAGCGCCTTTTCACGTGGCCAGAAGATTGAGGACACCACCATCGGCTGGCGCTTTGTGAACCCGCTGATGAAAAAGCAGTACGGCATCGATTCCATGCCGGAAACGGCGGAGAACGTGGCCGAACAATACAAGGTGTCGCGGGAGGATCAGGACCTGTTCGCCTTCCGTTCCCAAGAAAAGGCCGCCCGAGCCCAGAAGGAAGGACGCTTCGCCGAAGAAATCGTGCCTGTGTTCGTTCCGCGCCGGAAACAAGACCCGCTGGTGTTCGATACCGACGAGCATCCCCGCGAAAGTACGCTGGAGAAGCTCGCATCCCTGCCCACGCCATTCCGCGAAAACGGCAGCGTGACCGCAGGCAACGCCTCAGGCGTGAACGATGGCGCCGCTGCGATGCTGGTTGCCAGTGAGACCGCCGTCAAAACCCACGGACTAAACCCCATGGCCCGCATACTGGGCATGGCCACGGCCGGCGTGGAACCGCGCATCATGGGCATCGGCCCTGTGCCGGCGGTTCGCAAGCTACTGGAGAAACAAGGCATCGGCATTGACGACATTGACGTGATCGAACTGAACGAAGCCTTTGCCGCCCAGGGGTTGGCGGTACTGCGGGAATTGGGCGTTGCCGATGGTGATTCACGCGTGAACCCTAACGGCGGCGCCATCGCCCTGGGCCATCCTTTGGGGATGTCCGGTGCCCGACTGCTAATGACCGCCGCCCACCAACTGCAGAGCACCGGTGGCCGCTATGCCTTGTGCACCATGTGCGTGGGTGTCGGCCAGGGTATTGCGACACTCATCGAATGGGTCTGAGCTAAGGAGCAAACATGGCTTTTCTAAAACACGACGGTCGCACGGTTTGTTATCGACTGCTGGGTGACAGCAACAAACCGCTGCTGATGCTCGCTCATCCCCTGGGAATGACCCAGGGGGTTTGGGACGACATGTTGCCAGCGCTACTCGAAAAATTTCGGGTACTGGCCTGGGATTTACCGGGACACGGCGCCAGCGCCGCCTGGCCGGAAGAATCCGACGAAATCACACCGGAAAACCTGGCGCAGGAAGCCATCGCGCTCGCGAAAGTGGCAGAGTCAGATAAGTTCCACTTTGTCGGAACATCGATTGGCGGCGCCATTGGCCAGCAACTCCTCAGCAAGCATTCTGAAAGGCTGCTTTCAGCCACGCTCACAAACACCGGCGCCGTCATCGGCACACCCGATGCCTGGAATACCCGCTCGGCCAACGTTCTGGAACTCGGCCTGCCGGCCATGGCGGTGGATATCGTGCCACGTTGGTTCGGCCCCCACGCGTGCGAAAAGCAGCCGGCGCTGGTGGAAGGCTGGAGCGTGATCATGGGACGCGGTGATGACCGTAGCTATGCCCTGCTGTGCGAGATGCTGGGACGGGTCGACTTCCGAGAGCAGCTGGGGCAGCATCAAGTGCCACTCCGACTGCTTGGTGGTTCAGACGATGTGGCCACGCCCCCAGACACACTCAGGGCGCTGGCCGACGTCAGCGGTGCAGCGGAGCCGGTCATTTTGGAGCAGATTGGCCACGTGCCGTCGGTTGAATGCCCCGATGCATTCAGCCAGATTCTGCTTGATGCACTGACCTGAGCACTTAGCGCGCAGACCAGACCGCAGCTTACTCCGGCCCTGGTCTGCAGCCAACCACTTCCGCGCTTCAGAATCTGGATAACTGTCTGCACTTTGCGGATAGGTTCATTCCGAAAAAAACCTTAGCGTTGCTCCACAATGCTAACCCTTGCCCGCCGGGAACAGTACCCATGGACAACTCTCTCACATTAGAACAAGAAACCTCTGAGACCGGTTCTTCCAGAGTCCCAATATATGGAGCGTTCCTCCTGGCTCTCGCCTGTGCCGCACTGATGCTTGTCAACGCAGACACGGTATTCCAAACCACGCTTGCAGCCATAACTCTTGGGCTGACAGCTACTGCACTTATCCTGTGCGCACGAATGCGTCCGACCACCGTCACGATACGCGAACCGGTGCCACCAGTGGAGTCCCGTCCCGAACCGGTTCATGAACCGGAAACGCCTGTGCCCGAACCGAAATCACCCGACCCCGTTCTGATCGGTCACCTAGACGACCTGCGAAACAACGTGGACATGATACTCGAAGAAATGGATGAAGCTGGCAAACTAGCCAAAGCGTCCGGCGCGAAGGTAGCCCAGAGCGCGAACAGCATTTCCGGGGCCGAGGCCTCGATTAGGGAGCTGGCTGAGTTCATGAGTCGTATCGATGACGTCTTCACTCAGTTGGTTAAACAGTCCGAAGAAATCGGTAGCATTGTCGGCAACATTCAGGATATTGCCAAACAGACCAACCTGCTGGCTCTGAACGCGTCGATTGAGGCCGCGCGAGCGGGAGAACACGGTCGCGGCTTTTCGGTAGTGGCCGACGAAGTGCGTAACCTAGCCGTTCGAGCGAACGAATCCAGCGAGAGCATCCGTGAAATCGCCAACAGCCTGAATTCGACCTCCGTGGAGGCCGGTAGCGGTATGGAAAAAATCCGCCAGTCGTGTGATCACTGCCTAAACCAGTCGGGGGAAGCCTTACAAGCAATGGAAGACATTCAGGCCGGAGCTGTCGCTCGTATGGAAGTGGTTCAGGGCATTACCAAACGCTTGCAGGTCCAGAGCGAGCTCACCCGTCAACTTTACACTGACCTCAGCACTGAGCATTGATCTTTTTTGGGACGGGCTTCCCATGGCCGGGTGACGACCAACAACCTAAGTTTTCACTGAACGCCCGCATTGGCGACTTTGAGCCTCCGATACAGTGTCGCTCGACCAATGCCCAACCGTTTTGCTGCGCGACTGACATTCCCCCCCTCAATTGCCAGCGCTTCTTCGATAACGGCACGCTCCAGAGTCTTTAAGGTACCGCGTTTGCTCGCTGCCCTATTGCTTCGAACTGCCATGGTTGTCGGGGCCGCTATCTCTTCAGGCAGATGGCAAAGTTGCAAAACTTCACCGGGGTCCGCAAGTGCGTCTGCGTGAGTCAGGGCGTAGACGAGCTCACGAACATTTCCCGGCCAGTCGTACCGCATTAAACCGTCCAAACAGTCTTGCGACAACTCGCGACTACCCTGTGTCAGAGCACGGCATCGGTCGACGATGAAGCTTTGCAAATCCGAGCGTTCCGAAAGTCTTGGCAGGCGTATAGCCATACCTTTAATGCGGTAGAGCAGATCCTCGCGAAATTCTCCGTCCCTGGCAGCTTCCGACAGGTTCCGATGTGTTGCGCAGATCAACTGGAAACGGACCTGCTTTGGGGTAGCACTTCCAAGACGGGTCACTTCACGGGTTTCCAACACTCTCAATAAACGGGACTGGAGCGCCAACGGCATGTCACCAATCTCATCCAGAAACAGGGTGCCACCATCTGCCTGCTCGATCTTACCTGGAGCACCGCCTCGTCGCGCACCTGTGTAGGCACCATCGGCGTGACCAAAGAGCTCACCCTCAATAAGCGACTCCGGGATGGCCGCACAGTTAATCGCAACAAACGTGCCGGAAGAAAATGCGCTACCGTTATGAAGTGACGTTGCCATCACTTCCTTTCCGGTCCCGGTCTCACCTAGTATAAGCACCGGCAGCCCCTTCTCCATTGCTCTGCTTGCTTGGTTTACCTGACGACTAATTGCATGATCACCAAAATCTGTGGATTCTGGTACACGCTTAGCCAAAGGCGCGGAAGCCGTACGCCTCGTGTTTTTTCGCGAACCAGCATCGACCGGTCGTAGCGAGAATGACAGCCCAGAGTGCATCCTGGCCGTTATAGGGTGATTCCGGCCACGGAACCCATCAACGAGTGCCTCAAAGCGCAAATCAAACAAATCCTGAAAGCGCAACGTCCCATCCGTCGAGGCCAACCCCGTCAGTTCGCGCACCCGGGGCGACAATCCAAGCACTTGTCCGTCCGGCCCAAGCGCCACCAACAGGTCACTCGTGGCATGAGGATCACTCTGCTCCCACCCTAGACTAATCATAAGCCAAGGCGACAACATACCCATCAACTGGCGTTCAATCCTAGCTGAACATTGTTGCACTAAGGAAAGCGCGCTTCCCGGCTCCAACGGATTTCCACGAGTAATATCAATGGCCCCCAATACCCTGCCCATGGGGTCTACAATGGGAGAGGCCGCACAATTGAATACTCGATTTGCATGCAAGTAATGCTCGACTCCGGCAACTAGCACTGGACGACGCTCCAACACAGCACAAGACATCGCGGAAGTGCCAATATTCGCCTCGGAGAGATTGACTCCCTGTCGAAAGGCGTCATTAATCAGTGTATTGGCGCACCGACCCGAACGTCTCGCTGCCAGAGCAACCCCTTTGTCATCCGTAAGCAGAACGGAATAGCCTGCGCCATTAACGGTTTGGCCCAACTGTTCCAGCGGCTGGGTGGCTGCCTCCAACAAAATTCGGTTGTTATCCATCAGCTCTATTAAACCGTTTCTGGACACGGTGTCGAACTGAACACGCTCACTCACGTTTTTTCTCGCCGCGGAACAACGCTGCCAGGAATGAACAATGGCATCATCGATCAGGCCCGTTGGAATCTGACCATGCTCAAAAAAGGTTTCACGTGCCTTGGCACGCCTCTGGTCGGCAGGAATAAGTGCGCTCATTGATTTACCTCTATCGCAGGACTGATTATTGTCGTTTGATGCGACCCTGCGCTTTGGCCTTATTGGCTCTTCTTGTCATGTTCTTGAAACTTTAACACGTTCTTTAATAAGGACCGCCTGCAAATTCGTTGGCATGCCACTTACTGTCTCATTCTGAGACAGTGTCTCCCTGTTTCCCCGATTGAAACATTCATAGCCCCGCTTAACGATAACAAAACTCCCTTAATCAAATGATTTAAAAAGCCTTTTTTATAGAAACGAACTGTTGGCATGATCGTCGCTAACCGTTTTCGCGTTGACAACAACAACATGAAATTTGGAGAGCAACTATGCGATCGACCTCGAAGTACACACCATCAAAATCACTTGCTTTGGGCTCAACCCTGATGCTGGCCATGAGCATTTTCTCGGTTCCAACCCAAGCTGCCGAAATTGCCACTGACCCCGGCGACTACACACCGCTACCAGCAGGGGTAAACCTTGGGATTCTATACGGCCAATATGCCACCCGCGACGCAGCTTACGCCGATGGCAACAAAGTCCCCGCCGAGGCGGGACTGGACACCACCATAGGATTGGCACGCTTCGTCCACTACATGGACATTGGTGGCATTATTGTTGATCCCCAGATCATCGTTCCTTTCGGAAAGGTAGAACTGACAGAGCCCTTCGGTCCGCTTCAGCCGACCTCAGAAAGTGGTATCGGTGACCCGATCATCGGCGCAACTGCTTGGGTTCTCAACAACCCCGATGATCAGCAATGGGTTGGCCTGTCCGCTTTCGCATCCGTGCCGGTCGGCCAATACGATGAGAACAAAGGTCCAGTAAATATTGGCGAGAATCGTTGGAAAGGAATTTTTCAAGCTGCCTACGTGAAACATTTAAATTCCAGTGTAGTGCTAGACCTGATCGCAGAGTATTCAGTGTACGGCGACAACGACGACTTCCTCGGCTTCAAGCGCGAACAAGAAGATGCGCAGAGCCTGCAGAGCCATCTTCGTTACCTCTTGTCCAAGCAAAGCCACGTGGCAATTTCTTACTACCATTCGTTTGGGGGTGAAACCACTGTTGGCGGCCAAAAGCAGGATGACAGGGTGAACACAAATCGCTGGCAGGCAACCTACGCAACTTTTGTTAATCCGACTGTGCAATTGCAATTTCAGGCTGGCCAGGACATCGATGTGGAAAACGGATTCAAAGAAGATACCCGCGTAAATCTGAGAGTATTGAAGGTATTCTGACCCCCCCAAGAACATGAACATGCCTTTCGAACACAGGCAATAATTCGGAGAACACCATGAGTCAGATGAGCGATCAAACAAAAGAAGCCATCGACCAGATCAATGGCCTAAGCCGCCGAAGCTTCCTGAAAGCGGCAAGCGGCCTTGCGGTTGCTGCGACAGTCGGCACCGGACTTCTGGGGGCAGCGCACGCTTTCGCCTCAATGCCAGAGGGCATAAATGTTATGTCCGCCAGCGAATATCAGGTGATGAATCGCCTGATGCAGGTTCAGCTGGCAAGCGAGGGAACCGATCTAGTTCGGGCAAGTGAAATCCCGGTCATGCAAACATTGGACGCCGCACTTATGGCTACCATGGCACCTCACATTCTCGAAGGCCTGAAAGGCGGCATCGCCTACTTTAATGACGGACCCAAAGCCTTTTATGGCAAACCTTTTGTGGAACTGTCCGACAAGCAAGCCGCGGCATTCTGTGACACTTGGGCCGATTCAGACGAGGTACCGCAACGAGCACTTGCTATGGGCCTGAAGAAGCTGATCGGGCTGGCCTATTGGGCGAACCCCCCGACCTGGGAGCCACTCGGCTACGGCGGACCGGTGACTGAAAAATGGAACCTGGTGTCTCTGGGCAATGCACCCTTACCAAAAAGCTGAGCGGCAGGAGTAGATCATGCAAGAAACAATCGAAGCTAAAACAATTCCTGCGCACGGTTTGCAGGTAACCCAAGCGTCAGACGTGACCAGCGACAACATTGAGCTCAACGCCGATGCTGTCGTAATCGGATCAGGTGCCGGCGGAGCCATTGCAGCTTATGAGTTGGCCAAAGCCGGCAAAAAAGTGGTCGTTCTGGAAGCCGGCCCTTATGTGCCATCCGAAAAATTTTCAGAAATGTTGGCCGTTTCCATGGATCAGCTGTATGCGGACCACGGCGGTCAGTCCAACTCCGCCGGTGACATATCAATCTTGCAGGGTGCCTGCGTTGGTGGATCCACGGTCGTAAACGCTGCCCTGTGTTTTCGAACCCCGGATTACTATCTCGACCGATGGGGGAAGGAATTCGGGCTGACCAACCTCACACCAAAGGTCATGCTGCCCTACTTTGAGAAAGTCGAAGAAAATCTCGGCATTGCACCCAACAAGTCCTTTGAGACCAGCCCTGGCGCCCAATTACTCAGGGGCGGCATGAAAAAGCTGAACCTTCCCGAAGGTAATGCCAAACGCAATATTCGCAATTGTGCTATGACCGGTTTCTGCTTCGCTGGCTGCAAATCCGACCGTAAACAATCCATGATGGTCACCTACCTGCCTTGGGCCGTGGCCTATGGTGCGACCATCTATTCTGACACACGGGTCACCCAGATCCTCGCAGAAAATGGCAAGGCCACCGGCGTATTGGCCGAGATTGTTGACCAGCAAAGCAAAACGGTAAAAAGCAGGCTCAAGGTCAACGCACCGATCGTCGTCGGCGCGGCTGGACCGATCCAAATGCCAATTCTGCTTCAGAAAAGCAAACTAGCCAACAGCAACGGCCAGGTGGGTAAGAACTTCGCGTGTCATCCAACCATGTCCGTGACCGGCATGTTCGAGGAGAACGTTGATAACTTCTACGGCGCCACCCATTCCCTATACATGGATAAACATGTAATGCCTGGGGATGGAAGCTACTTGCTGCTCGACGCTATCCAGGAACCCGTGGAGGCCAGTTTTCAGGCCGAGCCAGGCACTGGTAAGCCGTACATGTCCTACATGTCGAAATATCGCAACACTGTTCGTCTGATAACCCTCATCCACGATCAAAACGTGGGCGAGGTAAACTGGAAAGACGGCGTGAAAGAGATCAAATACTTCGTCGACGACGGTGATTTCGAAATCATGAAGAACGGCCTTAAGACCAATGCTCGGGTACTTTTTGCCGCCGGTGCGAAGCAACTGTTCATTCCGACATCCCACAAGCTGACCATCGACAGTGAAGATCAGATTGATGCTGTCATCGATGGGCTCGACAATGAGCCCGCCCGCTATCGCTACACCTCGTTTCACCCCCAGGGTACCTGCCGTATGGGTGCAGACCCGAAATCCACAGTGGTCTCTCCCACGGGCGAAACCCATGAGGTCAAGAACCTTTACATCGTGGATGCGAGCTTGCTGCCGACATCGATCGGCTACAACCCCTCGGAAACAGTTTACGCGCTGGCCCACTATATAAGCGACCAGATCAACCGGGCGCACACCTGATTACAGTCGAAAGCATTGAGGAGAAAATACCATGGATGTGCCAGTAAACCCTGTTTGGCAACAGAACCTTTTCCTGGGCTCATGGCAAAATGGCGACGGTGAGCAGATCGATATAATGGAACCAGCGACCGGGGAGGTGATCACACAACTGAAAGCGGCGACGCCTCTTGACGTTGACCGGGCCGCCATCATCGCCAAAGACGCCCAGAAAAAGTGGATGGCAGTCCCCTTTGATCAGAAAGCCGAGATCCTGCGCAGGGCCGCAGCCCTCCTCAAGGAGCGCGCGGAAGAAATCAACGGATGGAATACCCGCGAGTGCGGCTCAATCGGTCCAAAAGCAGATTGGGAGTTACAGGCTACCTACGAACAGGCTCAGATGGCTGCAGCCATGCCAATGCAGCCCAATGGCGAGATATTCCCGTCAAGCATTCCCGGAAAGCGGAATTATTGGAAGCGGGTACCACTTGGTACCGTGGGTGTTATCGCACCCTGGAACTTTCCCATCCTTCTTTCAATGCGTTCCGTGTTTCCGGCCCTGGCCATGGGTAACTGTGTGATACTCAAGCCGGATCCCAAAAGCAGTATTTGTGGCGGTGCACTGATGGCTCAGATTCTCGAAGACGCCGGACTGCCCGAAGGGGTGTTTCATGTTCTGCCGGGCGGCCCTGATGTAGGCCAGGCTCTCGTTGAGCATCCGCTGGTCAAGATGATCTCTTTTACCGGTTCCACCGCGGTTGGGAAAAAGATTGGCGAGATCTGTGGTCGGATGCTTAAGAAAGCCGCGCTGGAGCTAGGTGGAAACAATGCGCAGGTGGTTCTCGAAGACGCCGACCTGGACATTGCAAGTTCGTGTGGTTCCTGGGGCTCTTTTCTGCATCAGGGGCAAATCTGTATGCAGACCGGTCGACACCTCGTGCAAAGTTCGGTGGCAGACGCTTATATTGCTCGCCTGGCCGCTCGCGCCGGAAACCTTGCCTGCGGAAACCCTGCGCAAGAACAGGTTCATATAGGTCCACTGATCAACGAGGTTCAGGCAAAGCGGGTAGAGGGTATCGTCAACCGCTCTGTCGAAATGGGCGCACGCATAGTCGTCGGCGGCAGACGTAATGGCAACTACTATGAGCCCACAGTTATAGCCGACGTCACCTCGGACATGCCAGTCTTCTCCGAGGAAGTCTTCGGGCCTGTAGCACCAGTGATGACCTTCGACTCGGATTCAGAAGCTCGTGATCTGGTCAATGAGTCTCCCTATGGTTTGGCTGCAGCGATTCATTCAGGCTCGACAGAACGAGCACTGAAGATTGCCAATCAAATCCAGGTTGGGATGATTCATATCAACGATCAAACTGTAAACAACGAGTTCCAGGTACCCTTTGGCGGCATGGGCAGCTCGGGTAACAGCGGCCGCTTTGGTGGTCCAGCCAACATTGAAGAATTCACCACCAGCCAATGGGTGAGCGTGATGGAAGAGGGTATGCAGTATCCTTTTTGAACCATGAGCTCGCCTGTCATTTCTTGTTGAGCGTCGGTTCCCGCTGGGAACGATCTGCCCTTGCCTGAAGAACGCCCGGTTCTTCAGGCTTTTTTATCGACCAAGCTACTGAATTTGGAAGGTCTCGCAATACCTCTGCAATAACCGGACACGCCTATGCAGAAAACGGATATCTCTGCAGCCCCCACACGCCTCTAATGACAGAACCCACAACAACAATCTGAGGTGTTGAAATGAGCAAGATCAAAACGCTTGCCGGTGCTGTACTGGCAACCACCCTTACCGCCGGGCTCTCAACCTCTGCCCTAGCGGCCGCTGGTGACCCGGTAAAGATCGGTGTCATGCTTCCGTTCAGCGGCATTTACGCACAACTTGGTGAAGCCGGCCGAGATGGCCTGAAGCTCGCTCTGAAAGAGCATGCCGAAAAACTTCACGGATCAAAAGTTGAGTTCATCGAGCTTGATACTGAAGCAAAGCCTTCACGCGCTCCAGAGCTCGCATCTTCGCTGTTGAACCAGCACGAAGCAGATTTCGTTATTGGCCCGGTTCACTCCGGCGTTGCCATGGGCATGATCAAAATGCTGCGCGGTAAAGATACCATTATGATTATCCCCAACGCGGGTTCTGCTGCGGCGACCGGTCCTCTTTGCTCTCCGAATGTATTCCGCACCTCCTTCTCATCCTGGCAGCCATCCTACCCCATGGGCAAAGTGGCGCTTGAAAAGGGCTACAAGAAAGTTTATGCGATCAGTTGGAACTACGGCATGGGCCGCGAGAGTCTCGACGCCTTCGAAGAGTCCTTCACCGCGGGTGGGGGTGAGATTGTCGAGAAAGTATTGCTGCCTTTCCCGTCCACAAATTTCCAGTCCCATGTCAGCGACATAGCTGACGAAAATCCTGACGCGGTGTTCACATTCTTCGCCGGCGGTGGCGCCATCAAGTTCGTGAAGGATTACGACGCCATGGGCCTACGCGGCAAGATTCCGCTGATGGGCTCCGGCTTCCTCACCGAAGGTACACTGCAGGCACAAGGTGATGCTGCCGAAGGCGTGATGACTGGGCTGCACTACGCTGAACAGTTGGACGTTCCGAAGAACCGGGAGTTCCGGGAGGCCTTCAACACCGAGTATAGCCACTACCCGGATATCTACGCCGTTCAAGGGTATGACGCAGGGCAGGCCATCGCCAACACCATCGACCAGCTTGAAGGTGATATTTCAGACAAGCAGGCCGTGATCAGCACCATGGAAAAGTTGACCATCGACAGCCCGCGTGGGGAATTCACCTTCTCCAAGGCACATAACCCGATTCAGAACATCTACCTGCGGGAAGTGAAAGATGGCGTGAACGTGGTGCAGAGTATCGCCGCCGAAGCGCTGGAAGATCCCGCCCGTGGCTGCAAACTCTGAGCACGGGCTCTGTTACCCCCCGGCAAGAGCCGGGGGCTTACCTGAAGCTCCCTGCCCACACCTGAATTGACTTATCCGTAAAACCGTTGGGTATTACTATGTCTACCGAACTTTTCTTCGTGCAACTTATTAATGGCCTCCAGTATGGGTTGCTTCTTTTCCTGATCGCTTCCGGCCTGACCCTGGTGTTCGGCGTCATGGGCATCCTTAATCTGGCCCATGGTTCCATGTACATGGTCGGCGCCTATCTGGTGTGGTACTTCGTCGCTGTGACCGGCAGCTTTACGGTATCGGCCATTCTGTCGGCAGTGATCGCGCTTGGCCTGGGCATACTCATCGAGCGGGCATTGATCCAGCGACTCTATAACCGCAATCACCTGGACCAGGTACTGCTGACCATAGGCATGATCTTCGTGTTCAACGCTTTGCAAAGCATTCTCTGGGGCAATGATCCCTATGGCGTTGCCGTTCCGGAAGCACTGAGCGGTTCGGTGCCTTTTACCGACAACTCAAGCTATCCGGTGTATCGCATCTTCGCTGCAATGGTCTGCATAGCCATCGCCGCTGCCCTGTACTTCGTGGTGAGCAAAACCCGGCTGGGCATGTTGATTCGCGCCGGCGAATCTAACCGTGAAATGGTAGAAGCTCTCGGAGTCAACATCAAAAGCCTCTACACCATCGTGTTCGCGATTGGAGTCATGCTAGCCGCTGTTTCGGGCATCATCGCCGCACCTATGCGTTCCATTGTTCCCGGCATGGGCGAAAGTGTGTTGATCACCTGCTTTGTCGTAGTGGTCATAGGAGGCATGGGCTCGATTAAGGGCGCCTTCGTGGGAGCCCTGCTGGTCGGTGTTATCAGCACTTTTGCTGCGGTTCTAATACCGACCATGTCCAACATGATTATCTACATCTTTATGATCCTGGTGCTGCTGGTGAAGCCCCAGGGCCTGTTCGCCAAGTAAGCGGGAGCCGAACATGATTTTCGAAAAACGCACCGAACGGATTTTCCTGGCGATCTTCTTTATCATCGCCCTCTGTATTCCCCTTTTCCTGGAGGAGAACTCCTTCTTCGTGGGCAAAGCCACCACCATCCTGATTTTGGCGGTGTTTGTGATGTCTCTGGACTTCCTGGTTGGGCGAGTTGGCCTGGTCACCTTGGGTCACGCCCTCTTCTATGGCCTTGGCGGCTATTTATTCGTCATCCTCACGCCGGAGTATGAGGCAGTCAATTTCTGGATCTACGCCTTTTACATTATGGGGCTTAATGCCCTGATTGCGCTGGTGATCGGTGCGGTGGTGCTACGCACCTCCGGAATCTACTTCATCATGATCACCCTGGCCATCTCTCAGATGGCCTATTACTACTTCTTCGATTCCCTGGAGTTCGGCGGCAACGACGGTCTGTTTATCTTCATGAAGCCGGAAACCAGTATCTTCGGACTGAGCTTCCTGAACCTGGACAACCCCACCCACTTCTATTACCTGGCATTGCTGGCGGTGCTGGTCACCCTGCTGGCCATCAAAATCATCCTGCGTTCGCGCTTCGGCCGCATCGTCGAAGCCAGCCGCCTGAACCCGGAACGTACCGCGGCGCTGGGCTACAACATCTTTGCCTTCCGCCTGATCAGCTACGTCATTGGCAGCACCCTGGCGGCCTACGCCGGTTTGCTGTTTGCCCTGCAGTACGGCTATGTAAACCCGCAATTCATGACCTGGGAAATGTCTGGAACAGCGCTGGTGATGTCCATCCTCGGCGGGATGGGCACGATCTACGGCGCCATTATCGGCACCATAACCTATGAAGGTCTGCAGTATTTCTTTGAGCACATGAGCGAAGACTGGATGCTGTTTATGGGCGGCGCCATCATCCTGATGGTCCTGCTGCTGCGCAAAGGCCTGGCCGGATACCTTGAAAAGCTGCTGGAGAAATAATCATGGCCAACGACATCATTCTGGAAACCGAATCCCTCAGTAAACACTGGGGCGGCATCAAGGCACTCAACGACATTTCCCTGCAGTTTCATGATCGACAACTGCACGGCGTGGTCGGCCCGAACGGCGCCGGCAAGAGCACGCTGTTGAATATGCTGTGCGGCACCCTGCAGCCAACCAGCGGATGCATCTTCCACAAGGGCGAGCAGATTGAAGGCATGAAGCCGTGGAAATTCGTGCGCCGGGGCATCGGCCGCAGCTTCCAGAAAACCAACATCTACGCCGATGTCACCTGCCTGGAAAACTGCGCGGTGGCGGCTCAGCGCCGATTTGCGGGTAGCTTCAATTTGTTCGCGTCGCGTCATTCCAACAAGCTGGTTCAGGAAGCCGCTGAAAAGGCTTTATGTCAGGTGGGGCTCGAAAGCCGCATCCATACCGTTGCGGCGGAAATTTCATACGGAGAGCAGCGCCAGCTCGAACTGGCCATGGTGCTGGCAACCGATCCGTGCATCCTCCTTCTGGATGAGCCCATGGCTGGCATGGGCCACGAAGAATCTCAGCGCATTATCGCGCTGCTGAACGAGCTCAAACAGACCTACTGCATTGTGCTGGTGGAGCACGACATGGACGCAATTTTTGAGCTGTCCGACCAACTAACCGTGCTGGATAACGGCACCCACCTGATTACTGGCACCGTGGATGAAGTTCGCAACGAGCCCCGTGTGAAAGAAGCCTACCTGGGCAAGGAAGACGAGGAGGAAGCAGCATGAGCAACAGCCTTCTAGCAGTTAAGAATCTCAATACACTCTATGGCCGCAGCCACATCCTCCACGACCTGTCCTTCAAGCTTGAGAAAGGGCAATCCATGAGCTTGATGGGACGCAATGGCATGGGCAAGACCACCACGCTTAAGTCCATTCTTGGCATCGTGCCACCCCGCAGTGGTCATGTTTACTTTGACGGACAGGACATTAGTAACCTGCCGACATGGAAGCGGATGAGAAGGGACATTGCCTACGTTCCCGAGGGCCGGGGCATGTTCCACAACCTTACGGTGAAAGAACACTTACAAATGGCCGCACGCCCGGACAGCAATGGAAAATCCGGCTGGGACTTCGACCGAGTTATGGCGACTTTCCCGCGCCTTCAGGAGCGCTTGTCTAATTTAGGAACGGAACTCTCTGGGGGTGAGCAGCAGATGCTGGCGATCGGACGGGCGCTGGTCACCAATCCGAGACTGATGATTCTTGACGAAGCCACCGAGGGCCTTGCACCGCTGATCCGAGAGGACATATGGAAGGTTATCGCAACCATTCGCGAGTCCGGCATTTCCACATTGATCGTGGACAAGAACATCAAGGCCCTGAAGAGGCTCTGTGACCGTCATGTGGTTATTGTAAAAGGAAAAGTTCATTTCGACGGCAGCTCTGAGGAGCTGGACCAAAACCTGGAAAAAGTCGAAACCGCACTCAGCGTGTAAATTTACAGAAAACGGATAGGGATGTTCATTAACCGGATATTTGACCCCGCCGTAATAACCGATAGTTCAAGTGCCAAACAACAAGGAGAAGGCAAATGAACTATCGTAACTCACTGCTAGCGCTGGCGATCGCTTCCGGTCTCAGCGCAACACCTTCCGCTCATGCTCTCGAACTCGGCGAGTTCAACGACACCAAATTCAGCATCGGTGGTTATTTCAAAGCCGAAGCCATCTATGAAAAGGTCGATGATGGGGACTCGCGTATCTTCGGTCGCTCAAACCAGTCTCGCGTGAACCTAAAGACGGTGACCCAGAAGGAAGGCCATACCATTGTCGGTTTTGTGGAAGGCGACTTTTACGGAGGGACCTATCCTGGGGAGAACAACGACCTGCGTCTTCGCCACGCGTTCATCAAGGTTGACCAGACCACCGTAGGTCAAACATGGACCGGCCAATTCTGGGCCGTTGCATACCACGACTACCTGGATTTTCTCGGTGGGCCACGGGGCACCTTGGGCGGGTTGAACTTCCGCACCAACCTGATTAGCCATGAGGTGGCCGGCTTCCGTTTTACCGCACAGGATCCAGTAAACAACGACGCAGACACCCCCGATCTGGCCGTCAACTACCTTGACAGAGGGGGAACCTTAACTTCGACGGCGGTCACCGTGTTATCCTCACCGCATCCGGCCGCGAAGTTGAAAACGGCGACTTCGTGGGTGGCGGTGCCATTGGATCAAAGTTCATGATCGGGCCGCACAGCATTAACTTAAACGCCCACTACGGCGAAGGACTTGGAGCGTTCACCGGTGTAGGCGTGAACAACAGCCTGTCATCCCCCGATGTAGAAAACGGCGATGCTGTAAGCCAGGCAGGCGTCGACGTCGGATTCCGCTACGTCATAAACAGCGATTGGCGAGCCAATGTAGCCTACACAGCCGTTGAAGTGGACGATAACGCCGACACCAACTACGAGGCCCACCGCGTCAACTTGATCCACAACATTACGCGGGATCTGGAAGCCGGGATAGAGTGGCGCAAATACAACCTCGCCTTCGGCCCACTTCTACCGGAAGGCCAGCAGGTTGAGGTAATGGCCAAATACAAGTTCTGATCCAGACCTTCAGAATTGGTACTTTGAAAGAAACCGGAAAGACGGGCGTCCGCGTTCCCCAGGGCGCCTGTTTTCCACTGGTACACGGCAGAACCAGTCATTCGAAAACGGTAACGTCCATGGCAGAAGAGACCACAAAGCGACAAGGAATCGGTTCGCTGGAAATTGGATTACATATACTCAACTACATATCCGTAGCATCCAGACCCCCGACCCTGAAGGAACTTTCGGGCGCTCTGGACCTTTCACCTAGCCGCGCTCACAAGTACCTCGTCAGTTTGCTGAGAGAGGGGTATATCAATCAGGTGAATCAGACCCAGTATACTCTCGGCAACTCCAGCCTGACTCTGGGCATTTCTGCGCTCCGGCGCATTAACCCCATTCAATTGAGTTATGCGGCTGTTGATCGGCTTAATGAAGAAACAGACAAAACGGTTTCCGTGACTGTATGGAATGGTAACGGTCCATTGATCATCAAGTGGTTGGATTCAAGCCAGCCAATCTCGGTCAACGTGAGGTTGGGCGCGGAGTTATCGCCACTGAACTCTGCGTCGGGAAGGATTTACCTGGCCCACTTACCAGACAAACGACGCAAGGAGTTGATAGACCAGCACTACGAGAACTCCAAGTCACTCCCAAAACATCGGGGCAAGCCCGTCACCCGAGACGAACTGCAACTTCATCTGGACACCATCAAACGGGATAACTACTGCGCGTTTTTCAGCGATTACCTTCCCGAAATCAATGTGCTTAGCTGTCCCGTGTTCGATATCAACGGCAGCATTGTCACCGTCATCACACTGTTGGGTCTTGATAGGGACACAGATATTAGCGAAGGCTCATTTCTGTTCGAAAAGGTCTTGGAATGCAGTAAACGGGTCACTCGCCAGATTTGCGGGCAACAACGAGAAGGCAATGGCCGGGCTTAACCGGCCATTCGCAGGGTTTCAGAGGGCAATTCGCCGAAGGATTTTCGATAATCCGACGAAAACCGGCCCAAGTGGCTAAAGCCATAGTCCAGCGCGATCTCGGTAACATTGCGGCATTTTCCTTGTATGAGATCTTCCCGCAACTTCTGCAATTTCAACTGTTTAATGTAACACTTCGGAGTCGTTGCGAAGGCTTTTGAAAAGGCATTGTAGATGGATCGAACACTCATATTAGAGACGCTGGAGAGTTCTTCGATATCAATATTGCGATGCACGTTCTGTTCTATGTGCCTCAGCATCTTGCCCAGCATGGGCGTATGAGCAGTTTCGCCCTCTTCAATTGACCAGTTACTCGGAAAAGCTTTCAGCAGTTTCTTGAGTATGATGTCCCGGTAAGGCGCTCCAACTGCGCTTATTTCCTCATCCTCAGCATCATCAAGCTCCGAAAAAACGGCTTCAATAATTTTGATGAGTGCCGGACATAATTTGAGATCGACGGGAATCCGATCAAAACGAATACCATTTTCTGGCAACCGCCGAAGAGACACCTCCCGGGCGTTGATCAATGCTAACTCAGGAACTTTGATGATTAACTTTTCGCAATCTTCTGAATATTCGAGATCAATTTTCTCATAGGGGTTCACCATAAGGCCCTGGCCACTGCGAACTTTCATTCGTTCGCCAGCCTGGTGCCAGACACACTCCCCTTTGGTGACGATTTGCAGGTGGTAAATGGATTCTAGTTCAGGACTTTTTACCCGGACGCAATTTCCGTAGCTAATTTGAGACAAACCAAATCCGGCAAACTCCCTGAAACTTAGACGTGACTTTTGTTCCTGCCCCCCTACCATTTCGAGTCTATGATGTCCGATATGCTTATTGACGAAGGATGACACTTCTTCCGGGTGTGCCCCATGGAGGATTGTTTCGCCTGCAAGTTGTTGACTAAACATCAGCCGCCTCATTTACTTATTATTAATTCGTTCACTTTAAAGAAAACAGCATGATCAATCAACAACCAATCAAATGCCCTTCTCTCATTGGCAAGCCCCCGATAAAGCAAACGCCTGATGGCGTTGCGCCGAACGCAAATCTGCAGGTGCTGGCAATGAACTGAGAGCGGATACTGCGAGGAATTAAAAATCGAAGCGGTCAGAATGCTAGAGAAATCATGATCGGTATAAAAGCAAGGGCGAAAATTGTAGTCAGTAGAACCGTTCCAGCTGCTTGGCTCGGTGACACATCCATCAAGGTGGCGATAACAACAGCATTCGCGGGTATTGGCGTGATTGAGATCAGGAAAATCGCTTTGTGGGCAGCTGAGTCGTATATATCCAGGAATGTTGCATCCAGCCACCAGAAGGCAATCGCAACCAAGGGCCAGATCATGAACTTTCCAAAAAAGGCCATTGCCGTAAAACGAATGTTGCCTGCCAATCCACGGAAACTGATGATGCTCATACCGATAATCATCATGCCCAGAACACTGTGAGCTCCTCTGAAATTATCGAAAAGCGGAACGAAAATTTCTGGAATGTCGACCCCAGAAAGATTCATTGCCATAGCGGCAATAAAAGCATACACGGCTGGGAGCCTCAGAACCCGGAAAAGGGCGTCTTTAATTCCGAACTGACCTCGTGCGGCGAGATAAAAACCCACCGAGTTTTCGAAAAGCGTTGTTCCGAGCATGCACATGATGTAAAGCCCCAGCCCTTCTTGTCCAAAAAGTAGTAGCGCTACCGGCACTCCAAAGTATCCGTTGTTTCCTGAACCGACACACAAAGGGATGATGTTGGCACTGCCATCATTGAGAAACTTACTTGCTACTTTCATCTGGACAATACCTAGTACAGATGCAATCGCAAAAATGAGAAAGGGCAACAGGATAACTTCTGTTGAAAGCGGCGCGGCCATCACACCGGAAAAAACGACCGATGGAGTCACGATGTAAAGCATGATGCCCGCTATGTTTCGGCTGTTGGCCTCCAGATAGCGGCCCGCGATCCAGCCTAGAGCAACCGTTACGTAGAGCGGAATTAGCTTAAGAAAGAGAGCAAATCCAGCCGTCATAGGCATTCCGGGTCACGCGAATATTTACCGCCAGGCAAGTCGCGAAGTTTATAGTGCAAGAGAAAGCTGAGGAGCTTTAAAAAGGCTAGGGATCTTTGAGGAGTTAATCTATCCGCTCAGTGCAGACACTTATCCAGGTGCTGAAACTGCACCATAAGCAATCACGACAAAAACAGGGCCGAACATAGAAAACTCGGCGGGCCTTCTTTTGAGGAGGTTCCAGCATTACCTTGCTATCGAGGCGTTTCCAGCGAATCAACTGGTCGTGGGTCCTGACGAAACTAACGCTATTGACAATCACTCTTTGCGCATTTGAGAAACTATCTCCAAACAACTCGCTGCAATGATCGCCTGCCCTCGGTTCTGAACATTAAGCTTACGGAGGACAGCCGAAACATGAGCTTTAACTGTCGTTTCGGCCAGGTGTAATTTATAGGCAATCTGTTTGTTGGACTCACCAAACGTCATTCTCTCTAAAACGATCAGCTGTCGCTTCGTCAGGGGCTGAAACTGGCCCGGATCAATCGCTGATTCCGAGCCCAGGCGACCAGCTCCACTACCTATCCCGCTTTCGAATACGCCAGACCCAGCACAAATACAAATCTTGCCACCCAAAACCTGTCGAATAGCGTCGACAATTTCATTTCGTGACGCGGATTTCGCTATGAACCCCATGGCCCCGCGACTGATCGCCTGTGAAGCAACATACCTATTTACTCTAGCTGACATAACTATGATGGGTAGCGAAGGTGCTATCTCATTTAAGCTATCCAGACCTCCGAGCCCATGCATTTCCGGCATGTCAAGATCGAGGAAAAAAAGACCAAGGCTGTCATGCGCACTCATTATTTCAATGGCATCTTTCAAGCTAGATGCCTCGAAAATATGTTCGCAATCATGAATTTTAAAAATAATGTCTCGTAGGGCCTCACGAAATAGCGGCTGATGATCAGCGATCATAGCCTTGGGTAATCGCGCCACTTCGATTTCTGATCGCCCAACGTCACGAACTGCGAGCGTCTGCTGCGTAGCCTGGCATTTCTCCAATCGTCTAAGGTTTTCGGCTTCTTTTAGCATCAGTTATTCCTCGCCAAACTGTACATAGGCTGTCCCGTGTTCCGCTCATCGTCATGGCACGATTGGACTAACTAACCTCAGCTGCATCCCCAAAAAGCCAGATGGATCTTCGAAGATACTCATGCCCCTTCTATGAGGAAAGGGATATCTACTTTAATAAAGTTGAGAGGCTATGGGGGGCTAAACCCCGGCGTAAAAGATCCGGGGTTTAGCACAGGCTCTAAAGGGCCATGACAACAGCCTTGGTTTCAAGGTACGAGTCAAGTGACTGCTTACCCATATCACGCCCAACCCCGGAGAGTTTATAGCCTCCGAATGGCATGTTTGCGTCAAGCATATTGTGCCCATTCACCCAAACAGTGCCTGCTTTCAACTTCGGGATTAAGGTTTGCACTTGCGATAGGTCATTTGACCAGATGCTTGCCGCCAGGCCATATCGACTGTCATTGGCGCGGTCCACGGCGTCGTCAACATTGTCAAACGGAATAGCTACCAGCACTGGGCCAAAAATCTCTTCTTTGGCGATGACAATAGAGTCATCTTCGCTGACAAAGATGGTAGGCTTCACGTAATACCCTTTACGGTCAGCCCTTTCGCCTCCGGTGACCAATCGCGCCCCCTCCTGCCGGCCCTTCTCGATATAGCTGCAAACCCTGTCTAGCTGTATTTGGGATACAAGAGGTCCCATTTGTGCATCTGGGTCTAAACCTGATCCCAGGGGAATGGCTTCAGCTAACTCCGCAAGTCTGTCAACGACCGTATCAAAGATACTTCGGTGGATATAAACCCGTGAGCCGGCGCTACATGTTTGCCCCTGATTGAAAAAGATGGCTGCTGCTGTGCCTTGCGCGGCTTTTTCCGGATCGCAATCCGCAAGCACAATCATTGGCGATTTTCCGCCGAGCTCCAGAGTTACCCGGGCCATGTTATCCATAGCAGCACGGCCTATAATTTGACCAACTTCTGTTGACCCAGTGAAGCTAATCTTATTCACATCAGGATGACTTACTAAGGCCGAACCAGTGGTCTGACCATCGCCAGTAACGATATTTACGACCCCGTCAGGAAAGCCTGCTTCTCCAATCAATTCACCCAAGTAAAGTGCTGAGAGAGATGTTTGCTCTGCAGGCTTTAGAACGATCGTGCAGCCTGCTGCGAGTGCTGGAGCTAACTTCCAGCAGGCCATCAGAAATGGAAAGTTCCACGGTATAATTGCAGCAACAACGCCTACTGGTTCACGACGAGTGTATGCGGAAAATTCAGCTTCGGGAGGTAGGAAGGGCATGGACACGTCAAGCGTAGATCCTTCAATTTTTGTTGCCCATCCGGCCATATAGCGGAAAAATTCAAGCCCCAAGCCTACGTCAACAGCCTGAGCCACAGCAGCAGACTTGCCATTGTCGATAGCCTCTAACTCCGCAATAGTTCGGGCATCTCTTTCAATCAGATCAGCAAGTTTCAAGAGCATATTTTGGCGGGCCGAGGGCCTCATCCGCCCCCAATCATCCTGGCTCAGTGCATTCTTTGCACAGCTCACTGCTTTGTGCACATCATCCGAATGGGCTGATGGAATGCTTCCGATAATCGTTTCTTCGGCCGGGTTTTCTACCTGAATGCGTTTGTCATCCAGAGCATCAACCCAATCTCCGCCAATCAGCATACGATGAGTTTGACGAGCCAGGAACGCTTGCGTTTTAGAGTCTAAATTAGACGTTCGTTGTGTCATGTCATTCATTGTTTTTCCTCAATTCACTGTGTCTTGGGGCGAATAGCGTCAGCAGTTCCCTGGATGAATGCCTTTATTTTCTCGACATCCATTTCGCTCAGTTTTCCGGTGAAATGAGGCATTCCACTAGATAGCAGGGGGCCCTCAAACACCATAACATCCAGGTTTTCAATGACTGACTTTTGGGAATAACCTAAATTTGGAATATTGCCGCCCTTGTCTACACCGGGCACACCATGACAAAACACGCAATTACTGACGTAAAGAGCAGTGCCTTCTTCGACGAATTCCGGATTGTACTCAACACCCGATATAAGAGAGTTCAGCTGGTATTTGGTGAACTCAGGCATCTCGGCATCTCCGTTCAGGGCAAATGTATAAACGGTGCCGGCGGTTTTCAGATCAGAAGCTCTCTGAGATTTCCCGTAAACTCCTCCCCAGCCCGCTGCAATGGACACGTATTGAGTGCCATCGACTTCGTAAGTGACCGGTGCGGCGATAACGCCGGTACCCATTGGGGATTCCCAGAGAGGCTGGCCTGTTTGTGCGTTGAATGCCATAAATCGGGCATCTGCAGTTCCTTGAAACACCAGATCGCCAGCCGTTGAGAGAGTGCCGCCGTTCCATGGAGAGACATGCTCATAGCGCCAAGCTTCCTTCTGAGTAACGGGATTCCAGGCAGTTAGACGTCCAAACGGTTTGCTTGAGGGTGGCGCTGCGTTGAGCCTAAATGCTGTATTCCAACCAACGCCACTCATTGGTTGTCCGGGCTCATTGCTGTCCACGCCCTCCCAGGTCGGGTCTTCGACCATCGTGATGGGAATGTGCTGAGACGGGAAATAAGCTAGCCCTGTTTGAGGGTTAAAAGACATTGAGTGCCAATTATGCCCGCCGAAGGGTCCTGGAATGATGTCGAAAGGCTCATCCATGTTTCGCGCGGCAGCAACTTCAATGGGGCGACCATCGCTGTCGTATCCTTCGGCCCAGTTGACGTCGACGTAATTTTCGGCGGAGATGAACTCTCCATCGGTCCGGTCGAGAACAAAAAAGAAGCCGTTTTTAGGAGCTTGCATGATAACTTTTCGCATCTCACCATCAATCATGAGATCGGTAAGAATCATGTCCTGTGTAGAGGTATAGTCCCAGTTATCACCAGGTGTAGCCTGGTAATGCCACACATACTCACCAGTATCCGGGTTGAGTGCTACGATAGAAGCCAAGTAAAGGTTGTCGCCCCCCTCTGGGCTACGCTTTTTATGGGACCACGGAGATCCGTTGCCTGTACCGATGTACAAGAGATTGAGGTCCGGATCAAAAACGATAGAGTCCCACACTGTACCACCGCCACCAGTTTCCCAGTATTTCCCGCTCGGGTCCCAGGTTTTGGCGGCTCTCTCCATAGCTTCGTTTTCAAACGGCTCGTTTGGGTCTCCTGGTACGGTATACCAGCGCCATTTTTGTTGACCGGTTTTGGCGTCGTACGCAGTAATGTAACCCCTAACCCCAAGATCGGCGCCACCATTTCCTATGATGACGTTGCCGTTAACTACTCTAGGTGCCCCGGTTATCGTGTAACTCATGTCATTATCGGGCAGAGTATTTTTTTCCCAGACCTTTTTGCCATTTTTTGCATTAATAGCAATCAGTCGGCCATCGTAAGATGCAACGTAGACGTTGCCCTCATGAAGCGCTACTCCACGATTCACAACGTCACAACACCCCCAAGCACCGGCTTCACCTGGCACTTCTGGATCGTAAGTCCAAAGTTTCTCGCCGGTTTTTGCATTGAGTGCGTGTACAACGCTCCAAGAGGCAGTGACGTACATCACGCCATCAACAACGATAGGCGTAGCCTCGACACCACGGATGGACGCCAAGTTATAGGACCAAGCAAGCCCAAGGTTTTCGACGTTATCAGATGAAATTTTTGAAAGAGGACTAAAGCGGGTTTCTGCGTGATCGAAACCATGGGTGGGCCAGTCTTTACCTGTTTTGGCATTTTCAATGATATAGTTTTCGTTAACCTGATCAGCGGCGCTAACATTACTAGCTCCGAGTACTAAACAAGAAACCAATGATGTAGATAATGCTTTCTTCACGAGCCAGGTTTTAGGGTACTTATTTATCAGCGTCATTTTAAAGTCCTTTCATTTTTATTACTGTTTTCTGATTTTAAAAAGCTTTTAAAACACGAAAGTTGAGTCGATGCTGCTCCTTAAATCCGTTTTCTACCGATAAATCTCTTCCATAATTCGCGATCAGCTGCAGCCCCGGATTGGCGAACCATGCCGTCCCTATCGTCATTTTTGTGGTTGCTAACTCATTGTCTTGATTGACATCGTTTATCTGAGTTTCTCCTCCAAATGTATGTGAAATGCCTGTGCGAAGATCCCATTGTGGGTTTATGTTATACCGAAGAAAGCCTTGGAACTGATATAAGGGGTCTTGTTCTAGTGTGGCTTTGGAAGCGCCGAGCTCATCATTTTTTCCATATAAAGTCACGTCGCCGATCAAGTCTAACGTGATTTTGGATGTAAGACCGGTTATGTAGCCGGCCTGTAATGCATATTTCCATCGGTTTTCGCCAAGATTCAATGGATCATTTCGATCGTAACTTCCTACCGGAACATAAAGGAAAGGAGTAATACCGAAATAGGTATTACTTTCAGGCTCGTTAACAAGCCACACCGTGGCTGCAAGTATGAGGTCGCCGATACCACTGGTATCTCCCAGCGCGGATGTATCGTCCTTTCCCTCAACTTTGCCAAATGGAAGGAGGAATTGAGGATCGACTGTGTACCCGCCAATCTCGGTGAAATGAATGCCACGAAGAATTCCAATTTGTGAGTCTAGTCCAGCATCAATCGGCGCTTTGTCACCGTCTGCATACAACTCGTCGGCAGTGGCATATTGGTAGTAAAGCAGTCCGAGGTTAGTGCCCGCGGGCAGTGCGGTGTAGTCTCCGGCATCTACGTCAATAGCCAGTGCAGAGCCTGAAGAAAGTAGCAATGCAGCTAAGGCAACTGGAGCAATACTCCTATTTCGCTGCCGAGAGGAGAGCAACATTTTTTGGTCGTAGCTTAATACAGATGACATAGTGCAGATTCCTTATTAGTTTTGTTGGTATCGCCTATGTGCATCAGCAGATTGCGTGCCAGGTTGTTTTTTTCAAAAAAATACCTACAAAACAATTAGATAAACTCAAGAAGAACGATAGTTTTTAAATTTTTGGAAAAAACTGGATCGTTTCAATACACTCAGTGTGTGCTGATGGACAATAACAATACGCAGTAATAGGTACGGTTATGCAAAGAAAGGACGTTGATCTGAACACTCAGGTTCAGCAAGCTCGTGCACTATTCGATGAAGGGCGGGACGTACCCTCGCAGTGGGTGCGGGATGCAGTTTTGCGTTCTTGGTCGCGTTCCAGGACTCAAGGCGTTTCCCCCAGTAATCAGGTTTTACACGACGCCGCGCGCCGAAGTGAACTATCTCAAATCCGTGATCAACATCAGCGGCTCATGCGATATGCTGAGCCGGAAATGCAACGGTTGTTTAGGTCATTGGGTTCTGCCGGTTGGGTTTTGGCATGCGTGGAACGACAAGGTCATAGTATCAAGTATTTTGGTAATGATAGCCCTTACTATAAAGTGCTTGGTGCCGCCCTAAATGCCGGCATTGATCTTTCGGAAGGTGTAGCCGGAACTAACGCTCCCGGATGTGCATTAATCGAACGAAGGCCCTCAGTTGTCTGTGGTAGTGAGCATTTTTTGCATGCACTACGTGATCTTTCTTGCGTTGCTGTGCCCATTTTTGATCCAGCAGGCGCATTGGTTGGCGCCTTGAATGCTTCGAAACCCTACGATGGCCGTCCAGTCGGGATTCTTGAGTCGGTTGCGCTAACAAGCCGAGCCGTTGAAAACCGAATGGTTGGGGATTTGTGCGGCGCACTTGTCGTAGCGCTTCACTATCGCCCAGAACTTACCGATTCACCAATGCGTGGCCTGATACATTTCAGCGAGGATGGCGAGGTATTGGGAGCAAATCCCTCGGCCCGTCAAATGTTGGATCTTGACTCTCTGGAACAGAATCAGGACGGGGTTTGTTTCAAAGACTTGTTTTCCTGTCGAGCTGCAGAGATGGAGGGATTACAGAAGAGCCCTATTGAGGTTGATTGCCACAATGGATCAAAACTCTATCTAAGAGTCGAAAGTCGCCGTAGAAAGCCTGTTGCCGTTAACGTGTTGCCCCTAGAAAAGAAGTCGGAATCTGTTCCGTCATTTTATGTGGGGGCACCAACAAAGCCTCTTTTTGACAAGGCACATCGTGCATTTCAGTTCGGGGTTCCCGTTTTGATCAACGGAGAAACCGGTACGGGCAAGGAAGTCCTGGCGCGATCATTACACGCTAATGGACCCTCTTCAAAAGGCCCATTCGTCGCAGTGAATTGTTCCGCTATTCCGGCGGGATTGATTGAGTCAGAGTTGTTCGGCTATGCCGACGGGGCTTTCACTGGTGCTCGCCGCGGTGGTGCTAAGGGCAAGTTTGAGGAGGCGTGCGGGGGCACGCTTTTCCTTGATGAGATAGGCGATATGCCAGTGGAATTCCAAGCACGCTTGTTGCGAGTCATACAAGAACGCACGGTGACCCGGCTTGGAGAGGAGAAGCCTCGCTCGGTCTCTTTTTCCCTGGTCTGTGCGACCCATCGGGATCTTGATGAATTGATGAAAAATGGAGATTTTCGAAGTGATCTCTACTACCGGATCAATGGCCTGAAGGTATATCTGCCTGCTCTGCAGGAGCGTGGAGACATGGATGAAATGATCGACCATCTTCTGGCATCAATGTCACCTTCTGATTCGCCATTGTTACTAACATCGGAAGCCCGCAGCTTGTTAAAGCGTCATTCTTGGAAGGGAAATATCAGGGAGCTTCAGCAAGCATTGAATCTTGGGCGAGCACTCTGTAGCAAAGGTATTATCGATGTAGATCATCTACCCGAGGAAATCAGCGCCCAAATTGCCCCTGACGAGATGAGTGTTGCTGAAGGGGGTAAGCTAGCAGATGCCGAACGTGAGGTAGTGCAAGTAGTGCTAGAAAATCACAACAATAATGTTAGCGCTGCGGCGCGAGAATTAGGGATAACCCGAGCAACCCTCTACCGGAAAATAAAACAGTTCCGTCTTTGAACTGTTTCATGCAACGGGACGCAAGGTCTTTCCGCTGAATACCTAGCAAGCTACTGTATTAGCTCATCGTTCCGAGCACTTGATCTGATTGGAGATGCACAGTTTCTGAACTCAGGGATCTCGTTTACCGAGAAATCGTGGAGCAAAGTGATAAGCCGCGCAGAAGCATTTCTCCGAGCGGATCGTGCTTAACAAGGTTTATCGAAACAAGATGACAAGGATGTTATTGTTTATTTAATTCAACGATCTAATCTTCCCCAGACCTTAAAAGATGTCCGGTTTCCGGACACCAAAATCCTGACAATTCTGCATTCCTCGAACTGACAACATCGGCTCGAAATATCCATTCAGAGTGCTTGGGGGGCACCGATCAAATGTCCTGTTTCCGGACATCAGTTACCTGACAGATGTGTGCCACACTTAGGTGTTAATTGGCTTAAAATGCTGATATATCGGGGTTTTGGAGGCTAGCGGTTTTTGCTTTAGGCATTTGATCTTTGGGATTTTTCACCGATTTAAACCGGTTGCTGCCTACCTTTGAGGGTGCCCTCCGAAGGCAGGGGTCACAGGTTCGAATCCTGTCGGGCGCGC
>TARA_R110001606_G_scaffold388580_2_pt1 | contig 70955 bp, 66 predicted proteins | sample TARA_R110001606 | Tara Oceans TARA_R110001606 (sample SAMEA4398315) | marine metagenome | biome: Polar Biome; feature: [SRF] surface water layer (ENVO:00010504); material: water (ENVO:00002006), including particulate matter (ENVO:01000060) such as... | depth 5 m
GTAGAGCGGGCGCATTATTACAGATTGGATATGGGGAAAATGTGAGGTGGTCGGCAAAACCCAAAAGGAGTTTGGGTTAATGACCGATCGAGTTGGAATGTCTGATTTAGAGCACCAGGGAGTGCGCAACAAGTTGCGCAAATGATTGCATTGAGCGGGAAACAAGGGCGCTGAAATGCCAGTGTATAGATCAGGCGTTGATCAAGAATTACGTAAAATCATGCGGAGCAAAGACAGTCCCTATGATTGCGAAAGTCGAGGGCCTGTTTCCCAGCCCACGACCCGGTTCCGGCCCTGCGTCTTTGCCTGATACAAAGCCTGATCGGCACGATCTATCAGGTCAAAGAGGCTTTCATCCTGATCCTGCTCAAGCTCAGCCACTCCGATAGATACGGTAACTTGAACGCCAACTTTCTCTATGGAAATGGTCTTTTCCTGCCAGGAACTGCGTAGCCGTTCAGCGATGGTCTGCGCTTCAGCCAAGCTTGTGTCCGGTAACAAAATCAGGAACTCTTCTCCACCGAACCGACAGGTCAGGTCTGCCAGTCTGGAGTGGTCATCGAGGTGCCCTGCAAAAGCCAGCAGCACTTGGTCTCCGGCTTTATGACCGTGGTCATCGTTGATCGCCTTGAATCGGTCGAGATCCATCAGCATAAGTGAAACGGGCTGACTGGTCAGGCGCGAGAGCCCCATCGCTTTCAAGGCTGTTTCTTCAAAAGCTCGCCTGTTGAAGAGATTGGTCAGAGGATCCCGGCTGGCCAGGTGCCTCAATTCATCCTGCAGGCTCACGGTGGTCAGAACTACGCACATCAAGGAGAAGCCATAAATAAAGGCGACGCCTTCAAGATAGTTGATCGCCTCTACGCTGACAGCCATCTGGAAGTCCGTAGCATTGATATAAGCCTCCTCCGTGAGATAAAGGAAAAAACGGCGGGCATAAATAAGAGAATGCATACCCCATATCAGCGCCCAGACCGCAACCACAGCACGGCGAAGGGAACCAATCAGCCATAGTTCCAGAATATTTATCACACAGACGATAACGACGATTGCGCTGTGGAACATGATACTGAAGCGCAGTGAATCCTGAAGCAGAACAAAAACACTCATCTGTACCGCCAGGAGCCCGAGCATAATCGGGATAAATCCCTTTTGCTCCGGTTTGCGATAACAGAGGGTGCCCCAGAGGATCACAAAATAGGCCTGGGTAATGACAACTGCGCTGATCCAGAGAGGTACAGGTGGGCTGGCGACCTGACATACGAGGCCAAAAATAAAAACAGCGAGGCCGGCGGTCCAGTAACGGATGGCGCGAACCTGGCGATTGAGTATACTTGCGGCCAGTAATCCCATGACCGATACGATGGTAGTCACTGCCAGAACTACCATAAGCGTGTTGATATCAAGCATATGACTACTTCCTGAAAGCTATGCTTTTAATATTCTTATAGCAGACAGGGTAATGTGAACCAGGTGGATTGACCAGCATCGATGCGCCATGCCTGAAATGAGAGGCATGGCGCTGTCGTATCAAGCTGGAAGTCTTATCCTGAACCAGAGTGCATACAACGCAGGCAGGAACATCAAGGTAATCAGAGTACCCACCAGAGTTCCACCAATCAGCACGTAGGCCAGCGGTCCCCAGAAAGCATCGAAGGTCAGCGGCACGAAAGCGAATACTGCCGCCAGCGCTGTCAGAAGTACGGGGCGTGTGCGCTGTACCGTAGCCTCTACCACTGAGCTGAACTGGTCCATGCCCGCAACCAGGTTATCGTCTATCTGCTTGGTCAGAATCAGGGTGTTGCGCATCAGAATACCCGCCAGCCCGATCAACCCCAGCAAAGCGACAAAGCCAAAGGGTTGGTTACCTATCAACAGAGCAAGTGTGGCCCCGATAACGCCCAGTGGCGCGGTTGCCAGCACCATGAAGGTGCCGGAGAAGCTGCGCATCTGTAGCATGATGACGATCATCATCAATCCCAGCATGATCGGCTGTACCTTGCGGATCGAGTCCTGACCCTTGGCTGACTGCTCAACAGCGCCACTTATTTCCATGTGGTAATCCGGCGGCAAGTCGCCGCGCAAGGTTTCGAGCTGGCCCCATAGATCCATGGTCACATCAGGTGGCTGAGCGTCATGAACATCGGCCTGCACCATGATGTAGGGCTCGCGGTTGTAGTACTTGAGCACCGGCTCTTCACTGACAAATTCGATCAGGCCTGCCTGCTGCAAGGTAATGGTGCGGCCATCGGCGGTACGCAGCGGTAAGTCGGCAAAATTGTCCAGACCTTCCGGCGCACCCCTTACCACCAATTGTACGCTGCGCGTGTTCTCGCGCAGAACGGTAACCGGCTGACCACCCCACTGCACCTGCAGTTGCTGAGCCAGTTCCAGCGGCGTCAACCCGATCGCCAGCAAGCGTTCGTTGTCCAGACGTAGTCGGGCTGCCGCAACTCGGTCGCCCCAGTCCAGATTCGCATTGATAATTTTGGGGTGGGCGGCCATCAGCTCGCGCACATCATTAGCCGTTGCACGTAACACATCTGGATCAGGGCCCATGATCCGGAAACTGACCGGCCAGGCAACCGGCGGACCAAATACCAGTTGATGCACGCGCACCCGCGCCTCGGGGAACTCTCCCGCGGCGACTCGCGCCTGCATGTCTTCGATTATGCGGTTGCGACCCTCATCGTCTTCGGCAATGGCAATTACCTTGGCAAAGGCCGGGCTGGGTAATTCCGGATTAAGCGAAATAAAGAAGCGTGGTGCCCCCGCCCCCACATAAGCTGCAAGCGAACGCACATCATCGTGGCCGGCGAGTATGCCCTCAAGACGCTGGACGACCTCGTCGGTGGCGGTAATGCTGGTGCCCTCGGGCATGAAGACTTCGATCAGCACTTCAGGGCGATCGGAAGACGGGAAAAACTGTTTTTGTACCAAGGTACTCATCCCCACCAGGGAGAGTACGAAGAGGGCTACCGTGCTGGCCACAATAGTCTTGCGATAGCGCACACAACTCGCTATCAGATTACGAAAGCGCTGATAGCCTCGGGTCTGGTAATGCGCGGTGTGACTCTGTGTTGGTTTGCTGCTTGGCTTGAGCAACATGACGCCCAGAAAGGGCGTGAATACTACCGCTACCAGCCAGGAGGCAAGCAAGGCGAAGGCCAGTACCCAGAAGATGTTTCCGGTATATTCACCTACGCCCGAGCGGGCGAAGCCAATCGGAACAAAACCGATTGCAGTGACCAGTGTGCCCGACAACATAGGTGCAGCCGTGGCTGTCCATGCATGGGCTGCTGCACGTGTCTTTTCCCAGCCCTCCTCCATCTTCACCAGCATCATTTCGATCGCGATAATGGCGTCATCCACCAACAACCCCAGCGCGATGATCAGCGCACCCAGGGTAATTCGATCCAGGTTCATACCGCGAATCAGCATTAACAGGAAGGTAAGCCCCAGGGTAAGCGGGACGGCGATGCCGACTACCAGTCCAGGCCGCAGTCCGAGGCTGAGGAAGCTGACCACCATGACTACCAGTACGGCTATCAGGAACTTGATCTGGAAAAGCTCCACCGCTCGACTGATAGCATCACTCTGGTTGGTCACCTGACGCAGTTCCATGCCCAGGGGCATCTGGGCTGAAAGGTCTGTGAATTTTGTTGCCAACCGGTTCCCAATCTCCAGGCCGTCTTCGCCCTTGTTAAGCACAACACCGAGCATCAGCGCATCTTCGCCAAAAACCCGCACCAGATAGCTGGGTGGGTCTTCATAGCCACGGGTGACGGTGGCTACATCGCCCAGTCGAATCAAACGGTCACCCAGTCTTAGTGGAACATCCTCTATGGCACTCAGATCGGCCAGGTCAGCATCGATCCGCCAGTAAAGACGGGTACCTTCGGTCTCGATCAGGCCAGCGGGCATGAGTCGGTTGTAAGCGTCCAGTGCCTGACCTATCTGCTGCGCATTGATACCCAGTTGCGCCATGCGGTAGGCATCAAGGTCGACATAAACCCGTTGCTGTTGCTCACCGATCAAGCGTACTTTCTGTACACCCTCGATCCGATTGAATATATCGCGAAGCCGTTCGGCCTCCTGCACCAGTTGCCGCTGCGGTAGTCCCGGGGCAGTCAAGGCATAAAGTGAAAAATACACATCGGAAAAATCATCGTTGACGAACGGGCCCTGGACACCGGGGGGCAGCACGCGCGCCTCATCCTGCATGCGCTTGCGTACCTGATAAAAAACTTCAGGCAGCTCCTCTGATGGAGTGAAGTCCTGAAAAGTAACCAGCATGTCGACCCGTCCGGGCCGGGCTGTGGTCTGGATTTTTTCGAACCACTCGACTTCCTGTATACGCTTTTCCAGGGGGTCAGCTACCTGGTCGCGTATCTGCTCAGCGGTTGCGCCAGGCCAGGTGGCAGATACAACCATGGCGCGAACAGAAAACGCTGGGTCTTCAGCCCGTCCCAGGGCAAGGAATGCATAAACCCCGGCGATGGCAATAAGCAGCAGAAAGAACAGCGTTACTGAACGTTCACGCACAGCGATCGCGGAAAGATTGAAACGCAGTGGATCCGGACTCATGGCAGAGCCTCGACCTTCTGGTTTGGCTCCAACAAGTGGGCACCCAAAGCAATAATCCGGGTTCCAGCCGGCAAATCACTGTGAATATATGCGTGCTCTGTATCCATGCGCACCAGCTCAATCGCCCGCCATAACACTGTTTCGTTTTCCAGAACCCAGACGCCCATTCCTGCACCGTGGTCAATCAGAGCACCAACAGGAACGCGTTGCAGAGCTGAGGTCTCACCGTTGGGAGTGGTTGGCAGTATCAGCGTGGCGCTGCTGCCCAACGGCCATTTGGCGGGTGTGTCCTCAATGCTGTAGCGGGTACGCCAGCTGCGCGATTGTGGATCGGCCGAGCCAGCAACCTCGCGAAGCTTTGTCTCAGCTTCCAGGTTGCTGCCATACAACTGCACCCGAGCCTGTTGCGGCAGTTCCGCACGGCGGCGCTCGGGTACGAATACCTCAATATCCCGGGGGCCGTCATAAGCCAGTGTTGCCACCGCCATCCCGGACGTCACCACCTGCCCTACCTCACCGCTGACTTCCAGTAATACGCCGTCAGCAGGTGCTTTCAACTCGCCGTACTCGTTTGCGCTGCTGGCCTGAGCCAAGGCAGCCTCAGCGGCTTTGGCGCTCTGGCGTGCGGCACGAGCCTGAGCCCGGGCATCTTCAAATGACTGAGCGGGCACCAGGCCCTGCTGATTCAACGATGCAAGACGGTCACGATTGGCTTCGGCGTTTTCCGCCTGTGCGCGGGCCGCGGCCACGTTGGCCTGAGCTGCAGCCAACTGCTGACGGATGTCGCGGGGGTCAAGACGCATCAGCACATCGCCCGCCTTCACCTGTTCACCAGCCTGGGCCAGGCGCTCGCTTATCTGTCCGGAAACCTGAAAGGCCAGTGTGGCATCTCGTCGCGACTGAACTGTACCGCTAAGCGTCCAATGTTGCTCCTCTGCGCTTTGAATCTCGGCCGTGCGAACCTTTACTACTGATGCTGCTGTCTCGCTTTCCTGCTCAGCCCCGCAACCTGTGAGCAGTATTATTGTCAGAAATGAAAGCAGAAGCGCACGCATAGCCTTGTGACCTTAGAAGTCAATTTATGTAAGCGTATAATTACAGAACGCCATCGTTCCGTAAATGCTTGTATTGCGTTAATCTTGTGACGAGTGTCGCAGACGATTACGACAGAATGTATAGCGCTATCATCGACGAGCCCCACGGAGAGAAAAAAGTAAATGCGTGATAAAGATCTGCAGTCCGCCAGTCCCGGACGGCCGGTGGACGCTGAAAAGCTGAATCGCATTCTTGATGCGGTGCTCGACTGTTTTGCTGACGGCGACATGCACTTCACCATTGAGGGTATAGCCAGGCGGGCCGGCGTATCGAAGGGCACCATTTATCGACGTTTCGACAACGCAGAAGCGTTGTTGAGCGCAGTACTCGAACGTCAGCATCAGGAAATGGCAGGGCTGGGGCCAGCACCCGTCAACACCATTGATGATCTACGTGAGCAACTTATTGCATTGGGTATCCAGTTACTGGCTTTTATTACCAGCGACCAGGGCGTACGCATTATGCGCACAATCATTACCCATGGCGCTCGCCACCGGGAGCATGGCGAGCTCATCTATCGGGATGGCCCGCGTGCTTTTGTCGCGCGCGCTGCAATGTGTCTGCAAAGCGCGGCAGAGCGCGGGCAAATCCGTGTTGATGATCCCATGCACACCGCCGAGCAACTGTGCGGCATGTGGAAAGGTAGTCTGGTACACGGCCTGCTGATGAACGGCTGTCCCACCCCTGATGCAGATGAGTTGCGCTTTCGAGTCGAGTCGGCCGTGAATTTGCTGCTGACCGCCCTCAAGGCAGATATGCAACAGGGTTGAGTTTCAGTCGTCAGCTGGCTGCTCGACCCAGATCAACTCATCGGTATTGAAACCCAGCTCACTGGTACGCTGGACGAATCGTTGCTTGATCTCATCACTTACCTGCGGTGTGCGCGCGAGCAACCATAAATAGCCCGTGTCTGGACCGGACACCCATGAGTAGCTGTAGTCCTCCTTGTCCAGCTCGAAGATTCCGTAAGCGCCATAGAAAGGCCCAAAAAAGGATACCTTGAGGTAACCCGTGTTCTCATCCTCGACAAAATAGGCCTTGCCCTCCGCCTCCTGCCACTCGCCCTCTTCCGCCGAGTAACCACGATTGAGAACGCGAATGCCACCATCGTCGCGCATGCTGTACTCAGCTGTTACCTGGCTCAGGCCTTCCTCGAACGAATGATCGAGTCTCGCAATTTCGTACCAGGTACCCAGATAGCGCTCAGGTTCGAAGCCGGTGACCGGCTCGACACGTTCTGGCAACTTGACGCAGCCAACCAGTAATACGGTAAAAAAAAGAGTCAGAGACTGTCGCAAATTCATCATTCACCTATGCTGTCGTTAGTTTTGTACCTGCAAAAGACCTGGCCGATGCGGGCTGGCCTGTAAGGAGTGTAGCAATGTTGAATGGTTTTCTAGCTCGATGTATTTGTAGTGTCGGCGTATTGATCGCCCTGAATGCTGCAACCGCGCAGGCGGCAACAGATATACAGACTTATGACGCCCAACTGTCTGGATTCGAATACGCCTATCCGGTTGACCGCTTCTTATTCAGCTCGCAGCAGCAGGACCTGGAAATGGCCTATCTGGACGTGCAACCTGTTGCAGAAATGGCCAACGGCAGGACCCTGGTACTGATGCATGGCAAGAACTTCTGCGCAGGCACCTGGGAAGCCACTATTGCCGAGCTGCTAGGTGCCGGTTACCGGGTGATTGCCCCTGATCAGATAGGGTTCTGCAAGTCATCGAAACCTGAGCTCTACCAGTTCAGTTTTCACCAATTGGCCAGCAACACGCATGCACTGCTTGACCACCTCGATATCCAAAGCGTAACCGTCATGGGCCATTCCATGGGAGGCATGCTGGCAACCCGTTATGCGCTGATGTATCCACAGCAGACAGAACAGTTGGTCATGGTCAATCCGATTGGGCTTGAAGACTGGAAAGCCCTTGGCGTGCCCTATCAGACAGTCGATGAGAACTATCAGGGTGAGCTGCGCAAGAACGCCGAAGGTATCAAGGCCTACCAGAAGTCTACCTACTACGTGAATACATGGGAGCCTGCATATGACCGGTGGGTGCACATGCTGGCCGGCATGTACGCCGGTGAGGACGCTGAGCTGGTCGCCTGGAATCAGGCGCTGACATCAGACATGGTGTTTACCCAACCGGTAGTCCACGAATTCGGGCAGCTACAGGTGCCTGCCCTGCTACTCATTGGCGAGCAGGACAACACAGCCATTGGCAAGGGTCGGGCGTCAAAGGTTGTGCAAAAAACGCTGGGCCGTTATGACCTGCTCGGCGAGCAGGCTGCCCAGGCAATCCCGAATGCCACGCTGGTAGAGTTTCCGGATCTGGGGCACTCGCCACAGATCCAGGAGCCGGAGCGTTTTCATGAGGCATTGCTCAAGGGGCTTGAGGCCCTGTAGCAAACCGGCTCGAATAGTACCTGTGAGCTGGCCTGTCCCTGTCAGATCAGCTCAGGAGCGACGACCATGCATTATTCAACACCCAGCGGTTCGGAACAGGCTCAGTAACCTGCTGTGTCAATGGTTAACGTGCATCACCGAGCGCTTTCTGCGTGAATGGCGGTCTACGCTAATCAACGAAAGCAATAGTTAACATTAAAGGAGCACAAGCAATGCTGATTGATCTGACAGGCAAAACCGCCATCGTAACCGGCTCAACCGCAGGCATAGGCCTGGCAATCGCCCATGGGCTGGCCCGAGCCGGTGCCAGCGTCGTGGTCAATGGTCGCACCGAGGGCCGCGTACATACTGCAGTAGAAGAGATACGCGCAGCCTGCCCCGATGCCAATGTCCGCGGCGTGGCGGCAGATCTGGCCACTGCATCCGGCACTGAGAAACTGCTCAATGCTGAGCCCCATGCAGATATTCTGGTGAACAACCTGGGCATCTTCGAGGCGGTGGATTTTTTCGATATCCCGGATGATGATTGGCAGCGATTTTTCAACGTGAATGTACTCTCCGGCGTCCGAGTCTCGAGAGCCTACGCACCAGGCATGGTCGACAACGGATGGGGCCGGATTGTTTTCCTGTCCTCGGAATCCGGTATCAACATTCCGACTGAAATGATCCATTACGGCTTTACCAAATCGGCCAACCTCTCGGTCTCACGTGGCCTGGCCAAGCGACTGGCAGGCACCGGCGTAACCGTTAATGCAGTATTGCCGGGGCCGACTCTGTCGGAAGGCGTCATGGCGATGATCGAGCCGTCTGCCAAAAAACAGGGCATTAGCATCGAAGAAGCCGCAAGCCAGTTCGTCAAGGCCAAGCGCCCCTCCTCCATCATCCAGCGAGCGGCCACTACTGAGGAAGTAGCCAATATGGTGGTCTATGTCTGCTCGCAGCAGGCATCAGCTACCACAGGCGCCGCCATGCGCGTTGAAGGCGGGATAGTCGACACCCTGACCTGATTGATTCAGAGCCAGCCCTTGCGTCGGAACAGCATTAGCAATCCCGCGGAAACCCCGATCATCACCACCCAAACTGCCGGATACGCCCATCGCCATGTGAGTTCCGGCATGTAATCGAAGTTCATGCCGTAGACCCCAGCGATAAAGGTCAACGGCATGAACAGGGTGGCGATGATGGTAAGCACCTTCATCACCTCGTTCATCCGGTTATTGATGCTCGACATGTACAGATCAAGCATGCTGACCAGCAGTTCTCGAATAGTGTCGGTGGTATCGAGCACGTGCACGCTGTGATCATATACGTCGCGCATGAATAGCCGGGTTTCCTCACTGATCAATGGATGAGCGTCCCGTGATAGCTGGCTGAGCACCTCTCTCAGTGGCCAGACGGCCTTGCGCAGCATCAACATCTCTCGTTTGAAATGATGAATGCGCTGCAAGGTTTGAGGTTGCGGCTCGAGGATCAACTGGTCTTCCAGGGCCTCGATTTCATCACCCAGTTTTTCCAGCAGAACAAAGTAGTGGTCGACCACTGAGTCGAGAATGGCATACGCCAGATAGTCTGCCTGCATGAAGCGAATACGCCGTGCCTCGCGCAGCCGTGCGCGCACACCGTCAAACACGTCATCGGGCAGTTCCTGCAGCGAGAACACGTAATCCTTGCCCAATATCAGGCTTATCTGCTCGGAATAGATCTCGTGTTTGGTTTCATCGAAACGGAGCATGCGCAGGACGATGTAGAGATAGCCGTCGTAGGTTTCTACCTTGGGCCGCTGGTCAGTATTGAGAATGTCTTCAAGTACCAACGGATGAAGATCCAGCAGCTCTCCCATGGCCTTCACCGTTACAGCCTGGTGCACGCCGCTCATATCGAACCATTTAACGCCCGGAAGACCAATAAATTCGCGACATGCTACCGGTGTGACCTTCTCCATGGACTGGAGATTATCCTCGTCATACACAACCACGGAGATAGAGGGCTCGAACTGTGAGTGCTTCCCGATATGTACCAGAGTACCTGGCGCTGCGCCGAGCTTTTTCCCGCGTTTGACTACCAGCCTTCGCGCCATTGGATACGCCTTTGTGTCGGTTGATGTGAGCAGCCTTGCTGGCCTCACGGGGCGGGGATCAGTCCGCGTTCAACGCGGCGTCCGGCTTGAGAGAATACATCTGCTTATCGGCGAGCTGAAAAAGACTTTCCGCGTTCGTGGCATCATCAGGGTACACCGCCATGCCGATACTCATGCCTACCGAAACATCATGCCCGTCTATCAGCACTGGCTTGATCACCTCACTGAGCAATTTGTGCTGTAACGTCTGCATCGCTCCCCGGCTGCCCACCGACTCCAACAGCAGTACGAACTCGTCACCACCGACACGGGCAACAGTGTCGATCTCGCGCAAATGCGTCTTCAGCCGCCGGGCAACCTCGATCAGAACCTGATCGCCAGCCATATGACCAAAACGATCGTTGATCTGTTTGAACCTATCCAGATCAGCGACCATCAACGCAAACTGCTGGCCGGTTCGTTGGGAACGCAACTGTGCCTGCTTGAGGCGATCGCCAAGTAACTTGCGGTTTGCCAGGCCCGTCAACGAATCATGGTTGGCCTGTTCTTCAAGCAATACCTTGTTGCGAGTCAGCTCTTCGTTGGCCTGTTCGAGCTCAACGGTCCGCTCAGCCACGCGACTTTCGAGCTGCCGCTCACTTTCCCGCAAGGCATCGACCATTTTGCGATTGACCGCCAAAGCATCTTGCTGAGCACTGTCCTGGGCTTTCTGCATGCTGTTGATCCTGTCGGCCAGGGCCAGCGATAGCAGAATCATTTCAGCCGCCGAGCCGAACATCAGAGCGTTTGAAGTGAAGCCGTTGGAGGGCAATACGCCCAGATTATGCAGAGCAATGACCACGATGCTCAGCAGCAGAGATACCCATGCCAGAACGAAAAAACGCGCGCCTGGTTGACCGTGGTAGAGACTCACCCCGCCCATGACCAGTGCGCTCAGGGCAAAAAGCAAAGAGGTAATATTGACGATCACCGCGCCGGCGAAGTACGAGAAGAACAGCGTGATCACAAAGCAGGTCGCAAACACTATACCGAGCAACGGCATTACCCATTGCATTCGCAGGGTACGCGGTGTGGGCGCGAGGAATCTCTGAACGAAAATCGCCCCAAATACGCCCGCCAAGGCTACGCTTCCAGTGGGCGAAAAATGCGTGAGCACCGCATTATTCGGCCAAAGGAACTGTCCCGTCAGACCGGCCAGGCTAGCCTGCCCCACGGCAAGAAAAGCGACAAAAGCCACATAGATCAGATAAAGCCGGTCGCGCAGTGAAAAGAAAAGAAAAAGATTGTAGAACATCAACCCGCCGAGCAATCCGTAATAGGCACTCAAAAAGGCGTAGGTGTGTTGGTCATCTGCCCATAGCGCATCGGGTTGCCAGAGATTGACTGGGACCGACAAGGTGCCGGATGAGTCAACTCGGATGTAGAGATTGTAGCGAGTATCAGGATTGAGCCTTAGTTCGAACAGATGTTGCCGATGCTCAAAAGGCTTGCGGGCAAAGGGTATCTGGTCACCTGCATGCTGGCGACTATATAACGCGCCCTGCGCCGCAACATAGACGTCGACGTTATCCAGCGAGGCGTGGGCGACTTCGAGGAACCAGCGTTCGGGTATATCTTCAGCGGTAGTGAAGCTCTGAAATAACCATACCTGATCGCGAGTCAGGCCAAAATTGGTAGACGAGGTAGAATCAGCTTTAACTTCACTGAAGGCACCCTGCAATTGCTTGCTGTGCATCTCCTCCAGCGACATTTCCTCGCCCGCATGCCTGAAGACAGAAAAATGCCGGGAAAGGGAGTAACGAGGCTCATTACCAACAATCAGTTCTGAGTTGGCAATTGCATTTCGAGCAAACAAGGATACAAGGCAAAGCATTCCGATTAAAAAAAACAGTCGGAAATTCTGGATCAATCTGCACCAAGCTACCTCATTCCTCTGCACGCGAACTCCGTTTCATGCTTTCAGTCAGCGGTCCCGATTGACGACGCGAATGATAGCAATTTGCTATTCGCGTCTCCCTAATACTTTAGTCTATAAAACGCTGCCCTCCGAATCCTGACCAGAACGCAATACACCCTTGGTATCGGTTTCCACCGCATCAGGAGCGAACCATTTCAGCTTGTCATGAAGGTTTACCACCTCGCCAACAATAAGCAGCGTTGGTGGGGTAATTTTTGTGTTCTCAACCAGGCCAGGCATGGTGCTCAACGTACCGATCAACACCTTCTGATTAGCGGTGGTGCCCTGCTGCACCAAAGCCATCGGGGTATCTGCGCCCCGGCCATGCTTGATCAGCTGCGCGCATATTTCCGGCAAGCCGACCAGACCCATGTAGAACACCAGCGTCTGACCTGGCGCCACAAGCCCCTGCCAGGCAAGATTACTGGTGCCATCCTTCAGGTGGCCGGTCACAAAGCGTACTGACTGGGCGTAATCACGGTGAGTCAGCGGGATACCGGCATAGGCCGAGCACCCGTTGGCGGCGGTGACGCCTGGCACGACCTGAAAGGGTATGCCGTGGGCAGCGAGCTCTTCGATCTCTTCCCCACCGCGTCCGAAAATGAACGGATCCCCACCTTTGAGCCGCAGAACACGTTTTCCCTCACGGGCCAGGCGCACAAGCAACTGATTGATTTGCTCCTGGGGAACGGCATGTTCGGAGCGTGCCTTACCCACGTAAATACGCTCGGCGTCACGTCGGCAAAGATCAATGATCGCGGTTGGCACCAGACGGTCATGCAGGACCACGTCAGCCTGTTGCATCAAGCGCAAAGCGCGGAAGGTCAGCAAGTCCGGATCGCCCGGGCCAGCGCCAACCAGATAGACTTCACCGCGGTAGCTCTGCCCTGCCTGATCCGCCAGACGGCTGGCGAGCAGATTTTCCGCGGCCTCATCCTGTCCGGCAAAAATACGCTCGGCCACATCTCCCTGGAAGACGTCCTCCCAGAAAACGCGGCGCTGGTTGATCTGCGGAAACGCTGCCTTTACCTGGCTACGAAAACGTTTGGCCAATTGGGCCAGCTTGCCGTAGGTATGGGGAAACAGTGTTTCAATACGGGCCCGCGTCAGGCGCGCCAGTACCGGAGCATGACTGCCGCTGGAAATGGCAATGATCAGTGGCGAGCGATCAACAATGGCTGGAAAAATCACGGTGCATAGATCGGGCGCATCCACCGCGTTGACCGGGAGAAATCGGGCCTGGGCGTCCGCCGATACCTGGGCATTGAGCGGTTCGTCATCCGTCGCAGCAATAACCAGTTGCGTGCCGTCCATGTCAGTCGGCTGATAGCCACGCTCGATACATTCGCCGCCTCCGCCGAGCACCAGCTCCGCGAGCTGTTGTTCGATCTCGGGAGCGACAACACGCAGCACGGCACCCGATTCGGTCAGCAGTCGCGATTTACGCAGCGCAATTTCGCCGCCGCCAACTACAAGTACCAGACGGCCCTGCAGGTTGTGAAAGAGTGGCAGATATTCCATATCAGCCGATCTGTCCAATGCCGGGCATATAGGGCTGGAGCACCTCAGGAATCAGAATGCTGCCATCGGCCTGCTGGTAGTTCTCGATAATCGCAACCAGGGTACGACCCACCGCCAGTCCGGAACCGTTGAGTGTATGCACTAGCTCAGGTTTACCAGTCTCAGGATTCCTCCAGCGCGCTTGCATACGCCGCGCCTGGAAGTCACCGCAACTGGAACAGGAAGAAATTTCCCGGTACTTACCCTGGCTGGGGATCCAGACTTCGAGGTCGTAGGTACGGGTCGCGCCAAAGCCCATGTCGCCAGTACACAGGGCCAGCACGCGGTAAGGCAGATCCAGCAACTTGAGAATATTCTCAGCGTGGCCAGTGAGCTCTTCCAGTGCGGCAGCAGAATCCGCCGGGCGCACTATCTGGACCATCTCGACTTTATCGAACTGGTGCTGGCGAATCATGCCGCGTGTATCGCGGCCGGCAGAACCGGCTTCACTGCGAAAGCAAGGCGTATGGGCAGTCATGCGCAGAGGTAGCTTGTCAGCGTCGATAATGCTCTGACTGACCGTATTGGTCAGTGTGACCTCCGCGGTGGGTATCAGGTACAGGTCTCGCTGGTCATCACCACGGGGAACACGGAACAGATCAGCCTCGAACTTTGGCAGCTGGCCTGTGCCCTGCAGTGCATCCGCCTGAACAAGATAGGGCGTATACAGCTCTTCATAGCCGTGTTCGTTTACGTGCACATCGAGCATGAACTGGGCCAGGGCCCTGTGCAGACGTGCTATTGGCCCACGCATCAACGCAAAACGGGCGCCGGAGAGCTTGGCGGCAGTTTCGAAGTCCAGGTAGCCGTACTGCTCGCCCAGGGAGACGTGGTCGCGTGGATCGAACTCAAACTCGCGGGGCGTGCCCCACTGGCGAATTTCGATGTTGTCATCCTCGTCCTTGCCGACCGGCACAGACTCTTCCGGCAAATTGGGCATGCTGAGCATCAGCGCGTCCAATTCAACCTGAATTTCGTCGAGTTCCTGTTTGGCGTCGTTCAGCTCGGTACCCATGCGCTCGACATCCGCCAGCAGCGGCTGAATATCTTCGCCCCGAGCCTTGGCCTGTCCGATCGACTTGGAACGGCTGTTACGCTCGGCCTGGAGAGTCTCGGTGCGGGTCTGAACGGTCTTGCGGCGCGCTTCCAGACTTTCCAGTTGTGCAACATCAAGAACAAAGCCGCGAGTGGCAAGACGTTCGGCGATCAGTTGGGGTTGGCTACGGACCAGTTTCGGATCAAGCATGAGTCATCATCTTATGGTTGCGGGTGGCAGCCCGGCTGGCTAACGAACCAGCGACAGGCCGGCCCAGGTGGCGATCAAACAAACGCACACGCTGAGCAGAATATATCCGAGAGCCATCAGGCTCTCTCCGCTCTCCATCAACCGCAAGGCGTCGAGGGAGAACGTGGAAAATGTGGTAAAGGCGCCCAGAAAACCGATAAACAGGCCCTGGCGCAATAAAGGCGAAAATTCCGGCCGACTTGTCCACAAGCCGTAGAGTATACCTATGATCAGACAGCCAATCAGGTTCACGGCGAAGGTTGCCAATGGGAATGCCTTGGGCCAGGTCAGCATGATCCACTGTGCGATGCCATAACGGCTCAATGCGCCGAGCGATCCGCCTAGAGCGATTGCAAGCAAACTACCACCCATGGACACTTATCTCCTTTTGGTCCCACTGGCCGCATCCAGGCTACGCAGATGCTCCAGTTTCTGACCGATCTTCAGCTCCAGACCGCGATCAACCGGTTCATAGTAGCGGCGTGGCTCCAGCTCCTCAGGAAAATAATCTTCCCCTGCAGCATAGGCCTGCGGTTCGTTATGAGCGTAGCGGTAACCTTCGCTATAGCCCAGCTCCTTCATCAGTTTGGTTGGCGCGTTGCGCAGATGCAGTGGCGGTTCGTAGGACGGCTGACTGGCAACATCCTTCATCACTGCATTGAACGCCTTGTATACGGCGTTGCTTTTGGGTGCGCACGCAAGGTATACCACGGCCTGAGCCACAGCCAACTCACCCTCAGGGCTGCCCAGTCGCTCCTGCACATCCCAGGCATTCAGCGCCAAGGTCAGCGCCCGAGGATCCGCGTTGCCGATATCTTCGCTAGCCATACGTACCACACGGCGCGCCACAAACAGAGGGTCAGCACCGCCATCGATCATGCGCGCGAACCAGTACAGGGAAGCGTCAGGATCGGAGCCCCGTACTGACTTGTGAAGGGCCGAAATCTGGTCATAAAAAGCCTCACCGCCCTTGTCAAAGCGGCGCCGGTTATCGTTAAGCAGATCCCCGACCAGTTCGGTATCGATGGTGCCTCCGTCCTCTACCAGGTCAGCGGCTATCTCGACGAGATTCAGCAAGCGGCGCGCGTCACCGTCAGCCGCGCCGATCAGTATGCCTCGCGCTTCGTCACCAACTGTCAACGCATGACGGCCAAGCCCTCGTTCCCCATCGCCCAATGCCCGGTCAAGCAGCATCGACAGCGACTGTTCATCCAGGGACTTGAGTACGTACACCCGCGCACGTGACAACAGCGCGTTATTCAGTTCGAATGAAGGGTTTTCAGTTGTCGCACCGATAAACAACAGGGTGCCGTCTTCCACGTAGGGCAAAAAGGCGTCCTGCTGAGACTTGTTGAAACGGTGTACCTCATCGACAAACAGAATGGTCTGCCGGCCGTTCTGAGATGCCTGTTGGCGGGCCATCTCCACTGCCTGGCGGATATCCTTGACCCCCGCCAGCACAGCCGAGATGCTGACAAAATGTGTATCAGCCAGTGTCGCAAGCAAGCGCGCGAGGGTGGTTTTACCCACACCCGGCGGACCCCAGAAAATCATTGAGTGCAATGCGCCCTGCTCCAATGCAACGCGCAGCGGGCGACCCGGTCCGAGCAGATGAGCCTGGCCGGTATATTCATCGAGTGTCGCTGGCCGCATACGCGCTGCCAGCGGCTGGTGCGTTCCCCGATTAGGGAAGAGGCCTGCCTCACTCACTGATGACATCGACTCCCGGTGGAACTTCGAAGGAAAAATCGCTTTGCTGGACGGATTCGTTGACCTTTACGTCATGGAACAGAATGTTGGTGCGCTGGCCTACCGCATCGCTCAACTGCATATCGTTGATCTTACCGTCCAGGAACGACAGGCGCAGGTTGTCGAACAGGGTGTCGTTTACCTTGGGCGTAAGCAGGAATTCAGACACATTGCCGCTTTCAACCACAGTAATGAGGAAGTTCTCCTGCAACTTGCTGACGTCACCAGACAACAATAAAGCCGGAGTATGGGTCAGGCGCTTGTCCATTTTCTGGATGGTTACCTGCTCCAGGTCCGGATCATAGAGCCATATCTGCTCTCCATCGGAGACCAGCAACTGCTCAGCCGGCGGAGCGGTGTGCCACCGAAACATGCCGGGGCGCTTCAGCACGAGGCTGCCACTGGCCTCCTGCAGATTGGCACCGTTGGAACTCAAGGTCATCTGCGAGAAGTCGGCGCTCATGGTATTGGCACGTGACAGCAGAGTATTCAGGCGCTCTGCGGCCACAGCCTCTGCATCTGCATGCGCTGCCATTGGCAAAGCAATCAGACAAAGGGCAGCCAGGCTTGAGCGAAAAAGGGTTTTAATCATGGTCAGGCGTATTCTCCGCTGAGTAATGTAGGGTCGCGTCAATCTCTTACCGGAGGTGGTGCAATCACCTCGCGCGATCCATTGGTGTTCATCGATGTTACCACTCCGGCCATTTCCATGGATTCAATCATGCGTGCGGCGCGGTTATAGCCAATCTTGAGCTTGCGCTGTACCGCAGAAATCGAGGCGCGACGACTTTCTGTGACAAAGCGGACAGCTTCGTCGTACAGCGCATCTTCCTCGCTGTCACCGCCGCCCATGCCGCCCGAAGTATCAAAACTACCACCAGCGCCGTCATCAGCACCGTCAAGAATGTCCTGAATATAATCGGGTTCACCCCGCTGCTTCCAGGCGTCTACCAGACGGTGTACCTCCTCGTCTGAAACAAAAGCACCGTGAACACGCACCGGCAAGCTGGTACCCGGCGGCATATAGAGCATATCCCCGTGACCGAGCAACTGTTCCGCACCACCCTGATCCAGAATGGTTCGCGAATCGATTTTACTCGATACCTGGAACGCCATACGGGTCGGAATATTCGCCTTGATCAGGCCGGTAATAACATCGACCGAGGGGCGCTGGGTGGCGAGAATAAGGTGAATACCTGCGGCACGAGCCTTCTGGGCTATACGCGCGATCAGCTCCTCTACCTTTTTACCGACGATCATCATCATGTCAGCAAACTCGTCGATCACCACGACTATCACTGGCAGCGTCTCGAGTTCCGGTGGGATATCTTCCATCGACTCACGGCGGAACAATGGATCGGTCAGCGGCGTGCCGGCCTTCTGTGCATCCTTGATCTTGCGGTTGTAACCCGCCAGGTTGCGCACGCCCATGGCAGCCATCAGCTTGTAGCGACGCTCCATCTCGGCAACACACCAGCGCAGAGCATTGGCGGCTTCCTTCATGTCGGTAACCACAGGAGCCAACAGATGAGGAATACCTTCGTAGATCGACAGTTCGAGCATTTTCGGGTCGATCATGATCAGCCGCACTTCTTCTGGCGGCGCCTTGAACAGGATACTCAGCAGCATCGCGTTAACGCCCACCGACTTACCTGAGCCGGTGGTGCCGGCTACCAGCAGGTGCGGCATCTTGGCGAGGTCGGCCATCACCGGGTGACCGCCAATATCGTGGCCCAGGGCCAGGGTCACTGGCGAGGTAGCCTCGTCGAACTCACGGGTCTGCAATACCTCTGACAAACGCACGATCTCGCGATCTTCGTTAGGAATTTCAATACCGACTGTGGTCTTGCCGGGAATAACCTCCACTACACGCACGCTTATAACCGCAAGGGATCGCGCCAGATCCTTGGCCAGATTGGAGATCTTGCTGACCTTGACGCCTGCCGCCGGCTGGATCTCGAACCGGGTAATCACCGGGCCGGGTTGGACTTTCTCTACCTCGGCTTCCACGCCGAAATCCTTGAGCTTCAGCTCGAGCAGCCGAGACATGCCCTCCAGCGATTCGGCGGAAAACCCTTTGGTTTTTTTCAGGGCTGGATCGAGCAGCGAAATCGGTGGTAGTGACCCGGGCTCAATGGAATCGTTGAACAGTGTTGATTGCTTTTCCTTCTGGAGCCGCACACTGGACTGCACCGGTTTGATATCCGGAGGTACAATCTCCGGCGGCTGACGCCCGTCGCGAGAGGCCTGATGCTTGGCCAGAGATTCCTGACGGCGAGCTCGGGAGGCCTCCGCTTCACGCTGCTCGGCCGGACTGAAGACCGGTTCGCTGCGCGCTGCAGGCTGCGGAGCGGCACCGGCACGCAGATCACGCTCTACTTCAGCAGAGGCGCGGCGCGCCCGCCAGCTATGCCAGGCTCGCTTGAGCAAATCGAGCAGATCCAGAGTGATCTTGCCAGTCAGCTCCATGACCCTGAACCAGGAAAGGTTGGTAAATACCGTAAGGCCAAACAGGAAAAGGGTCAGAAAGACCAGCGTGCTGCCCTGCATGTTCAGAACCGGCTTGGCCATTTGCGACAGAAGCTCCCCGAGAACACCGCCGCCGCCGCCACCATCAATATTTGGGAAGTTATCTGGCGCACTGCCATGCAATGCCGCTAGCGCAGTGCCAGCCAGCAAGGTCAAAACAAAACCAATCAGACGCCAGGAAAACAGCCAACCGTTCCAGATAAACGGCAGGTGACGTCGACGGAACATCTGCCAGACCTTTACAGCCACAATGACCGGAAACAGATAAGCCAGATACCCCAGCGAGAGCAACAATACATCAGCGATCCAGGCTCCCATGCTGCCGCCCGCGTTGCCTACCTCACCCGCACCGCCGCTGCGGGTCCAGCCAGGATCGGAGGTGTCATAGCTAAGCAATGCCATACACAGGTAAAGGCACAGGGCGATCATCGCCAACAACGCGCCCTCACGAAGGCGCAGTGTCAGCTGTTCACGCCATACAGGCGGGGCTTTGCGGGCTTTGGTATCCTTCAAAACACTGGCTTCCATCGTTGTCTAGCCGGGCATTGTACGATGTCCGGCCGGGGAATTCACAACTGCCTGGACGCGCGGCAGTCAAGTTTCGGGAACGAGTATAAACTTGGAACCTCAAAGGTGATCGGCACTGGATCACACAATAAAACTATATCTATTAATCACAATAACTTATATGACTATCTTGATAAACTCTTTAAACATTCAAGTACAAGTCATTCGCGTTGACACCAAGGTGCCGTCCCATGCCGCAGCTGACCTGGCTACGTTCCGATAGCCTCACCTTTCCAGCCCACAACAAGGCGCTTTCCGAGCCGGAGGGTCTGCTCGCTGCAGGCGGCGACCTGTCATCCGAGCGTTTATTGAAGGCTTACAGCCTGGGCATCTTCCCGTGGTACCAGGATGGCCAACCCCTTCTCTGGTGGTCACCAGACCCTCGAACGGTTCTCTATCCCAAGCGGCTTCACGTGTCACGCAGCATGCAGAAGTTCATGCGCAAGACCGAGCTGGAGATCACGTTGGACCGCAGTTTTGCTGACGTCATCAAGGCCTGTTCACAGCCCCGGGATTATACCGACAGCACCTGGATTACCCACGAGATGCAACAGGCCTACTGCCGCCTGCACCGCCTTGGTATTGCCCATTCGGTTGAAGTATGGGAGAACGGCGAGCTGGTGGGCGGCCTTTACGGCGTGGCCCTGGGCAGGGTTTTTTTCGGTGAATCCATGTTCAGTCGCAGAAGCAACGCGTCCAAGGCAGCATTCATTTTCCTGGTAGGAAAGCTGACGGAATGGGGCTATGAGCTGATTGATTGTCAGATGCCAACCGAGCATTTATTCAGCCTGGGTGCCGAATCAGTCTCCCGCGATGCATTTGTTGCACAACTGCAGGTGCTCTGCCCCGAATCAGCTATCGATCAATGGCGCGGCATTGATTTGTAGCTGGCGGGCCAGGGCTTATACTGATTCGAACGTCGTTTCGCACATTCCGTCGAGCAACCGTCCATGACCAACCTCGCGCACCTTAAATTCTATGCCACGCATCCCCATGCCTGCAGCTATCTTGAGGATCAGCGAGCTACCACCCTGTTTCTCGACCCGCAGACGCCCATCGACGTGCAAACCTACAGCCATTTGTCAGAATTGGGCTTCAGGCGCAGTGGAGACCACTTGTATCGGCCCCACTGTCAGGCATGCAGCGCATGCATCGCTTCACGTATTCCGGTGGTGGACTTCACACCTAGTCGCCAGCAAAAGCGCATCATCAAACGTAATGCTGACCTGCAGGTTGTAGCGCGGTCGCCCGGGGTGACGGATGAGATCTACCACCTGTACGCCCGTTATATCGAATCACGCCATGCCGACGGAGACATGTACCCACCGAGTCGTGAACAGTTCGAATCCTTTCTCGTTCGGGACTGGACATTCAGCCTCTTCTACGAGTTCCGCCTTGATGGTGAACTGCTGGCGGTGGCCGTCACTGATCATATGCAGAACGGCCTGTCAGCGGTTTACACCTTTTTTCACCCGGACCATGAGCGACGCAGTCTAGGGCGTTTTGCCATCCTCTGGCAGATCGAAGAAGCCCGTCGGACCCATCTGGAAGCCGTATACCTGGGCTACTGGATCAAGAACTGTCGGAAGATGAGTTACAAAACTGAATATAGGCCTCTGGAAATGCTCGTCAATCAGCGCTGGATACGGCTGACTTAGTCACGTACACATGCCACAAATCGCCGAAAAAAGTAGCGCCGAACGAACGGAAATACTAAATAAAGCCGATCAAACTTGGTTGTTGGGCGGTTTTCAGGCACAATTGCTCACCTTTTTTGCGAGCACAGTATTCGTGTCTCGTTGATATTCCGTAATTTGAGAGGCCTTTGCTTAATGGCGAAAGAAGACAGTATTGAAATGGAAGGCACCATTGTAGACACACTGCCGAACACCATGTTCCGCGTTGAACTGGAAAACGGTCACGTTGTTACTGCCCACATTTCAGGCAAGATGCGCAAGAACTACATCCGCATCCTGACCGGTGACAAGGTACGCGTTGAATTGACGCCCTACGACCTGACCAAGGGTCGCATTACCTACCGCGCTCGTTAATCCGGGAAACTTTTCCCGGCAGTTCCGGCCGTCCCGGCCAACGCCTACGCTTAACCTGATATGCACACCCGCTAACGCGGGTGGGCGTTGTCGTGCTTACAGAAAGACCCTGCAATGAACGCCGGATACAAAAAAACCGCTCACAAGGAGCGGTTTTTATTTGAGCCAAGGCTCAATCAGAGCTTAGCGCTGCATGTACTTACCGACTTCGATCTTGCCGATAGCAGCACGGTGTACTTCATCCGGGCCGTCAGCCAGACGCAGCGTACGCTGCATGGCATACATGTGAGCCAGCGGTGTATCTTCCGACACGCCCGCACCACCGTGCATCTGGATCGCACGATCAATAACGCGCAGGGCAACGTTGGGGGCCACGACCTTGATCTGGGCGATATCGCTCTTGGCGACCTTGTTGCCAACGGTATCCATCATGTAAGCCGCGTTCAGGGTCAACAGGCGAGCCTGGTTGATCTCGATACGTGATTCGGCAATCAGATCGATGTTGCCACCCAGCTGAGCCAGACGCTTGCCGAAGGCTTCACGCTCGACTGAACGCTTGCACATCAACTCCAGCGCACGTTCGGCAGCACCGATTGAACGCATGCAGTGGTGAATACGGCCTGGCCCGAGACGACCCTGGGCGATCTCGAAACCGCGACCTTCACCCAGCAGAACGTTCTCGTAGGGAACGCGAACGTTATCCAGTACCACTTCAGCATGGCCATGCGGCGCATCGTCATAACCGAATACTGGCAACGGACGGATGACTTCCAGACCGGGAGAGTCCATGGGTACCAGAATCATCGAGTGCTGCTGGTGACGCGGCGCATCGGGATTGGTCAGACCCATGAAAATCATGATTTTGCAGCGTGGGTCACAAGCACCGGAGGTCCACCATTTGCGACCATTGATAACCCACTCGTCACCTTCGCGACGGGCGTTGGCCTGCATGTTGGTTGCGTCAGAGGATGCAACACCCGGCTCGGTCATACCGAAGCAGGAACGGATCTCGCCAGCCAGCAGCGGCTTGACCCAACGCTCCTTCTGCTCTTCATTACCGTAGCGCACGATAGTTTCCATGTTGCCGGTATCTGGCGCGCTGCAGTTGAATGCTTCGGAAGCCAGACCGGAACGGCCCATCAACTCGGCCAGCGGAGCATATTCGAGGTTGGTCAGGCCTGCACCCAGCTCGGACTCAGGCAGGAACAGGTTCCACAGGCCAGCCTTGCGAGCCTTGACCTTGAGCTCCTCGACGATGGCAGTGGGCTGCCAACGATCACCTTCGTTGACCTGCTCATGAAAGATGTGTTCAGCAGGAAATACGTGTTCCTGCATGAATGCGTCTACGCGCTCGCGCAGATCTTTAACCTTGGGGGAGTATCCGAAATCCATAGTTGCATGCCTTTTCTGGTAACGATGTGTTAACGACAACACGATGCTAGATGACACGAATCGATTTATCTAACCTATTTTCCGCGTGTATTAACATTCATAAGCAATATATACTTCGCTTATGATGCCTTGGTGATATCTCGCCTCGGGACATCCCGTTCCACGCTATACGAAGGATGATGTTGCGATGAACCTCAGCAAAGTTGACTTGAACCTGTTCATTGTGTTCGACGCCATATATACCGAAGCCAATCTGACCCGCGCAGGGCAGATCGTAGGAATCACTCAGCCCGCTGTAAGTAACGCCCTCGCCCGCCTGCGTGAAACCTTCAATGATCCGTTGTTCGTCCGCACGGCACAGGGTATGGTGCCCACGCCGATGGCGCAGAACATCATCACGCCAGTGCGGCATGCGCTTCAGTTGTTGCGCGTTTCCGTACAGGAAAGCCGCAGCTTCAACCCCGACGAGGCGACCAAGACCTACCGTATCAGCATGACAGACCTGTCCGAGGCAGTAATCCTGCCCAATCTGGCCTCGCGCATCCGTCGCCTGGCCGTGAATATCAATATCGACAGTTTTCTGACCAAGCGCCGTGAAACTACCAAGGAACTGGCCGCTGGCCGGCTGGATTTCGCAATTGATGCGCCGCTGAACACCGATACCCAGGTTCGACACGTCAAGCTCTTCGAAGATCGCTACGTCTGTGTGATGCGCAAGGATCACCCGCTGGCCAGCAAAAGCAAGATCACCCTGGACGATTATCTTTCCCAGTCACACATACATATCTCCAGCCGCCGTAACGGTCTGGGACACGTTGACCTGGCCCTGGGCAAGATCGGCATCCAGCGCCGCGTAGTACTGCGCTCACAGCATTATCAGATGGCGCCACTGGTACTGGATTCGACCGACATGGTCATGACCGTACCCGAGCGTTTCGCTCGACGTCACAACCTGCACTACTTCGAGTTGCCGATTGACGACGTACCACCAATCGAAACTCATCTTTTCTGGCACGAGAGCACTGACCAGGATCCAGCCAACCGCTGGATGCGCGAGCAGATAATCGAACTGTCACAACAGCTTGAGCGCAAGATGAACAAGGAGCGCGATGCCGCCCTCGCAGCATCCTGAGTTCTGACTGTTCTGCCTTGAAAATAGCCCCGCCAATGCGTTGTCGGGGCTTTCCCTTCCCTGTTTCAACCTGCCATTGACAGCGAACGCCTTCAGCTTTACGTTAACGTAAAGGTTAAAGCAAAGGTTCGCTATGCACTCCCCTACTTATTCCATCTCCGATCTGGCCCGCGAACTGGACATCACCACCCGCGCGATTCGCTTTTACGAGGAACAGGGGTTGCTCAGCCCCGAGCGCCGCGGCCAGGAACGGGTCTACTCGGCTCGCGACAAGGTCAGCCTAAAACTGATATTACGCGGCAAACGTATTGGTTTTTCCCTGGCCGAATGCCGCGAACTGATCAGTCTCTACGACCCCATGGGCGGCAATCAGAAACAGCTCAACACCATGCTGGGCAAAATTGCCGAGCGTCGGGCGCAGCTCGAACAGCAGATGCTGGATATTCAACAAATGCAGATTGAGCTGGATACAGCTGAAGAGCGTTGCCACGCAGCTCTGACTCGAACATTGTCCGGTCGCCCAGTCGGCGCCTGATCATCTACTACAAGAATAAAAGGTGATTTCATGCATTACACCTCTCTGAACTTCGCCCTGGGCGAGACCATCGACATGCTGCGTGAGCAGGTAAGCAGCTTCTGCAGGTCCGAGCTGGCACCGCGTGCGGCCAGTATCGACAGTGACAACCAGTTCCCCAATGAACTCTGGCGCCGTTTTGGTGATCTAGGCCTGCTCGGTGTTACCGTGCCCGAAGAACACGGCGGCGCAGGTCTTGGGTACCTCGCACATGTGGTCGCCATTGAAGAGATCAGCCGCGCCTCTGCCTCGGTTGGCCTGTCCTACGGCGCACATTCGAACCTGTGTGTGAATCAGATCAATCGTAACGGCAGTGCCGAGCAAAAGGCCCGGTATCTGCCCAGATTGATCAGCGGCGAACATATCGGCGCGTTGGCAATGAGCGAACCCAATGCCGGCTCTGACGTAGTCAGTATGAAACTGCGTGCGGACAAGCACGGCGACCACTACGTTCTCAACGGCACCAAGATGTGGATTACCAACGGCCCGGACGCCCATGTGTACGTGATCTACGCCAAGACCGAACCGGAAAAGGGTCCACACGGGATCACGGCATTTCTCGTAGAGCGGGATTGGAAAGGATTTTCCCGAGGCCCCAAGCTCGACAAACTGGGTATGCGCGGCTCGAATACCTGCGAGCTGATATTCGACAACGTGGAAGTGCCTGCAGAGAACATACTCGGCGGTCTGAATGCCGGTGTGCGCGTACTCATGAGCGGCCTGGATTATGAGCGCGTGGTATTGGCCGGCGGTCCGGTAGGCATCATGCAGGCCTGCCTGGATGAAGTAGTGCCCTACATTCACGATCGCAAACAGTTCGGCCAGAGTATTGGTGAATTTCAGCTGATCCAGGGCAAGGTGGCCGATATGTATACCCAGCTCAATGCCAGCCGGGCCTATCTGTATGCCGTAGCCCAGGCCTGCGACCGCGGGGAAGCCACCCGCAAGGACGCCGCCGGCGTAATCCTCTATACCGCCGAGCGTGCGACCCAGATGGCGCTGGACGCGATTCAGATCCTGGGTGGTAACGGCTACATCAACGACTACCCAACTGGCCGCCTACTACGCGACGCCAAACTTTATGAGATCGGCGCGGGTACCAGTGAGATCCGGCGGATGCTGATCGGGCGGGAGCTGTTCAATGAAACGCGTTAAAGAAGCGGAGCTGTTCGCTACAGGTCTACGAGGCATGCAATGAGTATTCTGAATTCACAGATCCATCCCGCCTCCCCCGACTTCCTGGCAAACAGCGATGCCATGTGCCAGCTCGTCAAGGACCTGCAAAAACTCCTGGCGCAGATCAGCCAGGGTGGCGGGCAGAAAGCGCAAGAGCGGCACCTGTCGCGGGGCAAACTACTCCCTCGGCAGCGGATTGACGCCTTGCTGGATCCGGGATCGGCTTTTCTCGAGATTGGTCAGCTTACGGCCCATGAGGTCTACGGCGAAGATGTGCCCGCTGCCGGCTTGATCGCGGGTATCGGCCGGGTCGAGGGCATCGAATGCATGATCGTGGCTAACGATGCGACGGTCAAAGGCGGCTCCTACTATCCGCTCACTGTCAAAAAACACCTGCGTGCCCAGACCGTCGCAGAACAGAACCGCTTGCCCTGTATCTACCTGGTCGATTCCGGCGGCGCCAACCTTCCCCGGCAGGACGAAGTTTTTCCGGACCGCGAACATTTCGGCCGAATTTTCTACAATCAGGCGAACATGAGTGCCAAGGGCATCCCGCAGATCGCAGTAGTGATGGGCTCATGCACCGCAGGTGGGGCCTATGTGCCGGCGATGGCCGATGAAGCCATCATGGTGCGCGAGCAGGCCACCATCTTTCTTGCCGGCCCGCCTCTGGTCAAGGCCGCAACCGGTGAAGTGGTCAGCGCCGAGGAACTGGGCGGTGCAGATGTGCACTGCAAGACGTCAGGCGTTGCGGACCACTACGCCGAGGATGACGAACATGCCCTGGCCATCGCCCGGCGCTGTGTAGCCAATCTGAACTGGCGCAAGGCGGGCGAGTTGCAGTGCAAGCCAGTGTTACCTCCACGCTTCCCGGCAAGTGATCTGTACGGCATCGTCCCTGCTGACGCGAAACAGCCCTACGACGTGCGTGAAGTGATTGCCCGGCTGGTGGATGACTCGGTTTTCGATGAATTCAAGGCACTGTATGGCAGTTCCCTGGTATGTGGCTTCGCTCATCTACACGGCTATCCAGTCGCGATCGTTGCCAATAACGGCGTGCTCTTTAGCGAATCTGCGCAAAAAGGCGCGCACTTTATCGAATTGGCCTGCCAGCGCGGTATTCCTCTGATCTTTCTGCAGAACATCACCGGTTTTATGGTCGGTCAGAAATACGAAGCCGGCGGTATCGCCAAACACGGAGCGAAACTGGTCACCGCAGTTGCCTGTGCACGAGTACCCAAATTCACCGTCATCATTGGGGGCAGTTTCGGTGCCGGAAATTACGGCATGTGTGGCCGCGCCTACGAGCCACGCTTGCTGTGGATGTGGCCCAACGCACGCATCTCGGTGATGGGCGGCGAGCAGGCAGCTGGGGTGCTGGTGCAGGTCAAGCATGAGCAAGCCGAACGCAGTGGAGACACCTTCAGCCCTGAACAGGAAAAGGCATTACGCCAGCCCATCCTCGACCAGTACGAACACCAGGGTCACCCCTACTATTCCAGCGCACGACTCTGGGACGACGGCGTGATCGACCCAGGCCAGACCCGCGACATCCTCGGCCTGGCAATATCGGCTTCGTTGAATGCACCCATCGAACCGACCAAATTCGGTGTTTTCAGGATGTAGACAGCGCAGCAAGCGTGAAGCCTGAATAAGAGAAAAATACATTTCACAGAGAACGTCATGTCCGACTTCAAAACATTACAGCTCGAATTCACCGACACCAACATCGCTACGCTGTGGCTCAACAGGCCAGAGAAGAATAACGCCTTCAACGCCGAGATGATCCGCGAATTTCTGCTGGCTTTCGACGAGATAGAGGCGCGGCCTGAACTGCGCTTTCTGTTGCTCCGTGGCCGTGGCAAGCATTTTTCCGCTGGCGCCGACCTGACCTGGATGCAGGAGAGTGCAAAGCTGGACTACAACGCCAATCTTAACGACTCCCGTGAGCTGGCCCAGGTCATGGCCAGTCTGTACCAACTCAAGTTGCCCACCCTCGCGGTCGTGCAAGGCGCGGCCTTTGGCGGCGCCCTGGGTCTGATTAGTTGCTGCGACATGGCCATCGGTGCCGAGGACAGCCTGTTCTGTCTTTCCGAGGTACGGATTGGCATTTTGCCGGCGGTGATCAGCCCTTATGTAGTCAAGGCCATTGGTGAGCGCGCGACCCGACGTTATGCCCTGACCGCCGAACGTTTCAATGGTGAGCAGGCCCAACATCTGGGTCTGCTCGCAGCCTGTTATAACGCACAGGATCTGGACCAGGCCGTTAGCGACTGGACTAATAACCTGCTGCAGAACGGTCCCGCCGCCATGCGCGCCACCAAGGCGCTTTTGCAAGAGGTCAAACAGGGTGAGCTGACCCCGGCGCTGCGTCGTTATACCGAAGCGGCCATCGCCCGTGTACGCGTTAGTCCTGAAGGTCAGGAGGGGCTCTGTGCGTTTCTCGACAAGCGCAAGCCGGCCTGGCAGGAGAAATGACATGAGCCATGTGCGCAAGGCGCCCAATACCCCCATCACCTGCTTGCTGGTGGCCAATCGTGGCGAGATAGCCTGTCGCATCATGCGCACCGCAAAAGCCATGGGGATTCGTACCGTGGCAGTCCACAGTGAAATAGACCGCAACGCGCGTCACGTCCTGGAGGCTGACATGGCGGTCAATCTGGGCGGAGCCAAACCTGCCGATAGCTACCTGCGGGGCGATCTGGTCCTGGCCGCAGCCAGGCAAAGCGGCGCCCAGGCGATACATCCAGGTTATGGCTTTCTGTCAGAAAACGCCGAATTTGCCCGCGCCTGTGAAAACCAGGGTGTGATCTTTATCGGACCGCCAGCAAGCGCAATCGATGCCATGGGCAGCAAATCCGCTGCCAAAGCACTGATGGAAACTGCTGGGGTACCCCTGGTGCCGGGATACCACGGCGCCGAGCAAGACCTGGAAACCTTCCGTGCTGAAATCCAGCGTATTGGTTACCCGGTCCTGCTCAAGGCCGTTGCCGGTGGTGGTGGCAAGGGCATGAAGGTAGTCGAGCGTGAAGCAGACCTGACCGACGCACTGGCCTCTGCTCAGCGTGAGGCCAAGGCAGCATTTGGCAACGACTCCATGCTGGTTGAGCGCTATCTCGCTCGCCCGCGGCATATCGAGATCCAGGTGTTTGCCGATCAACAGGGCAATTGTATTCACCTCAACGAGCGCGACTGCTCCATTCAGCGGCGCCATCAGAAAGTGATTGAAGAGGCCCCTGCCCCCGGTCTTTCTGCGAAATTGCGTGAGGCCATGGGCGAAGCTGCGGTGCAGGCTGCCCGGGCAATCAACTATGTAGGGGCAGGTACCGTAGAATTTCTGCTCGACGAGCAGGAACGCTTCTATTTCATGGAAATGAATACTCGGCTGCAAGTCGAGCACCCCGTTACCGAGGCCATCACTGGTCAGGATCTGGTGGCCTGGCAGTTACAGGTCGCACAGGGCCAGGCGCTGCCGTTGCAACAGCATGAGGTTCCGCTGCGCGGCCACGCCATGGAGGCCCGACTATATGCCGAAGACCCCCTTAATGACTTTCTTCCGGCCAGTGGCACGCTGCAACTTTATCGTGAACCGATTCCGGGCGCGGGTAGACGTCTGGATAGCGGAATCAGTGAAGGCGATGACGTATCACCCTTCTACGATCCTATGCTGGCCAAGGTCATAGCCTGGGGCGATACACGAGAAGCGGCTCGGCTGAATCTTCAAGCCATGCTCCGCGAAACAGCGATTGCCGGTGTCCAGACCAACCTGGCCTTTCTGGGCCGAATCATTAACCACCAAGCTTTTGCCAACGGGGAGCTGGATACCGGATTCATACCGCGTCACGCTGCAGATCTGCTACCAGCCAAGACTCCGCTGAGCGACGAATTCTGGCAGCTGGCAGGAATGGCGTGGCTGCTCTGTTTACAGCCACACCATCGCGCTGATGATCAAGCGTCACCCTGGAGCACCCTGCAACCGGGTTGGCGAAGCGGATCACCCTTGAGCAACCGTTTGCATCTGCAGTGCGGCAGCGAAGATCGCCAACTAGAACGACTCAACACGGCTGGCTGCAGCTACAACCCAGCCGAGCAACAGGTCGTTGTTATTCGTGACCGCTTGCTGCATCGGTACCCGGTGATTATCCGCGGTCAGGTGCTATACCTCTTGTGGCAGGATCAGTGGTTGCGCATAGAAAAAGTCGACCCGATCAGCCGCGTCGCCCGCGAACAGCAGCAAACGGGTGGATTGCAGGCACCCATGAATGGCAGCATTGTGCGGTTGCTCATCAAGGTAGGCGATCAGGTTGATGCGGGAGCCGCGCTGCTGGTGGTCGAAGCGATGAAGATGGAGCACAGCATCCGCGCGCCCCATGCCGGGACGGTGGTCGCCATTTTTTGTAGCGAAGGGGAACTGGTCGGCGAAGGCACCCTGCTGGTCGAACTGGAGGAAACACCATGAACATGCAGAATATGCCATCATCGGTGAGCCTGGTCGATGTAGGCCCGCGTGATGGCCTGCAGAACGAATCTCAACCTATTGCTGTGGCAGACAAGGTACGTCTGGTCGACGATCTTACGGCAGCGGGTTTGCAGCATATCGAAGTCGGCAGTTTCGTATCGCCCAAGTGGGTGCCGCAAATGGCCGGCTCGGCAGATGTTTTCGCGGCTATCAACCAGCAATCTGGCGTGCACTATTCAGCATTGACTCCCAATATGAAAGGTCTGGAGGCGGCCCTGGCAGCTGGTGTCCGTGAGGTCGCGGTATTTGCTGCCGCCTCCGAGGCGTTCTCCCAGCGTAATATCAATTGCTCTATCGCCGAGAGTATTGAGCGTTTTGCCCCGGTATTAGCGGCTGCACAAGAGGCCGGCGTCAGAGTGCGTGGCTATATCTCTTGCGTGCTGGGTTGTCCCTACCAGGGAGACGTATCCTCGGAGCAGGTCGCCCAGGTTGCCCGCGAACTCCACGCTATGGGCTGTTACGAGGTTTCACTCGGTGACACCATAGGCACCGGGACACCCGGAGCTACACGGGCATTGATCGAGCGTGTTGCCCAGCATGTGCCCCGGGAACAATTGGCCGGGCATTTTCATGACACCTATGGACAGGCCCTGGCAAATATCTACGCCAGTTTGCTCGAGGGTGTTCGTGTGTTTGACAGTTCCGTCGCCGGCCTGGGCGGCTGCCCCTATGCAAAGGGCGCCACTGGTAACGTGGCAACCGAAGATGTGCTGTATATGTTGAACGGACTGGGAATCGAAACCGGGATCGATCTCGATCTGTTGATAGACGCCGGTGCGCGGATCAGTCAGGTCCTGGGCAGGAAAAATGGTTCGCGGGTCGCCAGGGCCACTCTGGCCGCGCGATAGTCTGGGCTGGCCTCATCCCGGTGCCGGGCTGCGGCCCGACCACCGGGAATGATCAGAATCACAGCCAACACCTAAGCAACTGCTTCATCAACCTCTTTTACAGCCTTGTTTTTAATCAACAACCCCTTGGCCAGCAAACCCAGAGTCATCACCGCCGATTCGGTTTCCCGGTTCCATGGCACACCACAATTGAGCCTCATGCAGTGGTTAAACTGCTCCGAATGACTGAACACAGCACCAGGGGCGATACTGATATCGTGCTCCAGAGCCTGCTCGAACAAGCGTTGCGCATCAATTCCCCCGGGTAGGCTGATCCATAAGATAAAGCCACCTGCAGGTCGGGTGATCTGAGTGCCCTCAGGAAAATATTGCTGCACCGCCAACTGAAAGCTGCTCAGGTTCTTGCGGTATTCCTGACGCAGATAACGCAGGTGACGGTCGTAACCGCCGTTCTCAAGATACGCCGCTACTGACATCTGACTGACGCTACAGGCTGACAGCGTGGTGAAGGTCTGCAATTTCTCGATGGCATTCTGATGCTTTCCGGCAATGACCCAACCCGTGCGTACTCCGGGTGAAATGGTCTTGGAAAAACTCGAGCAATACATCACGGTATCCGAACAATCAAAGGCCTTCAGCGCCTTGGAACGGCCGGGCTCGAACATCAGCTCACCGTAGATATCATCTTCGATAATCGGCAATCCCCGCTTGGCCATCATAGCCACCAGTTTGCGCTGCCGGTCCTCGGGCATGGTTGCCCCCATCGGATTGCCCGCGCGTGCGGTAAGAACCAATGCCTTGATCGGCCATTCATTTGCGGCTTTTTCCAGCGACTCCAGGCTGAGCCCGCTATCAGGATCAGTCGGAATTTCTATTACTTTCAAGCCCAATAGATCACACAACTGGACCAGACCGTAATAGCTGGGGGCCTCGGTGGCAATCAGATCACCGGGGCTGGTGACCGAGCGCAGGCATAGTTGAATCGCCTCAACGCACCCATTGGTAATCACGATCCGGGAGGGATCAACAACTGCACCTGCGTCACGCATGCGGATTGCTATCTGCCGCCGCAATGGCTCATAGCCGGGGCTGAAGATATAGCTGTAGGCCTTCTGGCTGTGAAACCGCGTCACCTTGCTCATCTGCTGATGCAGTGCACGCAGGGGGAGATATTGACTCGATGGCACAGCGGCGCCCAGCGGCATTACGCCTTCGCGGCGTGACTGGTGGAGAATTTCGCTGATGATGCCGCTGCGCGTGACTGCATAGGGTTGTTCGACACGCGCGATGGGCGGTGTCGGTGCAGTCAGGACGGGCGCATTGTGAACGAAATAGCCAGACTGCGGCCTGGCCCTGATCAGACCCTGATCCTCCAGCGTCGCATAGGCATGCAATACGGTGGCATGACTGACACCCTTCTGGGTGCTCAGTTTGCGTACCGAGGGGACGCGCTCACCGGGTTGGTAAAACCCGTTGCGGATATCTTCGGCCAGTTGCCGGGCAATCTGTTGGTATAAAAGGCTGCTCATTGCTGTTCTCCTGCATGCCTTTCTACCTTAATTCAGCGGTAAATTGGTCAGCGCCATACAGTTGCGGGAAAAAATAGCACAACAGCATAACAGTGGCAGCAACTGTGCGGGCTCAGTACAGGCAGAAACAAACTGTTCCGTTATTCGTTGATTACTGGGCCAGGTACGGCACCTGACGTCACCATTTGCAGCGCCCAGACCTCTCGATACTTCTCCAGTAGCTGCTGAGGCACACCCGTGCGCGAAAGATCGAACATGGCCTGCGCCAGGGCGGCGCGCAAATCGGGAGAGTTGCATGCCGAATTGTGCGACAGGGTCAGAAAAAGCTGCTCGGTCATGAGCGAGCCATCGAGGGTTTCCAGCTTATCGGCAATGCCCATCTGCTGGGCAATGGATATACCTTGATAGCGCTCATAAACCACGTAATCGGCGCGACCTCGCAGCAGCTTCTGAAAAGACTGTTCGATTGAGGGCACCGGCTCGATCTGCAAATTGTCCGCTGCGAAACGGTCAAAGCGATTACCAAAGCTGTTATTGAGCACCGTGCTACCGGTCTTGCCCCGCAGGTCGTCCCAGCCGCTGTAGGGGAAAATCCCCTCGGAACGTACAAAGATCACACTGGGTACTTCTGCGTAGGCAGGATGGATGTAATCCATATAGCCCAGCCGCTGCCGGGTCAGGAATGCACCCGCAAGCATATCGACGCGGCCACTGCGCACTTCTTCCTGCGCCCGTGACCAGGGTCCTACGTTGAGCATGTCGAGTTTGATATTGCTCTGGGCCAGGGCTTTTTCAAGAAGCTCCGCTCCTGCACCTATCAGCCGCTTCTCATCTGTGGGATCAACCCAGAGAAGCGGCGGATATTGCGGATTACCCGTCGCCACGATTCGCTCGCACAAGGGCGCGGCGTTCACCGCTAACGGCGTTGTCAGCGAAAACAACGTGAGTGCGCCAAAACCGGCCAGCTTTGCAGCCCTGCGCACATAACGGGTACCTGCCGTTGCCAGTCTCATTGCGGACTCCTCGGAATGACCAGATCAAAAAGCGATTCGTTCGTTGCAGTATAGACGTATAGCGACTGTTTTTTTCAGCCTTCTTAAGCAGTTTTGGCAACGCCACTGTGAAATCGGAACTCCACATCATCTTCAGCCATGGCCTGAGCTTCCAAAATCGCAAACTCAGCGATGCGCGCATCGATCGGGCCGTCCGCAAACTGCCGCGCCAGCGCCAGGTAGTCTCGATAATGACGCGCTTCGGATTTGAGCAGGGAGCGATAAAAGTCTCCCAGTTCCTCATCCAGGTGCGGAGCCAGACAGGCAAAACGCTCACAGGACCGGGCTTCGATAAAAGCGCCGATGATCAGTGTATCGATCAGCCGACCAGGCTCTGTAGTACGCACATGTTGACGTAGACGCTGGGCATACTGACTGGCAGAGAGCCCTCTATATACAACCCCGCGTCGCTGCATGATGGCCGTCACCTGCTCGAAGTGCCGAAGTTCCTCTCGGGCCAACCTGGACATTTTTTGCAGCAGGTCCGGTTTGTCCACGTAGCGAAACATCAGATTCAATGCTGTTGATGCGGCTTTTTTTTCACAATTGGCATGATCGATAAGCAGCTCGGCAGGGTGAGCCAGCGCCTGAGACACCCAAGCTTGCGGGGTGCGCGATGGAAGAAAATCGATAAGTTCTTGGGGCAGAGTCATTGGGCATCACGATTTCAAGTAAATGTTTCGGAATCAGCGCATTATCCACGACTCCCGATGCAAGCGCACTCAGGGGATTTGATCCAAATCAACAGCATTTGGGCAAAAACAGACTACATTGATACTAGCTAGAGACAACAGCAGAACTAAAACAGCACTAACCGAAAACAGGGAGATAGGCCATGCAAGCAATCAAGCGAATACTGGTTGTAATTGATCCGACACAGACCGAACAGTTGGCACTCAACCGTGCCAAACTGATCGCGGGTGTGATCGAATCCGATCTACACCTACTCGTGTGCGAGAACCGGCAGGACCACAAGCCGATGCTCGAAAAGCTTTGCGCCGACCTCAAAGCGGAAGGCATGCATGCCGAATGCAGCCAGGCCTGGCACAGCAACCTCACTGACACCGTTGTCCTCGTGGCGGCATCCCAGGGATGCGGCCTGGTCATCAAACAACATCTGCCTGATAGTCCGTTGAAAAAGGCACTGCTGACTCCCGATGACTGGAAACTACTGCGTTACTGCCCTGCCCCTATCCTGCTCGTCAAGACCACCGACTCCTGGATGAAAGGTAGCGTTCTTGCAGCTGTCGATGTAGGCAATCACGATGATCAGCATCATGTTCTGCACGACACCATCGTCAGCCACGCAGCTGATATTGTCGACATGATCAACGGCAGTCTGCATCTGGTCAGCGCGCATCCAGCGGCGATGATGTCGGCGTCAGACCCGGTATATCAAGTGCGGGAAAATATTGCCGCACGCTATCGTGCGGAATCAGAGCGGTACATCGCTGGACATCAGTTAGATGATGGTCATGTGCATATCGACGAAGGCCCGGCGGACACACTGATCCCGCGAATTGCCAAGCAGATCGGCGCAAGCGTTACCGTTATCGGCACTGTAGGTCGCAAGGGTATTGCCGGCGCACTGATCGGCAACACGGCAGAAGTCATTCTCGACCAACTAGAGAGCGACATTCTGGTGCTAAAGCCCGAGGACACCATGGCGCATCTGGAAAACCTGCTGGAGAAGTAAATTCGACAACAGGTAGCGAGCTGCAGGCGGCAACGCTGAGCCGGACGACAAGTCCGGCTTTAGACCTTCAGCTTGCAGCTTTATCACAGCCTGACTGTATGTCGCTGGTAGTAAGCCTCGGAAAGATTGAAGTAATCCCTGTCGATCTCCTCCCGGAGCTGCTTGACATTCACCCCGTTGTATCCCGCCCTGGCGCGCATTCCACACTCCTCTAGCGCAGGCGCATCCGCGCGGCTGAGCAGGCGCCAGATTTGCAGACTGATGGGTTGCTCTTCGGTAAAAACCAGTTGTCTGGCTTCCATTGCCCCACGAAGCTCCAAAGCTGACACGACTTCTATCCTGGCCATGACTAACTGCGTCAGCAACTGCTCAAGACGGCTCCAGACAGCTTTTTTCTGATCATTCTGGTAACGGTTCCAGTCGATGATTTCGTGACTGAATCGCTTGCACCCCCGGCATACCAGATCACCATAAACGGTCGAACAGAGTCCTATGCAGGGCGTTTTGCTGGTGTAAGAGATTTCTGTCATGTGCGGCTCCGCTGCGGAAGCTCATGGTAAACCAACCTATCTCGTCGCCCCAACCTGTTGACCTGCGATTTTATAAGCATCTGATACGAAGGTCCCAGAGCCCTCGAGCTTAACTTTGGCTCACGCTTGCTGTAGAATCAGCCCGCCGTTAGGGCTGCGTGATCCGTTGCCAGCTTGCCCGCCAGCAGCAACAGGCCGAGCCTGCTCTCCAGCCCTAAGTCCGGCATGCAGGGGAAGCACTGAATAACTCCCTTTTCGCAAGATGCTTATTCAGTGCTTCCCTGGTCCGTGAGGATGACCGTTCCGCCGCAGGCAGAACAGACTGATGAGGGTAATAACTGTGCTTGAAGCCTATCGCAAACATGTAGAAGAGCGCGCAGCCTTGGGCATCGTGCCCCAGCCGCTGAATGCCGAACAAACCGCTGGTCTGGTTGACCTGCTGAAAAACCCACCGGCTGGCGAAGAAGAGTTTCTGCTCGACCTTCTGACCAACCGCGTACCCCCGGGCGTTGATGAAGCGGCCTACGTCAAGGCCGGCTTCCTGGCTGCCGTGGCCAAGGGCGAAGTCACCTCTCCATTGCTGACCAAACTGCGCGCCGTAGAACTGCTCGGCACCATGCAGGGCGGTTACAACATCGTCACTATGGTCGATCTGCTGGACAACGACGAGCTGGCCGCTGCTGCAGCTAAAGAGCTGAAGCACACGCTGCTCATGTTTGATGCCTTCCACGACGTCGCTGATCGCGCCAAGAACGGCAACGCCCATGCCAAGGAAGTCATGCAATCCTGGGCTGATGGCGAATGGTTTACCAACCGCCCTGCAGTACCCGAGAAAATCAGCCTGAGCGTCTTCAAGGTGCCAGGCGAGACCAACACCGACGACCTCTCTCCTGCTCCTGATGCCTGGTCACGTCCCGACATCCCGCTGCACGCACTGGCCATGTTGAAAATGGCCCGTGACGGCATCGTCCCGGACGAGCAAGGCGCTGTCGGCCCGCTGAAAATGATCGAAGAAGTCAAATCCAAGGGCTTCCCGGTTGCCTACGTAGGCGACGTGGTGGGTACCGGTTCTTCGCGCAAGTCAGCTACCAACTCCGTACTCTGGTTCTTCGGTGACGACGTTCCCTATGTACCGAACAAGCGTGCCGGTGGTTTCTGCTTCGGTAACAAGATCGCTCCCATCTTCTACAACACCATGGAAGATGCCGGCGCCCTGCCAATCGAATTCGACGTCAACGAAATCGACACCGGCGACGTGATCGATATTTACGTCTATGACGGCAAGGTTTGCAAGCACGGTACTGACGAAGTCATCACTACCTTCGAACTGAAAACGCAGGTGTTGCTCGACGAAGTACGCGCCGGCGGCCGTATTCCGCTGATCATTGGCCGCGGTCTGACCGACAAGGCGCGCGCCGAATTGGGTCTGCCCGCTGCCGACCTGTTCCGCCTCCCCGATGTACCGGCTGCCAGCACCAAGGGCTTCACCCTGGCGCAGAAGATGGTCGGCAAGGCTTGCAACGTCGAAGGCGTGCGCCCCGGCACCTATTGCGAGCCGAAGATGACCACCGTTGGCTCACAGGACACCACTGGTCCTATGACCCGCGACGAGCTGAAAGACCTGGCTTGCCTGGGCTTCTCCGCCGATCTGGTCATGCAGTCGTTCTGTCACACCGCGGCTTACCCCAAGCCCATCGACGTGACCACGCACCACACACTGCCCGACTTCATCCACAACCGTGGTGGCGTTGCGCTGCGTCCTGGTGACGGCATCATCCACAGCTGGCTGAACCGTATGCTGCTGCCCGACACAGTCGGCACCGGCGGTGACTCGCACACCCGTTTCCCTATGGGCATTTCCTTCCCGGCCGGTTCCGGTCTGGTTGCCTTTGCCGCTGCCACCGGTGTGATGCCGCTGGACATGCCGGAATCGGTTCTGGTTCGCTTCAAAGGTGAAATGCAGCCCGGTATCACCCTGCGTGACCTGGTCCATGCAATTCCCTACTACGCGATTCAGGAAGGTCACCTGACCGTCGAGAAGAAAGGCAAGAAGAACGTCTTCTCTGGCCGTATTCTCGAGATCGAAGGTCTGGATCATCTGACTGCCGAACAGGCATTCGAACTGTCTGATGCATCCGCCGAGCGCTCTGCTGCCGGCTGTACCATCAACCTGAGCGAAGAGTCGGTTGCTGAGTACCTGAAGTCCAACATCGTGCTGTTGCGCTGGATGATTGCCAACGGTTATCAGGATCCACGTACCCTGGAGCGTCGCGCCCAGGCCATGGAAGCCTGGCTGGCAGATCCCAAGCTGATGAAGGCCGATCCGGATGCCGAGTACGCTGCAATCATCGAAATCGATCTGGCCGACGTGAAAGAGCCTGTTCTCTGCGCTCCAAACGATCCGGACGATGCTCGCCTGCTGTCTCAGGTTGCTGGCGAGAAGATCGACGAAGTATTCATCGGTTCGTGCATGACCAACATCGGTCACTTCCGCGCTGCCGGCAAGCTGCTCGAGAAGAACAAGGGCGCCCTGCCGACCCGTCTGTGGCTGGCTCCGCCGACCAAGATGGATCAGTTCCAGCTCACCGAAGAAGGCTATTACGGCATCTATGGCAAGGCTGGTGCACGCCTGGAAATGCCTGGCTGCTCCCTGTGCATGGGTAACCAGGCACGTGTAGCTGCCAAGTCCACTGTGGTTTCCACCTCCACGCGGAACTTCCCGAACCGCCTGGGTGATGGCGCCGATGTGTACCTGGCCTCTGCCGAGTTGGCTTCGGTCGCGTCCATTCTGGGTCGTCTGCCGAGCGTTGAGGAGTACATGGGTTACGCGGCTGAGCTCAACAGCATGTCCGCTGATATCTATCGCTACATGAACTTCAACGAAATCGAGTCCTACCAGAAAGCTGCAGCGTCCATTCCGGTCACTGAGCTGTAAGCACCTTGCAGTATAAAAAACCCCACTTCGGTGGGGTTTTTTTATGCCTTGAACATATTTGTCATTGCGCAGTCCAAACCAGCGAACCCGATTATAAGTTTGAAGGAAGCAACATCTATGAAGCAGTGGATTATGGCAGTGGCATGTGGTTTCGGCATTCTGACCCTCGCCGGTTGCGCCAGTGATTATTTGATCACCACCAATGATGGAACCATTCTCGAGGCTTCCGACAAGCCAGAGATCGATGAAGATACCCAGATGATCCGCTATGAAGACAGCGAAGGCCGGATGCATCAGATTCCGCAATCTGACATCGATCAGATCCAGGAACGCTGATTCTAAAGCTGGAATCTGAACAGGCACGCGCTTGGTAAATGCCCGTGCCTTTTATTTTTTACGTCTTCCACGATCAATATCCCGGTCTTCACATACGCCCATTCGGTTGAATATCATATCTCGCTAAACGCATCGTCAACTTTACCAATACGTTTGTCTTGCAACAGCAGTTCGCTTTCCCTGTTGCGAACGGTTATGCACGCGAGCATCCGAAAAGTGGTTTTTTCTGCTATGAATAAGTATGGATTGAACTCGCAGAAACGGACACGTGACGGATCAATGGATAGAACACGGTCACTAAATTACAAACAAGCACGAAAATCCCTTACATGGAGCTTCAGGGCAACTACTTGCGCCTTGCTGCTGGTGTTGGCAAACAGCCTCTGGGCACAGGAAAGTGAACTGACTGTAGGCGTCTACCAGAATCCACCAAAACTCTTTCTCGATTATCAGGGCAAACCTTCCGGCATATTCGGAGATCTGCTAGCAGAAATAGCAAGCCGGGAAGACTGGAACATTAAAGCCGTCCCGTGCGAATGGAGCCAATGCCTGGAGCTGTTGAGCGCCGGGCAAATAGATATCATGCCGGATGTCGCTCGAACTGATGTCAGAGCCAGTAAACTGGACTTTCATGAGATTGCCGCGTTGCATAGCTGGTCACAAATTTACCAGCGCAACGGTGGCGCGATTCAGGCCATGTTAGACCTGGACGGCAAACAGGTAGCGGTACTTGCCGGCTCAGTGCAAGAGCGCTACCTGAAAGATCTTGCGGACAGTTTCGGCATCAGCGTGGCGTGGGTAAAGGTCAGCAGCTACGCCGAGGGTTTTTCACTCGTTTCCAGGAAAGAGGCTGACGCCGTTGTCAGTAATCATCATTTTGGCGATCAAATGACGATCTCGACAGACATCGTATCTACTCCGATTCTCTTTCAACCGGCCAAACTCTTTTTTGTTGGCGGCGGAGGCACTCACCTGGATGTGCTGAGTACGATTGACGGGTATCTCGATCGCTGGCAAAACGACACGAACTCACCCTATCACGACATCCTGCGACGCTGGAGTGGCCAAGCAGAGCGTATAACGATTCCGCCCTATCTGATTGGTCTGTCGCTGATACTTGCTCTGCTGCTCGTACTCACGCTGATATTCAACCGCCTGCTCCGCCATCGAGTAAACCTTCGTACCCGTGAACTTCAGGCCAGCGAGAAGCGCTTGAACACGATTCTCAACAGCGTGCAGGCGCATATCTATATCAAGGACACCAGCCTTCGTTACCAGTACGCAAACCATACGTTATGCGAACTCTTAGGCATGTCGCCAACCGAGGTCATGGGGCGCAGCGACGAGGAGTTGTTCGACAGCGCCACAGCAGAAAAACGTAATCGCACTGATAAACAGGTTCTCCAACCCGGGGCTCAAACCGCCAGCGAGGAAGTAACTGAACTGACGGCAGGTGGCGTCCAGCGCACCTTGGTTTCGGTAAAGATCCCCCTGCACGATGCAAACAACAATACCTACGCCCTGTGCGGCATTGATACTGACATTACCGAATATAGAAACATTCAAAAGGCAATACATCAGTTGGCCTTCTACGACCCTCTCACTGAACTGCCGAATCGAGGCCTGCTGATTGAGCGTGTCCGACATGCCTTGGCAAATCAGGAAAAGACCGGCTTTGAGGGTGCGTTGCTATTCATCGATCTGGATAACTTCAAGAATCTCAATGACACGCTTGGCCATGAGCAGGGTGACCAGTTACTTAAAGTGGTGGCCGACAGACTGCGCAAGCAAATACGCCCCACCGACACCCTGGCCCGCCTGGGCGGTGACGAGTTCGTACTTTTGCTTGAGGGCCTGCCGCAGAATCTCGATACCGCAGCAGATCAGGCTAAATTGCTGGCACAGGACTCCATCGAACTGATCAGTAACTCCGTGCAGATTAATCATGCATACCATGTTGTCACTGCCAGTATCGGTATCGTGATGTTCTGTGACGGGCAAAACAACCCCGATGAGTTGCTCCAGAGATCCGAGCTGGCCATGTATGAGGCAAAACAAACCGGGCGCAACAATGTGCAGTTCTTCAATCCGATAATGCAGGCAGAGGCTACCCGACGGGCAACTATAGAAGCCGATCTGCGCAGAGCCATCGAGCTGAACCAATTACAACTGCACGTACAGCCGCAGGTAGACCAGGCTGGACAGGTACTTGGTATGGAAGCGCTCTTGCGTTGGACACATCCCCAGGAAGGCCCCATCCCTCCGGGTAGCTTCATTCCCATTGCCGAATCCAGCGGGCTGATCATCAGCCTTGGTGAGTGGGTCCTGCATGAAGCCTGCGATCTGCTGGAGGAGTGGGCACAACAACCCGCTATGGCCCATATGACCCTGGCGGTGAATATCAGTCCCAAGCAATTCCGCCATCCCGGCTTTGTGAAAACAGTCCTCTCGCGGCTGGAAAATAGCAGCTTTAGTCCCGAGAGACTCGAGCTCGAACTTACCGAGAGCCTGCTGGTGGAGGACGTGGAAGCCACAGCCGAGCGTATGCGCGTTCTGGGTGAGCACGGCGTGCGCTTCTCCCTGGATGACTTTGGTACCGGCTATGCCTCACTCGGCTACCTGAAACGCTTGCCGCTGTTCCAACTGAAGATCGACCAGTCTTTCGTACGTGATGTGCTGACCGATGCTAACGACGCCGCAATTATCAGCACCATTGTTGCGTTGGGCAACAGTCTGGACCTGCGGGTCATTGCCGAGGGCGTCGAAACCCAGGCCCAGAGGGATCGCCTATTGGAGCTTGGCTGTCAATTCTATCAAGGCTATCACTTCGGCCGACCGGGCCCAGCAGTCCGACTGATCAGAACGACGTGAACCAGCTGCAACGGCTGTGAGACGAGCGGCAGGTCCCAGCTATGGCATGCTGGCACACAGACAGCTAGAATACGCCGCTTTCCGCTTCCGTACGTATCCGGCCCCGCCGCGCAGCCATGAGGTTCAGCATGTCCCAGGTCCCCTCGACCAGCCCCAAAGTCGGTTTCATCAGTCTTGGATGCCCCAAGGCCCTGGTGGACTCCGAACGCATTCTTACCCAACTGCGTACCGAGGGTTATCAGGTTGTCCCCACCTACGAGGATGCAGACGTCGTGGTGGTCAACACCTGCGGCTTTATCGATAGCGCCAAGGCCGAATCCCTGGATGCGATTGGCGAGGCCATTGCCGCCAATGGTCGGGTCATCGTGACCGGATGCATGGGCGTCGAAGAAAGCGCTATCCGTGACGTGCACCCCAGCGTCATGGCTGTGACCGGGCCGCAACAATACGAGCAGGTAGTCAACGCCGTGCATGAGGTCATACCGCCTCGCGCTGATCACAACCCGCTGATCGATCTGGTGCCGCCCCAGGGCGTCAAACTCACCCCACGCCACTACGCCTATCTGAAGATCTCCGAGGGCTGTAACCACAGCTGCAGCTTCTGCATCATTCCCGGCATGCGCGGAAAATTGGTAAGCCGCCCTGTGGGCGAAGTGCTAAGCGAAGCTGAAGGCCTGGCTAAAGCCGGTGTGCGTGAGTTACTGGTTATCTCCCAGGACACCAGCGCCTACGGCGTGGATATCAAATACCGCACTGGTTTCTGGAATGGCAGGCCGGTCAAGTCACGCATGACCGAGATGTGTGAAGCGCTCAGTGAGCTGGGTATCTGGGTTCGACTGCATTACGTCTATCCCTACCCCCACGTGGATGAACTGATTCCGCTGATGGCCGAAGGCAAGATCCTTCCGTATCTGGATATTCCCTTCCAGCACGCCAGTCCGAAAATTCTCAAGGCAATGAAGCGCCCTGCGTTTGAGGACAAGACTCTGGCGCGCATCAAGAAATGGCGCGAGATCTGCCCCGAGCTGACCATCCGCTCCACCTTCATCGTCGGCTTCCCCGGCGAAACCGAAGAGGACTTCCAGTACCTGCTCGACTGGCTGACTGAAGCTCAGCTGGACCGTGTGGGTTGCTTCAAGTATTCCGACGTTGAGGGTGCGGCGGCCAATGAACTACCTGATGCCGTGCCTGAAGAGGTCAAAGAAGAACGCTGGGAGCGCTTCATGGCGCACCAGCAAGTGATCAGCGCTGAACGCTTGCAGCAGAAAGTCGGCAAGACCATCCAGGTGTTGATCGACGAAGTAGATGAAGAAGGCCCCATTGGCCGCTCTATGGCCGACGCGCCGGAGATCGATGGTAACGTCTACATCAACACCGAAGAAACCCTTCAGCCGGGAGATATCGTAAACGTCAAGGTCTTTGATGCCGACGAATACGACCTTTGGGCGGAACTGGCCTGACACCTGTCCATACGGATCGAGGAGCCCCTCGATCCGCTTACCGTATATTCCTGTTTTTGCTCATCTCGACTCTTGGCAGTTAGCCAGAACTGCGGCATTATTTTCATTGCTCGGTCGCTTTTCCGCACCCACCCCCCCGGCATGGATGCCCGATAGCCGTCTGCCCATTACATCTGAGAAAGGATTCATCCATGCAGCACTCCATTGCGTGCGTTATTGCGTGTCTTCTTGCGACTCTTCTGCTTTCAGCCTGCAGCGCTCCCCAGCCTACCCATGTCGATAACCCAATGAGGGTCAACGGCGAAGTGCAAAGCCCAAACCACATCCACGCGGCAAAGGGCTTTCTTCGCAACATTGGTGCCGGTGAGGCCTTTAATTTGGGGGTAATCAAGACTATAGCTATCAGAGGAATTGAAGAGCCCGGAATAGCCGAGCTAGCCAATCGAGCCCTCGCCGATGTGGATGCTGAAGATTTCGAACTAATGCTTGCAGAGATCTACGCTCGTCATCTGAGCTACTCGCAACTGGTAGAGCTTGAGAAGCTCTCTGCAAACAAGGGAGTTGAGCATTATTTCGAGCTGGTTTACCAGGCGGCATTTGCCGGGAAACCAGCGGACGACCAGACCTTGATGCGTCAGCTGAATGCAGACGAACTCACTCAGGTCATGATACTCGCCCAGAGCGACGCTTTTACTGCATTGAGCATGGTACAACCAGACATTGATCGTGAAATTGACGAAGCCGCTGGCGCATGGGGAGAGATGACCATGCGCAGGTACATTGACGAGCAGAGAGCACGGGTACTCAAGGAAATGCCCAGTGATATTCAAAGCAGAAAAAACATACCTGCAACACCTGCCCTGTCGCTGTAAAAGCAGCTCTGACGTTCAACTGTCCTCATCCAGCAGCGAGACGCCGAGCTTGAGTGCGGTGTCCGTGACCGCATCTACCGGCGTGCGGTATTCGCTGGCCATCCAATGCAGGGCGATATGGATGACGCCGCCGAGGATGCCGGCCTGAAGCAATTCGTCAAAGGGTTTGCCCGGTCGCGCAAGCACGCGGGCAATATCATCACTGGTAGCCTTGAGTGCTTTCTCTATTGCTTTGTCCACCGCGGGGCTGATGCCGCGAATCTCGATCAGCAACAGGCGGCCGATGGTGGGGTTTTCCTTAAGCGCCTGGAAAAAAGCTCTCAACATCGCCCTGCTACGCAATACCTGATCTTTTCCCGCGGCCTGGGCCGCCGCCATATTGTCTTCACGCATCCAGCACGCCGCCTGTTCATAGGCAGCAATCAGCAACTCATCGCTATGGGCAAAAGACTCATAGAAATAGCGCTGGGTCAGTCCTGCGGCATCGCATACCTGTTTAACCCCGGAATGACGATAACCGTTTTCTCCGTACACACGCACAGCGGCGTCTATCAGCTGTTGACGTCGCTGCGCCCTGCGCTCCTCCACCGCTGAGCCGCGGTAGCGTCTTTTGGGTTCTGGAGCGTTTCCGGTAGGAGCTGCGTTGGTTGTTGTATTCATGAATTGAATTCTGACAATAGGGATTGCCAAATCTTATATGACAATTTAGATTGTCACCACCACCCATTGTCGGGACATTCCCATGAGCACAGCACAACAACAACAATTTCAACCCTCGCCACTGGACGTTCTGATCATCGGTGCCGGTCTTTCCGGTATCGGCGCCGCCCGTGCGCTGACCGATCAGTGCCCGGACAAGCGCTATCAGATACTCGAGCGCCGCGCCGCGATAGGCGGCACCTGGGATCTGTTCCGCTACCCCGGTATTCGCTCCGACTCGGACATGTACACGCTGAGCTACAGCTACAAGCCCTGGACTCACCGCAAGGCCATTGCCGACGGCTCGGACATCAAGCGCTACATTGAAGAGATCGCCGAAGAGTCGGGCATAACCAACAACATCCGCTTCCAGCGCAAGGTCGTTTCTGCGTCCTGGTCCAGCGAAGAAGCCCTCTGGACTGTTCAATCCCTTGCCACTGATCAGCAGGGTACGGAGCATGAGGAGGTTGTGAAGGCGCGCATGCTCTCGGTGTGCGCCGGGTATTACAGTTACGACGAAGGTTATCGACCGGATTTTCCCAATGAGGCCGACTTCAAGGGTCAGATTATTCATCCCCAGTTCTGGCCCGAGAACCTGGATTACGCAGGCAAGCGTGTGGTCGTGATCGGTAGCGGTGCTACCGCGGTAACCCTGGTACCCGCTCTGGCTCAAACCGCCGCGCATGTCACCATGCTGCAGCGCTCGCCCAGCTATGTGGTATCCCGTCCGCTGGAAGATGGTTTCGCCCGCGGCCTGCAAAAATGGGTGCCTATGCCTGCGGCACACGCCCTGACCCGCTGGAAGAACGTGTTACTGGGCTCGTTCTTCTACCGGATCGCGCGCAACAAGCCCGAGATGTTCAAGCAGCGACTGCTGCACATGGTCAAGACTCAGGTAGGTCCCGAGCTCGACATGAAACACTTCACCCCCTCCTACAAACCGTGGGACCAGAGGGTGTGCGCCGTACCCGACGGAGACCTGTTCCACGATATTCGCGCCGGTCGTGCCTCCGTCGTGACCGATACTATTGAGTCCTTTACTGCGGATGGTATCCGCCTTGCTTCCGGTGAAGAACTCCAGGCAGACATCATCATTACCGCTACCGGCCTCAAGCTGAATGCGCTGGGTGATGTGCAGGTGAGTGTCGATGGTGAGGCAGTGGCCTTTGGCGAGCACACCGCATACAAGGGCATGATGCTCAGCGACATCCCCAATCTGATTCTGACCTTTGGCTATACCAATGCCTCCTGGACACTCAAAGCTGAGTTGACCTCGAACTATACCTGCCGGCTGCTGCAGTACATGGATCGCCATGGCTACAAGACGGCCGTGCCAATGCGTGGTGCAGATGTACAGGATGCCCCATTCCTCAACTTCACCTCCGGTTATGTTCAGCGAGCTGAAGGCATGCTGCCCAAACAGGGTGATCGCAAACCCTGGCAGGTGCATCAGAACTACTTCCAGGACAAGCTCACTATTCAGTACGGCCGAGTTGACGACGGCGTTATGCAGTTCCAATAAAAAGGATAATAAAAGCCATGCAAGTTCATGATTGTGTTGCAGTAATTACCGGAGCAGGTAGTGGTATTGGTCGCGCTTTAGCCATCGCCCTGGCCCAACGCGGCTGCCACCTGGCGCTGGCCGATGTTAACACCACAGCACTGGCAGAGACCGCTACCCAGGCGAGAGCCATCGGAGTGAAGGTCAGCGAACATCAGTTGGATGTCGCAAACCGCTCCGCCGTCAGCGCCCTGCCTCAAGCCGTGATAGCCGAGCATGGAAAAGTGGACCTGATCATCAACAATGCGGGCGTGGCCCTGGGTGGGAATTTTGACGAGGTCAAAACCGAGGACTTTGACTGGCTCATGAGGATCAACTTCGACGGCGTCGTCTGTATGACTCGCGCCTTCCTGCCCCTGCTCAAGCAACGTCCAGCAGCCCGTATTGTGAATATCTCCAGCCTGTTCGGCTTTATTACCCCCGCCGGCCAGACAGCCTACTGTGCAAGCAAATTTGCGGTGCGTGGATTCTCCAATGCCCTGCGCCTGGAACTTAATGGCGGTCCAGTGGGCGTCACCGTCGTGCATCCCGGCGGCGTTGCCACAGCCATTGCTACCAGTGCCCGTCCGCCCGAGGGAGTTGATGAGGCCGAGCATGCGCTCAAGCTCAAGCAAGCAGAAAAACTGCTGCGCATGCCGCCGGCCAAGGCTGCGGAGATTATTGTTCGGGGTATCGAACGGGATAAACCTCGGGTTGTTGTTGGTAACGATGCACGCATTCTTTCATGGCTTGAGCGCATAATGCCGGTCAATTACTGGCGTTTGCTGCCAGGGATTGCAACACAAAAGGCCAACGGACCCTCCGCATCCTAAAAGGACTTAAAAGGTGAATTTTCTATTCAGCTTTATTCTCATCTGCCTCTCGCTTTTTCTGGGGGGCCTGTTCCTGTTTACACTGTTTGTTGCCATGCGCGTGCGAATGGGCCTTCCACCGGAGGGCCGCTTCGTGACGATCATGGGCAATCGCATGCACTACCTTGAGCAGGGTAAGGGCGACCCTATTCTGATGATCCATGGTCTTGGCGGGGTAGCTCAGAACTTCAGCTATAGCGTCATGGGCCAATTGGCCAAGACCCACCGGGTCATAGCCATTGACCGGCCGGGCAGCGGCTATTCCCTCCGGCACCCACAATCATCAGCATCCCTGGCAGTGCAGGCGGATGTAGTAGCTGGCCTGATCGATGCGCTGAAGCTGGACAAGCCGTTGATCGTAGGCCACTCGCTTGGCGGCGCGGTCGCCCTCGCCACCGCCCTCAGGCATCCTGACAAGGTGTCGCGGCTGGCACTGGTTGCCCCGTTGACTCACATGCCAACTGAGACATCCAAGGCCTTTGCTGCTCTGGGTGTCACCTGGCCCTGGCTGCGCCGCCTGGTGGCCTGGACGCTGGCAACCCCGGGATCGATCCTGCAGAGGGAAAAGGTGATGGATATCGTATTTGGTCCAGAGAGCGTGCCAAAGGACTTCCCGGTACGTGGCGGTGGTCTGCTGGGTTTGCGTCCGAGCCAGTTCATTGCTGCCTCGGAGGACATGAACGCCCTGCCCGATGTGCTGCCCATGATGCAACAGCAGTATCCTTCCATGACAATGCCAGTGGCAGTCCTCTATGGCCGCCAGGATCGAATTCTTGATTATCGTGAACAGGGTGAGGCTATTGCAGCGGCAGCGCCCAATGCCGAGCTGGAACTGATTGACGGGGGGCATATGCTGCCGGTTACCCAGCCTGATGTCACCGCGGACTTCATACGGCGCCAGGCAGCCCTATGAACCAGCCTGGCGCGCCCTGCTCGTTTGCAGGGTTCGCCAGGTCGACCAGGAGTACAGCCCCAGGGCCAGCCAGATCAAGGCAAAGCTGGCCACCTGGATTCCAGTGATCGACTCCTTGAATACCAGCAGTGCAATCAGAAACTGCATGCTCGGGTTGATGTACATGAGAAAACCGACCGTCGCCAGCCTCAACCGTCTAGCCGCCCCGGCGAAAGCCAGCAGAGGCAACGCGGTCACCACGCCGCTGGCCATCAACAGCAAGGTGATATGTTCATTGCCACCCAAACTTGATTGGCCCATCTGAAACATACCCGCCAGCACCAGCAGCGCCAGAGGCAGCAACAGCAGCGTTTCCACAAACAGACCCGACAAGCCATCAAGCAGAATCTGTTTGCGCAGCAAGCCATAGGTGCCGAAGCTCAACGCTAGAATCAGACTGATCCAGGGCATAGTACCCAGCACGACCAGTTGCAACACAATCGCAGTTCCAGCAAGCACCACAGCAACGCCCTGCAGCGGGGCCATTCGTTCGCGCAGTATCAGCATGCCCAGGGCGACGTTGACCAATGGCGTCAGAAAATATCCCAGGCTTGCCTGCAGTACATGGTGGGTTTCCACCGCGTAAATGTAGACACCCCAATTGATTGCAATCAATACCGCGCAGCCAAGCACCCTACCCAGCCGACCGGGCCTAGACAGCGCCTCTCTGACGGGCTGCCAGCGGCGCATGAGTGTGATAACCACAGCGAGAAAGACGCAGGACCAGATGATGCGATGGATCAGCACTTCAAAGGCCGGCACACCCTCGAACAGGGCGAAGAACAGCGGGAAACAACCCCACATCGTATATGCGCCGACGCCGTAGGCGATTCCCTGACGGTTGTCTGTAAGCTTGGCGACCATGCAGACCTCGGTTTAAGTGGTCAAGGATGGATTTTAGCTCAATAGGGCTGAAGAGCCTGTTTTAACCCAGCTTGAATCGCCGTAGACGTAGCGAATTGGTTAAAACGAAAATACTCGAAAGGCTCATCGCTCCCGCTGCCAGCATCGGATTCAACAGAAACCCCGCCACTGGGTACAGCACACCCGCGGCCACCGGAATCAGCGCCAGGTTATAGCCATAAGCCCAAAAGAAATTGCCCAGGATGGTGCTACGGGTCCGGCGTGAAAGCGCAGTGGCATTAACGATGCCGCGCAAATCGCCGCGCATCAGCACCACATCACCCGCTTCAATGGCGACATCAGTACCGGTACCAATTGCAATACCCACGTGGGCCTGAGCCAGTGCCGGTGCGTCGTTGATGCCATCGCCAACGAAGGCCACCTGCTTGCCCTGCGCCTGCAAGCGCTTGATCTCCTCGGCCTTCTGCTGCGGCAACACCTCAGCAAGCACCCGGTCGATGCCCACCTGACGGGCGATGGCTTCTGCGGTCACGCGGTTGTCGCCGGTCAGCATGGCCACTTCCAGCCCCAGGGACTTGAGCTCGGCGATCGCCTCCACCGAGCCTTCCTTGAGCGGATCGGCCACCGCAATAATGACCGCCAGTTTGCCATCCACGGCTGCGTAGAACGGACTTTTCCCTTCCTCCGCCAGCGCTTTCGCCTGATCTTGCGCTGCAGCAAGATCGACGCCCAGACGCTGCATATAACGGTCAGCGCCGATATGCACCTGCCGCCCAGCCACCTGCGCTTCAATGCCATAGCCAGGCTCGTTATTGAATGCGCTCACAGGCGGCAGTTCCAGTGACTCGCCTTTGGCAGCGCTGACTATGGCTTCACCTATCGGGTGTTCACTCTGGGACTCCACCGCTGCAACCCAGCCGAGCAGTTCCTCGCGGTTACCATCCACGACCACAAAGTCAGTCAACTCGGGGCGACCCTGGGTCAGGGTGCCGGTTTTGTCGAGAACCACGGTATCCATCTTCGCCAGGGTTTCCAGCGCCGCTCCACGGCGAAACAACACGCCCAGTTCGGCACCCTTGCCAGTACTGACCATGATCGCCGTTGGCGTTGCCAGGCCCATCGCGCAGGGGCAGGCGATCAACAGCACACTGACACTGGTTACAAAGGCAAAGGACAACGTGGGTTCGGGGCCAAACAGGTACCAGACCACAAAGGTGATAATCGCAATCAAGATGACTATCGGCACGAAAACGCCAGCTATCTTGTCCGCCAATTGCTGAATCGGCGGCTTGTCAGCCTGGGCCTGCTCGACCATTTTTACGATCTGCGACAGGACCGTGTCGCCGCCCACCCGCGTCACCCTGAACACCAGGGAACCATTCTTGTTAATGGTACCGCCTACCACCTCGGATCCCACTTCCTTGGCAACCGGCACTGGCTCGCCACTGATCATGGATTCATCAACGTAGGACTGCCCTTCCTCTACCTCCCCATCCACTGGTATGCGATCGCCCGGCCGGACCTGGATTCGGTCACCCGCAATGACGCTCTCGATAGCGACCTCTACCGGCTCACCGTCGCGTATCACCCGGGCTGTCCTGGCCTGCAGACTCAGTAGTTTCTTGATGGCTTCAGACGTGCGGCCCTTGGCGATATGCTCAATGTAACGGCCCAACAGAATCAACGTAACGATGACGGCTGCTGCCTCGAAATAACTACCGGCGGAACCGGCTGGGAATATGTCCGGCGCCAGCAAGGCGACAACCGAGTAGAAATACGCCGCGCTGGAGCCGATCATTACCAGGCTGTTCATGCCCGGATTCAGATGCTTGAGTTCAGCAAAGCCGGTGCGAAAGAAACGCGCACCAGCGTAGAACAGCACTGGTGTGGTCAATAGCCATTCGATAGCCACCCAGCCGCGATGGGGCATGATATTGGCAAACAGAGCATCCAGCCCTGGCAGCATTTTGCCCATGGAAATAAACACGATGGGTATGGCCAGCGCGGCAGCAAACAGCATTCGGCTGCGCAGCTCCTGCCCCTCGTGATCCTGGGTATCCTGCGCACCGCCGGCTGTCTCTACCTGTTGCGGTTCATAGCCTGCACCGCGGATCGCCCCATGCAATTGATGCAGCGTGATCATTTCCGGCAAAAAACTCACCGAGGCTTTTTGCGTGGTGAGATTGACGCTCGCCTGCAGCACACCGGACAGTTGGCTGATGGCCTTCTCGACCCGCGACACACAGGACCCACAGGTCATACCCTGCACCGCAATATCGACACTTTGCGTAACCGGCGTGTAACCAGCGCCTTCAATGGCGCGAATCACAGCCGGAGCATCGATCTGCCCATCAAACACCACATGGGCCTTTGCCGTTGCCAGGTTCACCTGGGCGCTGGTAACGCCCGACTCACCAGCCAGTGCACGTTCCACACGTCCCACACAGGAGCCGCAGGTCATGCCACTGATGCCGATCTCGATACTTTCACTCATAACAACTCCCAAACGCGTGATCAGGCATGGTCAGCAATGGCCTCAACAATTGGGCAGCCCGCAACCGCGCCCTCGCCAGAGCATTCATCAACTGTTTTGGCCAGCACCGCTTCTATGCGGCGCAGGCTCTGGATCTGTTTTCGAATCTTGTGCAGTTTCTCAGCGGCTATACGCTTGGCATCAGCGCGATCACCGTTGGCATCCTGAAGCATCAGCAGCTCACGCACCTCATCAAGGGTGAACCCCCATTGTTTGGCATGCACTATGAACTGCAAACGGTCAGCCGCCTCCTGTGGGTAACGCCGGTAGTTGGACTCCGTCCGCCGCGGCTCGGGCATCAGGCCCTGCTGCTCGTAGAAACGAATCGTTTGTGTCGCTACACCGCTGGTAGCGGCAAGCTCACCGATGCTGAATGTCTTCATCAATCTTTATCCCGTCAGCAGATCACTGACTACACCATATCCTTAAAGCCAGCTTTAGGGTCAAGTACCTTGCCGAACTCACAGCGCGATTGGGCGTCCAAGTAGGAGAACCACACCGGTTCTTACGTATTAATGGAGGTCGCACCATGAAAACAACAACACCCTTACTGTTCATTTCGGCCCTGGCCGTCAATCTTTTGCTGGCACCACCGACATTTGCCCAGGATGAAGGCATGACAGAGGCAGAAGCTCAGAGCTACGCACGGGATTTGCTTGAGCCTGAAGAAGAGCGCGCGGGTCTGGATAATATCCGCGACGAGCGTGAGGAGGTCCGTGATGAGGATCGCGCAGAGGAAAACAGTAGCGATTATCAGGATAGCGATACCGAGATGAAGACCGAAGACGGCTATTGATAGGTTCCCTGCCGCTGGCTACCTGGTTGGCGGCAGCCTACCCAACCTTGGTCGACAACTTGTGCACTCCTATCACCTCACCATTCCAGATCATTTCATAATGCGCCGTCTGCACGACGGATGAGACTTGTCTGGGCGTCAGCAAGCCCCAGCATATGCCGCCAGGCTGTCTGACCGAGTGATACCTAATACCCGTACTGCCAGCATCAAACGCACTGCGGCCAAGCAATCTGGAAGCATCATAGGCAGTGGGCGAATAAATGGGATCAGAGCGCGATGCAGTTAACGCATCCAGCACTCCAGCCTCGTCAAAACGCGCGGTCAGACCTCTGAAGACAAAACGTTCAAAGCGCAGAGCCGGTACATTGGCCCAGTAGATCTGCTGGTGATAACGCACCTCGGCTATAGCGGTTTCCATGCAGTCAGCCAAATAGAGCACACCGAAGGATCCATCGCTGAAGCGCGAGCCATCAGGATTCACATGGGTAAAAGGGGCAGCAGCATAGCTGCAACCCTGAATACCAAAGGGAATGTCGGCTCGCGGAATCAGCTCCAGGCGCCCGGCCTGATTCGCCAACCGGGGATTGGTCAGTGCCTGCAGCGCGTAAAGCTCCTCGAACTCATCAGCACTGGCCACATCATCAAATATGGCGATTGGGGGAAACTTCGAGTTGACCAGGCGATACGCGCGCACAGGGTCTGCAGACAGAACCGGCAGATCCTTAGCCGTTACCATTGGCTGCCACGCAGCACATCAATACGCCGAAAAGTTTCATACACGGCGACAATATCTCCACCGCCCATGACGTCCAGCGGCGAGCGGCCAAGAAAGAACGCATTGTCGTTCGCCATACCCATGAAGCCATACAGGTTGTCGGGATTGTCGAAAATAGTGCGTAATGCCGCATGGATGTTGAGCACAAAACTCACTCGGGTCAGCTGATCGCGATCCAGATTGATGGACGCCAGACCACCCTTGCGTTTAGCCCGTGCATAGGTGCTATGGGAGACCCGTAATATTGCCTCACCCTGCTCGCCTGTTGCGCCCCACTTATCGAGAATGGCCACGGCAGTGCGCAGACCGGTCGCAGAAGTGGTCTTCTGGGTTGCTATTTCGGGTGTACTCAACATATCGGGGCGCCCTGATAAAATGTATCTGTAAATACTAGTGTCTGGATAATGTATTTGCAAATATACTTTCAGTTGCGGTGCCAGACACTTGCCAACCAGGGCTGCTGGTCGCGTGGCAAACCTGGGGGGCGATAGTAATGCTCAATCTCAACAAAACCCGCCGCCTGCATCAGGGCACACCAGGTTTCCAGCCGGTAATAGGCCGCATAGCGATCGCCGGTCCACCCGGCCTGATCATCGCCCCGCGGATTGGAGCTCAGCAGCACGCCACCGGGCTTCAGCGTCTGGTGCAACTGACGTAGCGCTTGCGGCAACGCCTGGTGCGGAATATGAAAGAGCGCTGCATTGGCAAAAACACCGTCGAATTGGCCCTCTGGCAGATCCAGCACCAGGAAATCCTGTAGCCATACCTCGCAGCCGGTATCTGCCCTGGCCATTGCCACAAACTGCTCGCAGCCGTCGACTCCCACCGGCTCATGGCCAAGGGCTTTGAAGGTTCGCAGATCCCTACCCGGTCCGCAGCCCACGTCGAGTATTTTCAGCGGCGCTGATGCTGGTATATGACGTAGCAAAGCATCGACATTCTGGCTTACATCATGATCACGCGTACCCTCCCGGAAGCTCTCGGCATTCTGCTCGTAATGCGCGATCGTTTGGCGGGCCAGGTTAATCAGGTCCTGTGCGGGCATGGGCTAGGTTGTCTCCAGAAGTAAAAAACATGAACGACCACTCTCGAGTGGCCATAACGATCCTCGACATAAGGTAGCGAATCAAGACAACAAGCCCCAGCCAAAATACAAAAGGACATGAAGTCCCACTGCACTATGCCTTCTTTAGGTCCCATCAATGTTGCTGATACGCTAATCTATGATCTTAGACTGTCCACGCCAGAGGCTTACCATGTCCCGTATATTGATATTTGTCGCGCTGTTCACCGCCCTGCTTTCGACCGGAGCAAGCGCCCTGTCGCTGTCGGACTTGAGCCAGAAGGATGCTGGTGCCGGCCTCAAGGATGCACTGACTCAGGGAACACGAATTGCAGTACAAGAGCTTGGCGCACCAGGTGGGTTCAACGATAACCCGGACTTGCGTATTGAACTTCCCGGCACGCTGGGCAAGGCATCGCGCACCTTGAAGATGATGGGCATGGGTGGCCAGATTACCCAGTTGGAGAACAGCATGAACCAGGCAGCCGAAGCGGCGGTTCCCCAGGCCCAGACGCTACTGATTGATGCAATCAGCAAGATGAGTGTGCAGGATGCAAAGTCGATCCTCACAGGCCCCAGCGACTCGGCCACACGCTACCTGGAAAGCAGTAGCCGCGACCAGATCCGCGCGCTTTTCTTGCCCGTCGTCAAGAATGCGACCGACAAAGTAGGCCTCGCCCAGCAATACAACACCTTTGCGTCCCAGGCAGCCAACTTTGGTGTCGTTGACAGTCAGGCAGCCAACATCGAAGGCTATGTAACCGAGCGCACGCTGGATGGTCTGTTCGAGATGATAGCCGAACAGGAAGGTGACATCCGCAGTAATCCGGCTGCGGCAGCAAGCGACCTGGCCAAAAAAGTATTCGGCAGCCTTTAGGCTGACAAACCCATTTCAACCGGGTTGATACGTGAATGACCATGAAGAGGATCGAGTTGATCAGGCAGTCGGTGGACCAGCATCTGAGCGACATCCATGACCTGCTGGCAATGCGGCTGCTCTTTCCGCCGGTGCAGATTGTGGTCCCGGTAGAGAAAGAGATCCAGGACCTGTATCTGTACCCGGAAAGGCTGGAGACCAGTTACCGGGATGAATGGAAAGCCATCGCCCTGAAAGCGATACACAAGCATGGCTTCGCGGATGAGAGTCAAACCGACCTGGATAATCTGGATCAATACCTGGGGGTGCTTCTCGAAAAAAGCATTCCCCAGTGCATCCAGAATCATCCCTCTCTTTTTCATACCCTTGATGAAATTCTGGCAATTCAGGGCTCAAATAACACCATCACCTTTCCCGATCCCAGAAGGCAGGCCCTGATGCGCCTGATCTGGCCGGAGAGACAGGATTGACTGCGGACATTCAAAAACCACAAGACAAGCCAACTACCAGGACTTAATCTTTTAACTTTGTCTGAAAACGTAAATTAGCTTGATTCCACATTCGTAATAATGGGTAATCTGGGAATGAACACGGTAAGTCAGATGGGCTGTAAACAACAAAAATAGCGCTAGCCGCCCTCATAAAGAGGTTCCATGTCCGAGAATATACCCACGGACCGTATGAAGATTGATGCTGCCGACCTGGCCATAGGCATGTATGTGGTCGAGCTCGATCGGCCCTGGACAGAAACCAGCTTCCTGTTTCAGGGATTCCGCATCCGTCAAAAACAGGAAATCCTGCTGCTGCAGCAGGTATGCAAGCATGTCTGGGTGGATTCCCGGATCAGCCGCGTCAAGAAATCCCAAGCACCAGAGAGCCCCGCTGCAGCCACCGAACTCCAACCCGTGATTGGCAAAGTCGACTTTACCCAGGAAATAGAACAGGCCTCTCCTGCCTGGAGTGCGGCACACGCTGAGTCACTGCGTATTCTGGAAGCGGTCAAGCTGGGACATGAACTGGATGTGCAGGCCGTCAAGGCTGTGGTGCGAGAATGTGTCGACAGCATCCTGCGCAACCCATCGGCGATGCTCTGGCTGGCCCGTATCAAGAATAGCGATCATTACACCGCCGAGCACTCTCTGAGGGTCGCCATGCTGGCCATCGCCCTTGGCAAGGAGCTGGGTTTGGCCCCTTATCAGCTGGAGCAGATCGGCGTATGCGGTATGTTGCATGATGTCGGCAAGCTCAAGGTGCCCGATGAGATTCTAAACAAGCCAGGCGCCCTCACCGCTGATGAGCTGCGCATCATGCAAGGCCATGCCATCGAGGGCCGCAGGCTGCTGATGAGCAATGAACAGATCACCCCAGCGACCGTTGACGTCGCCTACTCACACCATGAGCGTCTGGACGGCAGGGGTTACCCGCGCGGCCTAGACGCCGGCAAGATTCCCTACTTCGCCAAAATCATTGCCGTTGTAGACGCCTATGACGCCATCAACAGTGATCGGGTCTACAGCAAGGGCAAGTCGAACCTGGAGGCTCTACGCATACTGAATGACGCTGCCAACAGCCATTTTGATGAAGGGATCGTCGGCCACTTTATTCGCCTGATGGGCATATACCCACCCGGTGAAATTGTCGAACTGGCCAACGACGAGGTAGGCATCATCATAGGCTGCGCGCCAGGCAACAAACTCAAACCGAGAATACTCCGCGTACTCAACGCCAATAAGGAACTCTGCAAAGCAGTGGTCATAGATTTGGCCAAAACCAGCGTAGACGCGAGCGGCAAGTCATGCCGCATTCGAGAAATACACAGTAGCGGCGCCTTCGGAATCGATATTGATGCCTATCGGCGCAAAGGCTTGTTGATCCCCACCAATCTGTAAACAAACGACTTCCCATATACCCAGGTCAAACGGCTCTATTTCAAGGCCTTCAAGGGTCCTGAACACAGACAAACAAGTCAGTTCCGATGCCATTACTTATGCATCTTCTGAAACTTCACGTATCTATATGTCCCCCGTCCATCATTCAATGTCGGACATTTTTGTTCTAGGGTTACCCAAGTTAGAGAAACCTAAACAAACATCAGTATTGGGAATTTGATATGGAAGATCCGCAAACCGTCGTAAAAAAAGAGCCTCGCAAAAGCCTGATTGTGCTTTTTGTAATGAGCATCATCAGCATAGTGCTGGGCACCATCATCACACTGGCTACCGGTGGCGATCAGACTGGCATGGGAGGCGGCGCTGGATACGTAATGATCATAGGCGGCTTAATCGCCATGGGCATTTACTTTTACGGCCGCAAAACGGGTCGGCCCTGAGCATGGGGCGGCTTTCCCCGCCTATATAGCTAACCGTCAGTCACTGAGCCATATAAAAGATATTTTGCACTGTAGAGCGGCCTGCAAAGACCGCTCAGCGCCCTACCCCGAGGTTGTCGCCTACGGCCTACTGCAGTTGCTGATTACGCGCACGCGGTCCAGGCAATACTCCGTTAACCGCACCGGATGACAACAGCCGAGAACTGGTAATGCCGGCGATCTCGTAGCTGCGGTCGGTCGTGGTATTGATCACCTGCTCAACCAACGCTACCACCAGCATTCCAACCAGCCCGCCACCGCCGCTATTGTTGTTACTCTGCTCCGTACTGGATGCCGTAGCCTGTCCCTTCCACAAAAGCTGCCCGGTGCGACCGTCGACCAATGACGCATCAGCGGTTACGCGGGTATCACTGGCCAGGAGCTGGAAGCTGGTGCCGTACTGAGTGATCTTGATGTACATCACCGAATCAGCGCCAAACACCTCACTGAGACGCTCCAGGGGCAAGGCATGAATCTCTTCGGGATTGTTCAGACCGTTCTCACGGAAGGTCTCCTCAACAACCGCTACGGGAAAAACGTAGTAGCCCGATTCTGCCAACGGCATGCTTACATGGGTCAAGAAGCTGTAGCTGGCAGATACGTCCAGGGTCTGGTTGACCGGCGGCAACACCAGAATGGAGCGCGGGTTGCTCGCGCGGAACGCGGTGTAGTCATAGGGCGTGGTCGTTACGCAGCCAGTCAGCAACGCGCTCAACAACACCAGAGCACCCAGTTTGATAGATAACCTCATAGGGAAGCCTCCGGCTGCGATTTCATCACGTAATCCACAAAGTGACCTGATTCAGGAAACAGCTGCTTTTCCAACGCGAACTGTTCCTGCGCTTCGGACTCACGGCCGGTATTGAAATACAGCATACCCAGATGTGCATGCAGCCCCGGCGGCACGCTTTGACCCTGTGCCTGAGCACGAGCCACGATGGCTTCCATCGCGCTGATCTGCGGGTCGTAGTTGGTCACACCGTTTTTATGATGCTGATAGAGCACTGGTTGGTAATTGCCCCAGTAGTAAAGCGGCGGGCTTACGGGTGCACAGGCGCCCAACAGGCAGACACACCCGAGGAGTGCCCCTTTCAGGAGAATCGACTTCATAACAATTCCTTTTGTTAACTTACTTGCTGGAAGGATTCCAGGCGCCCGACTCCACACCCCGTACCAGGTTGTTGACGGCCTCACGGATGGCCAGATCAAGCACCTTGCCGTTCAGGGTCGCATCGTAACCGGCAGTACCACCAAAGCCGATCACCTCACGATTGGACAGGCTGTACTCGCCCGCGCCCTGGGCAGAATAAACAACCTCGGAAGTGCCCACGTTAACCACGTTCAGGCTCACCTTGGCGTACGCCACCTGTTCCATGCCCCGGCCCAGAATGCCGAACAACTGCTGATCGCCCACGTTCTTGCGGCCGAACTCGGTTACATCGCCCGTAATCACAAAGGAAGCACCCTTGATCTGCTGGGCAGCGCCGCTGTAGGCCGCTTCGGCCTGCAATTGAGCCATGTTGGTTCGCTCAAGCACATTGAAACGGTTGGTCTGCTGCAGGTGTGAGACCAGAGTGGTCTTGGCCTGGTTACCCAGACGGTCCACACCGTCGGAGAAAATGCCGCGCTGATAGCTTGAACGATTATCGAACTGCCCCACCGCAATCAGAGAACGTTCGCCCTGGTACGCAGTGCCGTAGCTGGCGACTTTAGGGACTTCCAAGGTGCGGGAGGTTTCAGTGGCGCAGCCACCAAGAAAGAACAGAGCTGCAAGGGCAACTGGCAACGCGGATTTGTTGATCACCTAGACGATTCCTTTCTGTGATTAGGAGAATAAGAGCGCGATAGTAGCAGTTGCGCAAGGCAGCGGGAATTGAAAGTCGTATGGTAAATCGGCCAACACTGGGCTGATGAAATAGCACCTTGGTTGGCAGCAATTCGCAACAGCCTTACGCCGGCTGAGAGCTTTTCGGCATACCCAGATCCGCCAATACCGTCTCCACTGCAGCTAACGCACCTTCCATATAGCCGCCCTGCTCAACCGCTGCCTCGCTACCAATGAAATGCACGCGATCTGCCCACGGCTTTGCCAACGTGAAGCCTGAATCCAGTGATCCGTGCTCTCCCAATGAAACACGGTCCTGTTCTGTTGCCGTATAGGGATCCGTCGCCCAGTCGTAAAGGGAATCATCTATTGGCGCTGCCGCCTGCTCACCAAACAAACGTACAAGCTGGGCACGGCAGGCAGCTTTAAGCTCAGGTGCACTCAGGGTTGCCCGTTGAGCGGCATTAACGCCGAGAAAACCAAACAACGCGGCGCCCCTTTCATTGCACGCGTCATGAATTTCAGCCAAAGGGCCAATACGACTGAAGCCATCGCCCGATAGCCCCGTCTCACGCCAGAACGGCTCGGCATAGCGGGCAACATATTTAGCATGGGCAGCCATCCAGGTCGGCACAGCCATCAGCCTCTGCAAGTCATGCTTGGGCAGCGATGGGCTGAATTGAATAGCTGCTGCCAACCGGGGCGGCAACGCCAACCAAACATGCGAATAGCGCGGCAGTTGGTCTGGCGTGTCAGCAAACACAAGGCTTACTGCCTGTTCATCCAGATGCACAGCCTGCAACGCAGCATTCAGGTACAGATGTTCTGGCGGTATTAAGCTCTCGAGTGCCCGCACCAGTTGACCGGTTCCGCCCTCGACACGCATGGACGTATTACCCGGCAAATACCCAGCGCCGCGCACAGCACCCGCAGCCCGGTCCTCCAGCATGGTGGCTCCGGCGGTATATTGTTCAAACACCGGCAAACCCAACTCGGACACCAGATTATGCATACGCAGCTGAAAATCCGGCCAGAACCACGACGGCCCAAGATCAAAGCCACCTGACTCGGTTGAATGAATGCGGCCACCTAGCCGATTGCGCGCCTCAAAAATATCAAATGCAATGCCCAGCTTACCCAACCGGTAGGCCGCATACAGCCCCGCCAAGCCGCCACCAATAATGGCAATTCTTGTTTCAGTCATGGGTAACCTCAGAAGAGAAAAAGCAAGTCTATGGCTGACCGCCAATAAAGCTGGGCATGCCTCACTTTGCCGCGCAGCATAGATCCAAATGCAAGTGATGAGAACTAAAAGGGGCGTCCAGCGGTCGGCTCAATGTCACAAAATCAGACAACGGCATGACCACAGTGTAAATCTATGTAAAGTTACATTTACGATGCAGTTTTTATCTTCAATTTGCTGTCTTATGAATAATCCCCGCGCTGCAGGACGCATCCGAAGCCGGAAAGAATGTGGTCTGCCCAAGCGAGACAACCAAATGAACATACTTCGTAGTATCGCCCTGGCGGGCATTTCGACCCTGTTGCTGGTTGGCTGCGCCAATAGCCCCTATGCCAGCCCCTACGACTCTGCGAATCAGCGCTATGGCCAGCAGGCATATCAAACGCAGCCTCGGGTAATCGTCGTGCAGCCAAAACGGCAGAGCTATGGTCAATCCTCAGGCATCTATATCCAGCAGGGCCAGGTTCAGCGATATGACTACTACCCTGGCCTACATCAGCAGCCGAGGCACAACCAGCAGTGGTCGCAGCAACATCAATACCCCAGGCATGGCCAGCAGCACCGGCAAGATCGGTACGACCGTCATGACAAGTACGACCGGCATAACCGGTACGACGACCACCGTGATCGCAACAGATACGACCAGCACGGCGGTCGCTGGTCTGAGCACCAGCGACCCGACCAACGCCGCAATGATCAATACCAACGCCCGGACTACCGCGCTCAACAGGAGCGGTACAAAGAGCAGCGTAACCAGGAGCGTGAGAATTGGGAACGGAACCGCGACCGCATGCTCGACAATTCCCGGCAGCAGCAGTACCAAAAGGATCCACGGCAAAATCAGAATCGTAACTACGGCAGCGGTATTCGCCAGCAGCGTTCGGAGCGTTATTGAGCAGCAGTTCAAGACGCCATCTCACAGAAAACCCGCTAACGCGGGTTTTCTGGTTTTTGAGACTTAATCCATGCCCATACAGTTGGCGTAATAGGTCGTAGTGGCCGGCCAGTCGGAAAAGATACCGATCACACCCACGTCCCGAGCCAGCACGTCAATCACGTTCATGACATCACCGTCATTGTTGATAGCATCGGTCACGGTCTGGTAGTACCAACCGCCACCCTTGCCCAGCGGCCCGCTGCGCTCTACAGTCCAGGCAATCATGTCCAGGCCGGCGGCACGGGCGTTCTTGGCATACTCTGACGGCACTATCTTCTGTTGGTCATTGAGGGTGAGCATCTTCCAAATAGCTGGCCCGATAATATTCACGCCCTGGGTCTTCAGGTTTTCCATATAGGCCAGCGAGGATGTCTCCGGGGTAATGGTCTCCTGGTCCAGGAACATTGCCTGCCGGCCAAAGTCAGGCATCTCGTTCACCCAGAAGAGCACATCGTCCAACAGAAACGACTGGGCCCGGACATTCCGTGGTGCGACGCCAGCATCGACATAATCCTGAATCATCTGGCGCGCGTAATCCTGCTGGGTGTAATCATCCTGGTAAGGCATGTCTACCACAGGGGTCTTCAGTTCCGGCGCCATCTTCACACCCAGCGCCTTGAAGAGTTCGATGCTTTCCCGGTGGCTTAACAGCGTGCCCCGGCTGGCGTAAAGGTCGGTGCGCCAGTTGGCCGTGCCACCCACGAACTCCTCCGGCGTAATCGCCATGGGGTTGAAGGCGTCCATCTTGCCTTTCAGCGATTTGAACTCTTTCAGCGTGATATCACTGGTACGGCACTCTGCCCTGGCTGGCAGGCCAGACGCCGGATCCGCAGGCATAAAAGGCTGGGTGCATTTGGCGTTCAATTCGGGGATGGTGACAATATTGGTGGTGGTGTGCAGATCATTCTGGGCATGGCGGCAGACCAGCTCGCGGTCGGCAGTAAAGGCCACGTCGCATTCCACAATACCGGCGCCCATGCGAGCGGCTGCCACATAGGACTCCAGAGTATGCTCCGGGAACTGCAGCGGCGCGCCCCGGTGCCCGATGGAGAAATCAGTCCGACTTAGCCGCCCCACGTCACAGCGCTTGAGCCTCTCCTTGAGGGGACCATCATCCATGTCGTCCACCAGCCATGCCGGACGTGGGCCCAACTGCACAGCAGGTTGGCCGTGATTCAGATCTTTGGCTCTATTCTGATCCCGGATAGCGGTGGCGCAACCCGATAGTACGAATAAGCTTGCCAACAGGATCGCTAGACCTGATCTGAATGATGTCATGGTTTGCTCCTGGCAAGGGCCAAGTGGGAAGTCCTCAATCAGTATCTACGAGCCAATCGCTACTCTGCCCCAATTACATCCAACCGCTCAGCACAACGCAAGGCCTCAGCGTCAAGCCTGGTATTGTCCCGCCCGGATATCTGACATAACCTCGCCTACAACAAAACCACCACCGGTAATCAGAATGAAAAAAGCCATTTACGGAGCGCTCCTGCTCGGATCAAGTCTCTTGCTCAGCGCCTGCTCAAGCGGGCCATCAGAAAACGACGTCAAGGCCCTGCTGGAAGCCCAGATGAATCAGATGTCCACGATGATGGGAGAGATCGGCGGCGAAAGCATGTCCGGCATGCTGAAAGTCGACATCCACGCCGTCACCATCCATAGCTGCGAAGAACAGCGCACCAATGTCTACCTCTGCGATGTAGACGTGGATGCAACCAGGCCGATTGCCGGCCGCTCTGTGCAACGCTCGGAGATATTAATGGCTAAATCCAATGACGGCTGGGTGCCAGCGCAGTAACGCAAGACCTCATATTTAAAAGTTGGCCTAGACCCCAAAATACCGCTCCATCCGCACCTGCGTCGCTAGGTGCGGTCTGCCGGGTTCGCTTGAACTTCACCAGTCGGATATGTCGAGGTCATCGACACGACACTTCGTCATGTCGAAATAGTGCTAGAAAATCGACATGAAAAACGACCTGGGTACAGATGATCCCGCGCCGACAGTCCTTGCCCTACTCGATTGACACCCCCTACCCAACCGATACACTCGCTTGAGACGGAGATGTCATTACATGAATTACTACATCGAACGTGCGGACGAGCTCTTTGCTGCCTACCAGGCCGTAGACCCGGAGGTCGTTCATTCTGCCTGGCGTCACCTTTTACCAGCCCAACCAGGCCTTGCTTGCGATATCGGCGCGGGATCAGGACGGGACGCATGCTGGCTCGCCAAGCTGGGCTGGACCGTCACAGCCGTAGAACCCAGCGAGAAACTGCGACAGCTGGGCCAAGCTCACACCACAGTGCAACACTGCAAACCCGGCTCGGTAACCTGGCTGGATGACGCCCTCCCCGACCTGAAACGCCTACGCTCGCTGGACCAGCGATTTCAACTGATCCTGATCAGCGCCGTGTGGATGCACCTGCGCCCTGACCAGCACGAGCGCGCCATGCGCATCGTCAGCGACCTGTTGGCACCGGGCGGCATTCTGGTGATCTCACTGCGTATCGGCGAAGACAAGGAAGAGCGCTTCCACCCAGTCACAGCCCAGCAAGTCCAGATGCTCGCTCAAGGCCGCGCCCTCGTCCCAAAAGTTATTACCCGGCAACCTGACGTCACCCGCCCAGTCATCGAGTGGGACTGCATGGCTTTTGTGTTGCCAAACGATCGTATTTAATGTTCATCTGACCCCATTACTCCCTCCGAACAAGGGTCTTGAATAACCTTGGTTCTGGTGTGGGTCAGTTGATGCGGTGAGCCAAGTGCCCGGAATATTTTCAGCGCTGAGAAGGCATCATTAGCCGCGTACAGCAGCTGAGATTTCTGCAGTGGGCGCATTGCCCAGTTCGAAGTAGTCACCGATTTAGATTTTTTCAGATTCTGACCCAGCACCACGGCAACAGCGGCTTTGGCGCCTAGACGTTGTCGATACCCGAGCGCGCGCAGTGGTTGAGTCAGTTCTACGTCGCCTTGGAGCAGAACCCCGAACTTCCGTCTCAGGTGAGCGCGATCCGACTTCAAGCCAAATCCGACCTTGATGATATCCTTTGAGCCAAGAACGGCTTTCAGAAATTCAATAGGTGGGTTCGTGCCTATAGGGACGATATAAGCCCGGTCATCCAGGGCGATCTGCACAACGTCTGGCCCGTGGTTCTTTCCTCCCTTGATGAATACCGGTTTCGACTCGGTATCGAAGCCGACCACGCCTGCGGCCTGAATTAACGCAAGCGCGTCTTTAAATTGCTCAGGTGATTCAAGGAGGACGATCTGATTAAGTTGCAGTCCTTCAAAAGCAGGTAGCAGGGCGATTTCTTCTTTTGTTGGATGGGGCTTGAGGGTGCTCTTCCTGGAGCCGCTGGCGCTCATATTGACATCTTTTTCCATTTCAAACCCTGTGCTCAGTAAGTCCTTAATCAGGCCTTGGCCAGCGCTCTGACGACCCTGCGGGGAGGGGTAGCTTTTCGTCGCGAACGGCCGGACACGTAGCTCGGGTGGGCGTGTCATAGATGGTACGAGCCATAAAGTCTCCTTCCGTACTACGATGCTACGATAGGGAAGTAGCCCCTCGCCATAACTGTCAATTGATTGCTGCTCTATTACCAGGGACCGCCCAATGGGCTCGCGACAATCGCTGAGTCTCGTGATCTACATATTCAGCTTTGCGGTAATAGCCCGAAACTCCTCGCGCACCTCGTCATTCTGAAACTCATGTACATCCGGCATCTGAATCGAAATCAGATGTTCGAAGGTATTGCTCCCCTCTCTGATCATGCTGACCACAGCCGAACTGAGCGATACGGTGTTGTACGTATTATTGGCAACGTTCATTTCACGCAGCGTCACTTCGAGGCCATTGCTGACCTTTTTGCGCTGGCTCTTTAACTGTCCCGAGTAGAGATCAATCACCTCGATGGTCAGCTTGTTTGAACGGATGTTGTTTTCGAGGGTGGCCACACCGGTACCGACATTCACAAGTTCACGGGATTCCTTGATGTTGGCTTGAGCGGTTTGGCGGTACTCCTCAAGCTTTGGAAGATATTTTTCGTCCACCTGTTTTACGAAATTCTCCTGCATGGCGGCAATGATTCGGTGCAGCATCACGACCATGCCGTAATACTTCTTGGCATGGGCAAGATTTTCTCCAGACTCTTGAGTCAGTTCGGCCAGCTGATTGGTCATATCCTTGATCGAATTGAAAACGACAGACATGGTTACGATGTCATCCCCGATAACGGATGCCATCATGACTTCAAGCTGGTCACTGTTCAGTTCGACTCCAATCGCGTTGAGCGCCTTGCTCATCTGCACGATTGTGTTCGCCTTTTCTTCTTCAAGATTGGCGATGTTTTGCTGAGTTGTTTCGATCAGAGCGTCATAATCTGCGCGGGATACAGCAACGAACCTTTTCAAGGTTTCGCCAGGCACCAGTTTCGCCCGCAGGCTGGGATCCTCGCGGCTGGCCAGGATCCGTTCGGCCCGATACTCCGTAAGCCGGTTCCGTTCACTTTCCAGATCATCTTCCAGCTTGCGATACTGATCTCTCAGGCCAGTTATCAGATCGGATTCAAAAACCTCTATAGCCTCTTGAACCAGATTATCCAGATCCTCGTTTGCGGAGCGCTGATCACGGCCCAGCATCTTTGAGCTTTCGAGCGTAGGAATCTCATCATGAACAATCAAGGCATCTTCCAGCGCAGCAAGCGCCCCTCGGGTGTCAAAAGAGAGCACTTGATCTCTGGTTATGCCTTCCGCACTGGCTGCTCCGCCAGTCAGGAGCGTAACGGCAAGAAGCATGAGGGCTGTAAATTTTGATCTTAGATGGAAGTTAATACTGCCGCCACCAGCGGGCGTTTGCATCTGGCGAGCGGGCTGATCGCTTAAAAGGGGTTCATGCTGGATCTTACCGATGGTAGGTCTGAATAGCATCTCAACTTCCTGTTCCGAAACGACTTCATCGGAGAGCCAAGCAGGTCAAGGGCCTGCCTCTGACGTCCTGTCGCACTGGTTATTAGAATAATCTCACGATCATGATGCGATACATCTAGGTCGAGTGAAAAGCTCAATTTCCTGCAGCCCTCCTCCGCGAGGTTACGTACTCAAACAGAAATCAACGTTCTGTAATCAGATGCGGGGCTTGTTGTCTGCCTGCGAGTAACACGGGCAACAAGCAAGCCTTTGCGCCCAAACGTGTAAGTCAAAATTATCAAACTCACATTGATTCTCATCTGACCCTAATTATTGATGTAGCTACTTTCGGCCGCCTCAGGTACTAGAAAGCACCCGAAGGCAAACCTAACTTCATTAACGCAACTGCTCGCCAATCATTGATTGCCTTGTCGATAGCAATCTTGTCCCCTAGCTGAGCTAAATCAATTGCTTTCGCAAAACAGCGATAGCCGGGAAGGTCGTGATCATTGACCTCACCATCTTCCGGATAGTCGATAGCAGGCCAAACATTTCCGTACCAGTTGCAGGGCTTGGGTGCTGGCGTGTCACATACTACTACTGACAGCATTAGTTCGCTGCGGGTCTGCTCTACAGGCTTGTCGCTAAATTCGCCAGTAAACTTGTCGAATCCGGTATCGCTTCGGACCCAGGCCCCGAACATTAAGTCTCCAGGACGATGATCGTCCCAAGGTGCATCTTGGCCTTTTTTTTTCAGCCAAATGGCTGACAAATCATAAAAGGGCAAGTATCGCTTGCCGCTGTGGCATTGGTTCTCAAGTCCGCCCAAGCCTTGCGGCAGTGAGTAAACATACTCATGGTGATAGTGCGTCGCGTGCAGCTGTTCACGTACAAAACCCAGCAGCTCAAACATGCGTTGTTGATAATCGGCCAGCAACCGATAGGCACTACGTACGTCTAGCAGCGCCTTTTCAAGTGTCTCTGTCATTTAATGCTCCATGCGGAAAATGCACCAGGGTGAGTCTCAAGCGCGCGTGGCGGAAGATCGCGAAGCCAGCGCATGGCGTGAGTACGCAAACCATGCCATGCATAGCACTTGGCGATATCATCAAGAAGGCGGAAACAACCAGGAGGCGACTCCGGCGACAGATTTGTCTCTAACGCTTGATAAAGTTGCTGCCAGCTGCGGCAAACCAGCTTGAATCGCACTCCGCTCCCCTCGGGAAGTCTTACGAGCATATCGCGAAGAAGGCGGCTAACTTCCATATGACCATAGTTTTCCAAGCCACCCAGCGTTAGCACGATGCACTGCTGCGGCAGCACATTCTGATGCCAACCGGACACCAGCTCATTAGCCAACTGATCGGCGCATTGTTGCCGCCGGTAGTCATGTCTTTTGGCTTCAACCAGCACTGAGACTTGTGCATCTTGAACCAATAGGTCAGGTTCGACTCGGGTGCCGTCCGCCTTGAACCACGAGGGCCAATAGTCGATGTTGTGAAGCGGACCAAAAGGCTCATTAAGCAAATCAGAGAATACTGCTGAAAATAAGTCGTCAGGGAGATAGGCTAGCCGCTCAAACACGCTAGCCGTCAAAACATCTTCAGCGCCGTCAGCTGCATCCAGCGCGTAATGCTGACTCTCTAAGCCACTGCCACGCTTCTTTCCTGCAAAAACTGCATTAAGCATAAAAAGTCCTTTTTAATCTGCCGCGTCATGGCCAATGATTGAAACGCCCTTTGGTTCTTCAATTTTGAGTTGCACTTTTCCGCGTTTTGCATTGACCACGCGAAGAGTAATTCCATCGGAGAGCAAATTACCCAAGCTTTCTTGTGGGAACTGTTCCTTGTCAAACATCAGCCTCAGTTCTCCTCCCGTACGATGCCAGTATACTTCAGAAAAATTACTATCGCGTGCGAAGAGAACAATAGCGAGTACTAATGAAGCTATCGAGTAAAAAAATGCATTAAAAACCACTACTAGGAGATGGATTATTTCATCTCTAGTCAGCGGTTCGAGACTTATTTTAAACTCATATATATCCCAAACAGAATTCCAAGCTATAACTCCAGCGCCTATCATGCATACAAAGAATGAACTCTTGAATAGAAGAATCGACGCAGTTGGTTTGGCTCGCTTTATATTCCCTGCCAACCACGTCTTAAACTCAAGTCTACGATCTTCACCTGCTGAACCGTAAGACCATGCTACAGCTAACACTGCTGCCATCGCAGCCAAGGTATCCCATCCCATTAGTCTCTCCTTTGCTGATCAACCGATTGGCTTTAACCTGCGAAAGTATTTTGGCGATATGCTTTTGGTTTACTAGCTAATCCTCACTGAAGTAATCCGTATCCAGCTGTCTGACCTCATAGACCTGCTTTACGCTACAACCCAAGTTGTTTTCCACCATCAGGCGTGCCAGTTCAACGCCATCGATCAGCACCACCTTGATATCCAGTCCCAGAGCCGCCTCGCGGGCGCCGGCGGAGAAGTCTGAGGTGGTGATGAATACGCCTTTGCGGGCGCGCTGGCGGGTCAGGGCGCCGATAAATTTGTCGATCTCTGGACGGTGAACGGTGTTGGCCCAGCGTTTGGCTTGCAGGTAGATGACGTCGAGCCCAAGTTTGTCTTCCTTGATGATGCCGTCGATACCGTCATCGGATGTAGCCTGGGTGGCGCTACCAGCTTCCTTGCGGGAGCCGCCGTAGCCCATGGCGATCATCAGATCGACCACTACCTGCTCAAAAAAGCTGGGCGTGGCCATGCGGACCTGCGCCAGCAGTTCATCTGCCAAGGACTGCATCATGGCCTGATGGGCGCTGGTCATTTGTTCGTCGGGGGTAGCTTGCTCGCCGGGTTCAGCGGACTCCGGCTGTTCTGCAGCTACCGAATTGGCCGTAGGATTAGGCGCATGAAAGTCTACAAACTCCGGATAACGCTTGAGCCAGCTGACGGTAATACGCTCCGGACCGCTAGCCAAGGCCTCTAGTCCGCGTTCGGTAATCTGCACCATGCCTTTGGTCGGAATACTTAGCAAACCAGCCTTGTTCAGGTAGGTGCGCGCCCAGCCTACCCGGTTATTGATCACCGTCTGCTTGCCCGAAGGCAACCGCTCCAGCCGCTCGGCCTCGCTCAACTGAAAGCTATCGGTTACCTGCTCACGCAGGGCACTCAAGGCCAACGGCATACCGTCTGCCACCGTCGCCAGAACCGGGCGCATCACACTCTGAAAATCCGGAATTGCCATTGCACTACTCCCTGTACCCACACCCTGCCCCGACGGTTCAATCAATCAGACCCATTTCATTCACCCATGCGGTCAAGCCGACGCCTTACGCCCCCGCTTGACCTTGGGCGCTGCCGCCCGCTGCGCCTTAATGCGTTCCAGCAACACACTGGCCGGCTCATCATTCGAGTCCTGCGATACCAGCTCACCGCGAAACGCTTTGGCCAGAATGCTTTCGGTCAGGCGATCAATCCGTGTTTGTGCGGTTCTGACTCGGGCTTCCAGTTGGTCGGCGAAGGCGAAAAGTTGCTCGACGCGGTGGACGATTTCGGTTTGTTCTTCCACCGGAGGCAATGCAATAAAGGTCTGATAAACAGATTTTGTGTTAATCACCCCTTGTGCACCACCAACAGTCTGCTCTAACAGATTTCTCTGTACTTCTGGAGACTGGAAGTAAATATTCAGATAACTCGAAAGATTTTCTTTTGGTCTAGCGAAAACAATATTTGCGCAGTTAACTTCTTCGAATATTTTTGGCAATACGCAAGAGTCACCGCGGTTTGCTCCGACTCTCACTACAAGAAGATCACCAGCTCTAAGCTTTGATTTTTTCAATGACTCATGAAACTCAGGCGTTATGTGGGTTCTACCCCGTTACTGCGGACACTTTTGAAAAGAGGCACAATG
>TARA_R110001606_G_scaffold77478_2_pt1 | contig 70434 bp, 62 predicted proteins | sample TARA_R110001606 | Tara Oceans TARA_R110001606 (sample SAMEA4398315) | marine metagenome | biome: Polar Biome; feature: [SRF] surface water layer (ENVO:00010504); material: water (ENVO:00002006), including particulate matter (ENVO:01000060) such as... | depth 5 m
CAATTCCCGGTTGCGCGGCGCCAGATCGTTGACGATCTTGTCGAATTCCGCCCAGAACTTTTCTGCATCTATTCCGGTGCCGGGGATTGCTTCGTTATTCACGAAGTCATACAAATTCTTTGCGACCTGAATGCCGCCGAGTTGTACGCGCTCTGTCATTGTTCTTAGCCTCAGTGGGTTAGCCCTGTCCCGAAAGCCGCTCAGCGGTCGGGCTCGAAAAATCGAAGGCAGTATTATACGGGAAGTTCCCTATAAGGTCATTTCCCTGAATACAACACGACCTTGGTAACAGCGTTAGCTGCGCCGCCAGCTTGTTCCCTCGCGGGAATCGTCCAGAATAATGCCCTGCTCTGCCAGCTCGTCACGAATGCGGTCGGCGCCGCCAAAGTCTTTGGCTTTACGGGCATCAGCGCGAGCCTGAATTTTTGCTTCAATATCTTCTGCACTCAGCTCGCCGCCGGAATCGGCCTGAAAAAAAGTATCCGGATCTTGCTGCAAAAGGCCAAGAACAGCGCCAAGCCTGATCATTACAGTCGCCGCTTCTTTTGCCTCGTCATCCCGGCCTTCACGGCGATGCTGATTGATGTCATTGGCGAGCGCGTGCAGAACCGAGATTGCGCCCGGGCAGTTGAAATCATCATCCATCAGCTCAACAAAACGCCGATCGTGGTCTGTTTCAGGCACGTCGACGGATTTTGCCGGCACGATACCACGCAGAGCATGATAGAGCCTGGCAAGCGATCGCCCCGCCTCAGAGAGGTTATCTTCGGAATAATCGACCTGGCTGCGATAGTGGCTGGAAACGAGGAAGAAGCGTATCACTTCAGGCAGATAGGTCTCCAGAATTTCCCGGATGGTGAAGAAGTTGCCCAAAGACTTGGACATCTTTTCCTTGTTCACACGAATCGCGCCCGCGTGCATCCAGGTATTTACAAAGGCGTGCCCTGTCGCGCATTCGGACTGGGCAATTTCGTTTTCGTGATGGGGAAACAGCAGATCCGGCCCACCACCATGAATGTCAAACGTATCGCCCAGGCAGCGGGTCGACATGGCCGAACACTCAATGTGCCACCCAGGACGACCGGCACCCCAGGGCGACGGCCAGCTCACTTCGCCTTCGCCCGCGGTTTTCCACAATGCAAAATCCGCCGGGCTGCGTTTTGCCTCCTGCACGTCGATGCGCGCGCCTGCAAGCAGGTCTTCAAGCTTTTTCTTGCTGAGTTTTCCATAGTTTTCAAACGACTCTACGGAAAAGTATACATCGCCGTTATCGGCAGCGTAGGCATGATCTGATTCGATCAACGTGCTGATCATGGCAATGATCTCAGCGATGTATTCCGTTGCACGAGGCTCTGCGCTGGGCGGCAGCACGCCAAGTCTGGCTTCATCCTCGTGCATCGAGGCGATCATACGCTCTGTGAGATCGGTAAACGGCTCGCCGTTTTCTTCGGCACGGCGGAGAATCTTGTCGTCGATATCAGTGATGTTGCGCACATAGGTCACGTCGTAGCCACGATTGCGCATGTAACGTGTTACCACGTCAAACGCCACCAGCACCCGGGCATGGCCCAGGTGGCAGTAGTCATAGACCGTCATCCCGCACACGTACATGCGAACCTTTCCCGGTTCGATGGGCGTAAAGGTTTCTTTTTTCTGGGTGAGCGTGTTGTAAATCCTGATCACAGCTGGCCTCCTGAATGCTTACCCTTATTTACCCCAGGAATCCCGCAAGGTAACGGTGCGATTGAATACCGGCTTGCCGGCTTTTGCGGTCAGCTCCTGATCACAGAAGAAATAGCCTTCGCGCTCGAACTGGTATGGCAGGTCCGTCAGAGGCGTTGCCAGGCTCTGCTCTACCCGTGCGCCCTTGAGCACCACGAGCGATTGCGGATTAATGTGATCAACGAAGTCGCCTTCCTTGTCGCTGTCCGGTGATTCGTGGTTGAACAGGCGATCGTACAGATTGATATCACAGTCCACGCTGTTGCTCTCAGACACCCAGTGGATGACGCCGTTGGGCTTATAGCCCTCCGGGTTCACACCCAGTGTGGCCGGGTCATATTCGCAACGCAGCTCGACGATATCGCCGCTGGCATCCCGTACAACTTCCTTGCAGGTCATCACATAACCGCCGCGCAGGCGAACCGCTTGCTCCGGCGCCAGCCGCTTCCACTTGCGCGGGGCATCTTCAACGAAGTCTTCCCGGTCGATATACAGTGTCTGGCTCCAGGTGACTTCACGCTGCCCCATGTCCTGGTTCTGCGGATGCACCGGCAACACCAGAGTTTCAGTCTTGTCGGCCGGATAATTGGTGAGCGTCACCTTCAGCGGGCGCATCACACACATGGCACGTGGCGATCGGGTGTTGAGATCTTCCCGGATAGCGAACTCCAGCATGCCCATGTCCACGGTGCCACCGGCCTTGTTCACGCCAATCATGTCGCAAAAAGTGCGCAGGGATTCGGGGGTATACCCTCTGCGACGCATGCCGGAAATGGTAGGCATGCGTGGGTCGTCCCAACTGTCCACCAGGTGTTCATCCACCAGGCGCTTGAGTTTGCGCTTGCTGGTAATGGTGTAATTCAGGTTCAGACGGGCAAACTCAATCTGCCGCGGCTGACAAGGCGCCGAAATATTCTCCAGCACCCAGTCGTAAAGCGGTCGGTGATCCTCAAACTCCAGCGTACAAAGGGAGTGGGTGACTCCTTCCATGGCATCCGAGATGGGATGAGTGAAATCGTACATCGGATAGATGCACCATTTATTGCCCGTCTGGTGATGCTCAGCGTAACGAATGCGGTAGAGAATGGGGTCTCGCATATTGATGTTAGGGGACGCCATATCTATTTTCGCCCGCAACACCAGCTCGCCATTTTTGAATTTACCATCTCGCATGTCACGGAAAAGCGAGAGACTTTCATCAGCCGGGCGATCGCGGTACGGGCTGTTTCTGCCGGGTTCTTTCAGGCTGCCACGATATTCCGCCATTTCGTCAGCAGATAACGCACACACATAGGCCTTGCCCTTCTCGATCAGCTCTTCAGCAAAGCCATAGATCGAATCAAAGTAGTCGGAGGCATAACGCACCTCTCCGGACCATGTGAAGCCCAGCCATTCCACATCCTTCTTGATGGCGTCGATATACTCCTGGCTCTCCTTCTCCGGGTTGGTATCGTCAAACCGCAGAGTACATTCGCCGTCAAATGTCTCGGCGATACCAAAATTGAGGCAGATGGATTTGGCATGGCCGACGTGCAGGTAGCCATTGGGCTCAGGCGGGAAACGGGTCACCACCTGACCGGTATGTTCGCCTTTGGATACGGCGTCTTCGATCAGGCTCTGAATAAAGTTATGGGCTTTCTTCGACTCGGCGCTCATACAATCTCTGTTAAAAGAAGTGGGTCGTAAACCGGCTATTATACTCATAAATCAGTGCCGGACTCATGCATCACTGGAAACTCTTGAGTACAATACCGGCTTTAACCGATTCAAACCCAACGAACAGGAAACCCTGATGATTCTGCTGACAACCAATCACGGCGATATCAAGCTCGAACTGGATTACGAAAAGGCGCCTGAAACCGCCAAAAACTTTGAACAATATGTTCGCGACGGTTTCTACGACGGCCTGATTTTTCACAGGGTAATCAGCAACTTCATGGTTCAGGGCGGCGGCTTTGAGCCCGGCATGACTGCACGAAAGACCCGTGAGCCCATCAAGAACGAAGCCGATAACGGCCTGAGCAACATGAAAGGCACCGTCGCCATGGCCCGCACCATGGATCCTCACTCCGCCTCCGCTCAGTTCTTTATCAACGTTGAGAACAACGGCTTTCTGGATCACACCGCCAAGAATGCTGAAGGCTGGGGCTACTGTGTATTCGGCAAGGTAGTAGACAGTATGGATACCGTCGACGCCATACGCGCTGTACGCACCACTATGGACGCAGGTCACCAGGACGTCCCCCACGAGGACGTGGTGATCGAGAAAGCCAGCGTTATAGAGGACGGAGGCGCAGCGTGACCACGCTGTTTATTTCCGATCTCCATCTGGAAGAGTCACGCCCCGACATCACCGGGGCGTTTCTCCGCTTCATGAACGAAGAAGCACCGCGAGCAGAGCATCTGTACATCCTGGGTGATTTTTTTGAAGCCTGGATTGGTGACGATGAGCACACGCCGCTGCAGGAGCAGGTAGCAGCCGCGCTGCGCACCTTGAGCGGCAACGGCACTCGTATTTTCCTGATGCACGGCAACCGGGATTTTTTGCTGGGCGAAGACTTTTGCGCCCGCGCAGGTGCGACATTGCTGGACGACCCCACGCTTATTGACCTGTACGGCACCCCTACCCTGCTGATGCACGGTGACAGCCTGTGTACGGCCGACGTCGAATATCAGAAATTTCGTGCCAACATGCGCAACCCGAAAACTCAGAAGCTCATTCTTGCCCGACCTCTCAAAGACCGCCAGCAAATGGCCCGACAGCTTCGGGAAATGAGCATGGCCACAAACAGTGACAAAGCCGAGGACATAATGGATGTGACGCCAGACGAAGTCGTGCGCGTTATGGAAGCCCATGATGTGCCACGACTTATCCATGGCCACACCCACAGGCCCGCCGAGCACACCCTGAAAGTGAACAACAAAACCGCTAAGCGGATTGTTCTGGGCGACTGGGATAAAAACCTTTGGTGGCTGGAAGCGAATCCGGGGCTGGAGCCTGAGCTGAAAAAAGCTCCGCTGTAACAGCTCAGCACGCAACCTTTCCCATGGATTAAATCTGCGACACAGAGGCCTCCATATAGGGTATAGCGGTTGAATGCCCGATCCACGAACGCGTACTGTATAAAGACACTGTACACGGGACTGCAATCGCCATGAGACTCGTTGCGACCCTCGGGGATCGCCGTTTTTTACTGACCTTTCTGCTCGCATGGGGCTGGCTTCTGCTGATCCGTGCTGGTCTGATTCTGCAAAGCGGCGTCTGGCCAAGCACGGTCGGAATGATTGGGAGCGATTTGGTCGGCGCGTTTGTTCTCGCCATACTGCTGACGATAACGCGAGGCCCCCTGCGAGCGGCGCTGGTCGTATTGCTCGGTTTTGCCGCCTACGTTGCCGGGATGCATCTGACGGCACACGGCACCTTGTTTCAACTGGCGTTCGCGAGCAAGGGCATGGATCCTACCTTTATAAGCGGCAGCCTGCTCAATGTCTATCTTGCCCTGCTGCCCTTCTATTTGCTCCTCGCATGGGCGCTACATCGACTGCACCGGTCACTGGTTCCGAGCCCGCCACGCGGATCCGTCGGACTGCTCGCCGCCGGTGCAGCGATGCTGGCGGTATACGCCATGTCATTCCCAAGCTTGACCACCCCGGCCAACAACGTGGTGGCAAGCACACTGGCTCAGGTTCCTGCCACCGCCATAAACCCCCTGGGTACAGCAATTGGCGATGAAGCGGTTGAGATTGCCGGAACGCCCACTGATAACAACGAGGAAGAAACCAATTTCTTCTACCAGCGCGTTGAAGCCAACTCCGTAGACAAGCCGCCAAATGTACTACTTATCATGATTGAAGGCTTGTCGGCCGGCTACTTTCCGGAGGTCAGCCAGTACCACGACCTGCAGCCACTGATCACACTGGACAGCCTGGAAAGCGTACTGAAAGCACAGGGGTTCCGGATGTACCGCAATCACCTCAGCCTGGAGCGCCAGACGGATCGCGGCACGTTTTCAATTGTCTGTGGACGCTATCCGGACTTCCGCAGAGCCTCCAAAAAACTCCTCGACGTAGCTGAGGAACGTGCCGCTCCCGACTGCCTGCCTGCCAAGCTCCGCGACGCCGGCTTCCACACTGCTTACTGGCAAGCAGCGCCGACCAGCTACATGCAAAAAGATGAGTTCATGCCGAAGGCGGGGTTCCTGGACGTGACAGGTGCGGAAGCGTTCAATAACGCCGAAGACATAGAAGGCTGGGGCCCGGCTGATCCGGTGTACTTTCCCAATGTTGCCAAGCGCCTGAAAGAACTGGACCAGAGCAACTCACCCTGGTTTGTTACTCTTCTCAACATTGGTACCCATCACCCCTTCGATATCGGAGAGGAGGCAGAACAGAATCTGGAGAAAGCACAGGCGAACAATGCGGAAGGCCCTACAGAAGTCGCTTTGTTGCAGCCCCAGCAGGCGCGACGCGATGCCATGAAGGTCATGGAGAAGTCCCTCGGACACTTTCTTGAGGAACTGGCCGCCAACGGAACACTGGACGACACCCTTGTCATACTGACGTCCGATGAGTCGGGAGGCTTTGTGCGGGCAGACCATGAAACCCTGCCACTGAACAGCAATCTGGGCGTGCTTGCGGTTCGCCCACCAGACCCGAAGGACCTTCACGGATATGCAGACCCACATGCAATCACTGCACAACTGGATATTCCCCTGACCATTCTGGACGCCACCGGTCGTGGCAAATACGCAGGCGATATGATTGGCCGCAGCCTGCTGGTCCGAAACGATCAGAAGCCCAGAGATATACTCCTGGCGGACACCTATACCGGGCTCAAGTATTTTCTCAGGGAGAAGGGAGAATTGCTGGCGTGCACGGAACTGCTCACCCGCTGCACTTCATGGGCGTTCGATCCTGACAGGGTCTTTGGATCTTTCAGGGAAGCGGACAAGCCTCCTTTCCTTACGCTGGATGAACGCTTGGCACTGTTTAAAAACGCAACCACGCTGACCCCGGCTGATTAATACCTGATGCACGCCAATCGGCATTCAAAACTCTGAAATCCCTGATCCATGAGAACGTTGATAGCCAGCACACTGAACATTCTTCACCTCCATCGCCGGGCGCTCCTGACGTTCTATCTGTTTTTTTCCGGCCTTGCACTGGCCATCATCACACCATCCCTCACATGGGCCTTGGCCTCATTGCGGCCTGTGACGGGAGATGGCGCCATCAGTACCGGTGGGATCATCGAATTCCTGGTGTCCCCTGGAGGTATTCTCTGGGTTGTTGTCAGCCTGAATTTGGCCGCACTGACGTTCCTGCTGCAACAGGCCGGCATCACGCTCATTGCGGCAGCGCCGCAGCACCAGCCGTACCGGACGGCCCTGCGCGCGCTATGGGGAATGACCCGCAGCTTTCTGCCTTTGATAAAGCTGACCCTCCTCCAGGTGTTCACACATCTGATGATCGCCCTGCCTTTCCTTGCTGCCACCGGGCTCGCATGGTCATGGCTGCTTAACCTTTACGATCCCTATCTGCTGCGCATCGAAAAGCCACCCGAACTCTGGTGGTTTATTGCCTGTGCGGCTTTCTCTGGCCTTGGCATTCTTTTGTGTAATGGCTTTCTCTACCTGCGCTGGATATTGGCCGTACCTTGCCTGATGCTGCGAAGCTTTTCGCCCACTGGGGCGCTTCACGAAAGCACACGGTTGACCCGCGGGCACAAAAGGTATGCCAGCGGACTGCTGATTTGTGGGCTGATTGCCATACTGTTACTGCCTGTTCTGGTGACGTTCGCTTTCGACCAGATTGCTGCAGGCATCTTCGCTGCTCTGCAAGCTCACAAAGACATGCTTGCTACAGTGGTGCTGGTCTTTATCGCTGCCTATATTCTCATGGGTATTGCGGCGACGTTTCTGGGCGTCTCAGTTTATGGTGCGTTCGTTGTCAGCCTGTACCAGAAGACAAGTGGTGTCGTGTCGGCAAAGCGCCTCACCATACCGGAACATGCCGGGCTCAAAGCCTGGACGGCCGAACTCCTTGTGGTCGTACTCGCCCTGAGCCAGGCCTGGCTGGTGGTTAGCGCACTGGAGCAAAGGGAGGATGTCAGAATTACAGCGCACCGAGGCAGTTCGTTGAAAGCGCCGGAGAACACCCTCAGCTCCATTGAGCAAGCAATAAACGATGGTTCAGACTATATCGAAATCGACGTGCAACTGACCGCAGACGGCGTACCGGTTCTCTGGCATGATGCCGATATGAACCGGATTTTTGGTTTGAGAAAGCGAATCAGTGATGTGCGTTATCAGGATATGCGGGATCTTGATGCCGGGAGTTGGTTCAACACCGGTTTTGCGAAAGAAAGGATTGCCACACTGGCTCAGGCTGTGAAAACTGCTGACGGGCGGGCAAAGCTCTTTATCGAGCTGAAACCTGACCGCAACACGCCGCACCTGACGCAAACCGTCGTCGAGCTTCTCCAACGTATGGAAGCGGTCGATGGAACAATCGTTGCTGCCGCAGACTGGCTCACTCTTCAAGAAGCCAAAAGACGGGAGCCTCGACTGAAAACAGCACTGATCGCACAGTTTGTGATGGGGCCATTGTGGGCAGATAACTACGACATACTGGCCCTGCGCGCAAACCGCGTAACGCCGGCGACTGTTGCAAGAGCCCACCGGGCGGAAAACGAGCTTCATGTATGGACCGTTAACCATCCAGATGCGATGTCACGCTTTATCGATATGGGCGTGGATAACATTATTACGGACCGCCCAGAGGTGCTTGCCGACATCCTTCAGGAACGGAAAAACCTGTCCGATACCGAGTTGCTGGCAACCAAACTCCACAACTGGTTGCGTTGATGCCCAGATAAAATAGTCTAATCTTGAATCGACACTCGGCCACAAATGCCCAAGCAAGGAACGCAAATACATGAAGCAACGCCCTACCCGTTATGCATTTCTTGCAACATGGCTGGCCGGGGCTCTTGTGCTCTGCTTTTCCACCGTTCCTGCCCTAGCCGAAGATTCCGGGGAGGCATCCCAGAAGCCAGAAGAAGCCAGGCCGGCAGTGCAACCGGAGTTGAAAGCAAGCACAGATACGCCTCCGGAAATCAAACTGCCGGACGAGGTCGATGCCAACATTCAGGAACAGGTTCGTGCACTGCTGACCTCGCTCGAACAACGTCAGGCCGCGGTAAGAGCCAGCCGGGAACGATTGATCTACGCCGAATCAATTCTGTCCCGTCTGCAGGATGAGTACGAAAGCTTTGAGCTGAGGCTCGAGAAGGCCGGGCTCAACCTGAACGCCCGTTATGCTGATCTGCTAAAACAGAGACTCGAACGCCTGCAAAGGCAGAGTATTGCCGGCGACCTTATTGAAGGCATTGAGGACAAGCTCTCCACGGCAAGAGAAGAACAACTGCGACTGGAAGAGTTTGAAGCGATTGCAGAGCCTGGTGACGATGCGCGCGGCCAACTGCGCAGCCGCCGTTCTCAAATGCTGCGCGAGCTGCACAAAGCCGTTACCGAGCACATAGATGTGCTCAATGAATACTACAGCACAGTGACGGCTCTTCAGGATCAGGTTCAGGAATATCAGAAGCTCTTGCAGCAACGACTGTTCTGGCTTCCCAGTGCCGCCGCCGTCAGTGCAGAAACCGCCGGGGAGCTTTACGAATCTGCCAGGTGGTTTATCTCGCAATTGCGTTTTGATGCATTGAGCGAAGCCATTACCCGCTCGGTGAGTGAGCGCGGAATTCGCACAGGGTTGGTGGCACTGCTTCTAATCGTGCTGCTGCTAAAGCGCAAGGCGATCAAAAACAACCTCCTGGACAACAGCCGCCATATCGGAAACGTTGGCCACGACCGAACCGCTTTTACCCTGCAGGCACTGATCAACAGTATCCTGCTGGCATTACCGGGGGTTCTTGCCTTTTCTCTGACTGCTTTGGTGCTGATGGATGGCAACGCATTTTACTCTGCGCTTTCGAAAGGCTTTACGGCGGCCGCCTTTGTTATATTTTTGCTCGCTTTCATCCGCAATGTGGCCCGTAAACAAGGGCTTGGAGAAAGCCACTTTCACTGGAATACCAACTCCCTACTGGTTATCCGCCGGGAACTGCCCTTTCTGATGGCGTTTGTTATTCCAGTGGTCGTTATTACCACTTCAACAAGCTCAACTCCTGAAGGCACCCAGTTTGATGACAGTCTTGGCCGACTGCTATTCACCCTGGTTTCCATCGCACTGGCCGTATTCGCGCAGCGACTCATGAAGGCAGTGCGGGCTTACAAATCCCACAGTAACTTTTTGCTACTCCTTCATGTTATTGCGGTTGCGGCCCCTCTTATATTGGCCTCGGCATCCTTGATCGGTTACCACTACACGGCCCTGCAGCTTGAGCGCAATCTGTTCATCAGCATCTGCTGGCTGGCCTTTAATTCACTGCTTTACTACGTGGGCTTACGGGCACTTTCGGTGCGTGAGCGCAGGCTCACCCTCGAGCGCCTCCAGGAACAACGCGTTGCTGAACGCAAGGCAGCGGAGGCCAAAGAGGCCGCCGATTCATCCAGTGAAGGCGTGTTTCAGAACCTGGATATGCCTGAAATGAATCTCAAGGACATCAGTCAACAAAGCTCTTCGTTGCTAAGGATCGTGATCTCTGCTTTCGCCATCACCGGCCTGCTGCTGCTCTGGGCCGACGTTATTCCAGCGCTTCAGTTGTTTAACAACATCACCTTGTGGTCTATCGCTACCGACCTGCAGGGCGGCGACCCGCTACCCATCACACTTGCAGATGTGCTGCTCGCTCTGCTCGTAGCAGCCGGCACTGTTCTTGCGGCAAAAAATCTCCCAGGGACCCTGGAGGTAACGATACTGAGCCGAATGAATCTGGAACCGGGCTCCGGCTACGCCATCACAACAATCACCACCTACGTTCTTGTACTCACGGGCGTGGTGGTCTGTCTTGGCGTGATAGGGGTTCAGTGGTCCAAACTCCAGTGGCTGATTGCAGCTCTCGGGGTTGGGCTTGGCTTCGGACTGCAGGAAATCGTCGCCAACTTTGTATCAGGTATCATTCTGCTGTTCGAGCGGCCGATTCGGGTAGGTGATACGGTGACTATTGATGGCATTACCGGAACGGTCTCACGCATACGTATTCGCGCCACGACACTAGTGGACTGGGACCGGAAAGAACAGATTATTCCCAACAAAACCTTCGTTACCCAGGATCTGACCAACTGGACTCTGTCGGATCCAATTACCCGCGTCATTCTGCGTGTGGGCGTTGCCTATGGCTCCGATGTTGACAAGGTGCAGGGCATACTTCTCCAGTTGGCCCACGATAATACGCGAGTGGTGGATGACCCGGCACCTGAGGTTTTCTGTGTCGGTCTTGCAGACAGCAGTATTAGTTTCGAGGTAAGGGTGTTTGTAAAAGATCTGGTGGACATCATGCCGCTGTCTCATGAAATACACGCAGGCATCACTCAGGCGTTGATGGAGGCTGGTATCGATATCCCCTACCCGCAGCGGGATATTCATGTACGCACTCTTCCTGACACTCTTCCAGGCACTCGACCAGCCCCCCAATAAGGTAGGTCTGGCCGAGAGCCTGACAAGAAGTGCCGATTTATTAATGCTGCAGAATCTGCTGCAGAAACTTCTGTGTGCGTGGCTCCCTGGGGTTACTGAAAAATTCCTTGGGCGGAGCCTCTTCGACAATCTCGCCGGCGTCCATGAAGATCACACGGTCCGCGACCGTTTTGGCAAAGCCCATTTCATGGGTCACGCAGATCATGGTCATGCCGCTACCGGCAAGCTCGATCATAACGTCGAGAACTTCTTTGATCATCTCCGGATCGAGCGCCGACGTGGGCTCATCAAACAACATGATTTTGGGCTTCATGCACAAAGCTCTCGCAATGGCCACACGTTGTTGCTGGCCACCTGACAGCTGCCCGGGAAACTTGGTAGCCTGGTCCGGAATCTTTACCCGCTCAAGGTACTCCATGGCAGCTGCTTCGGCTTCCCGACGAGGTAACTTGCGCACCCATATAGGCGACAGACAGCAGTTTTCCAGAACGGTGAGGTGAGGAAACAGGTTAAAGTGCTGGAACACCATGCCCACTTCCCGGCGTACTCTGTCTATGTGACGGACATCATCGGTAAGCTCAACGTCATCAACAATGATCTTGCCCTGTTGATGCTCTTCAAGGCGATTGATACACCGAATAAACGTGGATTTGCCTGAGCCGGAAGGGCCACAGATTACAATGCGCTCGCCCTGATCAACCGCCAGGTTCAGGTCTTTGAGCACGTGAAAGTCGCCATACCACTTGTGCATACCTTCCACACGGATAATGCCCGGCTTTTTCTCCGCCTGTGTTTCTGTAGATTCGGAATGTTGCGTCATAGTTTTACCATCAGGTTTTGTGGCCGGTATCGAGTTTGCGTTCGAGGTTCTGGCTGTAGCGGGAAATCCCGAAACAGAATACCCAGAAACAGAAGGCCACAAAGACATAGCCCTCAATCGCGACGTTTTGCCAGGCCGGGTCTGCTATCGTTGACTGAACCGCGCCGAGAATATCGAACAGGCCAATAATCAGCACCAGGGTGGTGTCCTTGAACAGTGCGATGAAAGTATTCACAATGCCGGGAATAACCAGCTTTAATGCCTGGGGCAGAATAACCAATCCCATCTTGCGCCAATAGCCAAGGCCCAGGGCCCCAGCCGCCTCATACTGCCCTCGAGGGATAGCCTGAAGCCCGCCCCTTATTACCTCTGCCATGTAAGCCGACTGCCACAATGTAATGCCAATCAGTGCCCGCACCAGCTTTTCGAAGCTTACCCCCTCCGGAAGAAACAAAGGCAGCATCACTGAGGCCATGAACAACACCGTAATCAGCGGCACGGCCCGCCAGACTTCGATAAACACCACGCAGAGGCCGCGAATAACAGGCATGTCCGATCGACGCCCGATGGCAAGCAAAACTCCGATAGGCAGAGAGGCCAGGATTCCGATATAAGCCAGGATGAGTGTGAGCATGAGGCCGCCCCACTTTGAGCTTTCAACTTCTTCCAGCCCCAGAATTCCTCCCGGGATCAGCACGTAACCGATTATCGGCAGGCCGGTCATACCGAAGATTCCGAGCCATTTACGGCCGGGAAAACCCTCAATAAATTGGGGCACGAACGCCAGAGCCAACAGTGCAAACATGATATCGACCCGCCATTGGAGCTCGTCGGGGTAGAAACCATAGATAAAGAAATTCAGGCGCTGATTTACAAATAGCCAGCAAGCGCCCTCCCCCACACAATCCCCCGGGCCGGAGCCCTCGAAGGTAGCGTCCAGGAACACCCAGTTCACCAGGGGCCCGACACTGGTAACCAGCAGGTAGCCAACCACCAAGGTCAGCAAGGTGTTGTACCAACTGGAAAACAGGTGCGTGCGCATCCACTTGACCGGCCCGAGGTTCTTTTTGGGTGGTTTAATCGTCGATTCGGTCATCATCGCTCCTTGATTTCCACAGCCCGGTTATACAAGTTCATGAGCAGTGAAATCAGCAGACTGATCGTGAGGTATACGCTCATCGTAATGGCAACAACTTCCACCGCCTGGCCTGTCTGATTCAGGGTAGTGCCCATAAATACAGAAACCAGATCCGGGTAACCGATGGCTGTCGCCAGTGACGAGTTTTTGACGAGGTTCAGGTACTGGCTGGTGAGCGGCGGAATAATGACCCGCATCGCCTGGGGAATAACAATCAGCCTCAGAGTCAGACCATTTGGCAGACCGAGGGCCTTGGAGGCTTCTGTTTGCCCCTTGCTAACCGCCAGAATACCCGAGCGTACAATTTCCGCGATAAAGCTCGCCGTGTAGAGCGAAAGCGCAACCCAAAGGGCCGCCAGCTCGGGGATCAGCGAAATACCTCCGCCAAAATTGAACCCTTTCAATGCAGGCAAATCCCATTCCAGAGGTTGGCCCGCGATAAAGAACGCGACAAGCGGCAAAAGGACCAAAAGTGCGATGCTCACCTTGACGGTCGGAAAGATCTGACCGCTCGCCTTCTGACGTTTTTTGGCCCAGCTCCGCAGACCAACAGCCGCCGCAATGGCCACCAGAATTGCTCCCCAAACCAGCCCAAAGCCGTCCTGGGTTACCGGCCCGGGCAGATACAGGCCCCGGTTATTCAGGAAAAACGCACCGCCAACCTCCATACTCTGTCTTGGCGCTGGCAGGCTGGCGAGTACGGCGAAGTACCAAAAAAATATCTGCAGCAAAAGCGGGATATTGCGAATGACTTCGATATAAACCAGCGCGATTTTGGCCACCAGCCAGTTACTCGACAGGCGTGCAACGCCAACCAGGAACCCAATGATGGTTGCAGCAACGACACCCATGGCAGACACCAGCAGGGTATTGGTCAAACCCACCCAGAATGTGCGCCCGTAAGACATGGTTGCATCAAAAGGCACCAGATGCATGATGATGCCGAAGCCGGCAGTCTCATCAAGGAATCCGAAACCGGTGCTGATGCCACGGTCTTCCATATTCGAGAGAGTATTGTCAATCAGAACCCAGCCGGCCCAGAACACTACGGCCAGTGAAATAATCTGGAAAAACAGTGCCCGAACGCGGGGGTCATACCAGGGTTTGGGCTTGGCGGATCTGGAATCAATAGATTGTTTTTTCATGCCTTGTCCTGAAAAGCTTCCCTGCATTACACAGCGTCAGAGTAAACACCGGGGCCCCTGAGGGTGCCCCGGCATAGCTTTTCAGATATCAGCGTACTGGCGGCGCGTAGAGGATGCCGCCGTTTGTCCAGAGGGCGTTGATCCCTCGCTCAAGACCAAGCGCCGTATCAGGTCCCACGTTGCGATCGTACATTTCGCCGTAGTTGCCAACCTGCTTCACAATGGCATGACCGAAATCATCCGGCAGCCCCAGTTTAGCGCCCATGTCACCGTCCGTTCCCAACAAGCGCTGGACGTTCGGGTTATCCGACTTCAGCATCTCGCCCACGTTAGCCATGGTAATACCCAACTCCTCGGCGTTGATCTGGGCAAACAACACCCATTTGACGATGTTGAACCATTGATCGTCGCCTTGGCGAACAACGGGGCCCAGAGGCTCCTTTGAAATCGTATTAGGCAGAATCTTTGCGGTGCTGGGGTCGGCTAGCTTGGAGCGCAAAGCCGCGAGCTGGGAACGATCGGACGTCAGCACATCACAGCGGCCCGCAGCGAAGCCCTGGACAGTCTGCTCAGATGTATCAAACACGATCGGTTTGAACTCCATGCCCTTGGCCCGGAAATAATCCGCGAGGTTCAACTCGGAGGTTGTGCCTGACTGAATGCAGACGGTGGCGCCGTCAAGTTGCTCTGCATCGTCTACGCCAATGTCCTTGTTAACCAGGAAGCCCTGTCCGTCGTAATAATTTACGCCAGCGAAGTTAAGCCCAAGGGACACATCGCGGGTGAGCGTCCAGGTCGTGTTTCTGGACAGCACGTCAATTTCGCCTGACTGCAGCGCAGTAAAACGCTCCTTGGCGGTCAAGGGTGTAAACTCAACCGCTTTAGCGTCTCCGAAGACAGCTGCGGCTACTGCCCGACAGGTATCCACATCAATACCCGTCCAGCTGCCTTTTTCATCTGGCTGGGAGAACCCGGGAAGACCACTGGTCACGCCACACTGCAGGTGGCCTTTTGCCTTCACGCTTTCCAGAGTTGTGGCCGCGAGAACGCTTGTGGTCGAGAGTGCACCCGCAACAAACGCCATGCCGATAGCTGCCGATATCATTCTTTTCATTGTTGTTTCTCCGAACGATTATTAGTTATCTACCTGAGACCATGAGCCCACGCCAAAATAATATGTGCAGCTAAACGCAACACACCACAGATGACCCAGCACAGTTACATGTCTCTACAAGATAGACAAGGTTCAGAAAAACAACTAATTTTCATCAGCTCTTTTTTACAGAACTGATTTCGCCGTCCGGTTGCTTATAGGTTTCCAGGCGCTTGAGCCAACCTTTCAGCCAACGGTTTTTTTCGATCGGGTTCACGGCATTTTCGGCCCTTCTGGTGAGGACCCTTGCGGCCGCATTCCGGAACCGTTCCAATGTTTCGATTTCCGGATTGGGCTCCATGGCCAGAAGCACTTGCCGGAGCCCCCAACCCTCTCCATTATAACGCTCTGTATCTGCAAGGCCCTCCCCTTTGAAATTTACGTAGTCTAACAAGGCGTAAATTCCTCCCGGAGACGAACCCAGGGCTTCAAGATCGGTTTTCATTTGTGCCCTGCGCTCTTCCGGAACAGATTCGACAATCTCGGCAAGTGAGGATTGCGCGCGTCGAACAATAAACTCCGCCTGAATTCCCTGAGTCCCCGCTAAAAACTCCCGGAGCTCGGCGACTCTGACAGAATTTTCAACCGCCTCGAACGCTGGCTTGTCTGGCCAGGGGGAATCAAATGGCTCCAACTCCCTCAACCACAGGGGGATATTCAGTTGACGCTGCTTCATGTATTCAACCAGCGCAGGAAAGCTTTCTACAAACCGCTCGTTAACGCCTTCCGGATACCAGATGAAATGGCCAACGCCCAACGAAGGAAATGCTTCTCCTACATTCCAGTGAACCAGGCATTGAAACTGGCCGGCGCACTCATTGTGGAATATTTTCTGCCCAACCCAGTCCAGTTCGGCGGGCTTCAGGGCAATGGGAATGTCATTGGCAGCCTCATTGCCCTGCTCGCTGGTTCCGGCGTCACAGCCGTAGATCAACAGCACACCCATCAGCAAAACCAAGCCGACACCTCTTATCGCCACCATTTCTCTCTCCTTTTAGAGGGCAGTTGCCGAGCTCATTGCTCAATCATGTGCTCCGCAAGCTGCGCGCGAGCTTCCTGAGGAATAGGCACTGCTTTTTCTGTGCCGTAATCAAAGTGAATCAGCACAGCCTTGCCACGCGCGATCCGTTTCCCATCCTGCCAGGCCTCCTGAACAGCCTGGAACGAACTGTTCCCGACCTTGCCAATGCCCGTGCGGACTTCAACGGGCAGATGCCAGAAGCTCTGAGCCACAAAGTCTATTTCCACGCGGGCAATAATCAGCGGCCAGGTTTTTACATCCAGTGTCGGATGGAAAATTCTGAATAAAGGCATTCTGGCTTGCTCAAACCATACCGGCAACGTCGTATTGCTGATGTGTCCCAAGGCATCGGTATCGCTGAAACGAGGCTGAAGCTCAAAATAAAACATGCCACTCTTCCTGATGATTAAAACCCGACACTATACACCCGGCTCCAGAGTTCATAAAAAAACCCGAAGCATTTGCTCCGGGTTTTTGGTCTCGCAAGATGCGGTAAAAGCCAACAGGATGCCTGCTGACCCTCGCCCTACTTCTCCACGAAGGCCCGCTCAATCACGTAATGCCCCATGTCGCCACCCCGAGCCTCTTTGAAGCCCATGCTATCAAGTATGGAGCAGGTGTCTTTCAGCATGCTCGGGCTTCCACAGATCATGAAACGATCGTTTTCAGGATCAAAGTCCTGCAGGCCCAGATCACTGGTTATCTTGCCGCTTTCCATGGCAGCGGTCAGTCGACCCTCATTACGGAAAGGTTCCCGGGTTACGGTGGGATAGTATTCAAGCTTACCCTTGACCATTTCACCGAAAAACTCGTTTTCCGGCAACTCTTCAATCTCGTGTTGATACGCCAACTCTGAGGCGTAACGCACCCCGTGGGTCAGGATAACCTTGTCAAAAGCCTCGTAAACCTCCGGATCCTTGATGATACTCATGAACGGTGCCAGACCTGTGCCTGTGCTGATCAGCCAGAGGTTTTTCCCAGGCAGAAGGTTATCCAGAATCAGGGTTCCGGTGGGTTTGCGACTCACCAGAATCTCATCACCGACCTGAATTTTCTGCAGGCGTGACGTAAGCGGGCCGTTTTGCACCTTGATTGAGAAGAACTCAAGCTCCTCTTCATAATTAGCGCTGGCGATACTGTAAGCGCGCATCAGGGGCTTGCCCTCGGTTTCCAGGCCTATCATCACAAAATGACCATTCTTGAACCGGAAGCCCGGGTCGCGGCTGGTTTTGAAACTGAACAGGGTATCGTTCCAGTGATGTACGCTGGTTACCGTTTCTTTTATCAGGTTGCTCATTTAAACCTCTTGGCTGCCCAGTTAACGAACGGCGGCGAATGTTGCAAATATGAATTGCCTAAAGTCTATCTCACCACTAACCTATCGATGAAATGGGATATTCCCATAACCTTATTCGACTACATCGATTTAGAGCGTTTTGTTATGAAATACAGCTTCAGGCAACTCGAAGTCTTTCTGGCGGCCGCGCACTTTCAGAACATTACCCGCGCCGCGGAATCGCTGGCTATGTCTCAGTCTGCAGCGAGCAGCGCACTCAAAGAGCTGGAAAACCAGTTCGATATCCAGCTATTCGACCGTGTTGGCAAGCGCCTGCAACTGAATGAACTCGGGCGGCTCTACCGGCCCAAGGTGGAAGCCGTTCTCGCTCAGGCAACAGAGCTCGAACAAGCTTTCAGTAAACATTCTGAAGTCGGCGCCCTGAAAGTCGGAGCCACCTTAACTATAGGTAACTATCTGGCCGTTGGCGTCATGGCCCAATACATGAATACCACTACCCGGCCCCGAGTCTCTCTGGAAGTGGCCAATACCAGCACCATCGCACGCCGGGTCAAGGATTTCGAACTCGATATCGGCCTGATTGAAGGCGAGCTGCAATCCTCAGAACTTGAGGTTCTGCCTTGGCGCGGAGACCAGCTGGTACTGTTCTGCTCGCCCACCCATCCACTGGCCGCGAAGAAAAACATTTCAGACACGGATCTTAAAAACGCCACCTGGATCATGCGAGAGCCGGGTTCCGGAACCCGGCAAACGTTCGATCGCGGCATGCACGGTCTGCTTCCGGACTTGAACGTGCTGCTGGAGCTGGAACATACCGAAGCGATCAAACGGGCCGTGGAAGCTAATCTCGGCATAGGCTGTTTGTCAGAAGTCGTTCTTGCGGATGCCTTCAAACGTGGCAGCCTGGTACCTCTGAAAGCGCCGGAAACCCGCAACTTTGCGCGGCAGTTCTATTTTATTCTGCACAAACAGAAATACCGGAGTGCAGGTATCGATACGTGGATTGGCCTTTGTCGGGCACTCGATTGAGGCTCAGCCAACAGGCCCGCTGTGAAACCGGAACTCGTTATCAGGCTCCAGAATCAGTTGCTTCTCAATAGCCAGAAAATCAGCCACCCGGGTGCCAACCGATCCACCATTGGCCTGTTCGGCCAGAGCCAGGTAATCACGGTAATGACGGGCTTCCGATTTAAGCAGGCTGCTGTAGAACTCCGCCAGCTCCTCGTCGAGAAACGGAGTCAATGCGGCGAACCGCTCACATGAGCGAGCTTCAATGATGGCTCCCACTACCATAACGTCCACCAGGCGGCCCGGATCATCAGTGCGCACGCCCGCCCGCAGGCCCGCGGCGTAGCGCGCGGGGGTCAAATGACAATAAGACACACCGCGCTTGTTGATAATAGCGAGTACCTGCTCGAAATGGCGCAGCTCCTCCCGGGCCAGGCGAGACATCTTGTTAAGCAGATCGGAGTTATCTACATAGCGGTACATCAGGCTGAGCGCGGTAGACGCCGCTTTTTTTTCGCAGTGGGCGTGGTCAATCAGCATCAGATCCTGATTGGCCAGTGCATTATCAATCCACTGCTGCGGCGTAGCACACGGCAGGAAATCGTGAATCTCTTGCAGGGCCTGGGCCATGGTGCCTGTTTTGTGGTTCATGGTGAGGAGCAACGTCAATCAAAATGGAGCCGGGATTATAACGCAGCTAACAGACTTCTCCGACCTCTGTCCAACTTAACTTTATAAGGGGTTTCCTGTAGAATACTGCGCCAACTTGAGGTCTTTCCACCATAATACTCCCGCCAGGCACATTGCCAGAGCGCGGGACATACCAACTGATGAGGGTCCATATCGTGTTAGAAGCCTACCGTAAACACGTTGCAGAACGTGCGGCTCTGAGTATTCCGCCCCAGCCACTGAACGCTGAACAGGCTGCTGCTCTGGTTGAGCTGCTGAAGAATCCGCCGACTGGCGAAGAAGAAACTCTGGTTGAGCTGCTGGAAAACCGTATTCCGCCGGGCGTGGATGAAGCGGCTTACGTGAAAGCCGCCTTCCTGACCGCCATTGTTAAAGGTGAAGCGACATCTCCCCTGCTGGATAAACCCAAAGCTGTAAAGCTGCTGGGTATGATGCAGGGCGGCTACAACATCGAAACTCTGGTTGAACTGCTGGACAACAGTGAACTGGCAGAGCTGGCCGGTGAGCAGCTCAAGCGCACCCTGCTGATGTTTGACGCCTTCAACGATGTGAAGGACAAAATGGACGCTGGCAACGCCGTTGCCAAATCCGTTGTTGAATCCTGGGCCAACGGCGAGTGGTTCACCAAAAAGAACAAGGTTCCCGAGAGCACCAAGATGGTTGTGTTCAAGGTAACCGGTGAAACCAACACCGACGACCTGTCTCCGGCGCCAGACGCCTGGTCCCGTCCGGATATCCCGCTGCACGCCCGCGCTGCCTACAAAATGGAACGTGACGGCCTGAAGCCGGAAGAGCCTGGCGTAACTGGCCCCATGAGCCAGATTGACGAAATCAAAGCCAAAGGTCTGCCCGTTGCCTTCGTTGGCGACGTAGTGGGTACCGGCTCTTCCCGTAAGTCTGCCACTAACTCTGTTTTGTGGTTCTTCGGTGACGATATCCCGGGCGTACCGAACAAGCGTGCCGGTGGTGTCTGTATCGGTAGCAAGGTTGCTCCTATCTTCTTCAATACCATGGAAGACGCCGGCGCCCTGGTATTCGAAGCGCCTGTCGACAACATGAACATGGGCGATGTCATTGAAATCCGCCCCTATGAAGGTAAGATTCTGAACGAAGCGGGTGAAACCATCTCCCAGTTCGAATTCAAGTCTGACGTTATCCTGGACGAAGTTCAGGCCGGCGGCCGTATCCCCCTGATCATCGGTCGTGGCCTGACCGCCAAGGCACGTGCCGCGCTGAATTTAGGTGCCACGGATATGTTCCGTCTGCCGAATGACCCGGAAGCCGGCACCAAGGGCTTCACTCTGGGCCAGAAAATGGTCGGTAAAGCCTGTGGTCTGGAAGAAGGTCAAGGCGTTCGTCCAGGCACATACTGCGAGCCACACATGACCACCGTCGGCTCCCAGGACACCACCGGCCCGATGACACGCGACGAGCTGAAAGATCTGGCATGCCTGGGCTTCCAGGCGGACCTGGTGATGCAGTCGTTCTGTCACACCGCGGCTTACCCCAAGCCGATTGACGTTGAGATGCAGCACACCATGCCCGACTTTATCCAGACTCGTGGCGGTGTTGCCCTGCGTCCGGGTGACGGCATCATCCACTCATGGCTGAACCGCATGCTTCTGCCAGACACTGTCGGCACCGGTGGTGACTCCCACACCCGTTTCCCGATGGGTATTTCATTCCCGGCTGGCTCTGGCCTGGTTGCGTTCGCAGCTGCTACCGGCGTTATGCCACTGGACATGCCAGAATCGGTTCTGGTGCGCTTTAAAGGCGAGATGCAGCCAGGTATCACCCTACGTGACCTGGTTCATGCCATCCCGCTGTACGGCATCAAAAACGGCATACTGAACGTTGAGAAGAAAGGCAAAATAAACGAGTTCTCAGGCCGCATACTTGAAATTGAAGGCCTGGAACAGCTGACTGTTGAGCAAGCGTTCGAGCTGTCTGATGCGTCTGCCGAGCGCTCCGCAGCGGGCTGTACCATCAACCTGTCTGAAGAGTCTGTTGCAGAGTACCTGCGATCCAACATCACCATGCTGCGCTGGATGATTGCAGAAGGTTACGGCGATCCACGTACTCTTGAGCGTCGTGCTCAGAGTATGGAAGAGTGGCTGGCAAACCCGAGCCTGATGCGTGCTGACAAAGACGCAGAGTACTCGCACGTGATTGAGATCGATCTGGCTGACATCAAAGAGCCAATCGTATGCTGCCCGAACGATCCTGACGATGCCCGTTTCCTGTCTGAAGTGGCTGGCGACAAAGTAGACGAAGTCTTCATCGGTTCCTGTATGACCAACATCGGTCACTTCCGTGCGGCTGGCAAGCTGCTGGAGCAGAACAAGGCACCGCTGAAAACCCGTCTGTGGATGGCGCCACCAACCAAGATGGACGAGTCGCAGCTGATGGAAGAAGGCTATTACAATATCTACGGTACCGCTGGTGTACGCACCGAAATGCCGGGCTGCTCACTGTGTATGGGTAACCAGGCACGCGTTGCTGCAAAGAGCACCGTGCTATCCACGTCTACCCGTAACTTCCCGAACCGCCTGGGCGATGGTGCAAACGTGTACCTGACCTCTGCGGAACTCGCATCGGTGGGTGCAATTCTGGGTAAACTGCCAACTCCGGCAGAATACATGGAATACGCCAAAGATCTGGATAGCATGTCAAAAGAGATCTACAAGTATCTCAACTTTGACCGGATGGACAGCTACACCAGCAAGGCAGCTGAAGCGAATATTGCTTAAGTTCTGACCTTACCGGTTTAGTTCCATAAAAAACGCCAACCTCCGGGTTGGCGTTTTTTATGGCTGTACGTCAGTTCTGCGGTTGCTAACGCTCCAAAAGAATTTTACCTACGGCGAGACCGGACTCAAGATGTCGATGAGCATCGGCAACGCGCGCAAAGGAGAAACGCCTGGGATCCAGCAATGGCCGAATGGCACCCTGCTCCAGCATCTCGCACATTGCCGACACCAGGCGCGGCTGGTCTTCCATGCCGATACCATGAAGCAACGGGATCGAGCGAAAAATCACATGAAGAGTCAGTCCTTTTGCATGCATCAGGCTAAGGTCATGGGTTGAACGGGTGTTGATGGAACACAGCCGCCCGGAGATCGCTGTTGCCTCAATGGCTCGATCCAGATTCTCTCTTCCTACCGTATCGAATACCAGACTGAAGCCCTTCCCGCTGGTCAGTCGTTCCTTGTAAGCTTCAACCGACTCGTCGCGATAGAAAATAATATCGTCCGCTCCTGATCGCCCAGCCAGCTCGGCTTTTTCAGGCGTGGACACCGTAGTGGCTACCCGCGCGCCCAGATGTTTTGCTATCTGAATTGCGGCATGGCCTACGCCCCCGGTACCTGCGTGAATCAGTACATGCTCACCGGCCTGAATATTGGCCCGTTCCACAAGAGCCGACCATGCCGTAAGAAATACCAGAGGCAGCGCCGCACACTCTGCCAAAGGAAGGGGCATCGACGATGTACGCTTCGCCAATAAACGGGCATCAGCGATCATGAAGTCTGCCAGCGCCCCCGGCCAGCCTTTGGTGCCACCCGCGCATCCGAATACCTCGTCGCCCTTGGAAAACGACGTAACGCCCGCACCCACCTTGTCCACAATGCCCGCTACATCCCCGTTCAGGATAGCAGGCATAGCAGGCCCGGCTTTGACCAGGCCTGAGCGAATTTTGGTTTCAATCGGATTAACGCTGGACGCCACGACTTTGATCCGTACCTGCCCGGCAGCCGGCTCTGGGGTCTCTACTTCCCGCTCCACGAAAACATCGGGGCCACCAAACTCCTCAATAACCATTGCTTTCATTGCAGCTTCTCTCCACATTCCGATTAGTAGACCATAAGCCGGATCAGTATCGCACCTGCCATAACCAGGGTAATCCACTTAACCCACTGCGCGCCCTTCTCACTCAGATTCACTTTCACCGCAACAAATGCGCCGGTGATATTACCGACCGCGAGAATCAGCCCCATACCCCAGTGCACCTGCCCGTTCAGGGCAAAAATCAACAACGCCGGCAAGGTGTACAACAGGATAATCGAGACTTTGAACACGTTAACCTGACGCAGATCGATGCGCAGCATGCGGTACAAAACCACAATAAAAAGCGCGCCTACGCCTACCTGAATAAAACCGCCATACACGCCGATCAGAAACATGGCGATATAAATCACCGGCCCAAGCCGGTCCGGCGTAAGCGGGTTAGTGTCCAGCTTAGGCTGGGGCAACAGCATAAACACGGAGGCGCCGATCATGGCGATGATCAGCACCAGCTCGAATATCGCGTCTGCCACCCAGGTTGCCACCCAGGCCCCCAGCAGCGACCCAAGAACCGCTGGCACCGCCAGGTGAAGACTAACCCGAAGATTACCATGACCAAGGCGCCTGAAGCCCGCCACAGCGGTTGTGCTCTGCAGAATGATTGCAACCCGGTTGGTGCCATTCGCAACCTGTGGCGGCAGCCCCAGAAACATCAAAAGAGGCAGGGTCAGCATCGAACCGCCTGCCGAGAGTACGTTGATAAATCCGGCAATACCGCCCAACGCCAGCAGTCCTGCTATCTCAATTGCTGTCATACAATGCTCGAAGTGCCCGGCTTGCTACCTGCATGGTCGCCACCCTGACGTTTTCCACAACGACTGCTCCATACCAGAACAGCGACGAAAATTATCAACCCGGCTCCGTCTACCAGTATCTGCCCACGGGGCCAGAGCATCAGCACTTGGACCATAGCCCTGGTATGCAAGGTTTACCATTTCCAGGTCGATGCCAACCTTGCCAAGAATAAGGCGACCGGAGCCTTCTGTGCCCGAGTTTCGGGCCCCGATGGAAAAGTTCTCGCCATACAGGTTGATCATGTCTCCGATCGTGCCGGTTTTCGTTACCTTTCTGGTAACCACAAAATGCTCAACGTTCTGCCACAGCATGGAAACCGAACGCAGATTTTTGTAGGCCTTGGGGACCGGCCCCGAACCATTCCAGGCATAAGCTCCATAATGCCTCTGAAGAATGCCAAACTGAATCTGGTCCTCGTCCATAAGCTTCAGGTTCTCACCAGAGCCGGCAGAGCTGATGGCTGAAACGGATATATTGGTAGAAGGCTCAAATTTTACTTTGATCAGCGTTGAAATAGCGACACCTACGGGATAACAGGTGCCCCCAGGCCCCCAGTTGTGGCAGTGCCCATCACGTAATTGCCTTCCGCCTGGACATCGCTGGAAAGAGAGACCACAGCGGCCGCCAACAGCCCCGAGGCGCATTTCAGCATTCTTTTCTTACTCATGACATGGCTCCTTTTCATCATTATTCTGGCTCGAGCCTGAAAGTGGAACCTTGTAAAGATAGCTGCCCGGCATAGAATCTACCAATTGAGTATCACACTTGGCATCCAGACAACAAAAGGGCTCCCGCAGGAGCCCTTTTTGGCTTTAAGCGCCTTACGCGCAGTTATTCGGTATGGCTGACGGCCTGATACTCATTGGCGTCGGCAGTGGCCAGGGTCACCACTACGATAGCAATGAAGGAGGCAACGAATCCTGGAATGATCTCATAGACGCCAGGGCCGCCCATAAATTCACCGTTCCAACCCAGGGAAACCCAGATCATTGCAGTAACGGCACCAACAATCAGGCCCGCCAGTGCACCAGCGCCGTTCGTACGCGACCACATCAAAGACAGAATGATCAGCGGACCAAACGCGGAACCAAAGCCTGCCCAGGCATTACCTACAAGAGCCAGAACTTGTGAGGTGGGATCTGAGGCGATGACGGCGGCAACAAGACCAACAAGCACGACGCACACACGACCAACGTTTACGCACTCGCGGTCACCTGCTTCCTTGCGCAGGAACAAGCGGTAAAAGTCTTCTGTCAGGGACGACGAGGACACCAACAACTGGCTGGAAATGGTGCTCATTACCGCGGCTAACAGGGCTGCGTACAGAAAGCCAGTGATCAGCGGATGGAACAACAAATCCGCAAGAATGATAAAGATGGTTTCCGGATCGTCAATTTGAATGCCGTTGCGCACTGCGTAGGCACGGCCGAAAACACCCAGACCAATCGCGCCGATCAGGGAAATAGCCATCCAGGACATGCCAATGTTTCGAGCAGCCGGAACTTCTTTCACTGAACGAATTGCCATGAAGCGAACGATGATGTGCGGTTGACCAAAATAACCCAGACCCCAGGTTACTGCTGAGAGCCATCCTATGAAGGTCAGCCCTTCCGTCCAGGAGAGCAGCGTCGGGTCAATTTCGTTCAAAGTCTGTGTCGCCTGAGCGAAACCACCACCACCTTCGCCAAACAGTACAACCGCCGGCATGAGGACGAGCGCCACCATCATGATGCAACCCTGAACAAAGTCAGTCATGCTTACGGCCAGGAACCCGCCAACAACCGTGTAGGCCAGTACAACGCCCAGTGTTATGACGATGCCCACGCCGTAATCACTCAGACCACCGAAGTTGAAAATTCCGGCGAATGCACTTTCAAACAGCTTGCCGCCGGCTACCAGACCTGAAGCCGTATAAACCGCGAAGAACACAACAATAACGATTGCCGACACTGTTCGCAGCGGTAACGCCTGGGTGGGAAAACGGTTCGCCAGGAAGGCCGGAATAGTCAGGGCATTACCGTAATGAACGGTTTGTGCACGCAGCCTGGGCGCAACAAGGACCCAGTTAATGAACGCACCCACAAACAGACCAACGCCGATCCAGGCCGAAGCCAGACCTGACACATACATCGCGCCCGGAAGACCCAGAAGCAACCAACCACTCATGTCCGAGGCGCCAGCAGACAATGCCGCTACCTTGGGGCTGAGCCCCCTGCCGCCAAGCATATAGTCTTCGGATGAAGACGTAGATGTGCGCATCGCATAAACGCCAATAGCGATCATGAGCGCAAAATAACCAATCAGACTGATCCAAACACCAATAGCCATGGAATTCCTCCGGTATAATGAGTCGGATCAAGTCCGATCTCAAAGCACAGAGCTGACACGGGCGCCAGCTTGCTGCGTCATTTTTCTTGTTTACTTGAAATCCTTCCAAACCTGATCGCAATCATCGCACGTTCGCGTCTAACTATAGTTAATAGCCGCGAATTTGCGACTGTAACAATCACCAAGTCATTAAAATGCACCAAGCCAGCAGGATGAGAATTAACACGCACTAGGTTAGTATTGCTACGTATTACCGGCTTACAAAATCCTACGATTCTTTTACAGAATTCTACGGGACTTCTGCGGAAATTTTACGAGGCCAAGCCGATTTCAGACCAGATTAGGCAACGTCATCACGAAGTTGCAATCTCGCAGGGGTCGTTCCCTTATGTTTACGTAAGGCATTTGTCAGAGCGCTCTGCGAGGAGAAGCCGACCCGGTAACTGATTTCCGATACCGATAGAGGCGTCGAGGCCAGGAGATTTATGGCCTGATTGAGGCGAGCCTGCAAAAGAAACTGGTGGGGCGTTGTTCCAACCACCTCTCGAAACACTTCATGGAACCGGCTGACACTCAGGCAAGCTTCACTGGCCAGATCCTGTACCGTAATCTTCCGGTGAAGGTTCGCCCTTATATAGCGCTGTATCGCATCCGGGCTGAGACTGTGCCGGTTCGGCGTGCTTGCTGTTCGATCAGAGATCCTATCGGCCATACAGTAAAGAATACTGGACGCGAGATGGCTGTGCATCGCGAGGTTCCCGGGCGACCGGTCGAACTCGCCAGCAGCAAACTGAACCAAGCCTTGCAAGCGGCCATCCATATGGATGGTGCGTGGCTTTTCAAACACCCGCACCATCCGCTCGTAATCGGCGTGACTCGGCGTAGAAATAGCGGGGCTTGAGGGATCGAGGTTAATCACCATCATGTGATTCTGAAGATCACCACAGTAATCGTGACGAGCCTCCGTTGGTACCAAGCATGCTTTCCAAGTGTCCAGGTGAGTGCCGGTTCCATCAATACTCAGCTCGGCCTCGCCTTGAACGCCGACCACGATCTGGTGATGCTCATGACAATGTTGGTGAGAGGCTGTTGGAAGCTTGAGTAATCGGGCATCCAGCATAGACAAAACCGGAACCTTTAATTGAGAATATAACTCAATTAAAGCAGATCTGATTGGAACTTGCACATAAGTTCGGTGACTCGGGCGCTTACCTGCTCCAACGGAGCGGCTGCGTCGACGATATTATAGCGATTGGGCGCAGCCGCAGCGCGAGCCAGATAGGTATCGCGAATGCGCTGGAAAAAAGACACTGCTTCCTGCTCAAAGCGATCCAACTGCCCCCGATGCCTCGCCCGAGTCATCCCGGTTTCGACAGGCGCATCCAGTAACACCACGTGATCGGGGCGCACCTCGCCTTGCACCAGATTTTCCAGCAGCGCAATCCGCTCGCGCGGAACGCCACGCCCTCCGCCTTGGTACGCAAAGGTCGCATCAGTAAAGCGATCACAAAGTACCCACTGCCCCTTCTCGATCGCAGGAAGAATAAGCGTGTGCAGGTGCTGCGCCCGAGCGGCAAACATCAGGAGCAGCTCGGTAAGATCGTTCACCGGTTCGACTCGTGGCGCCAGAAGCAGCTCACGGATCGCTTCGGCCATGGGCGTTCCACCTGGCTCGCGGGTTACGATGCAATCGACCCCCAATCTTCTCAGAGCCTCAGCAGCGTTGGCGATCTGGGTGGACTTCCCCACGCCTTCGGTTCCCTCGAAGGTAATAAACCGGCCACGAACAGTCATTCTTTCTCATCCTTGTCGGGAGCAGGTGAAGAACGGTAATCCGACCGACGATTCAGCTGAAACGCGCGGACCGCCTTCTGATGCTCTGCCAGTGTGTTCGAAAACTGATGGGTGCCATCGCCCCGGGCTACAAAGTACAGGGCTTTACCAGAGTCCGGGTGCAAGGATGCGTGGATGGCCTCACGGCCCGGCAAAGCAATAGGCGTAGGCGGCAACCCGTTAATGCGGTATGTGTTGTAAGGCGTTTGAGTGCGCAGATCCCGGCTACCTATGCGGCCTTTGTACTTATCACCCATGCCGTAGATTACGGTAGGGTCTGTCTGTAACCTCATACCTTTTTGCAGCCGGCGCACAAATACGCCGGCGACCTGATCCCGCTCATGGGGGGCACCGGTTTCCCGCTCAACAATGGATGCCATAATCAGCGCTTCATAGGCACTGGCGTATGGCAGACCTTCGTCACGATTCTCCCACTCTTCAGCGAGAACCGTTTCCATGCGCCGGAACGAGCGCCGGAGCAGGTCGAGATCTGACTCGCTACTGGTGAACAAATACGTATCCGGGAAGAAACGCCCCTCAGTGTGTTCACCCGGTGCACCAACGGCCTCCATTATCTGCGCATTCGACCACTCAGAGGTGAGCTTCTCAAGGCGCTCTGATGCTGCAAGCGCTGCGCGCATGTCGCTGAACATCCAACCTTCAATAAACTGCACAGACCAGTGTTTGGTATCGCCCGCCACCATCATGCCGAGCATGGCTTCAGCAGTCATTCCATCGGTGAATTCATACTCTCCGGCTTTGATTCTGGCCTGGTCCGGAAACAAACGGCCGTAAACACGCACCCACAAGCTCTTTTCAACCAGTTCGCGAGCCTCCAACTGCCGGGCGACTTCACTGAATGCAGTGCCACCAGGCACATCAAACAGCACCGGCTCGGCCAGAACAACCGGCTTTGAAAGTGAACCCAGCCCTTGCCAGACCCATAAACCTGTGCCTGCACCCACCAGTACGGCCGCACAAATACCTGCAATCAAAAGTTTCTTGAACAAACGAATTATTCCAGCAGATCGAGAGGATTAAAGATTGTCGCAAGTCCATCATCGGCAGGCAAATCCTGCCCGGCAAACCTGCGCACGGGAACAACGCCGATAACGCTGTTCAATAGATAGAAACCCTCGCAATGAGGCCCCAACACGTCCCCTATGCTCACAGCACGTTCTTCGACCACTTCGCCTTTTGCCCTGAGCTTCTCCAGCACCCACTGGCGCAATATACCAGCAACCGCAAGGCTTTTGGCCGGAGGCGTTACCCAGACTCCGGGGACTCGGAGCAACAGGTTGGTGCGAGTCCCCTCAACCAGGTTGCCGGCGCTGTCAGACATGACCACTTCAAACAGTTCGCCGGTAATCTCTCGGGCCGCCATAACCTGCTCCAGCCGATTGAGCGACTTGATACCTGCAAGAAGGGGGTTCACCGTCAGCGGAACGCGGGAGACATCAGCGGCAGCACCGAAGGTGAAGGGCGCTGCAGCCATAGGACTGGCAGACACCATGAGGTTAGGCCGAATTCCGGAGCCTGGCTGGTACCCACGACCACCTTCTCCGCGGGTGAGCGTTAACTTGAGCACCCAGCCGCAATCATTCTCTTTATTGGCAAAACGGTCTGCGTAACGACTTACCGCCGCGGTGCAGGCTTTGCGAAGATCTGTAATAGCAACCGGAATGCCCAGCCTGCCAGCATCACGAACCATTCGAGCCAGGTGGCGAGATAATAGGACTCCCCGGTCACCGTGCATTCTTATGGTTTCGAACAGGCCGTCACCGTAAGCGACACCCCGGTCACCCGCCGGCAAACCACTTTCATCAGCCCAATACAGATTGAACATAGCGCCTCAGCCTTCGTAGCGGCGCACAATCAGGGTGCCGTTGGTTCCACCAAAGCCGAATGAGTTAGACAAGGCCACGCGAACATCAGACTTACGGCAGGTGTTCGGAACAAGATCCAGATCACAGCCTTCGTCAGGGTTATCCAGATTAATCGTTGGAGGCAGCACACCATCGCGAATGGCCAGCAGTGAAAAGATGGCCTCAACTGCACCGGCAGCACCCAGCAAGTGCCCAGTCATGGATTTTGTACTGCTCATGGCTAACCGGCTCGCGTGACTGCCAAAGACCCGCTTGGCCGCCGCAATCTCTGCTACATCGCCTACCTGTGTTGAGGTTCCATGGGCATTGATATAATCAACATCTTCCGGCTGCAGGCCTGCGTCACGCAGCGCGTTGATCATGGAGCGCGCAGCGCCCTCCCCATCTTCTGGCGGCGCTGTTATGTGATGGGCGTCATCACTCATGCCAAAGCCGACCAACTCACCGTAGATGGTTGCACCACGCTTTATTGCGTGCTCCAGCTCTTCCAGCACCACAACTCCGGCACCGTCGCTGAGTACAAAACCGTCCCTGTCCCGATCCCACGGGCGACTGGCTTTCTCTGGTTCGTCATTGCGGGTTGAAAGCGCACGGGCTGATGCAAACGCAGCAATGCCCGTTCGCGTTGTCGCCATTTCGGAGCCGCCGGCAAGCATCACATCCGCATCGCCATAGGCAATAGTGCGGGCGGCATAACCTATATTATGGGTGCCTGTCGTGCAGGCCGTAACAATCGCAATATTTGGCCCCCGATAACCAAACCGAATCGCGGCATTGCCGGAGATCATGTTAATCACCGAGGCCGGAACAAAGAACGGCGACACTTTGCGCGGGCCGGACTTCTCCATCGTCAGCACGCTTTTCTCAATATACTCGAGCCCACCAATGCCTGAACCTATGGCGATACCAGCGCGATCACGGTCCAGCTCGCCGTATTCTGCAAGCCCACTGTCATCTACCGCTTGCTGAGCCGCAATCAAACCGTAGTGAATAAACGCGTCCAGTTTTCTGGACTCTTTCGGGGAAAGGTAAGACTCAAGGTCCAGATCCTTGATCGCTCCACCGATGCGGGTGCTGTACTCGGATGCATCAAAGCGATCGATCATACCGATTCCGCTGCGGCCCGCGCAGATACCCTCCCAGGAAGACGCAACATCATTTCCCAGAGGGGACAACATTCCCATACCAGTGATAACAACCCGCCGTTTACTCATAAACACGTTCACCTGATCTTTTCATATGTCATTGTTACTGACTGCACCCGAAGCATGGGTAACTCTCAGGCAATAAAAAAGCCGTCCCTCGTGCAATGACAAGGACGGCTTTTTGCCTGGCTTACTTAAATGCAGAGTATCAGGTATGCGCGACGATGTAGTCGATCGCGTCCTGAACACTGGCAAGCTTTTCGGCTTCTTCGTCAGGAATCTCGGTTTCAAATTCCTCTTCCAGTGCCATGACCAGCTCAACGGTGTCCAGTGAGTCAGCGCCAAGATCCTCTACAAAAGAAGATGAGTTCTGAACTTCGGACTCTTTTACGCCCAACTGTTCACAAACAATCTTCTTCACGCGCTCTTCAACTGTACTCATAATGTCCTCACTTTGTGTATCGACCAAGCAACTCAAGTGCTGCCAGTTTAGTGTAAACCCTACCTGCAAACAAGCAGGGATCCGGTTAAACATGTTGTGCGACAAGGGGTTGCGCACGAGCCCCGCAACCGGGGCTTATCCCATGTACATTCCGCCGTTTACGTGAATGGTTTCTCCAGTCACATAGCCGGCAATATCCGACGCCAGAAAAGCAACGAGAGCCGCTACTTCTTCCGGCTGCCCCAGACGACCCGCAGGTATTATTCCCAGCATAGCTTCACGCTGCCTGTCGTCCAGTTTTTTTGTCATATCTGTGTCGATAAACCCGGGCGCAACACAGTTCGCCGTGATACCCCGATTCGACATTTCCTTGGCCAAGCTGCGGGTAAAGCCCTCTACGCCGGCCTTGGCAGCGCAATAGTTCGCCTGGCCGGGATTACCCATACTGGCAACCACGGAGCTGACGTTGATAACGCGCCCCCAACGAGCCTTTGCCATACCCCGCAAAACAGCCTTGCTCGTACGGTACACGCTTGAAAGGTTGGTTTCGAGCACGGAAGCCCAATCATCATCTTTTAAGCGCATCAGCAGGTTATCACGGGTTATGCCAGCGTTATTGACCAGAACCAGCGGCGCACCGGATTTCTCCGTTATCTCTTTCAGGCCCGCTTCGATGCTTTCAGGATCGGCCACGTTCATAACAATGCCATAACCGCTTACGCCCGCGGCCTGAAGGCTATCCGTGATAGACGCCGCACCATCCGCACTGGTCGCAGTACCCACAACCTCTGCACCCTGCTTTGCAAGGGCCAGCGCGATGGCTTTTCCGATTCCTCGGGTCGCACCCGTTACCAGTGCTGTTTTGCCTTCCAGAGACATGCGCAACTCCCTTTCTTCAAGACGGTTCAAATGCCGCAATGGCTGTTGTTAGTGCTTGCGAATCTTCGATCCCGTGAACTGAAAGTCCCCGATCGATCCGCTTGGCCAGCCCGGCAAGTACTTTACCCGTGCCACACTCGACAGCAACAGTAACGTCGCGGCCAACCAGAGCACGTACTGAGTCCGCCCATAATACCGGCGAATAAAGCTGTTTGAGAAGATTGGCTTTCAGTGTAGCTGAATCTGTCTCCGCTGCAGCGTTAACATTCTGTATAACCGGAGTGAGCGCATCGCTAAAGCGAACTTCGTCAAGCGCCTGACCCAGTTCCTCAGCAGCACCTTTCATCAGGGCGCAGTGGGAGGGAACACTGACAGGCAGAAGCATGGCTTTACGCGCACCTTTTGCCTTACAGGCCTCGATAGCGCGGTCAACGGCAGCGCCAGACCCTGCAATCACTACCTGGCCAGGGGCGTTGAAATTCACCGCTGCAACAACGTCACCATTCGCAGCCTCTTCACAGGCGGCCACAACGTCAGCATCTTCAAGGCCAAGAATGGCAGCCATCTTCCCCTCTCCGGAGGGCACGGCTTCCTGCATCAGCTCGCCACGCAGGCGAACAAGCTTTACGGCTTCAACGAAATCAAGGCTTTCAGCAGCAACCAGTGCACTGTACTCACCCAGGCTGTGTCCAGCCAGATAATCAGGCTTCGGGCCGCCTGTTACCAACCACTGGCGCCATAGCGCGATACTGGCGGTCAGCATTGCCGGCTGAGTGACCATCGTCTGATTAAGCTCTTCTGCCGGACCTTTCTGACACAAATGCCAGAGGTCGTAACCAAGCACATTGGAGGCTTCGGCGAAGGTTTTGTTGATCATGGGCCAAGTCATAGCAGCCTCGGAAAGCATGCCAACTGACTGGGAACCCTGTCCGGGAAATATAAAGGCTGATTTCATAAGCGGGATCTTATCGTCATTGGAAGTTTCAGGAGATTAGCCAATAGTACAAGCTGGACGGATTTTGCGCGAGCAAGCCGTACAAATGAGAAGCGACTCAAGCCTTGAGCGGTCAGAGCATCAGGTCGTCAAGGCGTTCATTGATGCGTCTTGGTACTTCCAACTCAACCTCACGCACAGCCTGGCGAATAGCAGCAAGCATGGCGCGCTCATTGGCATTGCCATGGCTTTTGATAACCACGCCCTGCAGCCCGAGCAAGCTGGCACCATTGTGACGCGAAGGGTCCATCAGGCGAAGGAGCCGCCCGATAATAGGGCGAGCAAGCAGGCCCACAAAACGACCATAAAGCGTGCGTGTGAACGCCTGCTCCAAAAGCTCAATAAGCAGCCCTGCGACACCTTCGCCAGTCTTCAGCGCTATGTTGCCCACAAAACCGTCGCACACCACCACATCAGCAACATCCCGAAACAGATCGCTGCCTTCCACGTAGCCGATATAGTTAATGGAGTCACACTGAGCGAGCATGTGGGACGCCAGGCGCACCTGCTCATTGCCCTTTATTTCTTCTTCACCCACATTCAGCAACGCGACTCGCGGCTCACCCTGGCTGCAGATCGCCGAGGCCATGAGTGATCCCATCAGAGCGTACTGGTAAAGATTTTCCGCGCTGGAATCGACATTGGCGCCAAGATCAAGAACGTGACACCTCCCTCGGAGAGAGGGAATCAGCTTGGCAATTGCGGGTCGCTCTATGCCGGGATACATACGGATAATGGAGCGCCCAAACGCCATAAGGGCTCCGGTATTTCCCGCGCTGACACAACCTTGAGCCTCCCCATCACGAACCAGAGCCAGAGCAATGGCCATGGAAGAGCTTTTCTTGTGGCGCAACGCATGAGAGGGGCGTTCGTTCATGCGAACAACGTCCGCAGCCTCCGCAATGTGAATTCGAGGATGTCCATCACGCAAAAAAGCCTCAAGCTCACTCCGGATTCCCACCAGAATGAAACTCAAGGCTTTGTTTTCGCGCACCGCTTCGAGGGCCGCGGCGACGACCACTGAAGGCCCCCGATCGCCACTCATGGCGTCAATCGCTATGGTGACCGGCTTCACCGTTCGTCCACTCGATTAAGGTTGGCGCGACTGTGCAACGAGCTTACTCGTCGCTGGCTTCAATTACCTGCTTACCACGATAGAACCCGTCCGGAGACACGTGGTGGCGGCGATGAACCTCACCAGTTGTTGAATCAGTGCTCAGAGCTGCAGGGCTCAGGGCATCGTGGGCACGGCGCATGCCACGCTTGGAACGGGTCTTGCGGTTCTTCTGTACAGCCATGGTTATACTCCTGACCTGTTAACGTAAACTGACTTGAATATCGTTACACGTAACATGTGTTCATTTGATTGCGCCAGCTTCAATATAGATGCCCACGCTCGCATTAATGCTTTGTTTTTCCGAGGCCCGCCAGCACGCTGAACGGGTTATCACCCGACTTTTCCTCTGATACTGCCGAAGAACTGCCTGGCTCGTAAGCTTCCAGTTCCTCTTTGGCCGGGCATTCACTCCGGTCATGTAGCGGATAGGGAGGCAAAACCAGCAACAGCTCATCCTCCGCCATGGACCAGAGATTCGCACTGAAATCATCAGTTTGAAACGGCTCAAGATCCTTTGGCAACCGCTCGGCCTGCGCATCGCTGGTGACCAGCCCGAGTACAAATCGGGAGGTCAGCACAGAATCCATGGACTCCATGCAACGCTGACACTCCAGTTTAACCGGAGCCTCCAGCTCACCAGAGACAATGCGGCGACGCTCGCCATCCTGATAAAAGGACAACTTCACGCGACACACAGCACCATCTTCGAACCCTAAAACAGCTTCACGGAAACGAGACAAACCACTGAGAGGAATTTCTCCCTCCAGCACGCTGTCGTGCTCCGCCAATCGGTAAGGGTCGACGATTTTTGGTAATTCTACATTGGACGCGTTTGACATAGGCGCGCAATTCTAGGGGCCAAGCTCGCCGCTGTCAAAGACTTCGTAGGGTTTTGGCCAGGGGGTTCCGGTTTCCGTAGGTGTATTCTACGATACAGGCACTGAAATATCCCGAAAGGAACAACTTCGTGCACCGGAAACCCCTGTTACTGGCCTCGTCATCAAAGTATCGCCACGAATTGCTGGCAAGGCTCGGGCTGCCATTCTCCAATGCCAGCCCGAACATTGACGAAACACCCATCACAGGAGAGTCTCCGGACGACCTCGCCTTACGCCTGGCAGAGTCGAAAGCGAGAGCCTTGGCACCCCTGTACCCCGAACACTGGATTATAGGCTCCGACCAGGTAGCCGCCTTGCCTGACGGCACGCTGTTAAGCAAACCCGGAAGCTACTCAAATGCCTGCGAACAACTTGCCAGAAGCAGCGGACAAAGCGTTATCTTCCTGACCGGGCTTGCTCTGTTGGACGCCAATTCCGGAGCACTGCAAACCTGCTGCGAGCAATTTACCGTTCATTTCCGGAACCTGTCCGCCAGGGAAATCGATGCCTATATCCGCAAAGAGGCGCCTTATGACTGCGCCGGCAGCTTCAAGATGGAAGGCCTGGGCATCACGCTTTTCCGGGAGTTGCAGGGCCGGGACCCGAACAGCCTGATAGGTCTGCCCCTGATCGCCCTGACCGACATGCTCACGGCCTGGGGCAGAAATCCGCTTCTCGAGCCTTAGCGGACTCTGCAAACTCTGCCGCTATCGCAACTCCAGGCGAGACTCAACCAGCTGCCCGACAACGCCCTGACCAACGGACACCCCAAGCTGATCAACAAGATCACGCAGAGCGCCTTTGCGTTGACTATAATCAATCAGATCTTCCTGACCGATAACCTGCCTGGCAACTTGCGAGGTACTGCCAAGCCCGTCAATAAGCCCCAACTCCAGCGCCTGTTCCCCACTCCACACCAGGCCGCTGAACAAGCGCTCGTCGTCTGCCAGGCGATCGCCACGCCCCTTCTTTACAGCTTCTATAAACTGCCGATGAGTACTCTCCAGCACGTCTTGCCAGAACGCCACTTCCTGTTCCTGTTCGGGCGAGAATGGATCCAGAAACGCCTTGTTGTCACCGGCCGTATAAAGCCTGCGATCAACGCCCAGCTTGTCCATGGCACCGGTAAACCCGAAACCACCGGCCACAACACCGATAGAACCCACCAGGCTGGCCCGGTTTGCATAAATCTCATCGGCCGCAGCCGCTATGTAGTAGGCGCCTGATGCTCCAATATCCGAGATAACGGCATAAACCTTCTTTTCCGGGTATTCTTCCCTCAGTCGCTTGATCTCATCATAGATATAGCCAGACTGAACGGGACTGCCACCTGGACTGTTGATGCGCAGAATAATCGCTACAGCATTCTCTTGCTCGAACGCTGAGCGCAGAGAGCCCACAATATTGTCGGCACTGGCAAGTTCATCTGCAGCAATCGGACCGTTTACTTCCACCACCGCAGTATGCTTCCCGGTCGTTGCTTCAAGACTGTCTCCAAACGGAGTCCAGACGATCGCCAGCAGCGCGAACAGGTAGACGAATGTGAGAAGCTTGAAAAAAATCCCCCAGCGGCGGCTCTTTCGCTGCTCAGACTGCAAAGACATGACCACTTTTTCAATCAGTCGCCAGTCGCGACTTGATTCCGGCGGCAAACGCGGTTGATTTCGCCCTGAACGAGGCTCTGCAGGTTTATCACCCCATTCTGGAGTCTTATCGGAATCCCAGTCACTCATGCATCTATCCTGTCAGAAATGAAAGCACCAAAATTTGTTTTACAGACCGAGCACGCTACGAAGATCCGGAACAGAATCAACGATGGCATGGGGCGCGTAGTCCTCGAGCACATCACGCTTATGCACCCCCCACTCAACACCTATTGAAGGCATACCAATGCGCTGTGCCATTTCCAGGTCATAACGGGTATCGCCAATCATAACGGCCTCTGAAGGCTCAACCCCATAAAACTGCAATATCTCTTCAAGCATACGCGGGTCCGGCTTGGACCGGGTCTCATCGGCACAGCGGGTAATATCAAAGTGCACACCGAGCCCGCTCGAAACAAGCGCTAACTCAAGACCTCTCCGGCTCTTGCCAGTTGCCACCGAGCATCCGCGGCCAGCGCCTCGAAGATCGGCTACAACATCTGCCATACCCTCGAATATATTCTGGGGTGTCGTAACCTTACTGAAGAAATAATTCCCGTATCCCTCCCGGATGGTCGTCATTTCCTCGTGACTGATACCCGGATAAAGCCTTTCCAGCGCTTCAACCATACCCAGGCCAATGATGTCACGGTATGCATCCCTCTCCAGCGCGGGATAGCCCAGATCGGTGGCAGCCTGATGCAGGCTGTCCGCAATGTGTTCTACGGAATCCACAAGCGTTCCGTCCCAATCAAAAATTACAATTTTAACGTCCATTAACCTGCTCCCGTTGCACGCACTTCGAGCCTGCTCAGCACGTGACTGAATACATCATCATAAGGGGCTTCGAACCGAACCGCCTCCCCGGTCACTGGCAGCAAGAGCTCTAGAGCCCTGGCGTGTAGCATCAGGCGCTGACCACCAACAGACCGGAATGCTTTCAGACTTACATCATCCATATACTTGTCATCCCCCGCTATCGGATGACCGGCGCAGGCACTATGAACGCGAATCTGATGGGTGCGACCTGTAACCGGTGACGCCTCCACCAGGCTGTAGCCACTGTAGCGCGCAAGGCAGCGAAACATTGTAAGCGAGGCTTTGCCGGCCTCATCCACCTTTACTCTGCGCTCTCCATTAGGCATTTCATAGCGCAGCAACGGCTCATCAATCCGACCAAGCTTATCGGGCCAGCTCCCCGCCACCAGAGCATGATACTGCTTGCGAATACGCCTCTGCCTGAGTTCGTCCTGCAGATAGCGTAGCGCCGACCGCTTCTTGGCAATCATGACAAGCCCCGAGGTATCTCTGTCCAGGCGGTGCACCAATTCAAGGAATCTGGCCTCCGGGCGGGCCGCACGCAGCACTTCAATCAGACCAAAGCTCAGGCCGCTGCCGCCATGCACCGCAATGCCAGAGGGCTTGTTGACCACCAACATCTGGTCGTTTTCGAATACGACCGACGCCTCCACCACACCCTGAACCCTGCTACCGGGCGCAGCCTGGGGGGCTTTCTCCTTGCGGACGACCGGCGGAATACGCACCTGGTCGCCCGTCGCAAGACGAGTGTCGGGTTTCACCCTACCCTTATTCACCCGCACTTCACCCTTTCGGACAATGCGATAGATAATACTCCTGGGCACACCGCGAAGCCGCGCCAACAGAAAATTATCCAGCCGCTGCCCATGATTATCTTCATCAACGGTTACCCAGAGAACCCCCTGCCGGACAGCTTCTCGCCCGCCACTCGCCTGCCTTGAATCGGTGCTGTTGCCTGGGCGCGGCACCGGTTTTCTGACCCTGGCACTGGTGGGCTTTCCGGAAGCAGATTTGCGGGACATAAGGTTCCTTTAACGGGTGGCGTAGCTGGCGATACGAGCGGGATTGAACGACTCCCCGAATGCTGTTATATTCCGGCGTGATCTGTCGTTTGTCTACGGCCTGACCAACTTGAGTCAGAAGCCGGAGCGGCAGAAGTATACCGACACTATTCAAGAGTTTGAACGCCGAACGCCCAATCACTATCGGGCCCGGCGCAAGAAATGCCTCCGCAGTGCCAGGATAAACCCGTTAAAAACGGCGAACTGACACCGGAAAAACTGAAACCGCGCGGAAAACCGCCGGGCGAAATCGCGAAGAATCACTGCCATGCAAGGCCGGGCCGTCCAGCTTACGAATAAGACGTGAGACCCAGGCACTTGTGTGAACCTGAAAACGGATTATATGCGCCAACAGACACAAACCCTAAACGACACCCCTCTGCCGGAAGGCCGGCGGGATGTCGGCGGTGGTCTCAGATCAACAGGATCATACCCCGACAGGACATAACTTGTCTGTCCGCCGCTCTGCCCCTGATTTAACGGGGCCTGCGGCACGCGCACATCCTGCTTCGCAGATGCGACGCCCTCCGGTTTTCTGTCAAAATCAAACGACAGGAAAATCCTCTTTCCATGAAAAGAATGCTTATCAATGCAACTCACCCTGAAGAGTTGCGCGTCGCCCTGGTTGACGGCCAGCGCCTGTTCGACCTCGATATCGAATCCAGTTCCCGCGAGCAGAAAAAAGCCAACATCTACAAAGGGCGCATTACCCGTGTAGAGCCGAGCCTGGAAGCTGCCTTTGTTGATTTCGGTGCCGATCGCCACGGCTTTCTCCCCCTGAAGGAGATTTCCAGGGACTACTTCAAAAAGTCGCCGGGCCAGATCGAAGGCAAGGTCAACATCAAGGAAGTCGTTGCGGAAGGCCAGGAAGTCATTGTCCAGGTCGACAAGGAAGAGCGCGGCAACAAAGGCGCCGCCCTCACAACATTCATTTCCCTTGCCGGTCGCTACCTCGTTCTGATGCCCAATAACCCCCGTGCAGGCGGTATTTCACGCCGCATTGAAGGCGAAGAACGGGCCCAGCTTAAAGAGGCCATGAACAGCGTTCAGGTGCCCAAGTCCATGGGGATCATCGTACGCACCGCTGGTATTGGTCGCACCACAGAAGAATTGCAATGGGATCTCGACTACCTGGTTCAGTTCTGGGAAGCGATTACCCAGGCAGCCGGCGAGCGCAAAGCGCCCTTCCTGATCCATCAGGAAAGTAACGTAATTATTCGTGCCGTTCGTGACTATCTGCGCCAGGATATTGGGGAGGTTCTGATCGACTCGGAAGGCGTTTATGAGGACGTACTGAACTTCGTCCGTGCCGTAATGCCAACGTTTGAGAACAAGATCAAGCTGTATAAAGACGAGATTCCGCTGTTCAGTCGATACCAGATTGAAGGCCAGATCGAAACAGCTTTCCAGCGGGAAGTCAGACTCCCCTCTGGCGGCTCTATCGTTATTGATCCGACCGAGGCTCTGGTGTCCATCGACATCAATTCATCCCGTGCCACCAAGGGCCAGGATATCGAGGAAACTGCGTTCCAGACCAACCTGGAAGCAGCAGAAGAAATCGCTCGGCAGCTGCGCCTGCGTGACATGGGCGGCCTGATTGTAATCGACTTTATCGATATGACCCCCGCCAGACACCAGCGCGAAGTTGAGCAGAAAATGCGCGAAGCTCTGGAAATTGACCGGGCACGGGTTCAGGTTGGCAAGATCTCACGTTTCGGCTTGCTCGAAATGTCCCGTCAACGGCTAAGGCCCTCGCTGGGTGAAACCCGCAGCGAAGTGTGCCCTCGCTGTGAAGGCCAGGGCACCATTCGTGGTATCGAGTCCCTGGCACTGAGTATCATGCGCCTGATCTACGAAGAGTCGTCCAAGGAAAAGACTGGCGAAGTGCGTGCCATCGTACCTGTGTCGGTCGCCACTTTCCTGCTGAACGAAAAGCGCAAACAGCTGGCCGACATTGAAGCGCGCCAGGAAGTCAGCGTTGTTGTTGTGCCGGTACCCCACATGGAAACACCGCACTTCGAAATCCTGCGTATGCGGGATGATGAAACGACGCCCGAACACGTCTCAAGCCATCAGGTAGCGCAAGAATACAGCGAGCGTGAAGAAGATGTGTTTGAAGCGCCCGCAGCTGAAAAGCCGGTTCGAGAGCAGGCAGCCGTCCGGGCTATTCGCCCAAGCGCATCGGCGCCGTCGGCGCCGACCGCAAATGCTACCGAAACCACAGAAGCAGCACCCGCAGAGCAAGACGATGGCCTGTTTCGTAGAATTGGCCGCAAGATTGCCTGCTTCTTCAGTGACGAAGAATCGCAGCCGAGCAAAACCCGCGACACCGCAAACAAAGACGCGGCCAACCGCGGTGACCAGCGCAACCAGGTACGCCAGGATCGCCGTAAAACCCGCGTCGCGCGCGATGGCCAGAGCTCCGGTAACAATAACCGCAACAGCAACGAGCGGCGCCAGAGCAACAACCAAAAGAATAGCGGTGACGATACCCGTTCACGGGGCCGCAACCGTAATGACGACCAGAATCGTCCTAACCAGAGCCGTCAGGCTGACGACAGGAGTGCCGACAAGAGCACCGAGAGTAAAGGTGTAGACAACCGCAATGACGATAGCCGTCGGGATAGTCGCAGAGACAGCCAGAACCGCGGTCAGAACCGAAGCCGGCCTCAGCGTGACGCAAAAAATAACAGTGATCAGAAGGATGCGAATCAGCAGGAATCTCCACAAAAGGCGCCTGCTACTGAAAAATCCGGCTCTGATGACAGTCGCCGCAAACCGCGCCGCCCACGTAACCGGGACGGCTCATCGTCCGAGAATCCTGCTTCCAGTCCGGCAGCTCGCAAGAGCGCCCGCAATGAGAAGCATCAGAAGGATACTCAGCCGGAAGCCGGCAGCGACAACACGGATTTGAAGGCAGCGACTGCAACTGACAAGAGTGCAAACAAAGCCATTACCAAGGCGCCTGTGGCGCAGCAAAGCGAGCCGAAACAGTCGGAGCAAAAGACAGCTTCCGAAACCAAACCAGCTCAAAAGCCGCAAACCGCCGCTGACACCGCCCTGGCACCGGAATCTGAAACGCAGGCAGATCCGCAGGCTCAAAAGCCCGCAGGCCCGGCTACCACAGAGGCACCTGCAACGGCAGAAGCTCCCGCTGCCAAAGCCAAGCCCAAAGCAGCACAGGGCGAGGCAGTCACGGCGTCGGCCCAGCCAGCCAAAGAAACCACAGCGGATGCCAGCCCAAAGCCGGCCGCACAAGCCAGCGAGACCGTTGCAGGCAACAAGCCATCCTCCGAAGCGAACAAAGCAGAATCTGCTTCGAAAGATGGTGAGCCGTCCGCAACAGAGGTTAAAGAGCCCTCAGCCGCTAAAGAGCCCTCGGCTCCAGAAGTTAAAGAGCCCTCAGCTCCAGAAGTTAAAGAGCCGCCAGCCGCAGCGACTAAAGAGCCCTCAGCAGCAGAGGCTGGAAAGTCCTCAGCGACAGAGGCTAAAGAACCCTCAGTTGCAGCTGACAAGCCAGCAGTAAAAGCAGCGCGCGCGCCCTCAGCAAAAGAAGATGAAAAACCGGCGGCAAACGCAGGCGCAGAGGTGAGCTCATCTGACGATGAGAACAAAACACCTCCTGCAAAGAAGCCCAGAGCCACACCCGCCAGAAGCCGGAGTAAGTCCGCAGCAGCGGAAAAGACTGCAGCACAAGCGCCCGCTGAGAATGCCGAACCCGCACCAGGTAAAGCAGCGCCCGCGTCTGCAGAAGAACCTGCAGAAGGAACAGGCGTTTCGGTAACGCCCGGGCGCGCTTACAACGACCCCCGTGAAGTTCGTAAACGCCAGCGAGCGGCCGAAGAAGCCAAAAAAACCGGGGGTAACTAACGCATGCTGTCCAATTCCGACATTGAAGCGCTGGAAGATATCCTGTTCGCCGAACCCTGGGGCGACGATGCTCTGGACTTTTTCGGTTTTCACGGCGCTGTGTGCGCCAGCGTCGTCGGGCCGGCCAGGCTGAGCGTAGAAACGGTCTTTCGCCTTGTTACCGGAACTGAAGAGACACCTGGCGGTGGGATTCCGGAAACCTTCCGCCAGTGCGTCACGCAACTGGCGGGAGCCATGACCAGGGCACTCGACATGGGCCAGGCTCTGGAGCTTCCGGAGCCAGAAGACGGCGATCCCATGAACGCGCTTGAGAATTGGTGTGCAGGCTTCGTGGATACGTTCCTGGAGAATGAAGATGAATGGCTGGATGCCGCCAACGAGGATGAGACCGCCGATCTGATGGTGCCCATGCTGACGTTGTCGGGCCTGTTTGACGACGAAGACTTCCAGAACGTTCGCAACAGCGAAAAACTGTCACGCCAGATGGCCGACGCTATCCCCGACTCGCTGACGGATCTCTATCTGCTGTTCCACGCACCGGATTAAACCGGCGCGCCAACAACAGGCACCTGCCTGAAATGATGCCAGACCGGCTCCAGCCCGTCTGGCATTTTCATAATACGGCCCAGCTCACACCAGGGCGCACCGGGAAAATGAAAATCACTGCCCTGCGACGCCAGCAGCTTCTCCCGCACACACAGCTCAGCCAGAAACCCCAGATCCCCACTGGATTGCCCAGATGTAGACACCTCGATAGCCTGCCCGCCTGCACGCCGAAAATCCGCCGTAAGATCCCGAAGTTTCGTTGCAGTTAGCTGATACTTTCGGGGGTGAGCCAGAACCGCAAGCCCGCCGGCGGAATTAATCCATTGCACAACGTCCTGCAACTCCGGCCAAAACGCCTTAACATCACCGACCTTTCCGCTACCCAGGTACCGTTTGAACGCCTGCGCGGCATTCTTAACGATACCTGCTTCAACCATTACCTTCGCAAAGTGCGGTCGCCCGGGAACATCGCCTCCGGATTCTGCCGTTGCGCGTTCAAGCAAATCCGGAACAGCAAGTTTACTCAAACGGTCGGCGATCATGCCCGCCCTCGCCCAACGGTTGCGGTTCTGCTGCTCCAATGCGGCAAGGAAATCCGCATCATCGATGTCAAAGTCCAGACCTACGATGTGTATTGTGTGGCTGCGCCATAAACAGGAAAGCTCAATCCCCGGAATCAGCACGATATCGTTCGCTTTCGCGGCACTCTCGGCCTCGGCAAAACCGCTCACCGTATCGTGATCTGTCAGGGCAAGATGCGTAACCTTTTTTGCTGCGGCACGGACAACCAGCTCCGTTGGCGTTAGCGCACCATCTGAAGCGGTGCTGTGGCAATGTAGATCAATGCACAAAACAGGGTCTTGCGGTATAGTCACAAAAATTCCCGGATTAAGTAAGTGGCAATACAAGCCTGAACCAAGCTGCGCTGGTCATGCAACACAGTGTACCAGCCATTCCACTCCATGCATTATTTAACAAGTTCCTCCATGGAACCGGAGACCTACATGTACTACGCCATTATCAGTGAAGATGTCGATAACAGCCTACCCCTGCGCCAGACAGCGAGGTCTGCACACATTGAGAGGCTGCAGCAACTGAAGGCGGAAGGCCGGCTGCTGGTCGCAGGGCCTCACCCCGCTGTCGATACGAATGACCCGGGAGATGCAGGTTTCTCGGGTAGCCTCGTGATTGCCGAGTTCGATTCCTTGGGCGCGGCTCAGGCCTGGGCTGACAGTGATCCCTATATGGATGTCGGTGTTTATCAAAAAGTTATCGTTAAACCGTTCAAAATCGTGTTGCCCTGACACACCTGGAATTGCTCCATGAGCTTATTGTAATGACAGCTCGCTTGAACGGTCGAAGATCTGTGACAGAATTGCGGCTTTGATAACAACATGCTTTTAAAATCGAATATCGTGGGAATCTTGCCAGTGACGCTTTTTCGCCTTGCCATCAGTGTGCTCTTTATACTGTCTTCCATTGCTACGGCTCAGGCAAAAACCGCTTGGGTTGATGATCAACTCTATCTCCCTGTGCGATCTGGCGCCGGCTCCCAGTTTCGTATTATCGAAAATGCAGTTCCCAGCGGTACTGCACTGGAAGTTATTGAAACGTCAGATTCCGGCTATACCCGCGTACGCACCCCAAAAGGCAATGACGGCTGGGTTTCCAGCCAGTACCTCAGTGATACGCCAATTGCAGCAGATCGGCTGAAAACCGTAAGCCGGCAGCTTGAGCAGGCCCAAACTGAGCTATCCTCTTTGAAAGCGCAGTTGAACGAGGTCTCCAGCGAACGTGATTCGCTGAGTAACGCAGAATCTTCGCTGTCTGCCCGCTCAGAAGAGTTGCAGCAAGAGCTCAGGCGTATTAAGAATATTGCTTCAGATTCAATTAACCTGAAGCGGCGGAACGATGAGTTGCTGGGTGAAAACCAGAAACTGCGCAATGATCTGGAAGTGCTGACCGCAGAGAACGAGCGGCTGGAAGCCAGCAAAGAGTCTGATTTCATGCTTGTAGGTGCTGGCCTTGTACTCGGAGGGGTACTTCTTGCTTTGGTTATTCCGATGCTTAAACCCTCAAGAAAAACCGATAACTGGGCGTGAATGTTATGAAGGATTATTCGGAGAAGCGCGATTTTCATCGCATGCAGGTTGAGTCAGAAATCGAGATTACCGACAGCAGAGGGAATACTTTTTCCGGTACCTGCAAAGATCTCAGTGCAACGGGAATGCAGATGCTTGTGAGAAACCCAGTGATGGTTGGAGAAGAGCTGACCACGGTGCTGCACCCGAGCAGTGATCAGTTCCCTCCGTTGGAGACAATCTGTGAGGTGATCCGGTGTGAACCGGAGGGCGAAGGCTTCTTGCTGGGAACCAACATCAGCGAAGTCACCCGCTAGTCTCCAGCCCCTTGGCATTAATTAGCCAACAGTTAAACCAGGGGCTTTTCTGACACAACGATGCCGTTGTTGTCAGCGTACACATAGTGGCCAGGGCGGAAAGTCACGCCGTGGAAGGTTACCGGCACATCCAGGTCGCCAAGGCCGCGTTTTTCGCTTTTCCGAGGGTAGGTTGCCAGCGCCTGAACCCCCAAATCTGTTTTGCCGATCTCATCAACATCCCGCACGCAGCCATAGATGATCAAACCCGCCCAACCATTGCTGGCCGCTTTTTCAGCGAGCATGTCGCCCAGCAGGGCGTGGCGCATGGAGCCGCCACCATCAACCACCATCACCCGACCTTTGCCGGGCAAGCCAACCTGCTCCTTCACCACGGAGTTGTCTTCAAAGCACTTGACGGTGACCATCTCGCCACCGAAGGCTTTTACTCCGCCATAGTTATTAAAGCCGGGTGCGACCACTTCAACTTCTGGAAACTCATCACACAAATCCGGGGTAATAATCGTTGTCACCTTATTGCTCTCCTTACGCACGGAACTAAACTCAGTCGATTTTTTCGTCAGCCAGGAAGAACCAGGTATCCAGTACCGAATCCGGGTTAAGGGACACAGTGTCGATACCCTGATCCATCAGCCATTTGGCAAGATCGGGATGGTCAGACGGACCTTGGCCACAGATACCGATGTACTTACCTGCCTTTTTGCATGCTTGAATGGCGCTGGACAGAAGTATTTTAACGGCATCGTCCCGCTCGTCGAACAGGTGCGCAATAATGCCTGAATCCCGATCCAGCCCCAAGGTCAGCTGAGTCAGATCGTTTGAACCGATGGAAAAGCCGTCAAAATGTTCAAGGAATTGTTCTGCCAACAAAGCGTTGCCCGGCAGTTCACACATCATGATCACACGGAGGCCATTCTCGCCGCGCTTGAGGCCATTCTCAGCCAACAACTTGACCACCTGCTCGGCTTCACCCACGGTGCGAACAAAAGGCACCATAACTTCTACGTTGGTCAGGCCCATCACATCGCGTACTTTTTTGAGCGCACGGCATTCCAGCTCGAAACAGTCGCGGAAAGTTTCCGAGATATAACGCGACGCGCCCCGGAAGCCCAGCATCGGGTTTTCTTCATCCGGCTCATACAAAGTGCCGCCGATCAGGTTGGCGTACTCGTTGGATTTGAAATCAGACAGGCGCACGATGACCTTCTTGGGCCAAAACGCGGCGGCCAGGGTAGAAATGCCTTCGACCAGCTTGTCCACGTAAAAATCGACCGGCGAGCTGTAGCCGGAGATACGCTTTTCTACCGTCTGCTTGATATCCCGGGGCAGGCCTTCAAAGTTCAGAAGGGCCTTGGGGTGCACACCAATCATGCGGTTAATAATGAATTCAAGGCGCGCCAGACCAACGCCTTCATTGGGCAGCGACTGGAAATCAAAAGCACGGTCCGGGTTACCCACGTTCATCATGATCTTGAACGGGATATTGGGCATGGAATCTACGGTGTTTTCACGCAGCTCAAAGTCCAGCGCACCTTCGTAAATCAGGCCAGTGTCACCTTCCGCACAGGACACAGTAACTTCCTGGCCGTCTTTCAGTACCTCTGTTGCGTCACCACAGCCCACGACCGCCGGAATGCCCAGTTCGCGAGCAATGATAGCGGCGTGACAGGTACGGCCACCACGGTCGGTAATAATCGCGGAAGCACGCTTCATAACAGGCTCCCAGTCCGGGTCCGTCATATCCGTAACCAGTACATCGCCATCCTGTACGCGATCCATTTCCTTGATGCTGGTAATGATCTTGACCGGGCCGGCACCAATTTTGTGACCAATACTGCGACCTTCCACCAGCACAGTGCCGGTTTCGTTCAGCAGGTAACGCTCCATCACGTTGGCAGACGCCCGGCTTTTAACGGTTTCCGGACGGGCCTGAACGATGTAGATGTTGCCGTCATCACCGTCTTTGGCCCACTCAATGTCCATGGGGCGCTGATAGTGCTTCTCGATGATCACGGCCTGCCTGGCCAGCTCTTCCACTTCGGCGTCTGAAATACAGAACCGACCGCGCTCTTCCGGGTCCACTTTAACGGTTTCCACAAGTTGGCCTTCACCAGGCTCTGTGTGGTAAATCATTTTAATGGCTTTGCTGCCAAGATTTCGGCGCAACACAGCGGGCCGGCCGGCATCGAGAGTGGGTTTGTGAACGTAGAACTCATCAGGGTTAACGGCGCCCTGAACAACCGTCTCACCAAGGCCATAAGAGCCGGTGATGAACACAACGTCCCGGAAGCCCGATTCCGTATCCAGCGTAAACATAACGCCGCTTGAAGCGGTTTCGCTGCGAACCATCTTCTGGATGCCTGCAGACAAGGCCACAAGCTTGTGATCAAAGCCATGGTGAACGCGGTAGGAAATCGCGCGGTCATTAAACAGGGAGGCAAACACCTCTTTCACTGATGTGCGCACCTGCTCAAGCCCGACCACGTTCAGAAAGGTTTCCTGTTGGCCGGCAAACGAGGCATCCGGAAGATCTTCAGCCGTAGCTGAAGATCGCACGGCAACGGCCATTTTGTCATTGCCGTTGAGTATTTGGCCGTAGGCCTCCTTGAGCGCAACTTCCAGGGCGTCCGGAAAAGGCGTATCAATAATCCACTGGCGTATCTTCGCGCCTACACGGGCAAGCTCGTTCACGTCATTAATATCGAGAGCGTCGAGGAGTTTATCGATCTTGTCTTTCAGGCCATCTTTGGCCAAAAACTCACGGTAGGCGTGCGCAGTGGTGGCAAAACCACCCGGGACCGTTACACCGGCATTGGCGAGATTACTGATCATTTCACCGAGGGAAGCGTTTTTGCCGCCTACCCGGTCAACATCGGACATTCCCAGGTGATCAAACCAGATTATGTAATCTTCCAAAGCGTGTCTCCCTTAAAATCTGTAAGGCTAAGAATTAAACCGGGCCAGCGGTAGCAAGCGTAAAAAGCGGATAACAACCACTGCGGAGTCTCGAACTTGCCGGGTATGATACTGTAACCATCGGATTTTACCTAGGGAGCCGGACCAACACCATGAAACGTACAGCCTTCTTTATTTCCGACGGCACCGGCTTGACCGCCGAGGCACTCGGGCACAGCCTTCTGGCCCAGTTCGAGAAAATTGAATTTGAGAGGGTTACCGTACCCTATATTGACGATGTTGAAAAAGCCCGGGATATGGTCAAACGCATTAACAGTGCGGCGGAGGCCGACGGCGCCAGACCGCTGATCTTCGACACCATTGTGGATAGCTCTATCCGTGACATTATCTCGGATGCCCAAGGTTTTATGGTGGATATCTTCGGAACATTCCTGAACCCACTGGAAAAGGAATTGCAATCGTCCTCATCCTATTCCGTGGGGAAGTCCCATGCGATCAGCAACGAAGGCGATTACGAAAGGCGCATCCACGCAGTCAACTTTGCACTGGATAACGATGATGGAGCGCGCACGCGGCATTACGATGAGGCAGATCTTATCCTGGTGGGAGCATCACGCAGCGGCAAAACCCCAACCTGCCTGTACCTCGCACTCCAGTATGGTGTTAAAGCTGCCAACTACCCGATTACCGAAGAAGATCTGTCAGACCAGCAAATGCCCAAGGCACTGCGACCGCACAAGGAAAAGATTTTTGGTCTGACGATTGAGCCCGAAAGGCTGGCCACCATCCGCAATGAGCGGCGCCCCAACTCCCGCTACTCGTCGATTCAGCAATGCATGCACGAAATCGAAGAGATTGAGCTGATGTATCGAAGGGAACGCATTCCGTTTCTGAATACGACAGCCTATTCCGTAGAAGAAATAGCGACGCGCATCATGGTTGCTACCGGTTTGAAGCGGAACCGCTAAAAGGCCTGTTGCTGAACAGGCAGGCCGTTGTTACCGGCCTGCCTTGTTACTATCTACAACTCCTGGATGTTCAGGCCAAGCCCTTCAACAAGAGCGCGGTTGTCCGGGCCTGTCACTACGGCAGTGCTGGCTTTCTCGGGCACCAGCCAGGTTGCAGCAACCCGCTTGAGGTCATCAAGCGTTACTGACAACACCCGCTCACGAAAACGCGCCCGCTGCTCAGGGCTACGCCCGAACAAATTGTTATGGAAAGCGTGACGCGCAGCTCCGGCTGGCGAGCGCGGGCGATCCATCTGCCCGATAACGCCAAGAATGGACTCTTCCAGCTCCTGATACTCATGGTCCGTTTCCTGGAGCCATACCAGCGCTTTGTCGAAATCTTCAAGAGTTTCAGCCAGGCGTGGATCCCGGTATGAGAAAAAGCGGAAGTTGCCATTCACACTATCCTGCGCTGCCCCACCACCGTAGGCACCGCCCTTCTCACGGATGGCCCTGTGCAGATAACCGTTACGCAGAAAACCACCCAGCACGCTGAGCGCCGCCGCATCCGGGTGGTCAACCGGCACCGTGCTGTATGCGCGGGCGCAGAAGTTGACCTGTGTGGACGTCAGCCAGGCTTCGCGGGTTGCGAAACTCACCGGTTCCATCTTCCAGCGGGATGAGTCAACGCCGGTATCGCCCTGCCAGCAGAACTTGAGGTCGTCAATCAATGCCGGAAGTTGCTCTTCCTCACCGATAATCAGGAACTCCCGAGCCTGTTCGCGAATTCTGCCGTGCAGGCTTGCCAGTTGCCGGCAAAACGCATCAAGCGCTGCCGGATCCTTCAGGGACTGATCCAGCTCTTTGGTACCGCGAATTCCCGCAAGGCCACCAAGGCGGAAGCTTAACCAGGCGCCTGGGCTCATGCCCTGAGCCGCGGCACCCATGGCCAGCGCGTGGCCACTACCGGTTACAGCCTGCTCACGGCGAGCGCGGATCTGGGCAACAATTTCCCGAATACGATCTTTTTCATCGAAGCGGGCACTGGTGTAAACGTCCCGGAGCAGTTTCGTCAGCACCGTCCGATTGCGTGCCAACGCCTTGCCGCTGAAGATCATATAGCCAGACAGATCCTGGACGTCATCAATTCGGCCCTTGGCGGTAAACGAGGCGCCAATACCACCGGATTCTGCCGAGATCCGATCCTGCATCTGCAGGTAGTCCAGATCGCCACAGCCCACCTCCGAGATCAGTGCGCTGTAATACGGGAGCACCGACAGCTCCTCTTCAGTCAGCGCCGGCAGTGGTAATACCACCTGCTCGTATATCAGACCGTTGGTTCCTCGCGCAAACACCGTTGCCGAAATATCGCCGTCGAAACGGGCTTCCGGTTCCGGCATTTGTAGCGGTACATCCGTCAGATCCACTTTTGGCAGGATGGAATCGTCGTCCTTGCGCATCTGGCGCTCTTCCAGCGCTTTGGCGCGATCGACAATCTGCCCGACTTCTTCGCTGGTGAGCTCTGCTTTGCGTTTTGCGAGGGCCTCGCGAATTGCCTGTTGACGCCGCGCATCCAGCTTGTCGTCCGGACGTAAAGTAAGCGTTACCCGGTGCGGGTTATCCAGCAGTTTGCGACGGATAAGGCCGGGGATGAACTCTGGATCGCGAATTTTCTCTCGCAGGGTTGCCAGAACCGGCTCCAGATCAAGCAACTCAACCGGGTCGCCGCCGTGGACCATGGGAGCAATCGCACTCATGATCAGCTGAAGGCCATAGGGAAAGCTGTCGCCGGCAATTTCGCGCTGGTGCAGTTCAAGCTGATGAAGAATAGCTTCCAGACGTTCCTCGCTGACGCCCTCCTCGGCCACTTTCTCAAGCGTGCTCTCAATGAGCTTTTCCAGATCGTTCTGTTTCTCTGGTTCACTGCCCTCAACACCGCATAAAAACGTCATTTCCCGATTGGAATCTTCGAGCCCGCACATGGGTGAAGGCGCCTGGCCGATATCCGTCGTTTCCAGCGCACGCATCAGTGGAGACGCGCTGTTTTCAAGCAATATGGCCGACAACAACTGCCCCTCCAGGTTTTCCTGAAGATCAAAGCTGTGGCCCAGCAGCCAACCCACAACAATGTGGGTTTTGTTGGTCATGTCTTCGCCTTCACTCACGCCGTAGCCCTGGTCCACACGAACCGGCGCAAACATGCGTTTTTCATCGCGCACGGGGAGCTCGATATCCAGCTTGTCGAAACGCTTGAGAGCAAGCTCTTCAAACCGCTCGTGGTGTTCATGGGCCGGAATATTGCCGTAGGTGGCAAAGATCGCGTTACTGGGGTGGTAATGGTGTCGATAGAAACGAATAAGATCATCGTAACTCAGGTCAACGATATGATCCGGCTCGCCGCCGCTGTTGTAGTGGTAGGTAGTAGTCGGGAACAGATGGCTACTCAGGTTCTGCCAGAGCTGCGAGGTAGCCGAGCTCATGGCACCTTTCATCTCATTGTAAACAACACCTTTATAGACCAGATCGGTACTTGGATCGTCCGGCGTTTCAAACTCCAGCCGATGCCCTTCCTGAGCGAAATCCAGCGGATCCAGCTTGGAGAAAAAGACGGAGTCCAGATAGACGGACAAAAGGTTGTCAAAATCCTTGCGGTTCATACTCGCAAAGGGATAAGCCGTCCAGTCGCTGCTGGTGAACGCGTTCATGAACGTGTTCAGCGAGCGACGGATCATCATGAAAAACGGATCGCGAACCGGGTAGCGTTCACTGCCGCATAAAGCCGTATGCTCAAGAACATGGGCAACGCCTGTCGAATCCATCGGAAAGGTTCTGAGCGCCACAAAAAAAACGTTTTCATCGTTGTCCGCAGCGAGATGGAGATGGCGGGCACCGGTTTTTTTGTGGCGATACTCTTCTACATCGAGATTAAGCGTATCGATCCGGTGACTGCGAAGCTTCTCAAAAGCCGGATGGGTTGCGTTATCGATCACTGCAGCCATTCAAACTATCCTGTCGTTAAACAATTGGAGAATGACAGGGTAACACGTAGTATCAGTTATCCTGTATCCGTCCCCAGCGATAAGGTAGCTCCCAGGATCATGAGTACATCTTCAGGCCCAGCAAGAGCCTCACAGGCTCCCGAAGTCGCCGCTTATTGGGCAGAGCGGCGGAGTTACCTTGAGCGCATACGTAAATCCCCGGAGGTTCGGCAACGCTTCCGGCGCGAAGTTGTTATCTATCTGGCGCGCCGTCTGCTCTGGTCTTTCGGCTTCTTCCCCATATTCATGGCCTTCTGGGTGCCTTTGGTACTGGCCAGCTTCAATCCGGTGGTCCTCGCGTCTGATCTGATTCCTTTACTCCAGGATTTCGTGAACTCGAACCCCGAAGTGCAGGCTACAACACTCAGTACACTCTCCATTGCATGGGCGTCGGTTGGTTTTTTCTTTCTGATCTTTGATTTTGTTCTCACGCCCTTCAAATCGCCCTACGAATACGAAGCCGATGTCTACATGAAGGCCTGGGAGCAGCTCAATCATGATCAACTTCCCGCTAAAGTGTGATTTGGCCTGCATTCTCGCCAAGTTCAGGCACTTTCGGATACATAACTCGCCGCACGCTGGGTAAGATAAAACCGCTACCCGCACCACAGAGCCCGGCATGTGTTATTGGGACAAGAATTACAGGGCAACACAATGCCCGAAACTGAAAGGCTGGTAACGCCGGCCCGATAACCAACGCGATTGAAGTAACAGCTTGAGGTAGTTAGATGGCGATCAAGAATGCTCTTCTGGTGGATGACTCCAAGGTAGCCCGGTTTGCCTTGAGCAAGCTGCTGGAGAACCTCGACATGAACGTCAGTATGGCCGGCTCTGCCGAAGAGGCCCTGGAGTTTCTCGGCAGCCGTGAGCATCCGGACGTCATCTTCATGGATCACCTGATGCCCGGAATGAACGGCGTGGAGGCCACCAAGGCCATCAAGAGCAATCCGGAGACCGCCAGCATACCGATCATCATGTGCACGTCCCATAAGTCCTCATCGTTTACGAAAGAAGCGAAAAATTTCGGGGTTTACAACATCCTGACCAAACCAACACAGCCTGAGGGCCTTGGCCTGGTGCTGGAGCAACTGGCCATCGACGTTAAGGGAGGCACCCTGGCAGAGGCGCCGCAATTCGACCTGACACCGGATACCGACGAATACCTGGCCGATATGCCCGACAACGCAGCTGTGGAGATGTCGCCAATGCAGCCTGAGGGCGAACCCGCGCTTAATGGTGGCACGACACCGAGCGTTGTGCCGTTGACCAGTGACCTGATAGAGCAGATTTCCCGTTCCGCCGTCAAAACTCACGTCAACAATCGTCTACATGAGCTGCTCAGTTCTTTATTTGACGAACAGTTCGATCACCTGAAGCGCGCACTGGATGAATCGCGTGGCAAGCAGGCAACCATGATTGAAGAGCGCCTGAGTGCTATGAGCGGGATGATAGAGGAGCGCACCCGGAACCTGCATGACGAAGTGGCGGCTGAGGTAAACCTCCATCTGGGCCGCGAGCTGGCAGACCTGAAAAAAGAGCTATCACAAAACACCGGCTTTACCAGCAACCATATGGACGAACTCAAAGACCACATTACCAGCGTACAGACCATCGATACCGATTTCTGGCAGACACTGCAATCTGAAGCCATCCAGCAGGCCCATGAGATTTCCCGTGAAACGGCAGAAGACATCGCCCAGCGAACTATTGATCTGTTTGTTGCCCAGCAGCGCTCTGCCTCATCCAGAATCTATACGGTTGCGCTTGCAGTCAGTCTTGGGGTTTTCAGCCTTGGGATTGCCTGGCTCGCAGGCCTTTTCGGCTAACCGCCTGGCGAATCCTCTCCCAATCTTCCGGTGTGTCTATGTCGTCATGGACACCTGGAATGTTAAGCCGGGTCGCACCTGCTTTGGCAAGCAAGCGGCCTGCGCCCCGATCACCTTCCAGTGCCAGCACTTCGGACCATAGCCCCCGGGGCAGATACGCCGGTACGCCCGGGTGCCGGCCATAGTCCGCTGCAGCCGGCTGCCCCGGGAAACATCGCGCCGCTTCGCCAAAAGCCCCAAGTGCCTCCGTGTCCAGCAGCGGCTGGTCCGCCACCAGCACAAATACACCTTTCACGCGCGGCCCAAGGCTTCGAACACCAGCGGCTAACGAAGCCGCCATACCCTCGTGCCAATCTGCCACAGGCACCCACCGGGAAGGCTGCGCGCGGCAACGAAAACGAATCAGCGGGTACCAGGCACCACACACAACTCGCACATCCCGGCTCAGCAGCCTGCCCTGAGCGATTGCACGATCGAGCAACGTACAGCTCTGCCCATTCTGTGCTCTCAGGGTTAACAGCGCTTTTGGGCGCCCAAACCGACTGGAAGCACCTGCGGCAAGAACAAGTGCCGGAAATTCCTGATCGCTGTCACAACGAGAGGCGGTTATGATTTCGCTCCTGATAAAGAGGTGAAAACGGAAATAATGGCATGAATCGACTCAGGCCATTACCTGACAGGTCACTCATTCAGGATTTTTGCTAGAATCCCCACATCATTCAACCCTACCCGCCCGGAAATTTGATGAATCACCTGTTTGTAGACAACCTCACCGTTATTGATTTTGCTTACCTGGATCCCACCCGTGGGTTAGTAGGGGAAAGCTGGATTGCCGACGTTGTGTTGGGAGGCGAACTTGATGACCAGGGCATGGTATTCGATTTCAGCAATGTGAAGCGCACCATCAAGCGCATTATAGATGAGCGCGTGGATCATCGGCTGGTCATACCCCGAGGCTACGAAGGCCTCTCCTGGAACCAGGACACGCCCGACACTTTTACCTGGGCCCTGACCGACGGCAGCCACATTGGGCACCGCTCACCGGATGAAGCCGTTGTATGGCTTTCTTCAGAGCGGGTTGTGCCCTCTGCGGTTGCGGCACTGCTGGAGCGTGAGTTGATGGCGGTGCTGCCGGCAAATGTAACCTCGGTACAGATCGATCTCCGGGAAGACGTGATAGAGGGCGCCTACTACCACTATGTTCACGGTTTGAAAAAGCATCTGGGAAACTGCCAACGCATCGCCCACGGCCACCGCTCACCTATTCGCATTGATCGAAACGGGCATAGGGACTATGAACTGGAGAGCGCCTGGGCCAAGCTTTGGCAGGACATCTATGTGGGTTCTGAGGAAGACATAGTGCGCAGGCACGTAGCAGAAGATGGTGTTCCATACATTACCTTTGAGTACGAGGCCAACCAGGGCGAATTTGCCCTGACCTTGCCTGAAAAGCGCGTTTATATGATGGGTACTGACACCACAGTTGAATTGATCGCCGCACACATAGCTAACCAGCTCAAGGCAGAGTTTCCTTCGGACACGATTCTGGTGAAAGCCTACGAAGGTGTCGGCAAAGGAGCCATAGCCTCTCGTTGATGCCGGCCGCTTCAGGACCAAGTGGGCAGGGCGCCACCTCCCAAAACTGTGTGTTGCAAAGGATGGCAACACCAAGCCCCCATGGAAGGGTTTACGGCGTGTTTTGGGAGGTGGCGCCCTGCTCACGCTCTCTGGCACTCAACTAGATGTGAAAATCATTTAGACACAAAAAAACCGCCCGAAGGCGGTTTTTTTGATGGCTATCCGGTGGACTAAACCGTCAAGCCGTATTGGCGTCCCCTAGGGGGTTCGAACCCCTGTTGCCGCCGTGAAAGGGCGGAGTCCTAGGCCACTAGACGAAGGGGACTAGAAATTGGTGGAGCCAGACGGGATCGAACCGTCGACCTCAACACTGCCAGTGTTGCGCTCTCCCAGCTGAGCTATGGCCCCCAACGGCTGCGTATATTAAGGATCCGCCCCATGGGCGTCAACCTTTGGGGGCACTTTTTTTCAGTTTTCCGAACTTCCCTGCCCAGACCGCTCACTTCTTCACCAAAGTGGCTATTAAGCACCCAGTGCAGCGTATTCTTTTTCCACTTTCTTGGCTTCTTTCTTGGAGAAGCCACCAAGTACTTCCAAAGCCTGCCGCAAACGAGCGCGAGTCATATCCGGGCCCAGCACGTCCATGGAGTCCATAACAGACCAGGAATTCGGAGTACCCGCAATGGCGACGAACACAGAGAACATGAAGTCACCCATTTTCAGATCCATGGCTTTGGCCAGGAATTTGATATCGGCGAAGATGGTTTCCTTACTCCAATGGCGCTGTGCCTCAAGTTTCCACAAGGTGAACTGGAGTACACGTTTGATCTGACCTTCTTCCAACTTGTTGTGCGCAAAGTCTTCCGGCTTCAAATCCAGCATGCCCGAGAACATGAACTGGGCCATAGGCGCCACATCGGAGAACACCTCTGCCCTGCCCTTGATATGCGGAACCAGCACCTTGAGCGCGTCTTCGTTGAACCACCATTGGCGCAAGCGATCGATAAACTGATCTTCCGTGAGTTCGTCGCGTAGCCAAAGGCCGTTAAGCCAGCGTAGCTTTTCGACATCAAAAACCGGGCCACCGAGGGATACACGCTGAATATCGAAGTTGGAGATCATCTCATCCAGCGTGAACTTTTCACGCTCATCCGGCATGGACCAGCCCATACGGCCAAGGTAGTTGGTTACCGCTTCCGGCAGAAAGCCCATGCGCTCGTAAAAGTTAATGCTGGTGGGGTTCTTGCGTTTGGACAGCTTGCTCTTGTCCGGGTTGCGTAACAGCGGCAGATGGCAAAGAACCGGCATTTCCCATCCGAAATACTCGTACAGTAGCTTGTGCTTGGGTGCGGAGTTAATCCACTCCTCGCCACGCAGAACGTGGGTAATTTCCATCAAATGGTCGTCAACCACGTTAGCGAGGTGGTAAGTGGGCATGCCGTCAGATTTAAGCAGGATCTGACAATCTATCTGCGCCCAATCGATTTCAATGATGCCGCGAAGCATGTCATTGATCTCGCAGGTGCCTTCCTCCGGCACCTTCATGCGAATCACATAGGGCTCACTTGCATCCAGACGGCGCTTGACCTCTTCTTGAGAAAGCTCCAGATTTCCTTTTATGCCCGGGTTCAGACCTTGTGCCTTACGTTCTTCCCGAATGGCATCCAGCTCTTCGGGCGTACGGAAGCAATAAAAAGCGTGGCCAGCGGTGACCAGATCTTCCGCGTACTGGCTGTATGAATGCCTGCGCTCAGACTGGCGATACGGCCCGTGAGGCCCACCAACATCGGGACCCTCATCCCAATTAAGACCAAGCCAGCGTAGCGCCTTGAGAATGTCCTGCTCAGATTCCGCGGTGCTGCGGACCTGATCGGTGTCTTCAATGCGCAGGATGAACTGCCCGCCGTGCTGCCGGGCAAAACACAGGTTGAACAGGGCCACGTAGGCGGTACCAACGTGTGGATCACCGGTAGGTGATGGAGCAATTCGGGTACGTACAGTCATGAAACCTTCCTGAAAATCGGTGGCCGTTTGATAAACCCGGCATTATACCGGCCCCTGCATTATTTCGCATGATTGCAAAGCGTATCATTTACGCCGGCTCTTTGAGGCACCACAAGATTTTGCGATTCTGTCGCCCTGAGTGTTACATTATAACATTAAAAGCAAACATCAGGATTCAGCCCCCATGCGCACCCTCAAAACAGCTTGCACTCTAGCCCTGAGCGCCAGCACCCTTCTCTATGCCAGCAATACGCTTGCCGATACCCGCATTCTGACCTCCATCAAGCCGCTGGAGCTTCTGGTGCAGGCGATTGCAACGGAAGACATGCACACAAGTACCCTGGTACCTCCGGGCTCCAGCCCTCATAACTATTCAATAACGCCTTCAAAGCGCAGGGCACTGGAAAGCGCCGATATCATTTTCTGGGCCGGCCCTGAGATGGAGACATTTCTGAACCGCCTCTTGACCGGCAGCGAATTCGGCGAGCGCTCCGTGGCACTTATGCGTAAAGATGCCGAAGCCGCAGAGCCTGAAAAAGAGGGTTACGAACACGATCAACATGACTTAAACCATGACGATTACGGGCACGATCACGGAGATGGAGAAGATCCACACATCTGGGTAGACCCGCATATGGCGCTTACCATGGCAGAAACCATTCGGGATACCCTGGCTCAACTGAGCGGTGCAGACAAGCCGGCTCTGGATCGCAACCTGGAAACCTTCCGGGCATCCATTTCAGCCAAAGAAGAGCAGATCCGCAAGCAGCTGGAGCCCTTGCAGGGTATCAGTCTGTTTGCGTATCACAGCGCCTTCACCCGATTCGCAGAGCACTACGGCCTGAACGTTGAGGGCGTGCTGACACTCAACCCGGAACTGTCGCCAGGTGCACGGCACATTGCGGAGGTTCAGAACAGCCTTCGCGGCGCAAACCAACCATGCCTGTTGATCGAACCGCAATTCAACCGGCAGTGGTGGCGTTCCATAACCGAGGGCCTGGATGTGACATTCAGCACCTGGGATCCTCTGGCCACAGATATTGATACAACGGTGGACGGTGGTTACGCGGCCTTTCAGCAAAGCATCGCTGATGCTGTACTCAAATGCCTACCAGAGAATGCTGAGCATTAATGGAATAGACACCATGGCCAGAAGCGTCTGGCCACTGATAATGCCCGCCATCAGCGGCGCATCACCGCCTAACTGTCTGGCAAGGATGTAGGCCGATGTAGCCGTTGGAAGCGTAGCCAGAAGTATCGCCACCTCCACCAGCGTGCCATCAAGCCCTAACAGAATGGCAAGCCCTGCAGCCATCAGCGGAAACAGCAACAACTTCAAGACAGACGACATCATAAAAGGCACGGAGCCGCCCCGCAGGGCTTTAAGCTGAATCCCGGCGCCAACGGTCATCAAGCCCATCGGCAGCGCCAGGTTGCTCAGGGGCTCCAACGTGCCTGCAAGGAGCGGATGGAAGTCAATCTCGAAAAAGCTCCAGGTAACCCCGAGAATCGACCCGATAATCAGAGGGTTTGATGCAATCGTACGTAACACCGGCCCCACCCGCACCGGGCCGTCCGTTGCCACGAGAGAAAACATTAGAATGCACAACAGGTTTATCAGCGGCACCATAATGGCAACAGCGATGGCGGTCAGCGACAACCCCTCGTCACCCAACAACATTCCACCCGCCGCTAGGCCAACGTATGAGTTAAACCGGATAGCTCCCTGATAGACCGATGAAAAAACCGGCCCACTCCAGCGCCAAAATAACTGCACGGCGACTAATAGCAGAGTCATCGCGAGGAGCATGGAGCCAATAAGCAAGGCGGTATCGCCATAGGCGGAAGCCGGCAACCGGGCCTGGCCGAGCTTGAACACCAGCATGGCGGGAAAGAGCACGTAGTAGGTAAAGCGCTCCGCCTGTGGCCAGAAGTCGACCGAGGGAAATTCCCAGCGCCTGAACAGGTACCCTAAAACAATCAGCGCAAAAATAGGCACTAGCGCCTGAACCATAACCGGCATATCGAACACTCCAGCATCATTGACTCTTTATGGATAACTGCCCGGGCGACTAACCGGATAGCCAAGAGCATATCAGATGGCCAATAGGCCGTCTTGAGGCCGACGCAGGCGCAACACCTCTTGCCGATGATCAACTCGCCCAGTGGTCAGGGCGAGCCAAGCCTGCCAGAATAATTCCCTCGACACTGCCGTCTTCGGTCATCACGCTACATTCATCCTCAGGGAAACCCCATGCAATCCGAGCCCAAACCAGAGCCCAAATCTGAAAAGGGGAAAGCGACCCGAATTATCCATAACCGCCGCCATAAGGATAGCCTCGGTAGCCCCTACTCGCCGGTTTACAACACCACTACCTACCGCTTCGCGGACACCGCCTCGCTGCAGGATGTGATTGAAGGCCGCACGCCGGGCAACCTGTATACCCGTTGGGGCAGCAACCCGACCATCCGAGAGCTTGAGCAAGGCTTGGCCGGCCTTGAAGATGCAGAGGATGCGCTGGCGTTTGCCTCTGGCATGGCAGCCATTTCGGCAACCCTGTTTGCTCATGGACGGAACGGCATTGTCTGTGTCGGTGATCTTTATGGCGGTACGCAAGAACTGCTGACCAAGCACCTGGAACCGCTGGGCATTCCCGTTATTTTTCTGCTGCAGAACGAATCCGATCAATTAACCAACACTCTGAACAAACGCGGCATGCTGGTGTACTGTGAGACGCCGGCCAACCCGACATTGGGCATACTGGATATCCGGGAACTGGCGCAACGGGCTCATGCCAAAGGTGCCTTTCTCGCAGTAGACAACACCTTTGCCTCACCAATAAATCAGCGTCCATTGGCGCTGGGTGCCGATATCAGCGTTCACAGCGCTACCAAGTACCTCGGAGGCCACAGCGACCTTACCGCCGGTGCCGTGATGGCTTCTGCAGAACGGATTCAGCCCATTGCCCAATGGCGGAAAAACCTTGGTCAGATTCTGGCGCCGGAAACCGCCGCCCTGCTCTCCCGCAGTCTCAGAACCTTGCCTGTGCGGGTACGGCAGCATAACGACAATGCCATGGCGGTTGCCCAGGCAATGGCCAGTCACCCGGCCATCAAACGGGTGCTCTATCCGGGGTTACCTGATTTCCCCGGCCACAGCTTGGCGGCGCAACAAATGGACGGGTTTGGTGGCGTGCTGACTTTGGAGATTGAGGGCGGCCAGGAAAAGGCTGCGAAAGTGGCCGACAGCCTGCAGGTTTTCCTGCTGGCCACCAGTCTGGGGGGCGTCGAAAGCCTGGTATCCCAACCTTGCGCCACCAGCCATCACGGCATCAGCCGGGAGGAGCGGGAGCGCCGCGGGATCAGTGACGGTATGCTGCGGCTGTCGGTTGGGCTGGAAGATGCGAAAGACCTGATCGCAGACCTGAAGCAGGCCCTGAGCCAGCTATAGATCGCCATTATTGAGGAAGTCACGAAGGGCTGCCGCATTGTTGTGCTCGGTGTCCTTCGCGGCAAACACCAGCGTTATGCGCTTGTGGTCTTTCACAATCGACTGCAGTTCTTTCAGATCTTCAGCTGCATCGTTTTTTTTCAATTCCTTCAGGTACCGCTGCCGGAATTCGTTCCATTTTTCAGGGTCATGATCAAACCATTTTCGCAGTTCGGTAGACGGAGCGAGTCCTTTCAGCCAGGTTTCGAGTTCGGCCTCTTTCTTGGCAACACCACGGGGCCATATTCTGTCGACCAGAATACGTGGTCCATCAGAACGCGCGGCGTCCTCGTAAGCTCTCTTGATTCGAATGTCCATCATCAAGCCTCCGTCTTGCCGTTCAGATAAGGTCATCCGGAGTTAACTGTTCTACCGAATTTTTACCCAACAGTGCAAGAGTCAATTCCACCTCGTAACGGAAGTTTTCCAGCATCCGGGAGACGGCCTTCTCGCCACCTGCCGCCAACGCATAGGCCCATGCACGTCCCACCAGACAAGCGTTTGCACCCAGGCAAAGTGCTCGCACAATGTCCTGACCAGACTGCACGCCGCCATCAAACAGAATCTCGGTTTTTCCTGATACAGCTTCGACAATCCCCGGCAGCGCCGAGATGGTTGAAGGCGCGCCATCAAGTTGTCGTCCGCCATGATTAGAGACAACAATGCCGTCGGCCCCGACATCCACCGCAGAACGGGCGTCGTCTGGATCCATAATCCCCTTGATCACCAGCTTGCCTGGCCAATGCTGCCGCACCCAGTCCAGATCCTTCCAGGTAACGGACGCATCAAACTGCTGGTCCACCCAGGCTTTGAAATCTTCAGGGTTGCGGCCCGAAGGCACCGCATCGGCGAGGTTGCCAAAGGTCAGAGGTTTGCCCTTGATGGCAATGTCCCAGAGCCATAACGGGTGGGAAAGAAGATCAGACAGCTTTTGCATTTTGCCCCAGGGCGAGAGGCCACCATTCATACCGTTACGCACGTCCCGGTAGCGCATGCCAAGTTTGGGAAGATCCACCGTAAACACCAGCGTGGAGTAACCGGCTTTGTGTGCACGATTGAGCAGTGCTTCGGAGTAGCCCCGATCTTTCAGAACATACAACTGAAACCAGTTGGCCGCGCCCGTTGCCCCGGCAACCTCCTCCAGTGAACAGATCGAGACGGTACTCAGGCAAAACGGCACGCCACTTTTCTCTGCTGCCCGAGCGGCCTGCACCTCCCCCCGCCGTGCGAGCATTCCGGCAAGGCCCACAGGTGCAAGCACGAGTGGCAGTGAAACATCCTGGCCCAGTATTCGTGCTGCGGCGGAACCGTTGGAGACATCCCGCATAACCCGCTGGCGAAAGTGCAGGTTCTGGAAGTCCCCCGTGTTCTCTCTGAGAGTCTGCTCGGAAAAGGCACCACCATCAAAGTAGTCAAACATCATTCGGGGTAATCGGGCTTTGGCAAGTTTGCGGTTATCGGATGTATTGGCAGGTGTAATCATGTGATGTCTTGCTCTCGGGCAGACCATTCAAGGTAAGGTTGCCACTTATTTTTCCAGACTGCTATCTTCTCCGGTTTCATCGGCTTGGCAATAGCATATCCCTGGGCATCGAAGCAGCCAAGGCTGATCAGAAGTTCTCCGTGCTCCTTGCTCTCCACACCCTCCGCAACCAGTTTTCTGTCAAATGCATGGGACAAGCCGATAATACCTTTGATAATGGAAATGTCATCCCCATTCGAGAGTGCGCCCCTCACAAAACCCTGATCTATTTTCAGTGTTTTCACCGGTAACTGCTTCAGGTATGACAGCGAAGAATATCCCGTTCCAAAATCATCCAGAGAAAAGGTTACGCCAAGGCTCCCGCAGTCCCGGATGATTCTGCTTGCCTTATCAAGCTCGCCAAGAGCTGCTGTTTCAAGTATTTCGAGATCAAGCCGTTGTGGAGCAACATGGGGATAGCGTGCCAGAATCCCCGCAAGATTTTCCGTAAAGCCCGGCTGCTGAAGATGCAGTGCGGCCAGATTCACACCCACATCGAGAGTCAGCCCTTCGATATCCCAGGCCGCCATCTGCCGGAATGCTTGCTCGATGACCCACTCACCAATATCGATAATAAGTGGATGATGCTCCAGCATCGGCAAAAAGTGTATCGGGCTTAGCAAACCTCTTGTCGGATGATCCCAACGGATAAGCGCTTCTACACCAACCAGGTCCCCCGAACGCATGCTCACCTTGGGCTGATACTCCAGTCTGAACTGATTGTCTACAAGACCTGCCCTTATGTCAGCCAAGAGCTGCTGGCGTTCCGCAGAGAGACGTTGTTCATTTGCATCCAGAAACAGCCAATCACCCTTTTGTTCCTGCTTGGCGCGAAACAGTGTGTGATCAGCCTGCCGCAGAACCGTATCTGCATCACCAGCGCCATCATGAGGGAACAGAACGACCCCGGCGGTGAAGTCCACGGAAATGCTGCCGCCACCCAGAGTAAACGGCTGCCCGGCCGTTAGCCTCAGGGCTTTTAGCTGGGCCTCAACTTTCCCGCCATCCGCCAACAGCACCACAAACTCGTCTCCACTGATCCGGGCGATCTGCCCACCATGGGCTACGGATTCCCTCCAACGCCTGGCAAGCAAACCAAGCAGTCGGTCGGCAGCCTCTTCACCAAAACGGGCATTTACATCATGAAAATTATCCAGATCAATGGAGATCAGTGCGGCGGACCCGGCTGCCAGATCGTTTTGTTGCATAACATGTCGGATCTCCCTGAGGATTCCGTTACGGTTCATCAAGCCTGTGACAGGATCTGAATACGCAAGAAACTGAAGCTGCCTCTCATGGTCTGACGCCTGTTGCTGCAGTGCAGCATCAAGTTTTTCATTCTGCAATCGCTCCAGCTCATCCTCAGCCCTCAGCCTTGCCATTTTTTCACGCATCAACTGTATGGTGCTGGCAGAGAACTTGCCATAAACCTCCAGCAAAGCCGAAACCATGACAGAAACCGACCCGCTCAGTTGGCCATCTACTTCTTCCCTGGCTTCGGCAATGGGGGTTCCACGCTTTACCGCACTGACCGTAAGCGCCATTCGACGATCAGATTCCAGAATATGAAAAGCAAGCCACCGGGTCAGATAGTTGAACAGGTCTCCAATAACCTTCTCCTCCGATTCACCGCTGGAGCGGTACATCTGAATCTGAACGAAGAAGAGTTGATGGCTATCATGGTGGTTATTCACCATTTCCTGCTCACCGAGCGCCGCTTTCCAGATACCCTCTTCCTCCTTGAAGTGATAGGCAGCGTAAGAAAGCAGCTCGTCAAGAATATGTCCACATTCAAGCTCCGAGGTGCTGGAAGCAAAGTGCCAGGCGAGCCGGTTCAGGATTTCAACAAGCACCCGGTGTTGCTCGTCAATCTTCTCGATGCCCGTTTCGAAATTCCGGTTCCACGGAAAGATTTCAAAAGCTGTGACGTCATCATCAGACATATTGAAAGGCCCAGCGATAGAATGTTTTAGAGTGCTAGCAGCATAGGTTATGAACGTAAAAGCTACACTTGATGTATCTCATTTTCCCGCCCAGTAGCTGGGAGCCGTTCCCGTCCAGCGTTTGAATGCCTGAGAGAATGTCGAGGCATCGCTGAACCCCAGGCGGTCTGCGATTTCAGAAATGCTCAATGCACCCTGATTCAGCAGGCGCTCGGCCCTGTCTTTTCGAACGCGCTCCAGCAGTTGCCGAAAACTGATTCCCTCCGCCTGCAAATGGCGCTTCAGGGTTCTTTCACTCATATGAAGATGGCGCGCGGCTGCCGTTAAAGTAGGCATACGCGCTCCGGAATTTTGCAGATAATGAACGACGATCGCTTGAGCTCCGGCACTGCTTCGCCGCTGTTCCATTAACGCACGACACTGTTGTTCACATAGCTCCGCAGTTACCGGATTCGCCTGCGGCAATTTCCGGGACAACTGTTCTCTGGAAAACGCAAACGTGTTATGGGAAGCCTCCGTAACCTCGAAAGACTCGCCCACCAACTCCTGCATCAGAACGATTGCTGCCGCCATATCCCGTGCGACAACAAACTGCTTCAAGCGGCAATCAAGCTGTGGTTCACCGAAGTCCAGAATGCCCAAACCATTTTCTTCGTGATATGAAATTACGGTATACGCGTAGGTGAGCGGTAAAAAACGCAGTGCCAGCCGCAAGGCATCTCCTGCTGTGGCGCTGCACATGAGACCGTAGCCCCAGAGCCCGTAGGCGGAGCAGTGGTATCTTTGTCCAATGTCCCGAGCAACAGGCTCCACATCCTCGAACGTGTCTACCAGATTCCAGATTACCTGCAATTCCTGACTCGCCGTGATTTCAGTGTTTGGATTCATCAGCAACGCCGGGGATATCTGGCTGCCTTCGAGCAACTCTCCAATAGCCACTCCGTGCTCAATGCCATAATCGACCATCAAACGAACACTGGTGATACTGCGTCTGAAATCCAGATACCCGTCCATGCAAGTCTCCATGGCCCAAAAACTAAAATTATTGACCCTGTTCAGCATTCACGCAAGGTGATTAAAGAAATACTCTGGACCTGACAAGACAAAAACAACAGATCAGGTACTTTTTATGGCCTCCTCCCCTCTTGCGGCCGATGACCTTCAGCCACTGCTGGACGAAGTCTCTCGATTCTGCAGTGCCGAAATGGCCTTGATAACCATCCGTCCGGAAATGCCGGCTTCTGCTGAAGAGATTTCGAAACTCAGTCAGTCTGCTTTCGAATTTGGCATCCTGCCCGGGGATGATCAAGAGCCCGGCGTTGCTCTGTGGGAGCAGCCTGATGATGTGAACGCAATCACCTTCAGTATTGATGCCCTTAAACAGATAGCGTCCGTTAATGCCGGTATAGCCCTGGCATGGCACCGCAATGCATTAGCCCGTTTTCTCGCGCAGGCCATCGGATTCCATCTTACCGAAGCGCAGCAGGCGCCACTGGCCGTATCTGCAATCTCAACGGGTCACCATGGACTTGCCCGAGGCTCTCTGGCCCGCTGGCTACACCAGAGAGCCTCGGACTGCGATCAATCCATGCTGGCCGACTGGCTGGACCGAAACACTCACAAGACGACAGTCACGGCACCACCACAGTGGCAGGATCTGATCTGGCCTGTCTGGCACAAAGGCATTATGAGTTGGCAACTTCTGAACCGCAGAGAGGTTGCGGTTGCGCCATGCCGCCCACAGCACGGGCTCGATGAACTGGATACCTGGCAAGTCAGCGCAAGTCCGGAGGCAGGCGCAGTCATCAAAGCAACGCCACAACAGGTCTCCTCCATGCTGATCCTGGACGCCTTGGGACTGCTTGCCATAGCGGCCGGCATCAACCAGCACGGTGAGGCTTTGGCACGGGCATTCGCCAGTCTGCGCCGCCAAGGGGGGCGGATCATCAACCAGCACTCAGCTGTCCAGACCATGCTGGCAACGATTCAGCAGGCTCAGTGGGAAGCAGAAATGACTCTGAACGGGCTGACAAGGCCGCTACCCGGGTTAAGCCTCAAAGACCTCTTGATGGCCCGCCAGCAACTCCACCCCAAGCTTTGCCTGGCCGCCAACCTCGTAATGCAAGTACACGGTGGCATTGGGTACATGCAGGATTGCGGGCCGGAAAAACTGTTGCGTGATCAGAATATGTTGCGCCTTCAAAGTGGTGGTATCCGCGAGATACCCTTGTTTATTCACGCCTGGGGGAGATATAGGTGATCACTCAAATAAGGCATCTGGAAGGCCACCTCCCCGCAGACCACAAACTGGCACCCCACTGGCAGTTCCGTGATCTGTCCAGGATCACGCAACAGATCGCAAGCTACCAACGTGACGACCTGTGGGAATCTGATACCCGCACATTACCTGCACCGATGGCCCAACTGCGACGCCGGGCCCGGGCTTTCGCCGAAACGCATATCGCTCCTCTTTCTGCCGAGGCAGATCTTGCCGCGCACACAGCACCGGGGCAGCATTCACCGGCAATTACCGACATGCTGAAAGCTGCCGCACGCGAGGGATGGCTGAGTTACTTCCTGCCCAGCCCCTTGGGCAGCATGAAATGGAGGAGAGGCCTTTATCCGCCGGTGTGGCAATCCAGCCTGGTGGTTGAGGAGTTCAGCAGGGTCTGCGGTGGGCTTATGCTTCTGCTCTCAGCTCATCACCTCGGTTGTATACCACTGCTTCTCTCCGGGGACATCGGCATTATCCGGCGTTTTCTGGCACCGGTGTACCACTCTTGCCACAAAGGCGATCCGCATCTGGTGGCTTTCGCCATTACCGAACCAGGCGCAGGCTCGGATGCCGAAGACGGGCACGGTGCCCGGGACTACAGGCCGGGAGTCATCGCTAGCCGCTGCCATGGTGGCTGGAAACTCAACGGTCGCAAGTGTTTTATAAGTGGCGGGGATATGGCTCGGACCCTGACTGTCTTTGCGGCGCTGGAGGGTGAAGGCATGGAGTCCTGGACATGTTTTTATGTGGACGCGGCGAGCCAGGGCTTCAGGGTCGCGCGAAATGAAATGAAGATGGGCATGCGCGCATCCGGCGCGTCGGAACTGGAATTCATGGATGTATTCGTGCCAGATAGCCATGTTATCGGGGGCTTGCGCAAAGGCTGGGTGCTGAACCGGGCAAGCCTGAACACATCCCGGATCCCGGTGGCCTCAATGGCTGTGGGATTTGCCCGTGCAGCAACCGAACAGGCCGTTACCTTTGCCTGCCGCTATCAGCTAGGCGGCAAACCGCTGATTCATTATCAGGATGTACAGCAACACCTTGCCACTATGCTGGCGGAAACCCGGGCAATACGCAGCCTGGTCTGGCAGGAGGCACGGAATGCCTGGAAGCCGCGCCAGCTAAACGCTTCAGCCTGCAAATTCCACGCGACAGATCGCGCTCAGGCTGTTGTAGAAATGGCACTGGATCTGCTTGCCGATCAGGGCGGACTGCATGAGCAGAACGTTGAAAAAATATTCCGGGACGTTCGCCTGACCCGGATTTTCGAGGGAACCAACCAGATCAATCAGCTTTCCGTTATCGAAGACTGGCAAGACCAGCTACTTCCTCTCTGCTCGCAATCATCAACAACAAACACCGGAGTCTAATCATGACGAACTGGCACCAGGACACGTTTTTTCAATACCCCCTGACACCCTTCGAAACCAGTGAAGGCAAAATAGACCTGCCCATACTCTACTATGACAACTCCAACTTTCTGGCACTTTATGAAGTCGAGCTGGAGAAGGCGGCTCCCCTACTGAATAGCAAGTTAGTAGACGTGGCAAGGTTCCCCGGCGGCAAGGCTCTGGTGGCGTTAGCTCTGTATGAATACCGGGAAACGGCTGTGGGTATCTACAACGAGGTTGGTGTCGCCATCGCCACCGTGCCAGCCGGAACGGCTCAACCCAAACATCCCTGGCTGGCCATGTATGAGGCGCTGGATAGGCGAATGCTTGGGCTTACCGTAATCGATCTTCCTGTAACCACAGCAGCAGCTTGCGCTGCCGGCAAAGAAGTCTGGGGATTCCCAAAGTTCATTACCGATATCAGCTTTTCACTGTCCGGATCGCGTTTTTGCAGTACCGTTAAAGACCCGGACAGTGAAGGAGACATTATTACCGTCAGCGGGTCGCCCGGTCTTGGCGTATCCGGGCCGCAACTGGACATCCTGCTCTATTCCCAACTCAACGAAGATCTACTGAGAACCCTGGTGGTTACCCGTGGTGGTGGCCGACTGTGCTTGCCAGGAAGCATCCGGGCTTCGGTTGGCGCAAGTTCCCATGCAATGGCTCAGCGGCTGCGGGACCTGGGGATTCACGGGCAAAAGCCCAAACTGGTCTTCTACAGCCATGGCTTGCAGCTGCGATTGAATGCCGGAGCAAAAGTTGCCTGAAGCTCATGCTACGCCTTGACGCTACCCCGGTATGTACTAGAATTTCTGATGAACATTTATTTCTAGTACTTCTTTAAAGGGGTCGGGCCTATCAAAACCCATGCCCTAATATTATCTGTGCGGCTGGCTGTGACCAGCAAAGGATGATTTCGCCATGGCTACAATCACCGTCCGACTTTATCGCTACAATCCAGAAACCGACAACGCTCCCTACGATCAGGATGTAGAAGTAGATTCGAGCTTCCGCAATCGCATGGTACTGGATGTTCTCGAGCACCTGAAAACAGTTGATCCTACCCTCTCCTTCCGTCGCTCCTGCCGCGAGGGCGTTTGCGGCTCAGATGGATTGAACATTAACGGGCGCAACGGGCTCGGCTGCATCACCCGCGTGACTGACGCTCTTGGTAAATCTGGCACACTGGTCATCCGGCCATTGCCCGGCATGCCGGTTATCCGGGATCTGGTGGTTGATCAGTCGCTTTTCTTCAAGCAGTACAAAAGCATTCAGCCCTGGTTGATCAATGACAGCCCAAGGCCTGCAATCGAGCGACTCCAGAGCCCGGAAGACCGGGCAAAGCTGGATGGTTTGTATGAGTGCATTCTGTGTGCCTGCTGTTCCTCTGCCTGCCCATCCTGGTGGTGGAACCCGGAAAAATACGTGGG
>TARA_R110001606_G_scaffold255674_2_pt1 | contig 70067 bp, 63 predicted proteins | sample TARA_R110001606 | Tara Oceans TARA_R110001606 (sample SAMEA4398315) | marine metagenome | biome: Polar Biome; feature: [SRF] surface water layer (ENVO:00010504); material: water (ENVO:00002006), including particulate matter (ENVO:01000060) such as... | depth 5 m
GCCCCGCTTCGTGGCCGGGGTGCTCGGCCCCACCAACCGCACCGCCAGTATCAGCCCCGACGTCAACGATCCGGGATTCCGCAATGTCCGTTTCGACCAGCTGGTGGAAGCGTATCTGGTGGCGGTGGACGGCCTGCTGGAAGGCGGCGCCGACCTGATCCTGATCGAAACCATTTTCGACACGCTCAATGCCAAGGCGGCGGTGTTCGCGGTGGATCAGTATTGCCATGAACATGGCCTCGATCTGCCGATGATGATTTCCGGCACCATCACCGACGCCTCCGGCCGCACGCTCACCGGGCAAACCACCGAGGCGTTCTACAACTCCCTGCGCCACGCCCGGCCGGTCTCCATTGGTCTGAACTGCGCGCTCGGGCCGATGGAACTGCGCCCCTATGTGGAAGAGTTGTCACGGCTTTCCGAGTTTCCGGTCTCCGCGCACCCCAACGCCGGCCTGCCCAACGAGATGGGCGAATACGATCTCGACGCCGCCACCATGGCCAAGGAAATCCGTGGCTGGGCGGAGCGCGGCTTCCTGAACATCATCGGCGGCTGCTGCGGCACCACCCCCGAGCACATTGCCGCGATGGCCGAAGCGGTGGCTGACTGCGCCCCGCGAGTACTGCCGGAGATTCCGGTGCATTGTCGCTTGTCCGGTCTGGAACCGTGCAACATCACCCCGGAATCGCTGTTCGTGAACGTTGGCGAACGCACCAACGTGACCGGCTCAAAACGCTTCCTGCGATTGATCAAGGAAGGCGACTACGACACCGCCCTGGACGTGGCCCGCGATCAAGTGGAGAACGGCGCGCAGATCATCGACATCAATATGGACGAGGGCATGCTTGATTCCATGGAGTGCATGGTGCGCTTCCTGAATCTGGTCGCCGCGGAACCGGAGATTTCCAAGGTCCCGATCATGATCGACTCGTCCAAATGGCCGGTGATCGAGGCCGGCCTGAAGTGCATCCAGGGCAAGGGCGTGGTCAACTCAATCTCGCTCAAGGAAGGCGAGCAGGCGTTTCTGGATCAGGCCAGATTGATCCGGCGCTACGGCGCCGCCACCGTGGTGATGGCGTTTGACGAAAATGGCCAGGCGGAAACCCGCGACCAGAAAGTGGCGATCTGTACGCGCGCCTATAAGCTGCTCACCGAAGAGGTGGGGTTCCCACCGGAAGACATTATTTTCGACCCCAATATCTTCGCCATCGCCACCGGTATTGAAGAACACAACAACTACGCGGTGGACTTCATCGAAGCGGTGGCGGAAATCAAACGCACCCTGCCCCACGCGCTGATCTCCGGCGGCGTCTCCAATGTCAGCTTCTCGTTCCGCGGCAACGACCCGGTGCGTGAGGCGATCCATGCGGTGTTTCTTTACTACGCGATCAAGAACGGCATGGACATGGGCATCGTCAATCCCACCCAGTTGGCGATCTACGCGGACATTCCCGCCGAGCTGCGCGACGCGGTCGAGGACGTGGTTCTCAACCGTCGCGAAGACGGCACCGAACGGCTGCTCGACCTGGCCGAGCAGTACCGGAGTTCCGGCGCCAAGGAGGCCAAAAAGGAAGATCTGGAATGGCGTTCCTGGCCGGTGGAAAAACGCCTTGAGCACGCGCTGGTCAAGGGCATCGCCGACCATGTCGAAGACGACACCGAACTGGCCCGGCAGAACGCCGAGCGGCCCCTGCACGTGATCGAGGGCCCGCTGATGGATGGCATGAACGTGGTCGGCGACCTGTTCAGCGAAGGCAAGATGTTCCTGCCCCAGGTGGTGAAATCCGCCCGGGTGATGAAAAAGGCGGTGGCCTATTTGCTGCCGTTCATGGAGAAGGAAAAGGAAGAGCTGGGCACCCAGGACGAATCCAATGGCCGTATTTTGATGGCCACCGTGAAGGGTGACGTGCACGACATCGGCAAGAACATCGTCGGCGTGGTGCTGCAGTGCAATGGCTACGAGGTCATCGACCTGGGCGTGATGGTGCCGTGCGATAAGATTCTGGAAACCGCGAAAAGCGAACGGGTGGACATCATCGGCCTGTCCGGTCTGATCACGCCGTCACTGGACGAAATGGTACACGTGGCCAGTGAAATGGAGCGGCTTGAGATGGACTTGCCGCTGATGATTGGCGGCGCCACCACCAGCCGCATTCATACCGCGGTGAAGATCGATCCGAGTTACCGCAATGCCGTGATCCATGTCGCCGATGCATCGCGGGCGGTGGGCGTTGCCTCCAAGCTGTTGTCCAAGGAGCACCGGCCCGATTATGTCGCCGGCATCAAAAGCACCTACGAAGACCTGCGGGTGCGCCGGCGTCAGCAGCAGGTGGATCGATCCCTGGCCAGTATCGACAGCGCCCGCGAGCACCGCTTTCAGCCGGACTGGGCCGGCTACACACCACCCGAACCTGTCGTAAAGGGCATCAAGGTATTCGACGACTATCCGCTGGACGAACTGGTTGAGCGCATCGACTGGACGCCGTTCTTCCAGTCCTGGGAGCTGGCGGGGAAATTCCCGCGCATTCTTGAAGACAAGGTGGTCGGTGTGGAAGCCACCAAGCTCTACCACGATGCGCTGGCCATGCTGAAAAAGATCGTCGACGAAAAATGGCTGACCGCGCGCGGCGTGATCGGCTTCTGGCCGGCGCACTCGGACATGGACGACATCCATCTCTACCGCCAGCCCGGTGACGATCAGCCGTTCATGACCCTGCATCACCTGCGTCAGCAACTCGACCGCACCAAGAACCCGACCAAGCCGGACTATTGCCTCAGTGATTTTATCGCGCCGGCGGAGAGCGGCAAGACCGATTGGCTGGGCGGCTTCGCGGTGACCAGCGGTATCGGCATTGATGAACATGTGGCCCGTTTCGAGGCGGACCACGATGATTATTCATCGATCATGATCAAGGCGCTCGCCGACCGTCTCGCCGAAGCCTTCGCGGAACGCCTGCACGAGCGGGTACGCAAGGAGTTCTGGGGCTACGACGGCGATGAAGCCTTGAGTAACGACGAGATGATTTCGGAAAAATACCGAGGCATCCGCCCCGCTCCCGGCTACCCGGCCTGCCCGGATCACACCGAAAAAGCGCTGCTCTGGGAGTTGCTGGAACCGGAAAAGAACGCCGGCATGACGCTCACCGAATCCTACGCCATGCTGCCGGCGGCGGCGGTGTCCGGCTGGTATTTCTCGCACCCGGAATCGCGCTACTTCGGCACCGGCAAACTGGGCCGCGACCAGATGGACGACTACGCCGGCCGCAAAGGCATGCGCCGTAAAGAGATCGAAAAGATGGTGCCGCATTTGCTGGGGTACATCGAAGACTAGCTACATAGATAGCTACAAGCTGCAAGCTGCAAGCTGCAAAAAGACGACTGCGTGGTTGTCCTTGTCGCTTGCGGCTTGTAGCTTGCGGCCGCTACCTACAAAGCGGGGCCTCTGCTTTTGCACGGCCCCGCCCGGTCCCCTTCATCCTGTTCACCGCTCCCAACCTCTATACTGCCGCGCTCGCCATCCAGGGTGGCGGTCTGCCCATCCACGACGCTGTGCATGATGTCGCCAACGCCCCAGATCGCCGGGATGCCGCAGGCCACCGCCAAGCTGGCGGCGGCGTTGGCGGGGTCTTGCTCGGCGATCACCAACGCGCCCGCTTGGGCCAGCCAGGGCACCCAGCTCGGGTCCGCCTGGTCGATCACCAGGATCTCCCCGGCCTGCAGCCGGTTCAGTGCCCAGGCGCTGCACACCCGCCGCACCGGCCCACTGACCCGCCCCGGCACCAACGTCCGGCCACGCAACAGCGGGCTGGGCCGTTCACCGCCGCCGAAGCCGAAGCCGATGCGGTCCATCTTCCAATCCGGTGCGCCGGATAAGGCGTCTTCCAGATAACGAAGTTTGCGCTGGCCGATCACCTCGCCGCTGGCGGACTCCGGCACACGGCGTTGCATCCACAATGGCCAGAGTTCGTCGAAATAGAGAAAGTGAATATCGTCCATATTGGCCAGCAGGCGCGCCTCCACCAGCACCGCCGCCATCGACACCAGAACGTGCCGGGCATGGCCGCCAAGCTGGTAACGTAGCTGCCGCGCCTGGCGCGCCAGGGCCAGCGTGGCGGACGCCGGCTCGCTGACGGGCGGCGCCAGACGGCGTGCGCTCAGTGGGGCTCGCAAGCTGCCCCATTGTGCCGGCCTGTCTTTCAGCGGGGCATGCACCGGGTCGGCGCCAGGGCGCAGATCGCTGTTCGCCAGGGCCGCCACGTTATCGTTCAGCACCGCCTCCAGCGCCTGCGTCTCCTGGTCGGTGAGCAGCGACCTCAGCGGCAGCGGCCGCTCCCTACCACAGGCCAGGTCGGGCAGATCGAGATAGACCAGTGCCCCTTCTTCGGCCGCCAGCCGCTCGCCCAGTTGATCCAGGGCCATCAACGCCCGCCAGAGTCGCTCGCGGTCGCTGCCGTCAAGGCGCCAGCGACGCACACGCCGGCCCAGGGTGCCCAGTCGCCGGCCCCGCCGCCACTGACTCCAGCGCCTCGGCCGCGACGCGCTGACTTGATTCTCCAGCGGTTGCCAGGCCGGCGGCACCCGGCGCAGCAGACCCGGGTGCGTTGGCAACAGGCGGCGAAAAAACTCGCTGTTGGTGTACAGGTGGCTCTGCTGTCGACGGTACGGCTCGACCTTGTCGAGCTCGCGCCAGCCCTGGCGTGCCACCAGGTCCTGCCAGAAACCGGTTTTCATCCAGCGCCCGGCCAGGGTGTACCACAGCGGCGACACCGCCTGATTGAACAGGGTCGCCGCCGCCCGGCGCGTCCAGGCTTCGCGGGGCACCGGCAGCGACCCCACCGGCAGTGTCTGCAGCAGCCACAGTTGCTCGCCATCGTGAACCCATTCGCCGGCCTGGGGCCGCTCAAAGCCACGTCGCAACTGGCTGCCCAGGGCCAGTAACTGCGTCTGCGGCACGACCTCGCTGAGCGCTGGCCGTTGTCCGTCGCCGGCGTAGACCAAAGCGCCGCGCTCGTCAAAGATCAGCCGCTGTCGGGCCTGTTCGCCGTCCAACACACCCTCCACCACCATGTGAGCCAGGTCCTGGCGTAACGGATGGCGGGTGAACAAAACGCCGGCGGCGCGCTGGCGCGGCAGCGCCTGAATCACCACCCTCGGCGGCGCCGGATCGCGGTTGAACATCGACCACAACGCCGTCGCCAGCGCCTCATCGGAATCCAGGTTGGCCAGGCTTTCCCGTTGTGAATCCGGGTTCATGCTGCCTTGATGGAGCACCCAGTAACGATCGCCTTCTCGCCATTCAGGCAAAGCACCCAGGGCCGCCACCAGTTGATCGCGACTCAGCCCGCGCAGGCTTTCGGCGCCAATCCGCCAACTCGGCGGCACCGGCAAGCCGGCGGCGGCCCAGCGTTGCACGTTCTCGTCGCCGTGGGGGTCGGCGGCCAGTCGTTGCATCAGTTCGCTCCGGTTAACGATCGAGGCGGCGCGCCATTGCCAGGACGCCGAAATAAAGCAGGGGCGCCAGCAACGCGGCGCCGGCGCCGATCATGGCGGCGATACCGCCAAACAGCACCGGCGCTTTCATCAAGGTGCTCATCAACGAATCCTGCCAATAAAAGAACCATTCGTGGTCGGCGGGAAACAGCCAGATATGGAATTGGTAAAACACCGCCGTGGGGCCGGCCACCAGCAGCCACAACGCCAGCGCCGCCAGCGGCAGCGCGGTGGCGGCCAGGCGCGCGCCCCAGCCCGGCAGCACCCGCCGGCGCAGCAGCCAGGCGCAGGTCAGCGCCAGCACAGCGGCGGCCAGCATCAGCCAGCGGCCGACATCAATCAGGTTGGCCACATCGCGCAGGTGCCGCACTTCGGCGTCGCGCAAAAGCGGCAGGGGGCGCCCATAGCGGTTGGGATAATCAATCTGCTCCAGACCCTCGCCGCCGTTGTGCACGGCCACGCGAATGCGATGAAACAGCGCCTGGTGCTGCCGTGGCGAGAGGCGTTCCAGGTCCGGCCGGTGATAGCGGTTCTGCGGCGCATAGCGGTCGATATGCTGCTCGATGTGCAGCGTTTGGTACCAGAATCGATAACCGTAATCGAATTGCGCGCAGACGCTCCAGGCCAGCCCCAGCGCCAGCACCAATACGCACGCCGCGTAGCCCAGCCACAACGGCAACGCCAGCGCGCCGGCCGGCGGCTTTGGTTTCGAGCGCGCCGCCGTCAACGGGACAAAGAGGCGCGCAGCGAAGCGGTGCCGGGCTGATTGCCGGCGCTCATCTCCAGCGTATCCAGCGCCACGCCCTGCTGCTCCAGTGAATGCAACCACAGCAGCATCTGGCTGGCCGGCTGATCTTCCATCTGAATGCGCACCGAGCGGTCGCCATTGGGGGTAAAGCCACGCAGCGTTAAACCGTAGGTCTGCACCGAGCCACTGATCTCGCTAACCCAGTTCGCGCCCAGGGTATCGCTGACGTTTTTGTCGCTGCCGCCGCGTGCCGCGCGCACCGCCGGCGCGTTGTTTTCGATCCAGCTCAGGGTTTCCTGATTGGCCAGATAACGTTGCCGGGCGTCCTGGCGGGCCTGCCAGCTGGGCTGCCAGATCAGCCAGTAGATCAGCGCCGCGCCAATCAATACCGCCAGCAACTGCAGGGTACGCTGCTCACGGGGTTCGCGCTGTTGATACCAACTGATCGCCGGCGCCATTTGCTTGCGCAATTTCAGCCGTGTCTCTTCAATCTGCTTGTTCATCCCGCCTGCTCCACCTTGACTCGCGCGGTGACGCCACTGGCGCCATTGCGGTAATTGGCGATGGTCGCGTTAACGCCCTTTTCGCGCAGCGCCGTTTGCAGCTTCTCGAGCTGGCTGTATTCCTTGGCACCCAGGTCCAGCAGCAGGCTGCCATCGCGCTGATCGAATTGCAGTCGCTTGGGTTCCACCTCGCTGGCGTTGAGTGTGCTCGCCACCGCCGGCAGCAGTGCGAACAGCGCGCCACCGGTTTCACCACCGCCGCTGGAAAGCCGCGCCAGACGCGCTTCGAACTGGCGGCGCAGGCCGGCGGTGGCGCGATCGCCGGGGAACAGTGTCTGGTACAATTTGGCGGCCTCGGCGAAGCTCTGATCGGCGGCCTGGTTATAGCGCCATTGCTGGGTCCATACCGCCACCAGAGCGAGCACGAACACCGCCGCCGCCAGCCCGATCACCGGTTTCCAGGGCGCCCAGGGCGACGGTCCGGTTTTCTGATTCTGGCGCTGCACATACGGGCCTTGCAGCATTTCCACGCCCTGGCCGGCGGCCAGCGCCGCGCGCAGGCGCTCACACAGGGACAGGGCGTCCTCGAGGTGGGTGAATTCCTCCGCCGCCGGTTCCTGTTCACCGCCGCGCAGGGCCATCAGCGCGTCGCGCTGGGCGGCGTCGGCCACCAGCGCCTGCTCACGATCCAGGATCATCGCGCCCCAGCGGTCCACGCCGATGATCAGCGGCGCGTCCGCCTGCAGCAGATCGGCGTCCGCTTTCAGGGTCAAGGGCCGCACCTGGTGTTCCCGGCACAGCATCAGCAACCCCTCCAGCGGCGCCCGGCCAACCACCGCCACCGGGTAACGCCCGTGGTCGCTTTTGCCGGCGGCGAACCACAGGCTCTCCGGCGCTTCCAATAACTGCTCCTCGAGCAGAAAAGGCAGCACCCGCTGCAGGTGGCGGGCCTGCTTGCGCGACAGGGTGACGCCGGTGAGCAATGCTTCCGTGCTGGTCAGCACCACACTGACGGTGCCCCCGTGAACCGCCGCCAGCGCTTCGCTTAGCGTCATTTCCCGGGGCGTCTGCCCGGCGCCGGTTTGCAACAGCACGCCGGCCTCGGCCAGCGTTTCCTTGAATGCCCCCGGGGCCAGATAAATCAAAGCGGTATCGGCCAAAATTTCAGTCCTTTATCAGGGTCTGTTGTTGTTTCATCGCAAGCCGCTGTGCCGCCCGCAACCCGAAGCGGCGCGGTTCGCCTGGAACGCTATGACGCGCCGGGCAAGCCTTCCAGCACATTATTATCATTTTCCACATTGTAAAAGGGGTTGCAGGCGGGTTCGAGGGGAGCCAGCAGCGGTTTCACCTGGCGGCTGAACACCTGGGTGCCATCGGCGCCGCCGCTGGATGCCCGTTTCACGCGGGTCACCAGGCGGCTGGTGTTGCCGCTCACTTCCACGTCGACCATCACCTGAAAGTACTCGCTGGCGACCCCCAGGCGCTCGCTGATCGCCTGTTTCTGTTCCGCCTCCATGGAGTTGAACGGCTCCTGCTGCATGATCGCATTGACGTCGCTGATCGGCTCCTCCTGGCGCAGGGCGATCACCGCGTCGGCGGCGCCATCGGTGCCCAACACCGCCGCCAATACCGCTTTCGGGGCAGTGTTGAGGTTCAAAGTGGTGTCCGACGGCAGCGCCGAGAACAGCCCCCACAGGGCCGGGTCTGGAAACAGATCGGCGGCGGTGAAATCGCGCAGCGCGCGCAGCTCGCTTTCATGGGCGACCGGCATATTCGGGGTACGGCGGCTGCGGTATTCCGCGTCCTCCGCGCCTTCCACCGAATCAACGATGTTGTTGCTGTCGATCCAGTCGGCCATTTCATTGGCCAGCAATGACGCTTTGGAGGGGTCTGGCAGGGTTTGTTCAAGCAGGCGCTGGAGCATCTCCTTGGCCTGGTCATTACGGGTAAAACCGGCACCGTTGCCGGCCACCAACCAGTTGAGGTTGAAACGACCCTGCAGATCCTGAACGCTGGCGCTGAGAATGGCGTCCTCGTAGGGGGTGGCGGGCAACGCCACCGCCCACTGCTCCTGGGAGCAGTCGTCCACCATGGCGTTGTTGAGGTTGTCGTCTTCCAGGTCGTCGATCAGGCCCTGGATCGCCACCACCTCCACCGCCATGGCGTACTGATAGCGTTTGTCCCAATCCAGCAGATTCTCGGTGCGGGTGCGAAAGCGGTCCTGGCGGAACATCACTTCGGTGGCCACCGCCGCCAGAATCGCGAACAGCATCAGCACGATTACCAGCGCCATGCCCTGCTGGCGGCGGCGCGAGGCGGGTTTCATCAGGCGCGCGGCGGGTTTCATCAAGAGGCCCATGGATTCAGCACCGTGCGGAAATAGCGATGCAGCCGCTCTCCGTTATCCAGTTCAATGTCCACCTCGATGCTCTTGGGCAGCCGCTGCTGCCACACCGGCTGGCCCGCCAGGGCCGGGTCCGGCCAGAATTCCCGCCATAGCCACTGGCCGTCCAGGTCGCGGTCCAGGTAACGCACGGTGAAGTGCTTGACGTTTTCCAGCAGCACCTCTTCCTGGTATTCGGTGGCCACGTTGGTGTCCAGTACCGGCCAATAGCGGCGATAGAGCTTGTCGTCCTCGTAGGCGTACATGACGCGTTGCATTTCACTGCGGCGCCGCAACTGGAACGGATTCGACCAGCCCAGCCGGGTAAACTCCACGAAATCGTCCCGGCCATAAATGGCCGGTTGCGGATCGCCGTAGGGATCGCGCACCGGGCGGGAAATCATCTGCTCGAAATCCAGGGTCAGGAAGGTGACCGCGCGCTGGGCGTTTTCCAGCTCGGTGGCGCCTTCGTTGAGCTGGTCGCGGCTTTGCAGCGCACCGCTGATGAATTGCACCGCCACCATGTACATCATGGCGAAGATGGCCACCGTGACCAGCACTTCCAACAATGTGAAACCGCGCTGGCGCATCATCCCCCCGTGAGATCCTCGTTGGCGGCCGGCGTGCCGTTGCCGCCACCGCCGCCGCTGCCGGCGGCGCGCCCGGTGTCTTCCGCCGGTTTGCCGATCAGGCTCGCCAGGCTGTAGGCCAGTGGCTTGTGGTCGTCGTCGATCACCGGGCCGACGTCGATGTCGACGCGCCGGGTATCCGGGTAAGGCCCGGCGCTGATCTTGGTTTCGATCCACCACTCCTGCTCGCCGCGCGTCACCACTTCGTCGTCGGTACCGGTGTTCGGCCATTGCTGGTAGACCTGCATTTCCACCAGCTTGTCGGCGGCCACCAGATAGGCCCGGCGGGTGTCATCGATATTGCGGTAGGCCACGGCGCTGGCGCCGAGCGTCTGGCCGAGAGCGACCATTGCCAGGGCCAGCACCGCCACCGCCAGCATCACCTCGATCAGGGTAAAGCCGCCCTGGCGCGCCGCCGCTCTCATTCGTCGCCCCCCAGGAAGTCATCGTCGATCAGACTGTCGTCGTCATCCCGGTTCTTTTTCCGGTCCTGGGCGGTCAGTTTCTCCTGCTCTTCGTCGTGGTCCGGATCACGGACCCGGCCCAGCACCGTCAGCTGACGGCGTGCCTCCAGGTCGATGTCATTGCGCGAGCGCACCGTAAAGGTAATCCCGGTGGTCTCGCCACTGGGAAAGAAGAACACCTGCGGCAGGATTTTATTTTCTTCTTCCTGGCTCTCGCGCTCCCGGCGCTGTTCGGGGGTCTCTTTGGGGGCGTCGTCGAACATGCCGCGTTCGCTGTCGCCGAACGGGTTCTGATTGACCAGCCGCTCAGCCATCTGCGCCAGCGTCACGTCGTCTTCTTCGTCGTCGGTCTCGGGCTCGTCAAGCTGCCAGCTCAGCTCCAGGCTTTCCGGCAGCTCACGGGCCTGCAGCCCATTGCCCTGGGCCGGCACGAACTTGCGGGCGCCCACGTCGTAGACCAGCGGCGTCCAGCCGCTGTCCTTGATGCGTAACGCCATCAGCTTGCCGGAAAACAGGCTCTCTTCACTGAGCATGGTCAGCGTGTCGGAGAGCTGGGCGACCTCGCCGTCCAACTGCCGGGAGTCGTCCACCCACACGGGCACCACCAGCACCGCCAGTGACAACATGGCGATCAGCCCGACCACCACCAGTATTTCAACCAGGGTGAAGCCGCGCTGGCCGCGCTCCGCGTGGAGGCGCCCGCTTTCACCGCGCACAAGGATCATCAGCGTGGCTATTTGCCGTTGTCGCGCCAGCTGATGTCCGCGTCGGTGCCGTCGCCGCCTTCGGCGCCATCCGCGCCCAGGGAATAGAGATCGTAGGGACCGTCCACGCCGGGGCTGATGTACACGTAGGGGTTGCCCCAGGGATCTTCCGGCACGCTGGGCAGGTACCCGCCTTCCGGCCATTTCTTCGCCGAAGCGGGGCGCTCGACCAGGCCGTTAAGGCCTTCTTCGGTGCTCGGGTAGCGGCCATTGTTGAACTTGTACATGTCCAACTGCTGAACCACTCGTGACATATTGGTCTTGGCGATGTCCACTTTGGCCTGCTCGCCCTGGCCGATCACATTGGGCACGATCATCGCCGCCAACAGGCCGATAATCGCCACCACCACCATGATCTCCAGGAGCGTGAAACCACCCTGGGCGCGTTGCATCGTTTTCATGTTTCACCTTTCTCGTTTTGTGTAAAACCACTTCCCTGTCAGGGACTGCCGGCCACCGGGCCACCCGGAGGCACCACCCTACCCCGCCATGAAATTGTTCATCTGCATGATCGGCAACATCACCGCCAGCACGATCAGAATCACGAACCCGGCCATCATCAGCAGCATCATCGGGCCCAGCAGCCCGACCATGGTCTGGATCGTGCTGTTGAGTTCGCGCTCTTGATAGTCCGCCGCCCGGCTGAGCATGTTGTCGAGCTCGCCGCTGGTTTCGCCACTGGCGATCATCTGCACCAGCATGGGCGGAAAGTAACCGCTTTTATCCAGGGCGCGGCTCAGATTACCGCCCTCGCGCACCCGCGCCGCCGCGTTCTGCACCGCCTCGCGAATCGCCAGGTTGCCCACTACCTGGGAGGCGATGAACAGCGCGTCCACCAGCGGCACGCCGGAGCGGCCGAGAATACTCATGGTGCTCGCCAGGCGGGCGCTGTCCGAGGCGCGCATCATGGTGCCGATCAACGGCAGCGTGGCCAACCGGCGATGCACCCGCATGCGGAAGCCGTCGTCGCGCATCGCCTTGGCGAAGGCGAAGATCGCGCCAATCACGATCAGCGCCACCAGCCAGCCCCAGGCACGCACGAAATCACTGAGCGCGATCACCGCCACCGTGACGAACGGCAGAGCCTGCTCGCGATTGGCGAACACCGCCACCATCTTGGGCACCACGAAGGCCATCAAAAAACCGATGATCAGCACCGAAAATACCATGATAAAAGCGGGATAGATCATCGCCTGACTCACCGTTCGGCCGGTGTCGTCACGGGTTTCCAGATAATCGGCGAGCTGTTCGAGCACCTGTTCAAGATGGCCGCTCTGCTCGCCGGCCGCCACCGTGGCCCGGTACATCTCGGGAAAGGCGCGCGGGTATTCGGTCAGGGCCTTGGCCAGGCTGAAGCCCTCCAGCACCTTGGCGCGCACCGCCATCACGATGCGTTCAACGCGGGGGTTGCCCGCCTGTTTGGCGACGGCGCCAAGCGCCTGCTCCACCGGCAGACCGGATTTCAGCAGCGTCGCCATTTGCCGGGTAATCAGCGCCTGTTCGCCACCCTTGAGCTTGCCGGAGCCGGAAAAACGCGCACTGAACCCCCCACCGGTGTGACGGTCACGGGCTTCGGACACTTCCAGCGGCACCCAGCCCTTGGCGCGCAATTGCTGGCGCACCTGGCGGGCGCTGTCCGCCTCGGTGGTGCCGCGTTTAACCTTGCCCCTGTGGTCCAGGGATCGGAATTCGAAAGCCGGCATGTCAGTGTCCGCCCGCCATCGTCATTACTTCTGAGTTCACCCACATCCCTCCTTGCACGGTGGCCGGCCGGTGGCGGCCACGAAACAGCGCGGCGTCGTCCGGGTTTTCCACCCGATCCGACGGCCGCGCCGTGTCCCCGGTCAGTCTTCCCGGGTGACCCGTAATACTTCTTCAATGGTGGTGGCGCCGGAGAGCACCTTGCGCCAGCCGTCTTCGCGGATACTCGGCGTCAGGGTGCGCGCATGACGGGTGAGCTGCAGCTCGCCGGCGCGGTCGTGAATTAACTGGCGCATGGTGTCATCGATAATCACCAGCTCATAGATGCCGGTACGGCCGCGATAGCCCTGCTGATTGCAGTGCTCACAACCCGTTGGACGGAACAGGGTGGCCTCCTGGTCCGGCGCCAGACCGATGATTTCGCGTTCACCGGTGCTCGGCTGGTAAGGCACTTTGCAGTCGTCGCAGAGCACCCGCACCAGCCGCTGGGCCAGCGCGCCCAACAGCGAGCTGGACAGCAGAAACGATTCGATGCCCATGTCCTGCAACCGCGTCACCGCGCCCACCGCGGTGTTGGTGTGCAAGGTGGAGAGCACCAGGTGACCGGTGAGCGATGCCTGCACCGCGATCTCCGCGGTCTCCAGGTCACGAATCTCACCGATCATGACCACGTCCGGATCCTGGCGGAGAATCGCGCGCAGGCCGCGCGCGAAGGTCATTTCCACCTTGGTGTTGACCTGGGTCTGGCCAATGCCTTCCAGCTGATATTCGATCGGGTCCTCAACGGTGAGGATATTGCGCGAAGCGTCGTTGAGCTCGGTCAGCGACGCGTACAGAGTGGTGGTTTTCCCCGAGCCGGTGGGCCCGGTGACCAGAATAATGCCGTGCGGTTTGTGGATCAGCTCACGCATGTGGGCATCGCAAACTTCGCCCATGCCCAGGTGCGACACCTGCAGCCGCCCGGCCTGTTTATCCAGCAAGCGCAACACCACCCGCTCGCCATTACTGGAGGGCATCGTCGACACCCGCACGTCCACGTCACGGCCACCGAGCCGCAGCGAGATGCGGCCATCCTGGGGCACCCGCTTTTCGGCGATGTCGAGCCGCGCCATAACCTTGATCCGCGACACCAGCAGCGGCGCCAGCTCGCGCTTCGGCGTGAGCACTTCGCGCAGCACGCCGTCCACGCGCATGCGCACCACCAGGCGGCGCTCGAAGGTTTCGATATGGATGTCCGAGGCGTCCTCGCGAATCGCCTCCTGGAACAAGGCGTTGATCAGGCGGATGATTGGCGCGTCGTCTTCCTGCTCGAGCAGATCGGAGGTCTCCGGCAGGGAATCGGCCAGGCTGGCCAGATCCAGGCCTTCCAGATTGTCCGCCGCCTCGGCGGCGGCGCCCCGCTGCTGCTCATAGGTGAGCGCCATGGTGGTGCTGAAAGTGCCCTCGTCCATCGTCACCAGCGGCGGCAGACCGCCCAACCAGCGTTGCACCTCGCCCAGAGCCGGCAACGACACGTCCTGGCGGCAGCAAAGCTCATGCCGGCCGTCTTTTTCCCGCAGCAATACACCGAACCGCCGGGCAAACCCGTAGGGCAGTAACAGCGGCCCGCCGTTGTCCACGGGCAGTTCGCTTTGCTCAATGATCGCTTCCGCTTCGTTCATCTCAGTACCTGTCCATCAGAGTTCCGACAATCTCGCTGTTGCTATCGGAGAGATCCAGAAACTGGAAGCCGGCGTGGTATTGGTCCACGTCATTCCGGCCCGCCCCTTCCAGGGCCTCGCTCCATATCACCCTGGCGTTGAAGCTCAGAGTGTTAACGCCGCCGATCTGGTCGGGCAGCACCATGCCCAGTTGCAACCGCTGGCCGGGTACCACCTCGCGACGCAGCAACAGCTTGAAGCCCCCCGGGCTCAAATTCTCCAACCTGCCCACGTTACCACCGGTGTCGCGGTCGAACACCACCAGTTCGCGAAACAGGCGCTTGCGCGGTTCACGGCGGCGCTCATCGCGCGGCTCACCGGCTGGATGCGAGTCGCGCCGGCGCAGCACCAGCACCACGCCGGTGAAATCGCCGCTTTCGCGCCTGACCGGGCTCGCGCGCACGCTCAGCGGCACCGCCTCGCCGCCCGCTCCCGGCGTTGCCGCCAGTTGCGCTTGCCAATCACCGCCCTTGGAGCAGCGACCAAACACCTCGCTGTGCCGCCAAGCGCTCTCAGCGGCGTCCGCCGTCAGCGGCAGTCCTGGCTCATTGAGCAACAAGGGCGCCACCGGCTCACCCAGCAAAGCCTCGCGGTCCACGTCCAGCAAGGCGCCGGCGGCGTCGTTGCAGAAGGTGATCCGCCCGCCGGCATCGACGCCGATCACGGCGTCACCGAGGGCGTGCAGCAAGCGCTCGTTTTCGTCCTTGAGGCGCTTCATCTGCACCACCGCCTGCTCCAACTTCCGACGCTGACGGTCCAGCTCCAGAAATACATTGACCTTGGCGTCCAGGATCTGTTCATCCACGGGCTTGAAAAGATAGTCCACCGCACCATTGCGATAGCCCTGGGAAACATATTTGCCCTCTTTGGAGAGCGCGGTCACGAAAATGATCGGGAGATGGCGGGTCTTACGGTTGCGGCGCATCAGGGTGGCGACCTCGAAACCGTCCATATCCGGCATCTGCACGTCCAGCAGCACCAGCGCGAAATCGTGCTTGAGGGCCAGGGCCAGGGCCTCATTACCGGTTTGCGCCATCACCAGGTTGCGGTCATCGGCGTCCAGCAACGCCTCCATGGCGATCAGGTTCTCCCGGCGGTCATCAACGACCAGGATGTTCTGTTTCTTCATCTCACAACCCAAAAAGAGCCCGTTCACAATCTTTATGGCAGCGCGCCAGCCAGATACGGGCCGATCCGTTCCAGATCGAGCGTTTCTCGCACCGCGCCTTTGGCAATGGCCGCTTCGGGCATTGCCGGCGCTTCACTGCTGGCCGGCGACTGCGCCAGGGTCATGCCGCCCCGGCGGCGAATATAGTCCAGGCCTTCGGCGCCATCTTCATTGGCCCCGGTCAACACCACGCCTATCACATTTCCGCCATAAATGTGGCCGGCGGAAAAAAACAATTCATCAATCGACGGGCGCGAAAAATGCACCGGTCGGGACATAGACAAGGCGACCGTCCGGTCACGGTCCACCAGCATGTGGTAGCCCGGCGGTGCCACGTAGACGTGACCGGCCCGAATCGGCTCTTTGTCCCGTGGCGAGATCACCGGCAATCGGCAATAGCGACGCAACAACCAGGCCAGGCGATTATCGGCGCTGGCGTTCTGGTGTTGCACCAACAGCACAGCGGCGGGAAAGTGCGCCGGCAAGCTGGTCAGAATCCGTGAGTAGGCATTCAGCCCGCCCCAGGATGCCCCCATTACCACCGCTTCCATGCGCGTCACCATGGCGCCGCTGCGCATCAGCCACCGTTCTGTCGATTGCGCTTCTCCGCCTCGTAGGCGGCACGGTGCGCCTGGGCTTCTTTCAGCTTGGCCTGCAGATCGCGGCGCTGCCGGTCCAGCTCCAGGAAGAAATTCACCTTGCTCTTGAGAATCAGCGGGTCCAGCGGCTTGAAAAGATAATCCACCGCGCCGGCCTGATAGCCCCGGAACACGTATTTTTTTTCCTTGCTGATGGCGGTGACGAAAATAATCGGAATGGTCTTGGTGTCGTTGCGCTGGCGCATCAACTCCGCCACTTCGAAGCCGTCCATGCCAGGCATCTGCACATCCAGCAGCACCAGCGAGATGTCCTCCTTGAGCAGAATCTTAAGGGCATCCTGGCCGGATTCGGCTTTTAGCAATACACGGCCCTGATCTTCCAGAATCGCTTCCAGGGAGACCAGATTGGCGGGCTGGTCGTCGACCAACAACAGTTTCTGCTCGATCATGATCTTCTCAATGTTCAGTGAACGACCTGACGATCCGCGCGCGGATCGTCAGGTCCGGTGTAATTGTGTCTTTCGGAATATCCGCAGTGGCTTGTTGACCACCTCGAAGGCCTCTTCATTGCCACTAAAGCGCAGGCTCTCTTTCGTGCCAAGGCAGAGAAAGCCGCCCATATCCAGGCTCTCCGAAAACAATTGAATCACTCTGCCCTGCAACTGCCGATCGAAGTAAATCAAAACGTTGCGGCAGAGTATCACATGCATTTCGCCAAACACCTGATCGGTGGCCAGGTCATGATCGGCGAACACGATATTGCGTTTCAGACGCTGATCCATGATCACGCTGTCATAGCGCGCGGTGGTGTAATCACTGAGTGAGTGGCGGCCACCGGCGCGGCGGTAGTTGTCCGCGTATTGTTTGAACGCATGGATCGAATAAATGCCCTTCTTGGCCGCCGTGAGTACGTTTTTATCGATATCGGTGGCGTAAATCATGGCGCGCTCATAAAGCTGTTCTTCTTCGAGCAGAATCGCCATGGAGTAAATCTCCTCACCGGTGGCGCAACCGGCATGCCAGATCTTGATAAACGGAAACGTTTTCAGGATCGGCACCACCTCATTGCGAAACGCGCGATAGAACTCCGGATCGCGGTACATTTCGGTGACGTTGATGGTGAGGTCGTTGAGCAGGGTGACGAAGAACTGGCGGTCACGCAAAACGTGCTCGGTCATTCTCAGCACCGAGGGCAATCCGGACATCGACAGGCGGTGCAGCACCCGGCGGCGCATGGACGCCTGGCTGTAGCCACGGAAGTCGTAGCCATAGCGCTGGTAGATCGCCTCCAGCAGCAGACGGATTTCGATGTCCTCCAGGTTCACCTGATCGTCGCTGATCGTTTGCTCGGAGTTCATCGGCCTTCCTATTTATGCAGCCAGACCCGCATCAGCGAGGTCAGCCTGCTCATGTCGATGGGCTTTGAACAGTAGTCGTTGGCGCCGGCTTCCAGGCATTTGGCGCGGTCGTCCTTCATCGCTTTCGCGGTCAACGCGAGAATCGGCAAACCGGTGAAGCGCGGTTGTTGGCGAATCCGCCCCATCGCTTCGTAGCCGTCCATTTCCGGCATCATGATGTCCATCAACACGATGTCGTAGTCAGGAGTATGCTCCAGCGTATCGACCGCCTCACGGCCGTTGTTGGCGATGTCGATATTGAAACCCAGTTCTTCCAGCTGGGCCGAGAGCGCATAGATATTACGCATGTCATCGTCCACCAGCAGCAGGCGTTTGCCTTCGAAGATGTCGTCGCGATGCTCGATCAGCTCCGGACGCTCACGGCGATGCGACGGCAAGGTCGATTCCAGCCAGTGCAGAAACAGCGAGGCTTCGTTCAGCAACCGTTCGTGGGAGCGCTCGGTCTTCAGAATGATGCGGTCGGCGTATTTGCGCAGGCGCGCTTCCTCGTCACGGCTGAGGTCCTTGCCGGTATAGATCACCACCGGTACCGCGTCGTAGTCCTCGTTGGCGTGCAGCCGTTCGAGCAGTTCGAAACCGCTCATATCGGGCAGCGTCAGATCCAGGATCATGCAGTCATAGACGGTCTCGCCCAGCGCCGCCAACGCTTCGCCGCCGCTGGTGACGGCGGTGATCGCCACGCCTTTCTGGTCGAACAGTTCGCGGATGCTCTCATGCTGGGCTTCGCTGTCTTCCACCACCAGCAGCCGCCGCACGTTTTTCTCGATGGCGGTTTCGATCTTGGAAAAGGCATGCAGGATCTGCTCCGGATTGACCGGCTTGGTGAGGAAATCAATCGCGCCCAGATCCAGTGCTTTCTTGCGTTCATCGCGACCGGACAAAAAGTGCACCGGGATATCCTGGGTACGGGCATCGGCCTTAAGCCGCTCCATCACCTCCCAGCCATCAATACCCGGCAGGCCGATGTCCAGGATAATGGCGCTGGGGCGATGCCGGCGCGCGTACTCCAGGCCGCTCTCGCCGTCGCTGCAGACATGGCTCTCCAGACCGTAGTCGGCGGCCAGGTCGACCAGAACCTTGGCGAACGCCTGATCGTCTTCCACCACCAGCACGGTTTTTTCGCGCACCACGAAACCGTCGTCCGGCTCCGCGTCGGCGCTCGGCCGGGTCGAGGCGGTGTGCGCTTCGGCGTTGGCGCCAACATCGGTATCGGAGGCGGCGCCGGGCGCCGCTTCCAGGTCGTCGGCACTGCCCTCGGGCAGATAGAGCATAAAGGTGGAGCCGTGTCCGCTGCCGGCGCTGAACAGGCCGATCTCGCCGCCCAGCAGGCGCGCCAGCTCCCGGGAAATGGTCAGGCCCAGACCGGTGCCGCCGTACTTGCGACTGGTGGTGCCATCGGCCTGCTGGAACGCTTCGAAAATCAGTTTCTGTTTCTGTTCAGGAATACCGACACCGGTGTCGGTGACCGCGAAGCGCACCGCGCTGTCCCGCTGAAGGCGTCCGGGGATCCGCTCTTCCGGCCCGGGCCTGTCGATGCGCAACGTCACGCTGCCCTCATCGGTGAACTTGAGCGCATTGGAAAGCAGATTCTTGATGATCTGTTCGAGCCGTTGCCGGTCGGTGTAGAAATGCTCGGGCATGTTCTCGCCGATCTCGACCTGGAACACCACCCCGCTGTTCTCCGCCACATGGCTGAAATGACGGCGGAAATGCTCACCCAGCTCGGCGGGGCCGATGCGGTCCGTCATCACGTCCATCTTGCCTTCCTCGATTTTGGAAATGTCGAGGATGTCATTGATCAGGGAGAGCAGATCGGCACCGGCGGAATGGATCACCTGGGCATGCTCGATCTGCTTCTCTTGCAGATTGCCGCGCTTGTTCTGGCTGAGTGCGTTGGAGAGGATCAGAATCGAGTTGAGCGGCGTGCGCAACTCGTGGGACATGGTGGAGAGGAACTCGGATTTGTATTTCGACGACAGCTCCAGTTCCTTGAGCTTGTCTTCCAGCTCCTGGTGGAGCATTTCCAGTTCCTTGTTCTTGGTGCCCATCGCCGCTTTTTGCTCGCCCAGCAGCTTGGCCTGCGCCTCCAGCTCCTCGTTGGTGACCCGCAGTTCTTCCTGCTGAGCCTGCAGCGATTCCTCGGAGGCGCGCAGGGCCTGGGTCTGGGACTCCAACTCCTCGTTGATCGCCCGCAACTCCTCCTGCTGCTGTTGCAGCCGGGATTCGGACGCGGACAACTCCATGGCCTGTTCTTCAAGATCCTTATTGACCTGGGCCATCTCTTCTTTCTGGCGGCTCAGCAACTGCGCCTGTTGCTGGGTGCGTTCCAGCATCTCGGCCACCCGCAGACGACTCTGAGCGCTGTGCAGCGCCACGCCGATCAATCCGGCGCCCTGCTCCAGAAACTGGCTGTCGCCCTCACTGAAAGGCTGAAACGCGCCCAGCTCAAGCACCCCTTTCAGCTCGTCTTCGTGCAGCACCGGCACCACCAGCACATTGCGCGGCGGCGCCTTGCCGGTGCCCGAGGTGATCACCAGATATTCCTCCGGCACTTCCTCGAGAATGATCATCTTGCGTTCCAGCGCGCACTGGCCGACCAGCGATTCGCCCAAGGCGAACCGGTTGGCCAGGTGTTTGCGGCGCTGCATCGCGTAGGCGCTGCTCATCGCCAGGCTTTTGTCGTTGGCGTCGTAGCTGTAGAAAGCGCCGACTTGCGCGCCGACCACTGGCACCAGATAACCGAGCAGATTGGCGCTCAGTTGTTCCACGTCCAGTTCGCCGCGCATCAGGGTATTGAGTTCCGCCAACTGGTTTTTGACACGTTCATCGCGCTGCTGTTGCTCGGTGCGCGTTTTCAGCGCGTCTCGCATTTTGCGAATGGCGCGAATCAGGTGGCCGGTTTCGTCACGGCTGTCGCTGTGGATCTCGGTATCCCAATGACCGCTGGCGATGCTGTCGGCGGCCTGGGCGGCGTCTTCCAGCGGGCGGGTAATGGCCCGTGTCACGCGCAAGGCAATGAATCCGAGCAAGGTGAAGGCGACACTGCCCAGGGCCAGCCCGATCAACTGAGTGTTGCGGTTGTCTTCGCGGCTGGCATTGAGATTACGGCGGAAGCTCTGGTAGCGCTCCGCTTCGAAGGCCTGGTGCTGGTCTTTGTAGTTGGCTTCCAGGCGCTGCAGATCGGCCAGCCGGGAGGCACCATCGACCACTGACGCGGGCGCCCGGATCAGGGTCTCGGCGACGTCGTTGGCTTTAGTGATGTAGGTAATGAAGGCGGCGCGCAGGCGGCCCACCGGCTCGCTCAGGTTGGGGTCGAGCCGTTCGATGTCGCCAAGGCGCTCCAGGAAGCGGTCCGAGCGCTGCCGGGCATCGTCGACCATGGAGACGTCCATGCCTTTGGTCGCGGCGCCGTAGGCGTTGCTGATCGCCAAAAACTCCACGTTATTGGCGTTGACCAGCTCAAGAACGGGAAAATCGTGATTCTCCACCTGGGCGAGGTGGTGAATGTTGGTTTCGGCAATGTAGTAGCTGTACAGAAAATAGGCGAGAAAGAGAACGATCCCCAGCGCCGCCACGGAAAGAATCTTCAACCGCACGGACAGATTGCGGAACCACTTCATCAACGGCGTCCCCCTGAAAGGCCTTTTCGGCTCGTTATTGTTCATCCTGGATCGCCATGGCCGGCCCGCTGGGCATTGAGCCTGACGGCTGATCGTAAGACGAAAGCATTAAACTACCAGAAAGCGCTTAATGGCGGCAATAAACCGGCGAACGGGGGAACGGACCGGCATCACATTCGCCGAGCATGGCGGCGGCGAGGGAAAAGCATGGTGCCCGGGGCGGGACTTGAACCCGCACGACCCAAAGGTCAACGGATTTTAAGTCCGTTGCGTCTACCAATTTCGCCACCCGGGCGGAGGGAGGCTGTCATCTTGGGCGGGCTAAACTGGAGGCGCGGGTCGGAATCGAACCGGCGTATACGGAGTTGCAGTCCGCTGCATAACCACTCTGCCACCGCGCCGTTAACCTGGGAATAAAAAACCCCGGCATGAACCGAGGTTCTTTTAAATCTGGAGCGGGAAACGAGACTCGAACTCGCGACCCCAACCTTGGCAAGGTTGTGCTCTACCAACTGAGCTATTCCCGCTTTTTCATCGCCAGGATCACCCTGACGCGAAGCAGCATTCTACCCAAGCCCGGATCGCTGTCAACCCTGTTTTTTCAGCTTTTTCAGTACTTTGCCCCGATCGTGCCGGGCATCGCCGGCACCCTCAGGGGCGCCGGCGCGGGGCCGCCCGGAACTGCGGCGCCGCGGCGCGCAGGTAGCGCAGCATCGACCACAACGTCAGCGCCGTGGCCACGTACAGGCAGGCATAGGCCAGCCACAACAGAGCGGTCATCTCCACGCTTCCACTGACCATGTGCGCCGGTTTGAGCCCCAGCAGCATGGTGATCGCCACCATCTGCGCCACCGTTTTGATCTTGCCCATGGAGCTGACCGCCACCTTGGAGCGCTGCCCCAGCTCGGCCATCCACTCACGCAGCGCCGACACGGTGATTTCCCGGGAAATGATCACCATGGCCGGCACCACCATCCAGATGGTCGCATGCACTTGCACCAGCATCACCAGTGCCACCGCCACGATCAGTTTGTCCGCCACCGGGTCAAGAAAAGCACCGAACGGGCTGGTCTGGTTGAGCTTGCGGGCCAGGTAGCCGTCCAGCCAGTCGGTCAGGCCGGCGGCCAGGAACAATGCGGAGGCGAGCACGTCGCTCCACTTGAACGGCAGATAAAACACCACCACCAGCACCGGAATGGTCGCCACGCGAATCAGCGTGATGATATTGGGAAGTGTCAGAATGCGTGCGTGCTTGGACATGAATGCCTTGTCAGCCAGAGCGGGAAGAAAGCGAGTATAGCGGAAATGGCGGCGCGTCTCATGATCCCCGCCCGCCCACCGCCGGGCCTCGCTACTCGTGGAACCAATTGTACAGCGTGTCGGCGGTCTGGGCGTTAATGCCCTCGACCCGGGCGAGTTCCTCCCGGGAGGCGTTACGCAGTTGTTTGAGGCCGCCAAAATGGTTGAGCAGCGCCTTGCGGCGTTTCGGCCCCACCCCGGGGATGTCCTCCAGGCCGGAGCGCCGCGCCTTGCCGCGCCGGGCACGATGGCCGGTAATCGCGAACCGGTGCGCCTCGTCGCGAACCTGTTGTAGCAAGTGCAAGGCGGCACTGGCCGGGCCAGGCACCAGTTCGCGCCCGTCCGGCAGGTACAGCACCTCCAGGCCGGGGCGGCGGCTAGGCCCCTTGCCAATGCCCATCACCAGCATCTGGTTATCCAATTGCAGTGCCTGCACCACGTCGAAGGCTCGCTGCATCTGGCCCTGACCGCCGTCGATCAACAGCAGGTCCGGGAGCTTGCCTTCTTCTTTCACGACCCGCTGATAGCGGCGGCGCACCGCCTCTTCGAGGGCTTGATAGTCATCGCCGCCGATGTCCGGGGTGACATTGAAACGGCGGTAATCGGTCTTCCGGGCGCCGTGCTGATCGAACACCACGCAGGAGGCCACCGCCCGCTCGCCGCCGGTGTGGCTGATGTCGAAACATTCGATCCGGCGCAGCGGCGCGTCCGCCTCCAGCAGTGTCTCCAGGCCATGGAAGCGCTGTTCCAAATGCTGCCGCGCGGCAAGGTCGGCGAGCAGGGATTGTTCGGCGTTGGCCCGTGCCATGTTCAGCCAGGCCTGGCGCTCGCCGCGCACCCGCGAGGCCAGCCGGATGCGCCGCCCCAGGTGGCTCTGCAAGGCCTCCTGCAAGGCGGCCTGACCGGGCAGCTCGCCAGGCAGCACGATTTCCTTGGGGATCGACTGGTCATCGCGCTCGCCCAGGTAATACTGGCTCAGGAACGCCTCCAGAATCTCATCACTGTCCTCTTCGCCACGGGTCTCCGGGCGGAAGCTGCGATGGCCCAGGATGCGCCCCTGGCGCACCATCAGCACCTCGACCACCGCCAGACCATGGCGGGCCTGCACCGCCACCGCGTCCACATCGCCGCCGCGATCGCTCTCCACGTGCTGTTTTTGCTGCACCGCCTGGATCGCCGCCAGTTGGTCGCGCAATTCCGCGGCGCGCTCGAACTCCAGCCCGAGCGAGGCCTGTTCCATTTCCCGGGTCAGCCGGTCACTCACCTGGCGGCTGCGCCCGGACAGGAAATCCATCGCCATCTGCACCTGGGCGGCGTAGTCCTCTTCACTCACCAATTCCACGCACGGCGCCGTGCAGCGGCGAATCTGATACTGCAAGCAGGGGCGCGTGCGGTTGCGGAAAAAGCTGTCCCGGCAGTTGCGCACCCGGAACACTTTTTCCACCAGCGCCAGCGTCTCGCGCACGCTGCCGGCGCTGGGATAGGGCCCGAAGTAGCGGGCCCCGGGGCGGCGCTTGCCACGGTGAAAGGTAATGCGCGGATAGCGGTCCGCGGTGGTGATCTTGATATAGGGGTAGGATTTGTCGTCGCGCAGCAGAATGTTGTAAGGCGGCCGCAGGGATTTGATCAGCGATTGCTCAAGCAGCAGCGCCTCCGCTTCACTGCCGGTGACAGTGGTTTCCACCGCGGCGATGCGGGCCACCAGGGCGCGTGTCTTGGCGCCGGTGACGTTACTCTGGAAATAGCTGCCCAGGCGTGCGCGCAAATCCCGCGCCTTGCCCACGTACAGCACCTGGCCGTCGGCATCGAGCATCCGATAGACACCGGGTTTGCGGGCGCAATGGGCCAGAAATTGCTTGGCATCGAACTGAGACAAAAGAACTCCGGGCGGTCGGGTGACTGGCTGCGAGCCCCGGATAGGATGGCCACCGGCGGCTGTCTGTCAAGCCTTTCAGCGCCGCCGCCCGGCGGTGATCAGGCCGGATTCAGCTCGTTGGCATCCACCAGGCCGTGACGCACCGCCACCAGGGCCATTTCCACGTCACTGCTGATGCCCAGTTTATCGAAAATACGGTACCGATAGGTATTGACGGTTTTCGGCGACAGGCAGAGCTGATCGGCCACGTCCTGCACTTTATGGCAGTTGACGATCAGAATCATGATTTGCAGTTCACGCTCGGAGAGCAACTCCAGCGGCGCGGCGCTGGCCGCCGCGAACGGACGCAGCGCCATGGTCTGGGCGATTTCCGGGCTGATGTAGCGCTGTCCGGTGTGCACCATGCGGATCGCCCGCAGCATTTCCTCCAGATCCGCGCCCTTGGTCAGGTAACCGGCGGCACCGGCCTGCATCAGCCGCGATGGGAAAGGTTCGTCCTCGCACACGGTCACCGCGATCACCCGCAGGCCATCGTCCTGGCGCAACATGCGTCGGGTCGCCTCGAGCCCGCCAATGCCGGGCATCCTGATGTCCATCAGCACCACATCCGGGTTGAGCTCCTTGGCCATGGTGACCGCCTGCTCACCCGATTCCGCCTGCCCGACGATACGGATTCCTTCCTGATCGCCCAGAATACGGGCGATGCCCGTTCTTACCAGATCGTGGTCATCGACCACCAATACCTTGATCATGACAAATCTCCCCCACTTGGCATCCCTGACAGTGGTTATCGTTATGGTACCTCGCCGGGCCGGTGTGACCGGACACCGCCGACGCCGCTAACAAGCCTAGCGCGCCACCGCTTCGCTGCCTAGGGAGTTCGCCAGACGTTAGTCGCATTGACGCCCGCTTTCCGCGGGAGTAAATCTGTGCACAGTGGCAAAAGGCGACGAATAAGGACAAGACAAGGACAAGACAATGAGTGCAATCCTGCTCCTGGTACTGGGCCTGGGCGGTATGGCCGCCGGCTATTTTTTCTATTCCCGGTTTATCTCCAAGGCCATCTACAAGCTTGATCCGGATTTCCAGACCCCGGCCCACGAGTTCGAGGACGGGGTCGATTTCGTGCCCACCAATAAATTCGTGCTGTGGGGTCACCACTTTACTTCGGTGGCCGGCGCGGCGCCCATTGTCGGCCCGGCCATCGCGGTGATCTGGGGCTGGCTGCCGGCGTTTCTGTGGGTGGTGTTCGGCACCATCTTCTTCGCTGGCATCCACGACAGCGGCGCGATCTGGGCCAGTGTGCGCAACCGGGCCCAATCGGTGGGCTCGCTCACCGGCGTGGTGGTGGGTGGCCGCGCCCGAGGCGTGTTCATGATCGTCATCTTCCTGGTGCTGCTGATGGTCAACGCGGTGTTCGGGGTGGTGATCGCCAGACTGCTGATCAAGAATCCCGGGGCGGTGGTGCCGGTGTGGGGCGCGATCGCCGTGGCGCTGGTGATCGGCCAGTTGATCTACCGCCGCAAGATGAACCTGGCGCTGGTCTCGGTGGTCGGCGTGGTGGCCTTGTACGCGCTCATCTATGTCGGCCCCTCGGTGCCGATCAGTCTGCCGGAAAGCACCCTGGGGCTGTCCGCCAACGCCGCCTGGATTCTGATTCTGTTCGCCTACGCCGCGGTCGCCTCGTTGCTGCCGGTGTGGATGCTGCTGCAGCCCCGCGACTACATCAACGGCCTGCAGCTTTTTGTCGGCCTGATCCTGCTGTACGCCGCGGTTCTGATCGCCAACCCCCTGGTGGTGGCGCCGATGATCAACTTCGGCGTGCCCGAGAACACGCCGTCGATGATCCCGCTGCTGTTCGTGACCATCGCCTGTGGCGCCATCTCCGGGTTCCATGGGCTGGTGGCGTCCGGCACCACCTCAAAACAGCTCAATAAGGAAACCGACGCCCGTTTCGTGGGCTATTTCGGTGCCGTCGGCGAAGGGGCGCTGGCCCTGGCGGCGATCATCGCCGCCACCGCCGGTTTCGCCACGCTGTCCGACTGGCAGGCGGTCTATTCCGCCTTCGGCCAGGGCGGCGTGCAGGCGTTCGTGGACGGCGGCGCGACGATTCTCAGCGCCGGAACCGGCCTGGACGCGGCCGTCGCCGGCACCATGCTCACGGTGATGGCGGCGCTGTTCGCCGGCACCACCATGGACACCGGCTTGCGTCTGCAACGCTATATTTTCCAGGAATGGGGCGAGATCTATAACATCGGCTGGATGCGCAAGGCGTTCCCGGCCACCGCCCTGGCGGTGTTCAGCTGCCTGGTGCTGGCGTTCGGCGCCGGTGGCGCGGACGGCTCCGGCGGCCTGATGATCTGGCCGTTGTTCGGCACCACCAACCAGTTGCTGGCCGGCCTCACCCTGCTGGTGATTACGGTGATGCTGGTGCGCCGTGGCCGGCCCACCTTCTACACGCTGGGGCCGCTGGTGTTTCTGCTGGTGATGACGCTGGCCGCCCTGTTGCTGCAGGTAAAAAGCTTCTACCTTCAGGAAAACTGGTTCCTGCTCGGCCTGGATCTGGTGGTGCTGGTGGCGGCGATCCTGGTGACCCTGGAATGCGCCGCCGCGCTGCGCCGCCAGAAGCGGCTGCGCGAGGAGGAAGTCAATTCGTGAGCGCACCGCGCATCGTTGGCAAGCTCAAGCACTGGTACCAGCGCGCCGGCGACCTGGGGGCGGAGTATTACAACGCCCCCTACCGCGCCGCCATCGCCCGGGCGCGGCGTGATGAAGACGATCTGCTGATGCTGATGGTGTTCGCGGAAAGTCTCGGCATTCCCAACCCGGCCAGCTGGTACACCCTGGAGTTGCAACCGCTGCTGATGGACCGTTTCCATGAGTGGCACCGCCGCATGGGCATGCCGCACTCGCCGCTCGACCAGTTCCGCTGTTGCTGATGACGTCACTGGATCTGAACACGCTTCTGGATCAACGCCGATTGCTGATGGTGGGCGGCAAAGGCGGGGTCGGCAAAACCACTGTGTCCTCCGCCCTGGCGCTCGCCGCCGCCGGCCGCGACCGCCGCGTTTTGCTGGTCTCCACCGATCCCGCCCACAGCCTCGCGGACGCCTTTGACCGGGAAATCGGCGATCACCCCACCAAGCTGGCCGCCAACCTGACCGGGCTGGAGATCGATCCGGACCAGGAAGTGGATCAACATCTGGAGCGGGTGCGGGCGCAGATGGCCCGTTATGCCGGTGCCGACCAGCGCCCGGAATTGGAACGCCAGTTGCGCCTCAGCCGGCAATCCCCCGGCGCCCAGGAGGCCGCGTTGCTGGAGCGCATCAGCCGCTTGATCGTCGACGAGAGCGCGCGCTACGACCTGATCGTGTTCGACACCGCCCCCACCGGCCATACGCTGCGGCTGCTCAGCCTGCCGGAGATCATGGCCGCCTGGACCGAAGGTCTGCTGAAACAAAACCGCCGTGGCGATCAGCTTGGCAAGGTGCTCGCGCACCTGACCCCGGGCCGCGATCTGGACAGCCCACTCAGTGAGCCGGAGCACCATGAGCTGGCCGGTCTGGATGATCGCGCCCGCGCCCTGGCCGCCCCGCTGTTGGAACGGCAGCGGCGCTTTCATCGCGCTCGCCGCCATCTGGCGGACCCGCAACACAGCGCCTTTCTATTCGTGCTGACACCGGAGCGACTGCCAATTCTGGAAACGGAACGGGCGGTGGCCAGCCTTCACGACGCTGGCATTCCGGTGGCCGGCGCGATCATCAACCGGGTGTTGCCGGATCAGCTGGAAGGAGAGTTTTTCCGCGCCCGCCACCAGCGCGAACAGCGTTTGTTGGAAGAAATCCAGCAGCGCCTGGGCCGGCTGCCACGCCGGCGGGTGCCGCTGCTCAGCGACGACATTCAGGGCGTCGACGCGTTACAGCGCTTCGCCACGCTGCTCAGCCGTTAGCCGCCCGCGAATACACGTCCGCTTCCTTAAGCATGAAAGTGCCACGTCCGGTGGCCAGCTTGCGGCCCTGTTGATCGAGAACGTCCGCGTTGCCCACCACCACGGTGCGGCCAGCCTTGACGATCTCGCCGCGAGCGATGATCACACCCGGGCCTGACGGACGCAAAAAGCTGACGTTCAGATCCACCGTGAGCGGCCCGCTGTCGCGCTGGCACACGGCACGGGCGCAACTGCCGAGTACCGTGTCGATCAGCACGCAATAAATGCCCCCATGCACCATGCCGTAGGACTGCAACAGATTGGCCGTTACCGGCAGTTGAATCTCCACCGCGCCGTCGTCACGTACCCAGTTCACCGCCACCCCCAGGTGCTGGCGAAACGGATTGCCCCGGTTCCAGCGTTTTTCGTCCTCTGTGGTCCAAGCCATGGTGGTCGATTATCCTCCGCGTCAATGAAAAGAACGGCCTCGCCTGCCGAGCCGCGCATTGTATACTGTATACAGAAAATGACACACTCGCCGGCACCACCGGCACCAGCTTCAGAGGTCTCGATGCCCAGCCCGAAAAAAACGCCCTTCGCCCCGGTCCGCCGCCGCTCAATGGAAGAAGAGCTGTATTTGCAGATGCGCGAAGCGATTCTCAGCGGCGACATCGCCGGCGGCGAACGTCTGGTGCAAGAAGACATCGCCGGACGCTTCGGCACCAGCCGTATCCCGGTGCGCGATGCGCTGCGGCGTCTGGAAGCGGACGGCCTGGTGGAAACCGATGCGCGCGGCGTATACAGCGTCTCGCGCTTCGGCGTGGAAGACCTGAAAGAAACCTACAGCCTTCGCGAACTGCTTGAGGGGCATGTGGTGGCACACGCCTGCGCCCAGCTCAGCGACGAGGACCTGAACGAACTGGAGCAGTTGCAGCGCGACATGGATCAGGCCCAACAGGACGGCGACGCCGAGGCCTATGTGGCCCTCAATCAGCGTTTCCACCGAGCCTTGTACGACGCCGCCAACCAGCCCCGGGCGCAGAAGATCATTATGTCCCTGTGGCTGGGCATGCCGCCGCTGACGCCGATCACCATCGAGAATCGCATGGCGGAATCCAGCCAGGAGCACTGGACTATCCTCAAGGCCCTGCGCGCCGGCGACGCGGAAGGCGCCGCCCACGCCATGCGCGCGCACATCGCCACCGCTGGGCGCGCCCTGCTCGAACACGTCGGCACCGGCGGCGTCAGCCTGCGCTGAAGCGCGCCGTTACAGCCGCGCCGGGCGGTCCTTCCAATAGGGCTCGCGCAAAACGTGCTTGAGCACCTTGCCCGGCCCCGACAGGGGCAGTTCCTGGCGAAACTCCACCGACCGGGGGCATTTATAGCCGGCCAGCTCGGCGCGGCAGAACCCGGTCAGAGTGGCTTCATCCACCGCCATGCCAGCGCGCGCCACCACCACCGCGTGCACGCTTTCGCCCCAGGTTGGGTGGGGAATCCCGATCACCGCGCAGGCGGCCACCGCCGGGTGGCGCGCCAGGATGTTCTCCACTTCCGCGCAATACACGTTTTCGCCGCCACTGACGATCATGTCCTTCAATCGATCGACGATATAGATGTAGCCCTGCTCATCCATGTAGCCGCCGTCGCCGGTGTGCAACCATCCATCGCGCAGGGCCTCGGCGGTGGCCTCCGGCTTATTCCAGTAGCCCTGCATGATGTTGTCGCCCCGTGCGATCACCTCGCCCACCGTGCCGCGCGGCACCTCGGTGCCCTGCCCGTCGACGATGCGCACCTCCAGCCCCCAGCCGGCACGGCCGGCGGAACGCACCAGGCCGTTGCGCAACGCCTCGCCCTGGTGGTTGCGCCAGGGGTTCACGGTAATCACCGGGGCCGCCTCGGTCATGCCGTAGGACTGGGTAAAGCGGGTCATGGGCAACGCCGCCATGGCGCGCTCCAGCAACGCCTGGGAGATGGGCGAGGCGCCGTAAGTGAGAGTCTGCAGGCTGCTCAGGTCGTAGTCCGTGAACGTCGGATCGTCCAGCAACATCTGGATCATGCTCGGCACCAGCACCGCATCGGTGACGCCCTCACGGGCGATGCTGCCCAGAACCGCCTCGACGCGAAACGCCGGCAGCACCACCGCGGTGCCGCCGACGATCAATTGGCTGACCACCTTGCCGAGCCCGGCGGTGTGAAACAGCGGTACCGTCAGCAGCGTGACAAAACGCTCCGGCGGATCGGTTTCCGCCAGCCGGCCAATCGCCGACGCCCACAAGTTACTGTGCGAGAGCATCACCCCCTTGGGGAAGCCGGTGGTGCCGCCGGTGTACAGAATCACCGCCAGATGGTCGCCGCCGAAGCGGCCATCTGCCACCGGCCGCGCCGCTGCCAGCCAGGTCTCGTAGCTCAGCAGCCCCGCCGGCGTCGGCAGCTCGCCGACATGGACAATGCGCTCCAGTGCCGGGCACGCCGCCCGCAGCTCCTCCACCATGGGCAGGAAAGTGTCGTCCACCAGCAGCCAGCGGGCACCGCTGTCGTTGATCGAATAGACCATCTCCCGGGCGCTCCAGCGGGTATTCACCGCGTTGGCCACCAGGCCGCCCCACCAGAGGCCGAGGAAATACTCCAGATGCTGGCTGCCATTCAGCGCCAGCATGGCGACCCGATCACCGGGGCGCGCGCCCAAATCCTCAAGGGCGCCGGCGAGACGGGCGCAGCGCTCCGCCAGCTTCTCATAAGTGACTCGCCGCCCTTCGCAGATCACCGCGTCACGCTGCGGGAATTGCTGCACCGCCCGGTGCAAACCCTGGGTCAAATACATTGCTCACCTCAGTCCAGGGACACCCCGGAAGACTTGATGATGCCAGCCCAGAGATCGTTGTCCCTGGCCACCAACGGCTGAAATTCCGTGTAGGGCACGCCTTTCATTCGCAACGTCAGCTTGCCCATGCGTTCCACCACCGTGGGGTCATTGGCGGCGTCCACCACCGCCTCGGAGATCGTGCTGACCAGCGGTTCGGGCATCCCGGCAGGGCCAAAAATGCCAAACCACCCGGAATAATCCATGCGCTCGAAGCCCTGCTCTTTGAACGTCGGCACATCGGGCAGCGCCGCCATGCGATCTGGCCCGGTGACACCGAGGGCGCGCAAACGGCCATCCTCGATCAGTGCCAATGCCCCTTTGCCGGACATGATCACCATCGGAATCTGGCCGGCGAGCAATTCATTCACCGACGGCGCTTCGCCCCGGAACGCCACATGAATCATGTCCAGGCCCAACTGCTCGGCGAACACATGCCCATACATGTGCCCGCTGGAACCGGCGCCGTAGGTGCCGTAGACCGCCTTGTCCGGATGATCGCGAACGTACTCGGCGAATTCCTTCGGGGTCGACACCGGGGTACTGGCCTTGACCACCATCACCAGGCTGGCGCTGCCGGTGCCAGCAATCGGCGTCAGCGTGTTGATCGGATCGGCGAGAGCCTCTTTATAAAGATGCGGCGCCTGAATCACCGCGGTGTTGGGCAGCAATAAGGTGTAGCCATCCGGCTTTGCCTCGCCGACGTACTCCGTGGCGATCATGCCAGCGGCGCCGGACCGGTTGTCGATCACCACCGGCACGCTCCAGCGTTCCGAAAGCTTCTCACCCAGTATCCTGGCCATCACATCATTGGCGCCGCCAGGCGGATAAGGCACCACGATACGAACGGTATCCTCCGGGTACTCCGCCAGCGCCGGCGCGCTGAACAGCGCGCCGATCACAAAGATCAGAGCGCCCACAAAGCCGGATAAGTAATTTGTTTTTTTCATCACCGTCTCCTTGGAAATAAGGGGTCACCAGCGGCGCGTCAGCCGGCTTCACGAATCATGTTGCGGGCGATCACCAACTGCTGGATCTGGCTGGTGCCTTCATAGATGCGGAACAGACGCACGTCACGATAAAACCGCTCGATGCCGTACTCGGTCATGTAGCCAGCGCCGCCGTGAATCTGCACCGCCCTGTCCGCCACCCGGCCACACATCTCCGAGGCATAGAGCTTGCAACAGGAGGCCTCGGTGCTGACGTTCTCACCCAGGTCGCGACGGCGCGCCGCGTCCATCACCATGCAGCGAGCGGCGTAGAGCTCGGTGCGGCTGTCGGCGAGCATCGCCTGCACCAGCTGAAAATCGGCGATGCGCTCGCCAAACTGCTTGCGCTCCATGGCGTAGTTCAAGGCGTCGTTGAGCATCCGCTCCGCCACGCCCACGCAAATCGCGGCGATATGAATACGGCCCTTATCCAGCACTTTCATCGCCGTCTTGAAGCCCACGCCCGGCTTGCCGCCGATAATATTGCGCGCCGGAACGCGGCAATCCTCGAACACCACGTCGCAGGTGTGCGCGCCACGCTGGCCCATCTTGCGATCCGGCTTGCCCAGGCTGATCCCAGGGGTATCCGCTTCGACGATAAACGCGGAGATGCCAGCGGCGCCCGGGCTGCCGGGATCGGTGCGCGCCATCAGCGTAAAGATGCCGGCGCCCGGCGCATTGGTGATAAACCGCTTGGTGCCGTTGATCACGTAATCCTCGCCGTCGAGCACCGCCGAGGTGCGCAGTGAAGCGGCGTCGGAGCCCGCCTCCGGCTCGGTGAGCGCGAACGAGGCCATGATCTCGCCGCTGGCCAGGCGCGGCAGATAGCGCTCTTTCTGTTCATCGCTGCCATCCATCAGAATGCCCTGCGAGCCGATGCCCACGGTGGTGCCGAACAGGGAGCGGAACGCCGGCGAGGTCTTGCCCATTTCAATCATCACCAGGGCCTCTTCCTCCATGGTGACGCCGAGGCCGCCGTATTGCTCCGGAATGGTCAAGCCAAACAGACCGATCGCCTTCATCTCGGCGACAAGGTCCTCGGGAATGGCATCGTGTTCGGCGACCCACTCTTCGTTGGGCACCAGACGTTCACGGACAAAACGGCTGATGGTGTCCAACAGCGCGTTCATGGTGTCTTGATCACGGATCATGTTTTCTCTCCCGCCCGCTTCGCGGGCTTGCGACGTCCACGCCAGGTCATGGCCGGACCAGTGAAAAAAGCCGGCGTCACCCGCCGGCCAGGGCGCCACCCAGATCACGACCACCGGGCAGCGAGCTGCCGCCGTCCACGGTCAGCACCGAGCCGGTCACATAGCTGGCCAGCGGCGAGCACAGCATCAACGCCATGTTGGCGACTTCCTCTTTGCGCCCCAGACGTCCCAACGGCACGCTCGCTTCCATTTGCTCAAGCGCCTGCTCACTGGGCGCCAGACGCTGAATGCCCTCGGTGTCACCAATCGGCCCCGGCACCAGGGAGTTCACGCGAATGCCGTCCGCGCCCCATTCCATCGCCAATACCCGGGTGATCATGTCGACTCCGGCCTTGGCCGCGCAGGCGTGTACCTGGTAGCGGGTCGGGTTGAAGGCCTGCGGCGCGGAAATGTTCAGTACCGCGGCGCCGGGCTTGCGCAGATAGGGGTGCGCGGTACGGATCACATTGAAGGTGCCGAGCAAATCGATGTCGACCACGGTTTTGAAGCCATTCGCGGACATGCCCAGGGCCGGCGCCACGAAGTTGCCGGCGGCCCCGGAAATCAAAACGTCGATGTCGCCGAACCGCGAGTGCGCCTGCTGCAATGCGCGCTCCACCGCCGCCGCGTCGCGCACATCGGCGCTGCATCCAGCGGCGTCGCCACCGTCAGCACCAATGCCTTCCACCGCGCGTTCGACGCGGTCCGCCGAACGGCTGATGATAAACACCCTGGCGCCACCGGCGGCGAAGGCTTCGGCGATGGCCAGGTTAATGCCACTGCTGCCACCGGCAACGAACACATGGCGCCCGGCGTACCAGCGCGGCAACGCCTCGTTCACGGCCTGTGCCTGATTGCTCATGGAATGCCTCCTCCCGGCGCGGCCGCATTAATGGCCGCACGCGAATCAATGAATGGTGATGCCGGTCTCGGCGATCAGGTTGCCCCAGGTCTTCATGTCCTCGCGCACCACCTCGGCAAAGGCATCCGAGCGACTGCCCACCGGCGTCAGACCCAAGCGCGTCAGTAACTCCGAAGTCTTTTCGCCCTGAACAATGTCGGACACTTCCTTGGAAAGCTTGTCACGCACGTTGTCATCAATGCCCGCCGGCGCCAGCAGACCAAATCAGCCATAGGCATCAAAGCCTGAGTAGCCGAGTTCTTTCAGGGTCGGCACCTCCGGTTGCGTGGAAAGCCGATCACTGCCGGTCACCGCCAGCACCCGGAAAGCACCGGTGTCCAGCTGCGAGCGCGCCGAAGCGGCATCGATGATGGCGACACGCACCTGTTTGCCCAGTAACGCATTGAGCAAGGGCGCGGCACCAGGATAGGGAATGTGCAGCAGATCCATGCCGGTCTGCTTATTCAGGTATTCGGCATAGATATGGCTTGAAGTGCCCATGCCGTAGTTGCCCATTTCGTATTCGCCGGGGTTGTCCTTGACCCGTTTGACCAGCTCCTCGAAGGTCTTCACCGGCATGTCGTCGGTGACCACGATCAGATTCTGCGAGCGGGCCACTTCCGAGATCGGCGTGAAATCGCGCACCGGATCGTAGTGAAGATTTTCGAACAGGGCCGGCGCCTGGGTGATGAAATTAATGCCGAACAGCAAGGTGTAGGGGTCGCCCTTGGCCTTGGCCACCTGGGTGTTGCCAATATTGCCGCTGGCGCCGGCGCGGTTGTCCACCACCACCGGCACCTCCCAACGGTCGGACAGTTCCAGGGCCACCGCCCGGGCCAGCGTGTCGGTGGCGCCGCCTGGCGGGTACGGCACGATAAAGCTGATCTCGCGCTGCGGGTAGGAATCCGCCTGTGCCAGGCACCAGGGCAAAAGAAAGAACAGTGTGCAAAGCAGGGGCTTCAAGGCCCGGATTGTTATTGGCATGTTGTCACCTTTGATTGTGGGTTCGAAAACGGATCAGGCTAGCCGATGCTCCTCTTGGATCTGTCTCCAGAGCACTTTGCCGGCGCCGGATTTGGGCAGCGAATCGACGAATACCACCCGCCGGGGTGCTTTATAGACCGCCATCTTTTGCCGCGCCCAATCAATGATTTGTTGCTCGCTGACCTGGCCGGCGGGCCCCTCCTTGAGCACGATCACCGCCTCGACCCGTTCGCCGCTTTTTTCATCGGGAACCGAAATCACGCAAGCCTCTCGCACCGCCGGGTGGTGATACATGAAGTTTTCGATCTCCGCCGGCCAGACCTTGTAACCGGACACGCTGATCATTCGCTTGAGCCGGTCGACCAGGAAGAAATAGCCGTCCTCGTCGCGGTAGGCGAGATCGCCGGTGCGAAAGAAGCGCAGCCCGTCGCGTTGCAGAAACGCCTCGCGGTTGGCCTGATCGTTGTTCCAGTAGCCGTGCATGACCTGTTCGCCATGGGTGATCAGCTCGCCCACCTCGCCATCGGGCAGCGGCTCGCCGGTCTCCGGGTCCACCACCCTGGAGAGCACGCCGAACGTGGCCACTCCGAGACACTGGCGCTTGTTCCGCGAGACCGGATTGGCGTGCAAAAAGGCGGCGGTTTCAGTGAGGCCATAGGATTCGTTGAAGGTGATGCCGTGGTCGTCACTGAGGGTGCGCGCGACCGCTTCGGGCATCGCCGCGCCGCCACCGAAAATCAGCGTCAGGCTGGTAAGATCAAAGGCGGTCAAATCCTGCTTGGCGAAGAAATCCATGATCATCGCCGGCGGCGCGCCCCAGATATTGACCCGCCAGCGCTGAATCAGATCAGCCGCCAGGTCGCGGTCCCAACGGGGCATGATGACACTGGTGGCGCCGAGCATGATCGGCAGGTTCATGGAACTTTGCAGGCCGAGCATATGAAACATCGGCGCCACCGACAGAAACACGCATTCGGCGTTCAGGGCCCGCCACACCGACGACGCATAGATGGCGGTCATCAGATTGCGGTGATCAAGCAGGCAGCCCTTCGGCGTGCCGGTGGTCCCGGAGGTGTAAGGCAGCACACAGAGCTGATCATTGGCAAAGCGCTCGGCGCTGGCGCTGGCTTTCATTGCCAGGGCATCACGCCACGACACCAGCGCCGGATCGTCGATCGCCCGTGCCGGGGCGCGCACCCAGCCCGGGGTGCTGTCGTTGTCCCTATCGCCCAGGTAGTCGCTGTAACTGTGCAGCACCACCCGGTGTAGCCGCTCCGCATCCATGCAGGGGCGCAATTGCGAATACAACTCCTGGGCGCAGAACGCGACCCGCGCGCCACTGTCGCCAACGTAGTGGTCCAACTCGGCGCTGGTGCTCATCGCGTTCACCGGCACCACCGCCGCGCCCAGGCTGACCGTGGCGTAGAAGGCGATGACGAACTGCGGGCAGTTCTGGCTCAGTAGCAGAACCCGGTCTCCGCGCACCACACCACAGTGTTGCTGCAGGAAGCCGGCCATCGCCCGCACCTGACCGAGCAGATCGCGATACGTGAGCACGCCGTCGTAGAACACCAGGGCGGCACGTTCCGGAAAGCGGCGCGCCGCGGCCTCGAGATTCTCGCCCAGCGTCAGCGATGGCACCGTCAGCCGCGCGGGCATGCCTTTGGGGAAAAATCGCGCATCGGGGGAATCCATCCTGCCTCCTGTTATTGTTGTCGCGTCACTGCGTCGCCCGGGGATCACTGATCCAGCGAGCGCGCCACCACCTCTTTCATCACTTCGTTGGCGCCGCCGTAGATCTTTCCTACCCGCGCATCGGTGTACAGGCGGGCAATCGGATACTCCTGCATATAGCCGTAGCCGCCGTGCAGTTGCAGGCATTCATCGATCACCTGGCAGTTCAGCTGGGTGGTCCACCACTTGGCCATCGCCGCGGTCGGCACATCCAGGGTGCCGGCCAGCACCCGCTCCACGCAGTCGTCCACGAAGCGTTCCGCCACCGTGGCCTGGGTGTGGCACTCGGCGAGCTTGAAACGGGTGTTCTGCAGGTCCATCAATCGCTGACCGAACACCTGGCGCTGCTGCACATAGGCCACCGTGTCGGTGATCGCCCGGCGCATGGTGGCGGTGGCCCCCAAGGCGATCAGCATGCGTTCGCGGGGCAGTTGTTCCATCAATTGAATAAAGCCTCGGCCCGGCTCGCCGCCGAGCAGGTTGGCGGCGGGAACGCGCACGTCGTCGAAAAACAGCTCCGCCGTGTCCTGGCCTTTCTGGCCGATTTTTTCCAGTACCCGACCGCGCCGGAAGCCCTGCACCTGGTCGGTTTCCACCATCAGCAACGAGATGCCACGGCTGCCCTTGGCGTGGGTGTCGGTTTTCGCGATCACACAGATCAGATCAGCGTGGTAGCCGTTGGTGATGAACGTCTTGGCGCCGTTGATCACGTAGTGGTCGCCGTCAAGGCGCGCGCTGGTGCGCACCGCTTGCAAGTCGGAACCGGTGCCCGGCTCACTCATGGCGATGGCGGCCACGCGCTCGCCACTGGCCAGGCGTGGAAGCCATTGGCGCCGTTGCGCCTCGCTGCCGTAATTGAGGATGTAATGGGCAACAATGCCGCTGTGCACATTAAGGCTGAAGCTGTTCACCAAACCCCGCGCCTGTTCCTGGCAGATCACCGCTTCATGGGCGAAGTTGCCGCCACCACCGCCGTATTCCTCGGGAATACTGGCGCACAGCAGCCCCAGCTCACCCAGTTGCGTCCACACTTCCCGGTCCGGGTAGCCCTGGGCCGCCCAGCGGGATTCGCGGGGCGCGAATTCCTGCTCGAAGATCCTGCGCACCGAGCCCTGCAGAATGCGCAGCTCGTCGTCCATCCAGCGTGGCTCCTGCCAATCACGCTCTTCGCCGTGCATACACACTCCTCAGGGGCGCCCGCCACCACAGATGATGGATTGCCCGCTGATGTAGTTGGATTCTGGGAGACAAAACAGGTACACCGCGCCGGCGGCTTCCGCGGCGCTGCCGGCGCGGCCCAGGGGAATCGACGCCTCCGCCGCTTTCAGGTTGGCCGCCTTGACGCCCACCGGAATTTCCCGGTTCTCGATGTTCACCGTGGTGCGCTGATCGGTGGCCTGGGTCAGGCGGGTGTTGATCAGGGCGAACGCCACGCAATTGACGTTGACCTTGTAACGGCCCCACTCCTTCGCCATCGCCTTGGTGAGGCCGACGATGCCGGCTTTGGCCGAGGCATAGTTAACCTGACCGGCGTTGCCCATCACCCCGGAGGTAGAGGAAATGTTGACCACCTTGCGGAACACCTCCCTGCCCTGCTCCGCCTCTTTCTTGGCCTGCTCGCGCAAATAAGGCGCGGCGGCCCGAAGGATGCGAAACGGCGCGGTGAGATGCACCTCGAGAATCGCCGACCACTGCTCGTCGCTCATCTTCTGAATCACGTTGTCCCAGGTGTAACCGGCGTTATTGACGATGATGTCGAGGCCGCCCAGTTGCTCGATGGCGGTGTTGACGAAACGATCGGCGAAGCCTTCCTCGGTGACACTGCCCACGCAGGCCACCGCCTTGCCACCGGCGGCGACGATGTCCGCGACGGTCTGCCCGGCCGGTTCCGGGTCGAGATCGTTGACCACCACGGCGGCGCCTTCGGCGGCCAGCTTGAGCGCGATTTCCCGGCCAATGCCCCGACCCGAGCCGGACACCAGCGCCACTTTGTTTTGTAATGCCGTCATTGTTCTTTCTCCCGGTCCGATATCGGCAGGCACAGCACCGCCTCACCGCTGATTTTGGTTTCGCCCTGCTGGTTGCGTGTCACCAGCGCCAGCGTCGCCAGCCAGTGGCCATCCGCCTGTTGCAGTTCGCGCACCTCGCCAGCGCAATGGATCACTTCGCCAACCCGGGTAATGGCGGCGAAGCGCACCTGAAAGCGGCGGATCGTCGACTGCGGCACCCACTGGGTGAGCAAACGGCCCAGCCAGGCCATCGACAACATGCCGTGGGCGAACACGTCGTCCATACCGGCACGGCGGGCGAAATCGGTGTCCACATGAATCGGGTTGTGATCGCCGGAGGCCCCGCAGTACAGCGCCAGATCCAGCCGGCTCACCGGCCCCGCGGTGAGCTCCGGCAACACCATGCCAACGCGCAGATCGGCCAACTTCAATTGCTTCATTTCTGGCCTCCTTCAGCCGTTGCGAACCACGGTGACACAACGCAGATCCGCCACCGTCGTGCCCTGGTGATCAACCACCCGTGTGTCGCGAACCACGAATTCCAGGGCGCCCCCTTTTTTGCTGTAAATATCGCCAATGCGCTGCTCGAAGGTGAGGCGCTCGCCGGCGTACACCAGCCGGTGGTACTCAAACCCCTGCTCGCCGTGGAGCACCTTGGCGATGTCGATGCCGAGCAGAGCTCGCAGAGCGCCGGGGTCCGGCGCCTCCATTTCCAGGCAGAACAGAAAGGTGGGCGGCACCGGCAGGTGCGGATGTCCGGCGGCACGCGCCGCTTCCAGATCCCGGTACAGCGGGTCCCGCTCGCCAATGGCGTTGGCGAAGGCGCGCAAGCGGCCCGCTTCCACCTCGGCGCTGAACGGTTCAAAACAGTGGCCGATAAAACGTTGATCAATCATTCGCTCTCTCCCGAGATGCCGCTTCAGGCGCGCTGATACAGCGTCACCACGCAGGCACCGCCCAGGCCCAGGTTGTGTTGCAGCGCCACCCGCGCGCCGTCCACCTGGCGATCCTTGGCGTGGCCGCGCAATTGCCAGACCAGTTCGGTGCACTGCGCCAGCCCGGTAGCGCCCAGCGGGTGGCCTTTGGAAAGCAAACCGCCGGAGGGGTTGGTCACCACCTTGCCGCCATAGGTGTTGTCACCATCCAGAATAAAGCGCTCGGCGGTGCCGGCGCCGGTCAGGCCCAGCCCTTCGTAGGTGATCAACTCGTTGGCGGTGAAGCAGTCATGCAACTCCACCACGTCGACCTCGGCCGGGCCGACTCCGGCTTGTTCGTAGACCTGGCGGGCGGCGTCCACGGTCATGTCGTAACCGACCACCTTACGCATATCGCCGGATTCAAACGTACTCGGTGTGTCCGTGGTCATGGCCTGAGCGGCAATGTAGACGCCGTTGTCCAGCCCGGCACTCTTGGCGAACGCCTGCGAGCACACCACCACCGCCGCCGCGCCGCAGGTCGGCGGACAACATTGCAATCGGGTCAGCGGGTCGAAGATCATCGGCGCCGCCATCACCTCTTCCACGCTCACTGGCTTGCGAAATACCGCGAACGGATTGCGTGCCGCATGTTGACGTGCCTTTACGGAAATGTGCGCGAACGTCTCGGCATTGGCACCGAACTCGCGCATGTAGTCGCGACCGGCGCCAGCAAAGAACTGCGCCGCGCGGGGTGCCGAAGGGTCATAGCCCTGGGCCCGCTCCATCGCCTCGACCAGGCCGGCCACCGCCGGGCGGCGGTCCTCGAAGGGGCTTTTCAGGGCACCCGGGTTCATTTGCTCGAACCCCACCGCCAGGGCGCAGTCCACCGCGCCGCTGGCCACCGCTTGGCGGGCCAGGAACAAAGCCGATGAGCCGCTTGAGCAGTTGTTGTTCAGATTAACGATGGGAATGCCCGACAGCCCAACCTCATAGAGCGCCGCCTGGCCGCAGGTGGAGTCGCCGTAGACATAGCTGGCGTAAGCCTGTTGCACATGGCGGTAATCGATGCCCGCGTCTTGCAGCGCCAACCGGGCGGCCTGGGCACCCATCACGTGATAGGACTCGCTGGCACCGGGTTTGCTAAAGGGAATCATCCCCACGCCGGCCACATACACCTTGCTGCTCATTGTCATTCTCCCGTTGGCGCCAGCGCGGCGCGCCATGATGAATTGCACCCGTGATCGATGCTGCTTGACCACAAGCATCGCCGCTGCCAGCGCGCTCACCAATGGCAGGGCGCACCAATTCCATTGGCGAAAAAAAACAGAAACCCGCGCGTGCCCCCGCGCGGATGTCAGTTTTGGCCAGTCCGCGGGCGTGCCAGCGCGCGCCGCAGGCGGGTGTAGCGGTATTCCCCGGGCGGCAGACCCGTCCACTTTTTGAAAGCCCGGTGAAACGTGCTCAGTTCCGAAAAGCCGACCCGTATCGCCACGTCCTGTAACGAGAGATCCGCGCGCGCCAGATACTCGATCGCCGCATCGCAACGCAGGCTGTCTTTGAGCCCCTGGTAACACTGCCCTTCGTCGCGCAGGCGACGGCGCAGGGTTTGCGGGGTCATGCCCAGCACTTCCCCAACCTCATCAAGGGTCGGCAGCCCATCGCTGAGGTGGCGCCTCAGCAAGCGCCGAATGCGCTCCGAACAGGACGTTTCATCGCGATACTTGACCAGCAGGTTGGCCGGCGCCTGGCGGAAGAACTCGCGGATGCTGAGGGGATTCTGGACCACCGGCAGATCCAGCCAGCGGGCTTCGAAAGAGAAACCAAAGTTTGGCTGGTTGTAGTGAATCGGTGCCTGAAAGATCAGGTTGGAATTGACACTTTGCCGCTCCGCCTCCTGGTAGTTAACGCGCAGCAGCGGCACCCGGCGCGCCACCAGCCAGGACGCCAGCCCCCAACTGAAGAAGGTAAAAATACGCCGGGCGTAGGAGTGGCACTCACCTTCGGCGCCGTCACTGACCGACACGGTGGCCAGATTACCGTTCACCGACAGCCGCGCGGTGAAATCGCGAAGAATCAAATGATAGAACGCAAAGCCCTTACGCAATGCCTGGCCCAGGGTTTCGCACAGAATCAGTTCACGGCACAGGTGAGCGAAGGTGCCCGGCCGCACCGGGTGGCTGCACAGGCCGAAGAATTCATCCCGCATGGTGCGGCTTAGCAGTGACAACAGCCGCGCATACTGATCCTGTGCCACCCGCGAGCGTGACGATTGCAGCAGCAGCGGCGGAATCCCGGAGCGTTTCAACAGCGCCCCGGTGTCCACGCCTTGCCGGCGCGCGCCCTCGAGAATGCAGTTCACGTGGAAAATCGAAATGGTATGCCGGGTCATGACCGGCGCCGTGCTGTCCAGCATTTCGATGTCCTCCCCTGAGTTGCGCTCAGCCCGGCACCGCCGCGCGTCGCCGTTTAATCAGCACTTTCACCAGCGGGCGTAACGCCAACAGCAGCATCAAGGCGCTGGCAACCAGCAAGGTCGCGCTCACCGGCCGTTCCATGAAAGCCCAGAAATCGCCCCGTGAAAGCAGCAGCGCCCGGCGCAGGTACTCTTCCATGCCCGGCCCGAGCACGAAGCCAAGCAACAACGGCGCCGCCGGATAACGAAACGCCTGGAGCACGTAACCAACCAGGCCAAAGAACAGCGCCACGTAAATGTCGAAAACATTGTTGCGGGCGCTGTACACACCCACGCAAACGAACACCAGAATCATCGGGTAAAGGATGTGATAGGGAATCGACAACATGCGCACCCACAACCCGATCAACGGAATATTGAGCACCAGCAACAGAAGGTTGCCGACCCAGAAGCTCATGACCAGGCCCCAGAACATGTCCGGGTACTCGACCAGGAAGCGCGGCCCGGGCACGATGCCGTGCAGCATCATCGCGCCCAGCATCAGTGCCATCACGGCGTCACCGGGGATGCCCAGGGTCAGGGTGGGAATAAACCCGGACTGGGTAGCCGCATTGTTGGCCGCCTCCGGCGCGACGATGCCCTCGACCGCGCCGTTGCCAAATCGCTGCGGCTCGCGCGACAGCTTTTTTTCCACGATGTAGGACATGAACGAAGACAGCGTGGCGCCGACGCCGGGCAGCACGCCGATGGAGGTGCCCAGTACCGAACCTCGCGCGGCCGGTTTCCAGACCCGGTTCCAATCGTCGCGCTCCGGCATCATCGAGCGCAGTGTCACCGGGTTGGCGGCCTGGTCGTCGCGCTTTCGCCCCACGTTGGCGAGAATCTCGCCGATGCCAAACAAGCCCATGGCGATGGCAACCAGATTAACGCCATCGGAAAGCCCGGAGAGGCCGAAGGTGAAACGATACTGACCGGAGGTGACGTCGGTGCCGATCATGCCAATCGCCACCCCGGCGATGACCATGGCGATGCCTTTCATCGGCGACCCGCTGGACAACGACGACGACGCCACCAGCCCCATCAACATGATCGCGAAGTATTCGTAGGAACTGAATTGCACCGCGAACGCCGCCACCACCGGCGCGAACCCCATCACCACCACAATGGCGAAGGAACTGCCGATGAACGACGCGATCGCGGTCAGGAACAGCGCCACCCCGGCGCGGCCGTTGCGGGCCATGGGGAAACCATCCAGGCAGGTCACCGCCGAGGTAATGCTGCCCGGCAGGTTGAGCAGAATGGCGGCGGTGGAGCCGCCGTACATGGTGCCGTAGAAAATCCCCGCCAGCATGATCAACGCCGAAGTGGGGTCAAAATGGTGGGTGATCGGCAACGCCAGGGAGATCGCCGCCAAGGCGCCAATGCCAGGCAACACGCCAACGAACGTACCGATGGTGACCCCCACGAAACAGAACAGCAGGGCCCGAAAGCTGAGCGCGGTTTCCAGTCCCAGCGCGATATTATCAAGCAGTTCCACGATGCTTACCCCTTGAACGCGGCGAGAGGAATGCCCAGCGCGGTGATGAACAACAGCACGCTCACCACCGACATGACCAAGGCGATCGCGCCGATCGCCAGCGGGCCCAGGGTGCGATCACCCAGCGCGCTGAGGATCACCAGAGCGATCACCGCCGGCACCATGCCCAGGCGCTCGATCAGAAAGGCGAAACAGAGAATCCCCAACGAGACCATGGTGAAAGGCCGCCACGGCAGCGGCGGCGCTGGATTGCGCGAGCGCAGCACCTCCACCAGCAACGCCACCGCCACCGCGCACAACAAGCCCCCCAGCACCAGCGGAAAATAGCCGGGGCCCATGCGTCTCAGGGAACCGATGGAGTAGCCGCTGGCGATGGCGATCAAGGCGCCGCCGAGCAGGAAGAAACACACCGCGACAACGATTTCGCCGCGATTCAGCGATGCCGTGACCGGCGTTTGCCGCGGCGGCGCGGAGGCGGCGCCGTTCGCGCCAGAGGATGGATGCGGGGAGGACATCTCCGATCTCCTGTTGTTGTTATGTTCCCGGTTGAACCGGCGGTGGTACCCAGAGTGTCGGCGCGCCGCCACCACGCCAATGGCAAGACACCTCAAAGCACATGGCGGAAACGACCAAAAAAGCGCCGCACCGCCACCATTTTTGTCAGATTTCGCCAGGGTGGCGGTGCGCCATGACTACAGCGCGGCGGCGCTGCCCAGAATCGCCGTGGACTGGCTGGACAAGGTGCCGCCGTTGCCCTGCACGATGGCGGTGTCGGCCTGCCCGGCCTGACGCTCTCCACCTTCACAGCGCAACTGGCGCACCGCCTCGATGGTGGCGAAGATGCCGTACATGCCCGGGTGTCCCCAGGAGAGACCGCCACCATTGGTGTTCACCGGCAGCGAGCCGCCCGGCGCGATGTGGCCATCCTCGACGAAAGCGCCGCCCTCGCCCTTGGCGCAAAAGCCCAGGTCTTCCAGGAACAGAATGGTGTTGATGGTGAAGGCGTCGTAGAGCTCGGCGATGTGCATGTCTTTGGCCGTCATGCCGGCCATCTGGTAGGCCGCGGCGCCGGATTGTTTCGCCGCCGTGACGGTGAGGTCGGGCATCGAGGAAATCTGCCGGTGCCACACGGCGGTGCCGCTGCCCAGCACATACACCGGCGGCTTGGGCAGGTCGCGGGCACGCTCCGCGCGCACCAGCACATAGGCGCCACCGCCGTCGGTGACCAGGCAGGAATCGCGCACCGTCAGCGGATCGGACACCATCCGCGAGTTGAGCACCTGCTCCACGCTGAGCGGGTCGCGCATAAACGCATCCGGATTGCGTTGCGCCCATTGGCGCGCCGCCACCGCCACCGCCGCCAATTGCTCGCGGGTGGTGCCGAACTCATGCATATGCCGGGACGCCGCCAGCGCGTAGGCGGACAACGGCATCATCGGCTGATACGGGTGCTCATAGGGCTGCGGGTCCATGCGCCGGCGCGCCGCCGCCACTTCCTTGCGGTTCAGGGTGGAGGTGCGCTGGGCGCTGCCATAGCAGACCAGCACCGCGTCACACTGGCCGCTTTCCAGGGCCAGCATCGCTGGCATCAGGTGCGCCACGAAACTGGAACCGCCGATCATGGTGCCGTCGATAAAACGGGCATTGATGCCCAGATTCTCGACCACTTCCATGGGCCACATGGTGGCCAGCACGCTGGCCGTGCACACCCCATCGATGTCCTTCATGGTCAAACCGGCGTCCGCCACCGCGCGTCGCGCGGCGTTGGCGAGCAGGTCCATGTCGCTGTAACCGGGCGCTTCACCGCAACCGAAGGTGGCGACGCCGGCAATCGCGGTTTTGCCGCGCAGATGGCGCAAGCTTGAATCTGTCATTGGGCACTTCCTTTTTCCGTTTCTTGCGCATCGAACAGCAACAGGCCCTGGCCATCGCTGACCGCCACCCGCGCCCGCACCGCCATGCCGATGGCCACGGCCTGCGGCTCAATGCCTTCCACCCGGCTCATCAAACGCGGGCCTTCCTCAAGGTCAATCAATGCCACGTTGTAATCGCCACCGGCCTCGGCCCTGCGACGCACCGTGGTGGTGGCGTACACCTGGCCACGCCCGCTCGGCGCGAACCATTCCACCTCGCCGGAACCGCAGGCCGGGCACAGTTCCCGGGGATAGAAAAACGCCGTCTCGCAGCGCCGGCAGCGCTGTATTTGAAAATCGCCTTCGGCAAGCCGGGCGGCGTACATCACCGCCGCCGCGCCTTCCGGTTTCACCTTGTTGTCGTCAGTACTCATGTTGGTTCCTCACCATTGTGACCGTCGCCCCGCGCTCGTCAGACCGGGTCCCAGCTGAACACGTCCGCGGAACGGTCCAGATCATGGAAGCTGGCGCGCAGCGCCGGCAGCGCATGGGAGAGCACGGTTTGCGGGGTCCAGCCATCGCCGTTGTGCACCGAGCGCACCGGGCGCGGCTGGCTGATCAGGAAAATTTCGTTGTTGCGCACCGCGAAAATCTGCCCGGTCACGTCCGCTTCATCACCGAGCAGAGTCACCGCCAGCGGCGCGATCTTGGCCGGGGTCATCTGCTTGAAGCGCTCCACGCGCTGCTTCTCCGCCTCGGTTTCCGCCGGCACCGAACCGGTCATGCGGCTCCAGGCGAACGGCGCGATGCAATTGGAACGAACATTGAAGCGTTGCATGTCCAGGGCAATCGATTTGGACAACGCCACCACCCCCAGTTTGGCGGCGGAATAGTTGGCCTGACCCAGATTGCCAATCAGCCCGGAGGTGGACGTCATGTGCACGAAGGCGCCGGATTCCTGCGCCTTGAAATGGGGCGCGGCGGCACGGCTCATGTGATAAGCGCCGTACAGATGCACGCGGATCACCGCGTCCCATTCCTGCTCGCTCATTTTGTGAAAAAAACGGTCGCGCAGAATGCCCGCGTTGTTGACCACGCCATCAATGCGGCCGAAATGATCCAGCGCGGTTTCGATAATGGCATTGGCGGTCTTGCCTTCGGCCACGCTGTCGGTGCTGGCCACCGCTTCGCCACCGGCGTCGCGGATCTCCTTGACCACCTGCTGGGCCGGACCGTCGTCCAGGCCATCGCCACTCAAGGACGCGCCGATGTCGTTGACCACCACCCTGGCGCCCTGCGCGGCCATTGCCAGCGCGATGTCGCGACCGATGCCGCCGCCGGCGCCGGTGACCACCACCGCCTTGCCTTCCAGCATAGAGTTGTCCGCCATGTTCCGCTCCCGTTCGGGGCCCCTGGGGGCCGTGAGTAAGAAAGCCTGCTCAGCGCACACGCGGAGAAAAACACCTGACCGTGAATGCGCTGGGCGCGTTGGGCTTTTCCCGTTGCCGCTTTGTGTATACTGTATACGGTATACCAAAATTCCGGAACTGCCTAGCGCGTGACCACGGAGTCCGCCAACGCCGGCGATTCCCGGTAACCCGATCAGGAATCCGATAAGGAAGACAACCATGCTTTCAGAGCAACCAGAGCAGCCGCAAAACTGGCTGGGCCATGAAGAACGCGTGGAAGAGCGGCTCGACCCCGGCGCCGTGGCGCGGGTCGCCGCCACCCTGGGCAGCGCGCCACCGGCGCCCGGCGCGGCACTGCCCTGGCTGTGGCACTGGGCGTTCTTTCAGCCCGCCCCGGCGGCGGATCAGCTGGGCGCGGATGGCCACGCCTTCACCGGGGGTTTTCTGCCGCCGATGCCCGGCCTGCAACGGATGTGGGCCGGCGGGCGGCTAACGTTCCGCCATCCTCTGATTGTCGGCGAGCCGGCGGTTCGGCGCAGCGTGATCCGCCATATCGAACGCAAGGAAGGCCGCCAGGCCGGCGCCATGACCTTTGTCACCGTGGACCATCATTACCAACAGCACGGCCGCGAGGCGATCCATGAACAACAGGATCTGGTCTATCGACAACCGCGCCCGCTGCAGGCCCGGCCCGGTGAACCCTTGCCGGCATTGGACTGGCGGCAGGAGATCACCCCGCACCCGACCTTGTTGTTTCGCTATTCAGCGGTGACATTCAACGGCCATCGCATCCATTACGACTGGCCTTACGCCACCGAAGAAGAAGGTTACGCGGGCCTGGTGGTGCACGGGCCACTGATCGCCACCCTGGTGATGAACGCCTTTCTCGATGCGCATCCGCACGCCACCCCCACCGCCATGAGCTTCCGGGGCCTGCGCCCATTGCTGTGCCCCGGCCGGTTCGTGGCCGGCGGCGTACAGGATGGCGCCGGCCGCGCCCGCGTTTTCGCCGGCGACCAGGATGGCCAGTCCCAGGCCGGCACCATCGAATATCACACCCGCGATCACCAGCAAGAGGCCCACCGATGAGCCAGCACACCGAACAACTCACCGCTTTCCTGGCCGATCTGAGTCATGCGCGGATACCGGCACCGGTGGTGGCACGCACCGAGGATCTGTTTCTCGACTGGCTCGGCTCGCTGCTGGCCGGCCGGCGGCAGCACCCGATCCCCGTGTTCAACGCCTACGCCCGGCGCATGGGCCCGGCGCAGGGCGGCAGTGAAAACCTGGTGGACGGCGGCACCACCTCGCCCTACTTCGCCGCCCTGGTGAACGGCGCCAGCTCCCACGTGGTGGAGCAGGACGATCTGCACAACAGCTCGGTGCTGCACCCCGCCACGGTGGTGTTTCCGGCGGCGCTGGCCGCCGCACAGGATCTTGGAAAAAGCGGCCGCGATCTGATTGTCGCGGCGGTGGCCGGCTACGAAGCGGGCATTCGCATCGGCGAATTCCTGGGCCGCTCGCACTATCGCATCTTCCACACCACCGGCACCGTGGGCACGCTGGCCGCCGCCGTGGCGGTGGGCAAATTGCTGGCGCTTGACCAGGCCGGCTTCACCCACCTGCTGGGCAGCGCCGGCACTCAGGCGTCCGGCCTGTGGGAGTTTCTCCGCGACGCCGCCGACTCCAAACAGCTGCACACCGCCAAGGCCGCCGCCGACGGTGTGCTGGCCGCCTATATGACCGCCGACGGTCTGACCGGCGCCAGCGACATTCTGGAAGGCGATCAGGGCCTGGCCGCTGGCCTGTCCAGCGACGCCGAGCCGCGCTGTCTCAGCGACCGTCTGGGCGAGCGTTGGGCACTGGCCGAGACCTCATTCAAATTCCACGCCTCCTGCCGCCACACCCACCCGGCGGCGGATGCTCTGCTCGATCTGATGCAACGGGAAAACCTGGACGCCGCCCAAATCAAGAGTGTCACCGCCCGTGTGCACCAGGGTGCCCTCGATGTGCTCGGCCGGGTCACCGTGCCGCGCACCATTCACCAGGCAAAATTTTCCATGGGCACGGTGCTCGGGCTGATCGCCTTGCACGGCAAGGCCGGCTTGACCGAGTTCCACCAGGTACCGCTGGACGACACCGACGTGGCGCGCTTCCGGGACAACGTGTCGATGGTGCTCGACGCCGAGGTGGACGCTGCCTATCCATTGCGCTGGCTGGGCCGGGTGGAGGTGGAAACCGTCGACGGCCGGCGTTTGCAAGGCGCCATCGACGAACCCAAGGGCGACCCGGGCAACACCCTTTCACGGCCCGAGCTGGAACAGAAATTCCGGCGGCTGGCGGCGTTTTCCGAAGCGCTCAATGACGATCAGACGGACACCCTGATCGAACGCGTCTGGCACCTGAATGAAGACGCCCCACTCCACTTTGCCATCGCCACGGCGGCAACCCCCGACGACGAACACCAGGAGACCCTTTGATGATCGAGTATGACCAGCAGGCGCTGGAATCCATCCGCGACGGCGTGCGCGGGCTGTGCGCGCGGTTCAGCGACGACTACTGGCGCGCCATCGACCAGCAACAAAGCTTCCCTGAGGAGTTCGTCAAGGCGCTCACCGACGCCGGCTGGTTGTCGGCGATGATTCCGGAGCAATACGGTGGCTCCGGCCTGGGGCTGGCGGAGGCGTCGGTGATCCTTGAGGAAGTGAACCGCTGCGGCGGCAATTCCGGCACCGTGCACGGCCAGATGTACAATATGTTCACCTTGCTGCGGCACGGCTCCGACCAGCAAAAAAAGCATTACCTGCCACGCCTCGCCAGCGGCGAGTTGCGTCTGCAATCCATGGGCGTCACCGAACCCACCACCGGCACCGACACCACCAAGATCAAAACCAGCGCCGAACGGCGCGGTGATAAGTACGTGGTCAACGGCCAGAAAGTGTGGATTTCCCGCATCCAGTATTCCGACCTGATGATTCTGCTGGCGCGCACCACGCCGCTGGATCAGGTGAAAAAGAAAACCGAGGGCATGTCGATTTTTCTGGTCGACCTGCGCCAGGCCATCGGCAACGGCCTGACCGTGCAGCCGATCGCCAACATGGTGCACCACGTCACCAACGAACTGTTCTTCGACAACCTGGAAATTCCCGCCGACAGCCTGATCGGCGAAGAAGGCCAAGGCTTTCGCTACATTCTTGATGGCCTCAATGCCGAGCGCACGTTGATCGCCGCCGAGTGCATCGGCGATGGCCGCTGGTTCATCGAAAAAGCCAGCCGCTACGCCAACGACCGCGAAGTGTTCGGCCGGCCCATCGGCAAGAATCAGGGCATCCAGTTCCCCATCGCCGAAGCGCACATCGAAGTGGAAGCCGCCGATCTGATGCGCTGGCAAGCCTGTCAGCAATACGATTCCGGCCTGAACGCCGGCGCCAGTGCCAACATGGCCAAATACCTGGCCGCCAAGGCGTCCTGGGAAGCGGCCAACGTGTGTCTGCAAACTCACGGCGGCTTTGGCTTCGCCTGCGAATACGACGTCGAGCGGAAATTCCGCGAGACCCGCCTGTACCAGGTGGCGCCGATTTCCACCAACCTGATTCTTTCCTACGTGGCGGAACACTTGCTCGATCTGCCACGCTCGTTTTGATCCACACGCAAGAGGCTTCGTCATGACCGATTTCACCGCCACCGAACGCCCCTTGGATGGCATTACGGTGATCAGCCTGGAACACGCCATCGCCGCGCCCTTTTGTACCCGGCAACTGGCTGACATGGGCGCCCGGGTGATCAAGATCGAACGGCCCGGCGTCGGCGATTTCGCGCGCGGCTACGACGAACGGGTACGCGGCCTGGCCTCCCATTTCGTCTGGACCAACCGCTCGAAAGAGAGCCTGACCCTGGATCTCAAACACGACGCCGCCCAACCGCTACTGGAACAATTGCTCAGCGACGCCGACGTGCTGGTGCAGAACCTGGCCCCCGGCGCCGCCGCGCGCATGGGCCTGAGCTTCGAGGCCCTGCATGAGCGCTTCCCGAAACTGATTGTGTGCGACATTTCCGGCTACGGTGAAGGCGGCCCCTACCAGGACAAAAAAGCCTACGATCTGCTGATTCAGAGCGAGGGCGGCTTTCTCTCGGTCACCGGCAGCCAGGAGGAAATGGCCAAGGCCGGCTGCTCCATCGCCGACATCTCCGCCGGCATGTACGCCTACAGCCATATCCTCGCCGCCCTGCTGATGCGCGGTAAAACCGGCAAGGGTTCACGCATCGACGTGTCCATGCTGGAAAGCCTGGTGGAGTGGATGGGCTACCCGCTTTACTACGCCTTTGAAGGCGCCGAGCCGCCGCCGCGCAGCGGCGCCGCCCACGCCACCATCTATCCCTACGGCCCGTTCGACACCGGCGACGGCGGCACCGTGATGCTCGGCCTGCAAAACGAGCGTGAATGGAAAGTGTTCTGCGAACAGGTCCTTCAGCAGCCGGCCATCGCCGAGGACCTGCGCTTTGTCTCCAACACCCTGCGGGTGCGTCACCGGGCCGCCCTGAAGGCGCTGATTCTGGGTGTATTCGCCGAACTGGACGCGGAAGATGTGATCCGGCGCCTGGAACAGGCGCGCATCGCCAACGCCCACGTCAACGACATGCGCGGCGTCTGGAATCATCCGCAGCTCGCCGCCCGCCAGCGCTGGGCCGAGATCGGCAGCCCCGGTGGCCCGCTGCCGGCGCTGCTTCCGCCCGGCCAGAGCAACGCTTTCGCGCCGCGCATGGACCCGGTGCCCGGCCTTGGCGAACACGCCGAAGCGATTCTCGCCGGCCTCGGCTACAGTGACGAAGACATCCACCAACTCCGCCAGCAGGGAGTGATCTGATGGCTCCGGCAACCGCGCCACTGCGCTCCGCCCTCTTCGTGCCCGCCAGCCGCCCCGAACGCATCGTCAAAGCACTCGCCAGCGGCGCCGACGCGGTGATCGTGGACCTGGAAGACGCGGTGCCCGCCGCCAACAAGGAGCAGGCCCGCGAGCAACTGCGGCACGCCTTGCAGACCCCCGGCGCACCCGTGTGGGTGAGGGTGAACGCCGTCACCAGCGCCTGGTTCCAAGCCGACCTGCAAGCCTGCGCCGACAGCGCCCGGGTCGCCACCATCATGGTTCCAAAAACCGAATCCCGTGGCGACCTGGAACGCGCCGGCGCCGCCGGTAAGCCCCTGTGCGCCCTGATTGAATCCGCCGCCGGCCTCACCGAACTGGCGTCGATCAGCGCCGCCCCGGGTTTACAGCGTCTCGCCTTCGGCGCCCTGGACCTGGCGCTCGACCTTAACCTGGGCCCCGGCAGCGCCGCCGGCGACCTGCTCGATGCCCTGCGCGCGCAACTGGTGGTCCACAGCCGCGCGCGCCGGTTAAACCCACCCCTGGAAAGCGTGGAAGCGGATTTCCGCCACCCACACAAAACCAGCTACCTGGCGCAACGCGCCGCGCAAATGGGGTTCGCCGGCATGCTCTGCATCCACCCCAGCCAGATTGAGCCGGTGCACAACGCCTTTCGCCCCGCCACCGAACAACTGGACTGGGCCCGGCGTGTCCTCGACGCCGTGGCCCACCACGACGGTGCCTTCCAACTGGATGGGGAAATGGTCGACGAGCCGGTGATTGCCAGAGCGCGGCGGCTGTTGGCGGAAAACGGCGAGGGGGTTAGGTAGGAACGGGCCCAGCCAGCGACGGGCTTGATCTTCGTAGAGCGGCGGGCACAGGAACAGGTTGAAGGGAACTGCGCGATATCGGCCGAAGTGTGCTCAACAGTCGTGCCCGCGTATCGATGCCGGAAAAGACAGCCCGTCGCTGGCTGGGCCTGCTCCTACAGCTGCTTCGTGGAAAGGTGCTTTTGTAGGAGCAGGCCATGCCAGCGACCGGGTTTGATGTCCATGTGGCAATCAGCCCTCTAACCGGCACGGCCAAACCTGTTCCCTTCAACCTGCTCCCTGTTCCCAGCCCCTTGGGCCGGCTTGTCGAACCGATGGGTTGAATCAGCTCAACCCCCTCCGCCATACAAAAAAGGCGCCCTGTTGGGCGAAGCGCGGGAGTAACAGACCCGTGAGTGAGGTGGGATTGATTCGCGGCTGCGCCGCTCACCCCTTCGGGGCCGCCCTGAAGGACGTTCTTCGGTTTCACCTCCGTGATTCGCAGCCTGCGGCTGCTCACCCCTTCGGGGCGCCACCGCACGCGGCGGCGTCCTGCGCCGGCCCCTTGGGCCGGCTTGTCGAACCGGTGGGTTGAATCAAAGCCACCCCCTCCGCCATACAAAAAAGGCGCCCTGCTGGGCGCCTGTTTTGTATGGCGGAGGGGGTGGGATTCGAACCCACGGACGGTCGCCCGTCGGCGGTTTTCAAGACCGCTGCTTTCGGCCACTCAGCCACCCCTCCAATGGGCGCCAATCATACCTGAGCGGGACCGCCAGTCAACGGCGTCGGGTGCGGTTGCTCATAGATTGCGCAGTGGCGGGGCTCGCCATCCTGATCGCGCTGTGCCAGCATGCGCTTCGGTCTTTTTTAAAACAGCATTCCAGATAACAAGATAAAGGAAACAGGTCGATGATTGGTATTACCGCGATTCTCAAGGCAAGCCCGGGCAGCGGCGACGCGTTGGCTCAGGAAATGAAGAACATCGCCGCTGAAGTGGTGAAGGAAGAAGGCAATCATGCCTATAAGGTGCATCAGTCGCTGGAAGATCGTGACACCGTGATGATCTATGAGCAGTACTCTGATCAAGCGGCGTTGGACGCTCACCGTGAAAACATGAAAAGCCTGGGCGGCGGCCTGAAAGGTTTGCTGGCCGGCCGGCCGGACGTGAAACTGTTCAATCTGCTGGATTGATCCGCCGTTCCGCTCTCATTGCTTTGCAAGAACGCCGGGCCGCGCCCGGCGTTCCCCATTTGCAGGGCTCGGCGCGGATCTGATTGTTGTTCCTATCCTGTTCCCTGTGGCCCACTCCAGGGCTCGCCCCCGGATGAAAAATCAACCCCGTGGCCGGCGCTTCGCTACCCTCCGCATAGCGTTTTTTGCACTTCGCTCTACGTCAATCACATTGTCATAACCCCGTGATTTAAGAGGAGAAATCTTGATTTTGGTATCAAGGTCCCTATTATCAGGGGACATTCCTTATTGTGAGCGAAGAGTATGCGCAACCAACCGAATCCCTATGCCGCGCCTGGCCATGCGGGCAGTGGCGTTACGGTCTCTGGAGAACGCGCCGCGCAGGTGCTGAAGAACACCTACATGCTGCTGGGCCTGTCCCTGATCGCGGCCACCGGGGCGGCGATGTTCGCGATGTCCGCCAATATCGGTTATATGAACCCCTTCCTGACCATCGGCGTTTACTTTGTGCTGCTGATGGCCACCAACGCGTTGCGCAACAGCGGCTGGGGCATTCTCGCCGTGTTCGGCCTGACCAGCTGGCTGGGCTTCACCACCGGGCCGATCATCAATATGTACGCCCAGGTTCAGGGCGGCATGGAGATCGTGTCGCTGGCGCTGGGTGGCACCGCCACCATTTTCGTGGCGATGTCGGCGATCGCGCTGGTGACGCGCAAGGATTTCAGCTTCCTCACCAACTTCATCATGATCGGCGTGCTGGTGGCGTTCCTGGCGTCGCTGGTGGCGGTGTTCTTTGAGATTCCGGCGCTGGCGCTGGCGGTGTCCGCCGCGTTCGTGCTGCTCTCCTCGCTGCTGATCATGTGGCAGACCAGCGCCATCATTCATGGCGGCGAGACCAACTACATCATGGCCACGGTCACGCTGTTCGTATCGATCTACAACCTGTTCCTGTCCCTGCTCAACATCCTGACGGCCCTCAGCGGCAACGACTGATGCGCTTCAGCGTACTGGTGACCGCCGGCCCTCAGCGGCCGGCGGCTCTCACCGGTTTGCGCACCGTCGAGGCGGTGCTGCGTTCCCGCCACCAACTTCACTGCGTATTCTTCTACGGCGAAGGCGTGCACCTGGCCAATCGGCTGGCGCGCCGCGACGACGATGCGGTCTGTGTGCCCCGCGATTGGCAACGGCTGGTGGAGACCCGGGCGCTGCCAGCGGTGGTGTGCGTGGGCGCGGCGCTGCGGCGTGGCGTCACCGATGCCGCCGAGGCGCGCCGTGCTGGCTTGCACGGCGACAATCTGGCCCCGGGCTTCCGGCTCGCCGGCCTGGGCGACTGGGTCGAGGCGGTGCGCGGCTGCGAACGGGTGGTGCATTTTGGCTGATTCCCTGTTGTATCTGATCAACCAGCCCCCCGGCGGCGACGCCGGCTGGCGCGAGGCGGTGGAGATGGCGCTGACCGGCGCCGCCTTCGGTCAGCCCACGGTGGTCTGGTTGCAGCGCGTACCGATGCTGACCCTGTCGCGCCGCGCCGATGCCGCTGAGCTGATTGCCGAGTTGGCTGGCTTTGGCGTGCGCTGCGTGGCCGATGACGGGCTCGACGTCACCGTGCCCGGCGTGGAAGCGCTGCAACCGGAGGCGTTGTCGGCGCTGCGCGCGGAGGCCGCTCAGGTGGTGGTGCTCTGATGCTGCATTTGATTGCCTTCGACGACCCGCATGGCGATCTGGCCATGGCCTGCCTGGCGCTGTATCAGGATGGCGATGTCTGTGTTTTCATGGATCGCGGTGCGTTGATCGCCGCCGATTTCCCCCGCCGCGGGCCCGCCTATCTGCTCGACGGATCAGAAGCGCCGGCACGATGCCCCGCCGATCTGGCGGTCATCGACGCGGATCGCCTGGTCACACTGATCGCCGAGCACGGGCCGGTCACCGGCTGGTATCCTTAGCGTTCCTGACCGTCCTGGACATTCCCATGCAAGAACATCCCTTTGCGCTCTATGTACGCACCCTGGGCCGTGGCAAGCGTGCCCGGCGCAGCCTGACCCGCGAGGAAGCCGCCGACGCCATGGCAATGATCCTGCGCGGCCAGGCGCAACCGGCGCAGGTCGGCGCCTTCCTGATGCTGTTGCGGGTCAAGGAAGAAACCGCCGAAGAGCTGGCCGGCTTTCTGGACGCCTGCCGGGTGGTGTGCGAGCAGCGCCTGCAGGGTTTCCCCGCCGTGGACGTGGACTGGCCCAGCTACGCGGGCAAGAAAAAACACCACCCCTGGTATCTGCTCGCCGCCCGCCTGCTGGCCGACAGCGGCCTGCGCATACTGATGCACGGCGGCCCGGCGCACACTCCCAACCGCCAGTACAGCGACGGCATGCTCGCCGAGCTGGGGGTGATGCTGCCCGAAAGCATCGACACCGCCGCCGCCCAGCTGGAGGCGGAAGGGCTCACCTACCTGGACGTGGACCAGTTCTGCGCGCCACTCGGCGAATTGCTGATGATGCGTTTCGAGCTGGGCCTGCGCTCGCCGATCAATACCCTGGCGCGCAGCCTTAACCCGGCCGGCGCCACCCTGTCGATGCAGAGCGTGTTCCACCCGGCCTATCTGGAATTGCACCTGGGCGCGGCGCGCGCCTGCGGCGATCAGCATCTGTTGCTGTTCAAGGGGGAAGGCGGCGAACTGGAAATCCGCCCGGACGCGCGCACCGCCTTGACCGGCCTGCGCCATGGCGAGCTGGCGGAAGGCGTGCTGGAAGCGGCCTTGCCCCGGCAAACGCCGCCGGGCCAGGTATCGCCCACCCACGCGCGGGCGGTGTGGCGCGACGAAGCCCAGGACGACTACGGCGTGGCGGCGGTGCACAAGACCGTCGCGGCGGTGCTGTGGGGGCTGGAAAAAGCGGCCAGCCTGGAGGAAGGTGAACAGGCCGCAAAGGCCCTGTGGGCGGCCCGTGATCGGGGGGTTTTGTAGGGGGTTAGGGTTGAAAGTTAAAAGTTGAAAGTTGAAACGCGGGCGGGACCCCACAAGACGGCAAGGCCGTGCTCGCGCTTAAAGGAGCTCAACCACTCGCGGCAGCCTCCCACGGCCACGACCTTTTAACTTTTAACTTTTAACGGGCTCTCGACCGGCACGGCCCCTCCGCCACGCTATCTTGGCTTGCAGCCTGCAGCTTGTAGCTTGCGACTGAACCTACGCCTCGCCAAACCACCGATAGCGCGGATGCAGACTGACCACGCTGCCAACAATGATCAACGTGGGCGCGTGGATCTCTCGGCCTTCAATCGCCGCCGGCAGGTCCGCCAGGGTGCCGGTGATCACCTCCTGGGCGTCGGTGGTGCCGCGGGACACCAGCGCCACCGGCGTGCCGGGCTCGCGGCCGTGGGCCACCAGTTGCTCGCAGATCTCCGCCAGCCCCACCAGCCCCATGTAGAACACCAGCGTTTCCTGGGGCGCGATCAGGTTGGGCCAGTCCAGATCGACGCTGCCGTCCTTGCGGTGGCCGGTGACGAACCGCACCGACTGGGCATGATCCCGGTGCGTCAGGGGTATGCCGGCGTAACTGGCGCAGCCACTGGCGGCGGTGATGCCCGGCACCACCTGAAACGCGATGCCCGCCGCGACCACCTTTTCCAGCTCTTCGCCGCCGCGGCCGAAAATAAACGGGTCACCGCCTTTTAACCGACATACGCGCCGGCCCTGGCGGGCATAGTGCACCAGCAGATCGTTGATGTTGTCCTGGGGCAAGGCGTGCAGGTCACGGGCCTTGCCCACGTAAACTTTTTCGGCGTCGGCGCGGGCCAGGGCCACCACCTGCGGCGCCACCAGCCGGTCGTAGAGCACCACGTCCGCTTTCTGCAGCAGGTAGAGGGCGCGGAAGGTGAGCAGGTCCGGATCGCCGGGGCCGGCGCCGACCAGATACACCTCGCCGACCGGCGCCTCCGTCGCCGCCGGTTCGGCGGCTTCGATGGCCGCACGCAGCGCCGCCTCCGCGTCGGACTGATGACCCGAGAGCACCTGCTCCACCAGCGGGCCGTCAAGCTGGCGTTCCCAGAACGCCTCGCGGGCTTTGCGTGCCGGCAAGCGCCGCGACAGCGACTCCCGGAACTGCCCGATCAACAACGCCAGCCGCCCCCAGCGCGCCGGCAGCCAGGCTTCCAGCTCGGCACGCAAACGCCGCACCAGCACCGGCGAGGCGCCGGACGAGCTGATTGCAACGAACAGGGGGTCGCGGTCAATCAGGGCGGGAAACACGAAACTGCTCAAGCGTGGCTGATCGACCACGTTCACCGGCACGCCCCGCTGGGCACACAGTCCGGCGATGTGGCTGTTGACGGTGCCGTCGTCGGTGGCGGCCACCACCAGGCGGGCGCCGTCCAGGTCACCCTCTTCAAAGCGGCGCGGGTGGCACACGCCACCGCCCTGCTCCACCAGCTCGCCCAGATCCGCGCGCCAGGCCGGCGCCACCAGCCGCAGCCGCGCGCCGGCGCGGGCCAGCAGGCGGGCTTTGCGCAGGGCGGTGTCGCCACCGCCGGCCAGCAACACCGTCTCGCCGGCCAACTTCAGGCCCAACGGCAGGAAATCCATGGCTACTCCTGATTCAGCCGTGCCATCAACGCAGACAGTCGCGACCGCGCATATAAGGCCGCAGGGCCTCCGGCACGGTCACCGACCCGTCTTCATTCTGATAGTTTTCCAGAATCGCCACCAGCGCCCGGCCCACCGCCAGCCCGGAGCCGTTCAACGTATGCAGCGGTTCCGGTTTGCCGGTCTCCGGGTTGCGCCAGCGCGCCTGCATGCGACGCGCCTGATAAGCACCGAACGTGGAGCACGAGGAGATTTCCCGATAGCGGCCCTGGCTGGGCAGCCACACTTCAATGTCGTAGGTCTTGGCGGCGGAGAAGCCCAGGTCGCCGCCGCACAGGATCACCACCCGGTACGGCAGATTCAGCGCCTTCAGCACCGCCTCGGCGTGGCCGGTGAGCGCCTCCAGCGCCGCCTCGGAATCCTCGGGCCGCACCAGTTGCACCAGCTCCACTTTCTCGAATTGGTGCTGCCGGATCATGCCACGGGTGTCGCGGCCGTGGCTGCCGGCCTCGGAACGGAAACACGGCGTGTGGCACACATAGCGGCGCGGCAGCGTCTCCGCTTCCAGAATTTCCTCGGCGGCCAGGTTGGTGACCGGCACCTCGGCGGTGGGAATCAGATAGAGCTCGCGCTCACCCTGCATCTTGAACAGGTCTTCCTCGAACTTAGGCAACTGGCCGGTGCCGCGCAGTGCCTCCGGGCCGACCAGATAAGGCACGTAAAGCTCCTGATAACCGTGCTCGCCGCTGTGCAGATCAAGCATGAAATCAATCAGGGCCCGGTGCAGGCGGGCCAACTGGCCGCTCATCACCGCGAAACGGGCGCCGGAGAGTTTGCTGGCACGCTCGAAATCCAGCGCGCCTTCGGCCAAGGCCTCACCCACATCGACGTGGTCACGGGGCTCGAAATCGAACGCCCGTGGCGTGCCCCACTGGCGCACTTCCACGTTGTCGTCTTCGTCCTTGCCGGCGGGCACGTCGCTGGCCGGGGCATTGGGCACGCCCATCAGGAAATCGCGGATTTCATCCTGGATCGCCTTGGCCCGGTTCACTTCGTCGTCAAGCTGCGCGTCGATTTCCTGAAGAGTCTCGGCCACCCTGGCCTTGGCCGCGTCCACGTCGAGGCCGGATTTGATCAGCTCACCAACCTGCTTGGAGGTCTTCTTGCGCTGCGCCTGCAGCTCCTGGGAGCGCACGTCCGCGTCTTTGCGGCGCGCGTCCAGGGCGTTGAACGCCAGCAGGTCCAGATCGTAGCCCTTCTTTTTCAGAGCCTCGCGGAGAGCCTCGCCGTCCTGGCGCAGCGCGCGGATATCAAGCATGTTCGATCCCCTCGGGAGTAATCGGTCGTTCGGTTAGCGGCCTCGACGCCGGGCCGCGAAGTTTAGCAAAAAGCGCCGGGGTCGGCTGCAAGGCAGTTGCAGGCTAGGAGTTGAAAGTTAAAAGTTAAAAGTTAAAACGCGGGCTAAGCCGGGGAAGGCGACAAAGGCCGTGCCCACGCACCGGATATGGCTCGATCCGTTCCGATCACCAGGCCACGGTAGGGCTTCACCGCCACGCCTTTCAACTTTTAACCTTCAACTTTCAACCGCCTGCCAAACGGCACGGCCTCTCCCCCAGCATGGCCCCTCAATCCTCATACCGCCGCCATTCACTGTCGGCGTTCTTTTTGCGCAGTGCGCGCAGTTTTTCGGCGATGCGGATTTCCAGGCCGCGTTCCACCGGCTCGTAGAGGCGGGTGTCGCGCAGTTCGCTGGGGAAATAGTTCTCGCCGTCCACGAAGGCGTCCGGGAAGTCATGGGCGTAGTGGTATTCGGCACCGTAGCCTGCGTTCTTCATCAGCTTGGTGGGGGCGTTGCGCAGGTGCAGGGGCACTTCGTTGCTGGGGTTGGCGCGCACCAGGGCGCGGGCCTGATTGTAGGCGTTGTAGACGGCGTTGCTCTTGGGCGCCACCGCCAGGTAGGCAACCGCCTGGGCGACGCTCAACTCGCCTTCCGGGCTGCCCAGGCGCTCCTGCACGTCCCAGGCGTTGAGCGCCAGGGTGAGCGCGCGCGGGTCGGCGTTGCCGATGTCCTCGCTGGCCATGCGCACCACCCGGCGCGCCAGGTACAAAGGGTCGCAACCGCCATCCAGCATGCGCGCGAACCAGTACAGGGCGGCGTCCGGGTCGGAGCCGCGCACCGCTTTATGCAGAGCGCTGATCTGGTCGTAGAACAGGTCGCCGCCCTTATCAAAACGGCGCACCGAGTCCCGCAGCACCTCGGCCATCAACGGCCGGTCGATGCGCGGCTGCTCGGCATCGGCCAGGTCCACGGCCACTTCGAGAAGGTTGAGCAGACGCCGGGCGTCGCCGTCGGCGTAGCCGAGCAGCATCTCGCGGGCGTCGTCTTCGATCACCACGCCCTTGAGTTCCGGGCAGGCCAGCGCGCGCGCCAACAGGTCGGCCAGATCGTCCTGTTCCAGGCCGCGCAGGCGGTAGACCCGAGCCCGGGACAGCAGCGCGTTGTTGAGTTCGAACGAGGGGTTCTCGGTGGTGGCACCGATAAAGATCACGGTGCCCTCTTCCACGTGGGGCAAGAAGGCGTCCTGCTGGGCCTTGTTGAAGCGGTGCACCTCGTCCACGAACAGTACGGTGCGGCGGCCCTGGCCAAGCCGGGCGCGGGCCTGATCCACCGCCGCGCGGATGTCCTTGACGCCAGAGAGCACCGCCGAGAGCGTAATGAACTCGGCGTCCACCGCCTGGGCCAGAATCAGCGCCAGGGTGGTTTTGCCGGTGCCCGGCGGGCCCCACAGAATCATTGAGTGAAGCTGGCCACGCTCGACCGCCTGGCGCAGCGGCTTGCCCGGCCCGACCAGGTGACGCTGGCCCACGTACTGGTCCAGGCTGGCCGGGCGCAGACGCGCCGCCAGCGGTTGCGCGTCCACCTGGTGCGGATTGCCGAACAGGTCGTTCATTGCTGACGAATAACGTCGGTGCCCGCCGGCGGCTCGAAGTGGAAACGGTCCGTCCGGGGCGCCTGATTGAGCTTAAGGCCACGGAAATCGATCACCGTTTTCTGGCCGAGCGCGTCCTCCAGACGCATGGACGCCGGCTTGTTGCCATTGAACGTCACGTCCAGGGTGTCGAACAGCGGGTCACTGGCCTTGGGTTTGAGCCGATAGGTGACGCTGTCGCCCTGGCGGTCCTGCTCGGTGATCGTGAATGCCCCGGCCACCCGCGCCGGCTCGCCGCCGAACAGCAGCGCCGGGGTCTTGCTGATCTCGGCGCCCAACGGCCGCACCACCACCTGCTCCAGATCCACGTCGTAGACCCACACGGTTTTGCCATCGGACACCGCCAGTTGCTCGTAGGGCATTTCGGTGTGCCAGTAGAAACGGTTGCCGCGCGCCACTTCCATGCTGCCGCGGGCAGTCTGCATCTTGGTGCCGTCCTTGCCGAGCACCACCTGGTCGAAGCCGCCGGCCATGCTGTTCAGGCCCGAAAGCCGCTCTAGCAGGTCGTCGGTGGCCGAGGCCAGCGCCAATGAGGGCAGCAACAGCATGGCAATCAGAAATTTACGCATTCAGTATCCTTTCACGGAGTCGGGGGACCGCTGCTTACACCGGTGGCGGCGCGATCACTTCACGCTGTCCGTTGTGGCCCGCTTCGCTGACCACACCGGCCATTTCCATGGCCTCCACCAGACGCGCGGCCCGGTTGTAACCGATTTTCAGTTTCCGTTGCACGGAGGAGATCGAGGCCCGCCGAGACTGGGTCACGTAAGCCACCGCCTCGTCGTACAGGGGGTCGTCTTCATCGCTGCCGCCCCCGTCGATGCCTTCCATGCCCGGCAACGGCGCGGACAGATCCGAGCCGCCTTCGAGAATCTCGTCCAGGTAATTGGGCTCGCCGCGCTTACGCCAATCGTCGCAAACCCGGTGCACCTCTTCATCTGAGACAAAGGCGCCGTGCACCCGTTCCGGCACGCTGGTGCCGCCGGGCAAATAAAGCATGTCGCCGTGGCCCAGCAGTTGCTCCGCGCCGCCCTGGTCGAGCACCGTGCGCGAATCGATCTTGGAAGACACCTGGAAGCCAATGCGCGAGGGCACGTTGGCCTTGATCAGCCCGGTGATCACATCCACCGATGGGCGCTGGGTGGCGAGAATCAGGTGGATGCCAGCGGCGCGCGCCTTTTGCGCGATGCGCGCGATCAGTTCTTCCACCTTCTTGCCGACGATCATCATCATGTCGGCGAATTCGTCGATCACGATGACGATGTAAGGCAACGGCTCCGCCAGCGGTGCCTCCTCACTGAGATCCATCGGATCGTTGGGCTTCCACAGCGGGTCTTTCAGCGGTTCGCCCTTTTTCTCCGCGTCGCTGATCTTGCGGTTGTAACCGGCGATGTTGCGCACCCCGGTGGCCGCCATCAATCGATAGCGGCGCTCCATCTCACCCACGCCCCAGCGCAACGCGCCGGCGGCTTCCTTCATATCGGTGACCACCGGCGTCAGCAGATGGGGAATGCCGTCGTAGACCGCCAGTTCCAGCATCTTCGGATCGATCATGATCATCCGCACCTGATCCGGCGTGGCCTTGAACAGCATCGACAGCAGCATCGCGTTCAGGCCCACCGATTTACCGGAACCGGTGGTGCCGGCCACCAGCAGGTGAGGCATCTTGCCCAGGTCCGCCATTACCGGGCCGCCGGAAATGTCCTTGCCCAACGCCATGGTCAATGGCGAGCTGGCGTCATCGAACAGCCGTGAGCCCACCACCTCGGTGAAGCGAATCATTTCGCGCTGCTCGTTGGGGATCTCGATCCCCACCGTGGTCTTGCCGGGGATCACTTCGACCACGCGCACACTGATCACTGCCAGTGAGCGGGCCAGATCCTTAGCCAGATTGGTGATCTTGGACACTTTGATGCCGGGCGCCGGCTGAATTTCGAAACGGGTAATCACCGGGCCGGGCTGCACCGCCACCACTTCGGCGTCCACGTTGAAGTCCTTGAGCTTGATTTCCAGCAGCCGGGACATGGCGTCCAGGGCTTCGTCGGAGTAGCCGCCCTTGCCGCCTTCGTCCACCGGATCGAGCAATCCAAGCGGTGGCAAATCGCCGGTCACCTGGGCGGTAAACAGCTTGTGCTGCTTTTCTTTCTGCACGCGCTCGCTCTTTTCCACCGGCCGCGCCGGCTGGGCGATCTTCGGTGGCGTGCGGTTTTCCTGCTTTTTCTTCGCCTCGGTGACCACCTGGGCGCGCTTCTGGCGCGCTTCCCGAGCGGCCTGCTGTTCGGCCTTTTGCTGGCGGCGCTGCTCGAACCAGGCCGGGATGCGCTGGCTGGTGTCCATCACCAGAGCGCCAATCCGTTCGGCTAGGCCAATCCAGGACAGATCGGTGAACACGGTCACGCCGATCAGAAACAGGGCCACCATGATCAGGGTGCCGCCCAGGGCGTTGAACGCCGACAGCGCGGCGCCGCCGACCACATGGCCAAGAATGCCGCCAGCGTCTTCCGGCAGCAGTGAACCGTGCCCGGAAAAGTGCATATAGGCCAGCGCCGTGCCGCCCATCATGGTCAGCACGAAGCCGACCAGCCGCAGGCTGAACAGCGGCCAACTGCCGGGCAGGCCGGCGTGCCGTTCACGCAGGACCTTGAAGGCCCAGAACGCCACCAGCACCGGGAACACGTAAGCCATGAACCCGAACAGGCCAAGCAGAAGGTCGGCGCAAAAGGCTCCGGCACGGCCGCCCGCGTTGTTGATTTCACCCACCTTGCCGACATAGGACCAGCCCGGATCAGCGCTGTCATAGCTGACCAGCGCCAGCAGCAGGTATAAGGACAAGGCGATCAATCCGATCACCAGTCCCTCTACCAGGCCGCGCTTAAGATGTCGGGAGAACCCGGTTGGGGTACCACGAGTGGCTGCCTTGGTCACGCTTCGCCTCTTGCGTTATTCAAACCATTCCTTTAAGAAACCGCACTAACAAATTGAAAACTATGGAATTATAGTCAATCCTGGCGCGCTAAACCAGCGGCCCGGCCGCGGTGCCCGCTGCACCGGATGAGGCAGTATCGTTGCCGGCGCCATGGGCCACAAGGCCCTCGCGCCCGGCCGGAGCGGAACCGGCCGCGCCTATCGAACTCATAGGTGCGCGGCCCTTCCCGGCCCGCGCCTTTTATTGTAGCTTGCCTTCGTCTTGAAAGGGCCGCCAGCGGCCTCAACAAAGACCTCAACATTTTCACGGTGGAGAAACACATGAGCGACGCGCAGCACCATCGACTGATCATTCTGGGTTCCGGCCCGGCCGGCTACACCGCGGCGGTGTACGCGGCTCGCGCCAACCTGAATCCGGTGGTGATTACTGGTATCCAGCCCGGTGGCCAGCTCACCACCACCACCGAAGTGGACAACTGGCCCGGCGACGTGGAAGGCCTGCAAGGCCCGGACCTGATGGTTCGCATGCAGCAGCACGCGGAGCGCTTCGACACGCAGATGATCTTTGATCACATTAACGAAGTGACCCTGGATCAGCGTCCGTTCACCCTGAAAGGCGATTCCGGCACCTACACCTGTGACGCCCTGATCGTGGCCACCGGCGCCTCCGCCATGTACCTGGGCCTGGAGTCCGAAGAGGCGTTCATGGGCCGTGGCGTGTCCGCCTGCGCCACCTGCGACGGCTTCTTTTATCGCGGCCAGAAAGTGGCCGTGGTCGGCGGCGGCAACACCGCCGTGGAAGAAGCGCTGTACCTGTCTAACATCGCCGAGGAAGTGGTGCTGATCCACCGTCGCGACAAACTGCGCTCGGAGAAGATCCTGCAGGACAAGCTGTTCGCCAAGGATAACGTGAAGATCCTCTGGAACCACACCCTCGACGAAGTGCTGGGCGACGAATCCGGCGTGACCGGCCTGCGCGCCCGCTCCACCCAGGACGACAGCACCGAGCAACTGGATCTGCAAGGGGTGTTCATCGCCATCGGCCACAAGCCCAACACCGATATCTTCCGGGGCAAGGTGGAGATGCACGACGGCTACATTCAGATTATGAGCGGGCTGCAGGGCAACGCCACCGCCACCAGCGTGCCCGGTGTGTTCGCCGCCGGCGACGTGGCCGACCACGTGTACCGTCAGGCGGTGACCTCCGCCGGGTTCGGCTGCATGGCGGCGCTGGACGCGGAGCGCTACCTGGAAAACCTTGAGCAGTAATCAGACGCGGCGCCGATGATTCCCTGGCTGCCGGCGGGGAGCGATTTTCCGGAACCGGAATACGCGCTCGATGAGCCCAACGGGTTGCTCGCCGCCGGCAATGATCTGGCGCCCGCCACTCTGCTGCGCGCCTATCGGCGCGGCATTTTTCCCTGGTACGACCCCAGCCAGCCGATTCTGTGGTGGTCGCCCAATCCCCGTTGCGTCTTCCGCCCCGGGGATCTGCACATCAGCCGGCGCTTGCGCCGGCACCTCAACCGGGCACCGCTCACTTTTACCCTGGACCGGCACTTCGAAACCGTGATTGATGCCTGCGCCGCCCCCCGCGACGACGACGGTGGCACCTGGATCAGCGCCGCCATGCGCGCCGCCTACGTGCGCCTGCACGGGCTCGGCTACGCCCATTGCCTGGCGGTGCACGACGACGGCGAACTGGCGGGCGGCATTTATGGCGTGCAGCTCGGCGGCGTGTTCTATGGAGAATCCATGTTCTCCACCCGCACCGACGGTTCGAAAAGCGCCCTGGCCGCGCTCTGGGCGCTGGCGCCCCGGCTTGGTATCGGCCTGCTCGACGCCCAGGTGGAGAACCCCCACCTGATGCGCCTGGGCGCCTCCCTGATGCCACGGGCGGATTTCCAGCGTCGCCTCGATGAGCTGATCACCGACACCACGCCTCTGCCCTGGCCCGGCGGCCCCTATCGCTGGAGCGCGCTGGACCAGGCGCACTGATCAACCCGCCGTGCCGCGCGCAAGGGCGTAGGCGGTGTACTCGTCAATGCTTTCCGGGTTGGCCATGGCGTCCGGGTTGGCCACCTTGTCCAGGGATTGGCCGAGCAGCAGTTTCTTGATCGGCAGCTCCATTTTTTTGCCGGTCAGGGTGCGCGGCACCGCGCCCACGGCAATGATCTCGTTGGGCACGTGACGGGCGGAAAGTTGCTCGCGGATGGCCGCGTTGATGCGCCCTTTCAGATCATCGTCCAGCGCCGCCCCTTCCCGCAGCACCACGAACAACGGCATGAACGAATCCCGGCCCAGGTATTCCAGATCCACCACCAGGCTGTCGAGCACGTCGTCGATTTCCTCCACCACCCGATAGATTTCGCTGGTGCCCATGCGGATGCCATGGCGGTTGATGGTGGTGTCGGAGCGGCCATAGATGATCGCGCCCCCGCGCGGCGTGATGCGTATCCAGTCGCCGTGGCGCCAGACGCCGGGGAACACGTCGAAGTAGCTGTCGCGGTAGCGCTCGCCGTTGTCATCGTTCCAGAAATACAGCGGCATGGAGGGCATCGGCCGGGTCACCACCAACTCACCAACCTGGTCGTCGAGAATCGCGCCATCGTCGCCCATCGCGTAGACCGCCGTGCCCAGATAACGGCACTGCATCTCGCCGGGGTACACCGGCACGATCGGGCAGGCGCCGACGTAGGCGGAAGCCACATCGGTGCCACCGCTGATGGCCCCGACCATGACGTCGCCGAGCTGATCCATGATCCAGCGATAGCCCTCTTCCGGCAGCGGTGAGCCGGTGGACCCCACCGAACGCAAACGCTCGCTTTTGAGCCATTGGCGCGGCTCCACGCCGGCCTTTTTGCAGTTGAGGAAATAGGCCGCCCCGGCACCGAAGAAGGTCATTTCGGTTTCCTCGGCGAACCGCCACAGCGTGCCCAGATCCGGGTAGCCGGGGTTGCCGTCGTAAAGACAGATGGTGGCGCCGGTCAGCAGGCCGGACATCTGCGAATTCCACATGATCCAGCCGGTGGTGGTGAACCACATGTAGCGGTCTCGTGGGCCGAGATCCAATTGCAGCGCATGATCCTGCAAGCCTTCGATCAGTGCGCCGCCGTGGCCGTGCACAATCGGCTTGGGCATGCCGGTGGTGCCCGAGGAATACACCACCCACAGCGGATGATCGAACGGCACCTGCTCGAACCGCATCGGCGCCTCGCCGGCCAGCATCGATTGCCAGCTCAGGGCGCCTGGCAACGTCGCCTGAGGATTCAGATACGGCAGCAACACCACCTGCTCCAGGGTGGGCAGTTGTTCGCGCAGGCCAGCCACCACCGACAAGCGATCAAAATCCTTGCCACCGTAGCGGTAGCCGTCCACGGCGATCATCACTTTCGGGTCGATCTGCCGGAAACGGTCGAGCACGCTGCGCGTGCCCATGTCCGGCGAACAGCTCGACCAGATCGCCCCCAGGCTGGCGACCGCGAAAAACGCCACCATGGTCTCCGGCAGATTGGGTAAGTAGGCCACCACCCGGTCGCCCGGCCCGACGCCCTGGTCCCGCAATGAGGCGGCCATGGCGGCCACGTCGGCCTGCAACTGCCCCCAAGAAAGTGTTTGCAGCCCGCGTATTTCCGAGCGTGACAGAATCGCCGGGCGCTGTGGCTGGTCGGCGTGGAAGCGGAACAGTTGCTCCGCCAGATTGAGCCGCGCACCAGGGAACCAGACCGCGCCGGGCATGCGCTCGCTTTCCAGCACCGCGCTGTAGGGCTGCGAATGGCGGATATCAAAGTACCGCCAGAGAGATTCGTAAAAGCCTTCCAGATCGTCCACCGACCAGCGCCACAGGGCCTGGTAGTCGTCGAAGGTCAGGCCTTTTTCCTGTTTCAGCCAACCCATGTAATCGGTGATGCGGCTGTTGGCGATGCGCTCGGCATCCGGCCGCCACAGCGGCGTGAATTCGGTATTGGTCATGGTGCTCTCCCGGGGCCGGCGCGCGCGGCGAGCGCCAACGGAGCGCTCGAACCGGGTTCCGGCATTGTTGTTTTATCCACGGGCCTGTGCCGACAGCCCGCGACGGCAAACAGACTAGCCAAGTGCGCGACGCGAGGAAAGCGCCATGATGGTGTTCGCTGCGCCACCGCTGGGCTACACTCGAAGCCATGAGTGATCTCTCCGAACTGCGATTCTTCCGAACCCCCGCGCACCCCTGCAGCTACCTTGAGGGCCGCCAAGCGGCCACGTTGTTCGTCGATCCGCAGACCCGCCTCGACGGCGATCTCTATGGGGCTCTGTCGCGGCTGGGCTTCCGGCGCAGTGGCGAATACCTGTATCGACCTCACTGCGAAGGCTGCCAGGCGTGCATCCCGGCGCGGGTACGGGCAGCGGATTTCCAACCGCGTCGCCGCCACCGCCGTCTGATCGAGCAGAATCGGGACTTGCGGGTGAACGAAGAGCCGGCCCGCTACACCCGCGAGATCTACAGCCTTTACGCCCGCTACATTGACGGCCGCCATTGCGATGGCGACATGTACCCGCCCTCGGAAGAACAGTTCACCAGTTTTCTCACCTGCGACTGGGCCGACACGCGCTTCCATTGCTTCCGCTCACCGCAGGGCGAGCTGCTGGCGGTGGCGGTCACCGACCATCTCGACGATGGCCTGTCGGCGGTCTATACCTTCTTCGACCCCGCCCAGGCCCGCCGCGGCCTGGGCGTCCACGCTCTGCTCTGGCAAATCGGCGCCTGCCAGCGCCTCGGGCTGCCCTATCTCTATCTGGGCTACTGGATCCGGCAATGCCAGAAGATGAACTACAAGAGCCAATACCGCCCTCTGGAACTGTTTCGGCAAGGCCAGTGGCGCGAATACAACGACGCCCCGCCGCCGGCCTGAGCGGCGACTCCCCGATCCGCCTTATTTGGCTTTGCAGCCCGCCGCCATTTACGGCACAATTGCGCTCCCTCTGAAGCCGAGAACTCAGGACAGTCACTGGATGGCGAAAGAAGAGCAGATTGAATTGGAAGGGGTGGTCATGGAAACCCTGCCCAATACCATGTTCCGCGTGAAGCTGGACAACGGTCATATCATCACCGCCCATATCTCCGGAAAGATGCGCAAATTCTATATCCGCATTCTCACCGGCGACCGCGTCAAGGTGGATATGTCTCCCTACGATCTGAGCAAGGGTCGTATTACCTTCCGGATGAAATAACCCTCCGGCGGGTCCACCCGAGAGAACATGGCACCGACGAAAAACCCGGCCAGATGCCGGGTTTTTGCGTTGGCGTGTGTTTTTGGGGCGGGTCGGGGACCCGGCCGGAACAGGGAACCGGTTGAAGAGAACCGATTGGAACAGCGCGGGCTGGGCTCGCGGTACACTGAACGGTCGTGCCCGCGCACCAGCCTCCGACCGCCCCCATCACCGGCAAGGGCGGAACGGCGTTCCTACACTCCAAGCTCCGAATGCAACGCGCCGCGCGCGCTCATCGGCGCGGCTTGCCCTGTTCCCTTCAACCTGCTCCCTGTTCCACGCCTTCGCCACCGATAAAAAAAGGTTCATCGCGGAATAGCGGGAAGTTTCTTTTGGTTCGCGGTTGGGCCGCTCCATTGGGGACGCGGGACAAGGACGGTGCCTTCCGGG
>TARA_R110001606_G_scaffold347564_1_pt1 | contig 69470 bp, 60 predicted proteins | sample TARA_R110001606 | Tara Oceans TARA_R110001606 (sample SAMEA4398315) | marine metagenome | biome: Polar Biome; feature: [SRF] surface water layer (ENVO:00010504); material: water (ENVO:00002006), including particulate matter (ENVO:01000060) such as... | depth 5 m
CGATGAGATGCCGGTCTGTCTCACTCTCATGCAAAGGTAAGATCAACTGAATCGCCACCGGTTTGCTAGACACCTTTCAGCCATACAAAATGGTGGCCGCCGTACTGATAATCTCCTCAGGCTTAACGTAGCCCTGTACGTGGTACAGGCCCAGCTCGCTCGAATATCCATAGAAACTCCAAAACGGCATGAAAAAGCCCGCACAAGGCGGGCTCTGGCATGCAGTGAAAGGGGGGGGGGAGTGTAAAATTCATGATCAAAAGCATCGGTTTGCTGTTTTGGGTTGCAAGTAGAGCAAGTAGTGTTAGTGGGTGTAGATTCAGTATCCTTCAGGAAAAGCTCATTATAGAGCGGTCGAGATTGAACAGGCTGGACGAGACTCCAAATCATCATCCCAACTATTGATGAATTTGACTTGAAGCATAGAGAATGGAGGGTGAAGGTGTCAGTTGTCTGACCGGTCGCCGAATCGATCAGAACCAGGGATTACAACAACTGCAGTAAGGCCTCCTACCTTACTGGACGTGTAATGAACCTGTCCCTGATAACGCTCAACTATTGCGTGGACAATAGCCAGCCCCAATCCATGACCGGGTGTTTGCTCGTCCAGCCTCAATCCTCGCTTGCCCAATTGTGAGTGGGCTGTTTCTGATACGCCCGCTCCGTCGTCGCTGATGATAATTTTTAACTGCTCTTGATCTTCACTCAGCGTGAGCTCCACCCAGCGGGATGACCATTTGCCTGCGTTATCCAGCAAGTTGCCAAGGATTTCGTTCAGATCATGCTCCTCGACAGGCCAGCGATGGTGTTCAGGCAGATCCGTTGACAATTCAAAAGATTTATCGGGGTAGAGGCGGCCGAGCATCCACAGCAGGTCCCGGGCCTGTTTGACCGGGCAGGCACTTTGACCGACCTGTGGACCTGCAAACCGGCTTCGCCGCATTTCTGACTCCAGCTGAGCATCTATGTCGTCGAGGCGCGACGCCATTTCCCGTCTCAGGTTCTCATCAAGCGGTCGGCTGGTGTCTTCCAGGATCTGTCTGACAGCCGCTATGGGCGTTTTCACACTGTGGGAAAGGTTGGCAAGGGCGTCACGGGAGCGTTCCAACCGGTCATCCAGTGAATCCAGCAGCTGATTGAGTTGCTGAACGAGGGGCCGGAACTCCTCCGGGCCGTCTGCGTTAATACGGGAGATATCGCCTGACTGAAGCTTTTTCAGGCTCGCCCGAAGGCCCACTACTGGCCGCAGGGCCAGAGTGATGCCCACCCTTATGCTTCCGACCATCAGAATGACCAGTAAAACCGAGACGATGGCAGTCCAGGTGTGGAGTTCGGCCTGACTTTGCTGAAGTGCCTCCATATCCTCGGCAACAATGACCACAAAGGGGTTGCCGCCGATTGTGAAAGCACGGCGATACCCAAGCAACTCTGAAGGCGCAGCGGATACCCCAGCACCTCGGACTCTCACGGCTCCTTCCTGCTCGGACGAGAGCAACGGCCTCAGCAGCGGTGTCCAGGTTTCCGGTGAAATGGACTGCCCGGACGGAGAGGCAATGGCGAAGGCGTGGTGGAACACTTCCTGGAAGTAATCGCCGGTCTGGAGTGTATCAATCCGGCCACCGGACTGGCGGATCTGGTGTTCCAGAAAAGCCACCTCATCTTTCAGGCGGCTTTCCACGAAGTCCGTGGACATCCTCTCCAGCAAGGCCCCATGAATGAACCAGGCCAGTGCCATCAGACCAATACCGGCCGGAAGCAGCAGAATCAGGAGCATCCCCCTGACCGAGCGAGGTCTAGTGGCTATCGGCATCGAACAGGTACCCCTGACCACGTCGGGTCTTTATGGTGTCCGGACCCACCAGCTTCCTGAGCCGCCGCACATAGGCTTCGATAACATTCTCGCTGGGTGTGTCGTCGAGGCTGTATAGCTGGTCCAGAAGCTGTTCTTTCGAGAATACTTGCCCGGGTCGGCTCATCAGACAGCGTAGCAAGCGGAACTCGGTCCCGGTCAGGCTATGTTCGGTCTGGTCGCCGGCTCTTAACGTCTGGCGATTTTCGTCCAGCTCGAATCGGCCCGCTGTCAGGGTATCCATTATTCGGCCTTCGCTTCGCCGCACGATGGCGTGAAGCCGGGCAATCAGTTCTTCCGTCTGGAAAGGTTTCGCGAGGTAATCATCGGCGCCGGCCTTCAGTCCATTGACCTTGTCCTGCCAGTCTCCTCTGGCGGTCAGGATCAGCACCGGGAAGCTGACCTTATGCGCCCGCCACTGCCTCAGTACGTCCAGACCGTTACCGTCGGGCAGGCCCAGGTCAAGAATACCGGCCCGGTAGCTTTCCTGCTGCCCGAGTTGCCGGGCGTCCCGTGCTGTACGGGCGGTATCCACGCTGAAGCCGGCCTTTTCCAGCTGGGCGCTTAGCCCGTTCGCCAGCAGGGGATCATCTTCCACCAGAAGTAATCGCATTCCTGATCTGCCTTCCCAATTTGAGTATCAAAGCCCGTCAGTGTTGCTGCCCAAGCTGAATTGTGCCTGAACGAAAAATAATTCCGATTTTCAGCATGGATTCAGGTTGCTGAGCGATGATAGCAACCGTTTCTGGATATTGCTCAAGTTTTGAGTAAAACAAACCGGCCTTCTGGGCCAGATCCGTTCAAGGGAGAAGTTATATGATCGTATCAAAATTCCTTGTTGCTGCCGCAACAATCTCATTGTCGGCGACCGCCTTTGCCGCTGGAACCCATGGCGGAGGCCACGGTCACGGCGCTGCGAGTGGTGAACCTGGTAAAGCCTCAGAGGTCAGCCGAACCATAACAGTCGAAATGTACGACAACTACTATGAACCGGAATCAATCACCGTAAGCCCCGGGGAAACGGTGCGGTTCATGGTGGAGAACAAAGGGAACCTCGTTCACGAATTCAACATCGGCACCCCAGAGATGCACGAGGGCCATCAGGAGGAAATGATGATGATGGTTGAGCATGGCGTCATCCAGGGCGGCAAGCTGAACCACGACATGATGAATATGGATATGGGGAATGGCCATTCCATGAAGCATGACGACCCGAACAGCGTGTTGCTGGAACCGGGCCAAAGTAAAGAAGTGGTATGGAAGTTCTCTGATAAAGGCAATATCGAATTTGCCTGCAACGTGCCGGGCCACTATCAGGCCGGGATGTACGGTAAGGTCAATTTCGAGTAACTCGCTTAACTGAGGTCCGCGAGCGCGGGGCTGAGACACGTTTCTCGGCCCGGCTTCAATGACGTGTAGTTCGGAGCAACACAGATGAAACCACGCTTTTTGACAGGGCTTTTGAGCCTGCTGATGCCAGCCATGGTTCTGGCCGGCGAATACGACCTTACGGTCGACCGGGTAAAAATTGATACCGGCGATTTTGTGAAGGAAGGCATTGGATACAACGGCGCATCTCCGGGACCGGTAATGCGTTTCAAGGAAGGCGAGAACGTCCGGATCAACGTGACCAACAACCTGGATGAGATGACGTCCATTCACTGGCACGGTCTGATCCTGCCTTTCAATCAGGACGGTGTGCCAGGTATCAGTTTCCCTGGCATCAAGCCGGGTGAAACGTTCACCTATGAATTCCCTATCCAGCAAGCAGGCACCTACTGGTTTCATAGCCACTCTGGTTTTCAGGAGCCAGACGGGGCCTATGGTGCCATTGTCATTGAGCCCGAGGGCCGTGAGCCATTCCGCTACGATCGTGAATACGTGGTGCAGCTGACTGACAAGCACCCCCATTCCGGTGACCGCATCATGCGCAACCTGAAAATGATGCCGGATTACTACAACCGTGAGCAGCAAACCGTGGGGGAGTTTTTTTCGGACGCGTCCAAAAACGGTCTGATGAACACCATTCGGGACCGCATGGCCTGGGGTGACATGCGGATGATGAAAGCGGACGTTGAGGACTTGCAGGGCTTTACGGGCCTGATCAACGGCAAAGGTCCCGAGCAGAACTGGACTGGCCTTTTTGAGCCCGGAGAACGCATCCGGCTGCGGTTCATCAACTCCTCGGCCACGACCTACTTCGACATACGGATTCCCGGTCTGGACATGACGGTTGTACAGGCCGATGGCAACAACGTTCAGCCCGTTAACGTGGACGAGTTCCGGATCGGTGTGGCGGAAACCTATGATGTGATCGTCCACCCGAAAGATGAGCAGGCCTACACCATTTTCGCTGAATCCATGGGGCGTTCCGGCTATGCCAGGGCAACACTGGCCCCTGAAAAGGGTATGGAAGCGGCCGTGCCGCAACTGCGTGAACCTGCCCGCCTGACAATGGCTGATATGGGCGGTATGCCTGGTATGGACCATGGCAGCATGGCGGGCATGGATCATGGGAACATGGATATGGACAGCTCAGAAGATATGTCCGGGATGGATCACTCCTCAATGGAGGGAATGGACCACTCCAACATGGACAGCATGGATCATTCCAACATGGAAGGCATGGATCATGGTTCCATGGCGATGGGAAAAGGCGGCCAAAGCGACCCCTTTTACGCCAAGGGAAGTGGCCTTGTACCCACGGCAGCCAATGGCGGCAAGTTCCTGTCCTATGCTGACCTGAAGGCCCAAGATCCACTGTATGAAGACCGCGAACCGACCCGGGAAATTGAGCTTCGTTTGACCGGCAATATGGAGCGTTATATCTGGAGCATTAATGGCGTCAAGTACGAAGACGCAGACCCAATTCGTCTCAAATACGGTGAGCGAGTTCGCTTCAAATTCGTGAACGAGACCATGATGACTCACCCTATGCACCTGCACGGCATGTGGTCCATTCTCGATGTTGGTGCAGACCAATGGAACCCGATCAAGCACACGGTCAGTGTGCAGCCAGGCACCACGGTTTACATGGAAACCGAGGTCGACGCGCCCGGCCAGTGGGCGTTCCACTGTCACCTGTCCTATCACGCGGCCGCTGGTATGTTCCGCAAGGTCATTGTTGAAGGTGGGCCAGATTCAACGCAGGCCAAAACAGACGTGATTGCTGAAGATGGAGGTGAGGCATGAGTTGTATTCGATCACTTGTCGCCGTCAGTTTTCTTGCCTCTATTGGTGTCTCAACGGCGGTCACAGCTCAGGAAATGATTTCCGACACCACGGCTCGTAAACAGCCGCTCACAACCTGGGGCGTTCAATTCGAGGAATTTGAGTACCGCTACAGCGACGATGACGAGGAGCTGGGCGTCTGGGATGCGGATGCCTTCTACGGCACCGACGAGCTGAAACTCCGGTGGATTTCAAAAGGTGAGTACAGCCTGGAGGAGCGGGCCTACGAATCACTGGAAAACCAGCTGGTCGGCCAGATCCCCATTTCCAAGTTCTTCGACGCCAAAGCGGGTGTTCGCTTCGACACCCCCGAGGGACCGGATCGTACGTATGCTGTTCTCGGTGTAGCCGGGCTGGCACCCCAATGGTTTGAGATCGATGCAAACTTGTATGTCAGCAAGGATGGAGATACCTCAGCCGAACTTGACGCAGAGTACGAGCTGCTGCTCACTAACTATTGGATCCTTTCCGCAACGCTGGATGCGACGGTAGCGTTCAGTGAAGACAGGGAAATTGGCATCGGCAAAGGATTGGTTTCCACCGAAACCGGCCTCCGGCTCCGCTACGACCTGATAGACCGTGCGTTCTCGCCTTATGTGGGCGTGGTGCATGAGCGCAAATACGGCGATAGTGCCGACTTTGCCGAAGCGGACGGCGGCAGTACAGCAGATTGGTTTGCTGTGATTGGGGCGCGCATCGCACTCTGATCAGGTACTTAGGGGCTAAAGATATTTCTTTGGCCCGTTTTTCTCGACATTGATGCAAGTGAGATCTACCCAAGCCAGCATTGGCTATTTATTGAGTATCAAACGCCGTTCAAAACAACAGGAGGTTGTATGAGCAGCACGCACGACAGAACCACGCGCTATCAGAAAGGCAGTCTTACACTTCCGGGAACTGTTATGCTGGGCACCGGTGTCATGATTGGCGCCGGTATCTTCGCCCTTACCGGGCAGATGGCGCAGATGACTGGCGTTCTTTTCCCGTTGGCGTTTCTGGCCGCGGCGGTAATCGTAAGCTTCAGTGCCTATTCCTACATCAAAATTTCCAATGCCTACCCGTCAGCCGGGGGCATAGGCATGTACCTGCACAAAGCCTATGGCAATCGGTTACCGACGGCTTTCAATGCTTTGCTGATGTATTTCTCGATGGTGATTGCCCAGAGCTTTCTTGCGCGAACCTTCGGTTCTTACACCATGCAACTGTTCGATGGCGATGAAAGTGGCCGCATGGTGCCCATTCTTGGCGTCTCACTAATTCTGGCCGCGTTTCTGATCAATCTGTTGGGCAACCGAATGATTCAGGGCGTGGCTTCCTTTATAGGTATCCTGAAGATCGGAGGCATTCTGGTTTTCGGGCTGGTGGGTATCTGGATTGCCGACAGTGTTTCTGTTGATTTCTCTAGCCCCGGTGAGGCTGGAACCTTTGGCAATTTCCTGGGGGCAACGGCCCTTGGCATTCTGGCCTTCAAAGGTTTTACCACCATCACCAACAGCGGCTCGGAAGTCATAGACCCCAAGAGAAACGTGGGGCGAGCGATTATTATTTCCATCGCAGCCTGCGTGGTGATCTACACCCTGGTCGGTTTCGCCGTTGCCAGTAACCTGTCCCTGGCGGAAATCATCAAAACGCAGGACTACTCTCTGGCGGCCGCTGCGCGTCCCGCTCTCGGCGATTACGGTGTCTGGTTTACTGTCGCTATTGCCATGATGGCCACGGCGGGCGGTATTCTCGCCAGCGTCTTCGCGGTATCCCGCATGCTGGCGATGCTGACGGAGATGAAGCTCGTACCACATCGGCATTTTGGCATGCCCGGCAGCATCCAGAAACACACACTGGTGTATACCGTTGTCCTGGGGCTGATCCTCACCGCCTTCTTTGATCTGTCACGAATTGCCGCGCTGGGTATCGTGTTTTACCTGATTATGGACATTGCCATTCACTGGGGTGTACTGCGCTATCTTCGCAAAGACATCAAGGCCAACACCTGGGTGCCAGCAACAGCCATCTTGTTGGATCTTTTGGCGCTGGGCGGCTTCGTCTGGGTAAAGCTTAATACGGACCCGTTCGTCATCAGCGTGGCAGTCGTGACCATGATCGTGATTGCAGTATCCGAGCAGATTTTCCTTAAAAGATCACCGGAATCGGCGCAAGCGAAACAGGAAGAGAGTCATGCGCATCATCATTAATCTGAATCAGGAAGAGAGGCTATTGCCATGATGGGAGATAACATGTTCGGGAACACCATGTGGGCAGGCCACTGGCTGTGGATGCTGGTGATTGCCATTGTGGTCGTCATTCCGGCCTGGCGTATTTGCCAGCGCACGGGGTATCCGGGGTGGATGGGTGTACTGATACTGATCCCTATCGTCAATCTGGTTCTGCTGTATTTCATTGCATTTGCAGACTGGCCCGCCGATAAAACAGGAGATCAGAATGGCTGAGCACCATCACGCCCATGACCACGATCACCACGCCGATAAAGAACCTGGCGGGCACACCGCCAAGGATCCGGTTTGCGGCATGGCAGTCGATCCGCATACCGCGGAACACCGCAGCCAGCATGGCGGTAAAACCTGGTACTTCTGCTCGTCGCGTTGCCAGTCCAAATTCGACGAGGACCCTGAGCAGTACCTCGATTGGGAAAAGAAACAGCAAGAGCCGGTAGCGCCGGGCACTATGTATACCTGTCCCATGCACCCCGAGATTCGGCAGCAAGGGCCAGGGGACTGCCCAATCTGCGGCATGGCCCTAGAGCCCGAGCAGGTAAGCCTGGACGACGGGCCCTCGGAAGAACTCAAAGACATGACCCGCCGATTCTGGATCGGCCTGGTGCTGGCCCTGCCTGTACTGGTACTGGAGATGGGTGGGCACCTCACCGGACTCGATCACATTATAGCCCCGCAGATGTCCAACTGGATTCAACTGGTGCTGGCAACGCCTGTGGTGCTCTGGTGCGGTTGGCCCTTCTTCGTCCGGGGTTGGAAATCCGTGGTTAGCCGTAACTTGAACATGTTTACGCTCATTGCCATTGGTACCGGCGTCGCGCTGATCTACAGCCTGGTGGCGACCCTGGCGCCGCAGATCTTCCCAGGCGCCTTCCGGCAGGAAGACGGGTCGGTCGCCGTCTACTTCGAGGCGGCTGCTGTCATCGTGGTGCTGGTGCTGCTGGGGCAGGTGCTGGAATTGCGGGCCCGGGAGAAAACCTCGGGCGCGATCAAGGCGCTGCTGGATCTGGCACCGGCGACGGCCAGAAAACTGGACGACGATGGCAGCGAATCCGATGTGTCGCTTGATCAGGTCAAGGTGGGTGATCGCCTGCGAGTGCGCCCGGGGGACAAGGTGCCGCTGGACGGTGAGTTACTTGAAGGCAGCTCCAACGTGGATGAGTCCATGGTGACCGGTGAGCCTCTTGCAGTCAGCAAAAAGTCTGGCGACCAAGTGATTGGCGGCAGTATTAACCAACAGGGCAGCTTTATCATGCGGGCCGACAAGGTTGGCCGGGACACCATGCTTTCCCAAATCGTGCAGATGGTGGCCAGCGCCCAACGCAGCCGCGCACCGATCCAGGGGCTTGCCGATAAGGTGGCGAGCTGGTTTGTGCCCACCGTGATCCTAATTGCCATTGTTGCCTTTATAGCCTGGTCATTCCTTGGGCCGACACCGCCCATGGCGTTCGGGCTGATTGCGGCGGTCAGTGTTCTGATCATTGCCTGCCCTTGCGCACTGGGTCTGGCAACGCCGATGTCGATCATGGTAGGTGTTGGCCGCGGCGCCCAAAGTGGTGTGCTGATCCGCGATGCGGAAGCCCTTGAACGCATGGAAAAGGTAGATACGGTGGTAGTGGATAAGACCGGCACGTTGACAGAGGGGCAGCCACAAATCACCCGAATTGTTACAGCGAATGGGTACGATGACGATGCTTTGATGCGTTTTGCGGGCGGACTCGAGAAAGGCAGTGAGCATCCACTGGCCCACGCCATTCTGGACAAAGCCAAGGGCATGGAGCTGAAGCTGCCGGATGCGGAAGACTTCGATTCTCCCAACGGTAAAGGGGTAACAGGAAAAATCGACGGCAAGCGGGTGCTGCTTGGTAATCGTCTTCTCATGGAGTCGGAGAATGTCGACACCACTAGATTTGACAGCGATGCCGACGAGCATCGCAAAGATGGTGCTACCGTGATTTTTGCCGCCGTCGATGGAAAAATCGCTGGGCTGTTGGCCATCTCCGATCCCATCAAGAGAACGACCCACGCTGCTATTGTCGCGCTGCAAAAAGACGGCATTCGAGTGGTCATGCTGACTGGCGATAACTACACCTCGGCCGAGGCGGTTGCTCGCAAATTGCATATCGATGAAGTGGAAGCGGAGGTACTGCCGGAAGATAAGGGCAAGATCGTCCAGCGTCTGAAAGATGAAGGGGGTGTTGTCGTGATGGCGGGTGATGGCGTTAACGACGCGCCTGCATTGGCAACGGCGGACGTGGGGGTGGCCATGGGCACCGGCACAGATGTGGCCATCGAAAGCGCGGGCATTACGCTGCTGCGCGGCGACTTGATGGGTATTGTAGAAGCGCGTCGTCTGTCGCTGGCGACCATGCGCAATATCCGACAGAACCTGTTCTTTGCTTTTGTGTACAACTCCGCGGGCGTTCCGATTGCGGCGGGGGTTTTGTACCCGTTCTTCGGGATACTGCTTTCACCGATCTTCGCGGCTGCTGCAATGTCGCTGTCGTCTTTCAGCGTGATTGTGAATGCATTGCGCCTGCGAGTTATCAAGCTTGGCCCTAAGTAATAATCGCTGGTGCCGTACACTATTGATCGAACCATAGAAGATGCTGATTTTGAGGCGGTTGACAAACGAGCGCGTCAGTCTCTCACGGATAACTGCTTCGGGGTGCTGATCGAAATCGACGTCAAAACCACGATGAAGGAGAAGCTGGGCACGGAAATACCTGCCTACCGGATCTTTGGGCATGCAATCCTAGGCCATCGGCGTGGAGCCTCGAGTAGGGGCTATTTTGCCATAGCTGGCGCCTTAAGCGACTTCATCCGTGATCTGTTGACCGTGATCAAGTTCCACGGGGTTTGCTCAGCCCGTTCAACTTTAATCCAACTCATTGTGATTAACTCTCTAGGTGTGTAAAGCCAACAGGTTGCTTATAACAGGAAGTCTGCTGATGCGCGGTCGCAGATAACGGCTTTGCAATCGCTTGAGAAGCAACTCGTTTCCCTGAGAGCGAGGTGCAACGATGGCCGTGAAGTTGATGCTTGCGGGGTTCTTGCTGGCATCAGCGAGGGCATCTTACAACCGCAATAGATCAAAGTGTCGATTTTATAGTTCTTAACCACGCCGCCACCTGTCGACATAAGCCTCGGTACCCAGCATGCCAACAGGCGCCTGGAATGGCATCGAGAGACACTTTCACGCTTCATCAAGTAATGCTATTGAAGGCTGTGGCGTAGAGAAGAGCATGCCGGAGGGAGCAGAGCTGGTGATCAATAGTTATATAGCTCGATATTAAACGTTGACATGGGGGTTACCCCAAGGTTTATGCTGCCTACAGCACATCACTTCGGACTATGCTGACACCATATGTTTATTGCCCGGTTATTCATTAGCTGCCTATTTCTGCTTAGCATCTCCTTGTACGGGATGGCAGCGGTGCAATTGGTGCAGCCTTACCCCATGGAACAGACCATGATGCAGGCAGACATGGATGACCGTTGCAGCATGATGTCCGCCATGCCACAAAACGATTGTTGTCTGGATGGTCAATCCAGCACGCACAGTGGCCCGGTTTGCAAGCCTGGTCAGGAGTGCCATGCTGGGCAGCTCTCGATCATGAATACGCCACCGGCGAATTCTTTTCAGGCAGCAAATCCGGCTGCCCCTCATTTTTCTGACCCTCTCTATCTCCCCCTTGCCTTATCTACCATCTGGCGACCGCCACTAGCACTTTCTCACTGATCTTTTCGGGGTCCGGCCTGGTCTGGGCCCACTGAGGGCGCGTTGCGCGCCATGATCCGTGTTGGAGTGACACATGTATTGGATATTTCTGAGCGCCGGCCGGTATCGGCGCGCACTCGGCTGGCTAGCGCCCTCCCTGCTGCTAGCTAGTGTCCAGGCGTTTGGGGCAGAAGGCCTGACTTTTAATCAGGCGCTACAGCTCGCCTTACGTCAATCACCGGAACTGCGGGCGGAATCGGCCCGCGTCGAGGCCGCTCAGCAGGCAGAAGGGCCTGCCGATGCTTTGCCTGATCCCACCCTGATTCTTGGCCTCGACAATGTACCTGTGGATGGTGCCGATCGTTACAGCCTGTCGAGTGATTTCATGACCATGCAGCGTATTGGTGTAACCCAGCGTTTCCCCAATCGCAGCAAACGCACAGCAAGGGCAGAAGGTGCCAGACAGCAAATCGGCTTAGCGGAGGCCACGAAAGAGGCGACTCGTCTGGCCGTGCTGCGTCAGACCGCTCAAGCCTGGATCGAGCTCCACACTCTGGATCGTCAACTAGTCCTGCTGGAAGAACTCATTGCTGAAAATCGTTTGTTCGACAAGGCAGTGCGTGCCCGACTTTCATCGGGTCAAGGAAAGGCTATTGATAGCGTGGCACCCAGGCAGGAAGCCGTGACATTACTGGATCGGCGAGATGCTCTTCTGGCCAGGCAACGCCAGGCTAAGGCTCGTTTAATACGCTGGCTGGGGGAAGCCGGCCGGCAATCACCGGCTGGCCAAGCACCTGATTTCGCCATCAATGCTGAACAGTTACTGAATAGCCTGCATAAGCACCCTGAACTTGAGATAGCGTCGCGTCAGGCTTCTGTCGCCCAGGCTAACGCGGACGAGGCTCGTGCCGCCAAGAAGCCGGACTGGGCTTTAACTCTGGCTTATATGAATCGTGAAGAATTCAGTGACATGGCGATGCTACAGGTCAATGTGGACCTGCCATTGTTCAGCCGGTCGCGCCAAGGGCCTCGCATTGCCTCGGCGGAAGCTGAGTGGCAAGCACTGGTATCTCGTGCAGAGGCGGTACGTCGTGAACATGAAGCGATGCTGCAGAGCGATCTGGCCGAATATGAACGCCTGGAACGCACGCTGGCCCGGCAACGGGAGCAACTGGTGCCTCTCGCAAAAGAGAAAGTGGGATTGGCTAGGGCAGCTTGGCGCGGCGGTGATGGCAGTTTGGCCGATCTTGTACGGGCACGTAGCGAATGGCTGGACGCCAAACTGAAAGAAATTGATCTCAGCGGGCAGTATGACCAGCAGGCAGCCGCCCTCCATTTTACCTACGACCACCACGGCATGGTGGGCGAGGAGCAAGATGATGAACATTAAACGCAATGCCTTGATCGGTTTGGCTGCCTCGCTGTTGTTGCTAGCCGGAATATATTTGGGCCGTTACGTCACCCCTTCGCAGAGCAGTATATCGATGGCGATGGACAGCAGTGAAACCAACAGCAAAGCGGATGAAAAGGAAGTGCTGTACTGGTATGACCCTATGTATCCCCAGCAGCACTTTGACGAGCCCGGGCCCTCACCTTTCATGGATATGGAGTTGGTGCCCCGTTATGCCAATGGTGGTGATGATGGCGATCAGCCAACGGTCCGTATTGATGCAGCCATGGTACAAAATCTGGGAATTCGCAGTGCCTCGGTGGTCGTGGCTCAGTCACAATCTCAGCTTGATGTCACGGGGTTGATTGCTTACAACGACCGCGCCCTGACACGCCTGCAAAGCCCCGCGCCTTCCTTCGTAGACAAGGTCTGGCCTCTGGCTGAGGGCGACACCATCTCCAGTGGTCAGCCGCTGATGCAATTGAGAGTTCCGGCCTGGACTGGAGCTCAGCATGAATGGCTGGCCGTGCTCGGCAGCGGCAACAACGAACTGATCGTCGCCGGGCGGGAGCGCCTGTTGTCATTGGGCATGCCTGCATCCCTGATCCGGAGTATTGAACGCCAACGTAAACCGCTGGAAACCTGGACGGTGACAGCTCCGCATGATGGCGTGATACGCAGTCTCAATGCTCGTGCTGGCATGACGCTGTCGGCCGGTGCTCCCGTGGCGGAGATTCAGTCACTCAACCCCGTGTGGGTGGAGATAGCAGTCCCGGAACGCCAATTGTGGCAAGTCAGTAGTGGTAACGCTGTTGACGTGACCGTTCAAGGAGTGAAGCCAGCACTGCGTGAGGGGCAAGTTGCCGACATTCTGCCTCTGGTGGATCAGTCCAGCCGAACTGTGCCGGTGCGAGTGACCTTGTCCAATGACGAGGGTGATCTGCGTCCGGGCATGAGCGCTCAGGTACGCATTCATGGCGAAGCCACACAGAAAGCATTGGCCGTACCAACCGCAGCCTTATTGCATACAGGAAAGCGCAGCCTGGTGATGCTTGATGAGGGGGAGGGTCGATATCGTCCGCAGGCAGTGTTGCCGGGGGGCGAGCTGGGAGACCAAACGCTGATCCTGGCAGGGCTGAAGGAAGACCAGAAGGTGGTTGTCAGTGGTCAGTTCCTGCTCGATTCCGAAGCCAGCCTGCAAGGCATTGCCGTTCAGGAGCTGGCTATGTCAGATGAGACGGAAATGATGAACGCACTGCACTATGCCGAAGGTGTTGTCGAGCAACTGAATGGCAGCAAAATAATGCTGGACCATGGCCCTTTCAAGAGCTTGTCCATGCCTGCCATGACCATGCGTTTTAACCTGGCGAATGAACAAGTAGGCAAAGGGATATCGGTAGGTGATCGCGTGCGCATTGGCATTCGTGATACAGACAAAGGGTTGATTGTGGAGCGCCTAGAAAAGCAGGTGGCGGAACAAAAAGACACCCAAGTGAATTCGTTGCATTACGCCGAGGGGGTTATCGAGGGGCTATCCGACGGCAAGGTCAAGCTTAAACACGGTCCTTTTAAGACGCTCGGTATGCCTCGCATGACCATGCGCTTTCGTCTTGCCAGCGAACAGGTGGCCAGCGATATAGCAGTGGGCGATCGTGTGCGCGTCGGCGTCAAAGATACCGATAATGGCTTGACTGTGGTGTCTCTCGACAAACAGGAGGTTGCACCATGATCGCTACCCTGATTCGCTGGTCGTTGGCTAACCGATTTTTGGTGCTGCTGGCGACGCTGTTCATGAGTGCGTGGGGGATCTGGTCTATCAACAATACCCCCGTAGATGCTTTACCGGATCTGTCCGATGTACAGGTGATTATCCGCACCAGTTACCCAGGTCAGGCACCGCAGCTGGTGGAAAAACAGGTTACCTATCCACTTGCCACCACCATGCTGGCCGTGCCAGGTGCGCGCACAGTACGTGGTTACTCGTTCTTCGGTGATAGTTATGTTTACGTGTTGTTTGAAGATGGTACCGACTTGTATTGGGCACGCTCACGGGTGTTGGAATACCTTAGTCAGGTCCAGTCTGAATTGCCGCGTACAGCACGACCATCACTTGGGCCAGACGCTACCGGTGTCGGCTGGATTTATCAGTACGCATTGATCGATCGCACCGGCCAGCATGATCTATCGCAACTAACCTCGATACAGGACTGGTTTCTAAAATACGAGCTGCAGACTCTGCCTGACGTTGCAGAAGTGGCAACCATAGGCGGCATGGTACGTGAATATCAGGTAGTCCCTGACCCGGTCAAACTCGCCAGCCATGGGATCAGTCATCAACAAGTACGCAAGGCGATAGAACAAGCTAACCAGGAAACCGGGGGAGCAGTGCTGACGCTGGGCGAAGCGGAGTTCATGGTGCGCTCCAGTGGCTACCTTCAGTCACTCGAGGATTTCCGAAAAATCCCACTAAAACTGGTTGATGGAGTGCCAGTACAGCTTGGAGATGTGGCGCAGATTCGCCTTGGTCCGGAGATGCGGCGTGGTATTGCCGAGCTGGACGGTGAAGGGGAAGTCGTCGGCGGGGTCGTCATTCTGCGTTCAGGCAAGAACGCCCGCGCCGTGCTATCTGCCGTGCATGAGCGACTTGAGACACTGCGGGAAAGCTTGCCGGAAGGGGTTGAGATCGTCACCACCTATGATCGAAGTGAGCTGATTGATCGAGCGGTAACAAACCTCAGTTACAAATTGATTGAAGAGTTCATTGTAGTTGCACTGGTGTGCGTATTGTTTCTTGGCCATTTGCGTTCGTCACTGGTGGCCATCATTTCCCTACCGCTGGGAATCCTTGCTGCCTTTATTGTGATGCGTTACCAGGGTATCAATGCCAATATCATGTCGCTTGGCGGCATTGCTATCGCTATCGGCGCTATGGTGGATGCAGCAGTGGTGTTAATCGAAAACGCTCACAAGAAAATTGAGATTTGGCATCGGGATAACCCAGGGCAATCTCTGACTGGTAATGCGCATTGGCGAGTCATAGAGCAAGCAGCTGTCGAAGTGGGGCCAGCGCTGTTCTTCTCGTTGCTAATTATTACCTTGTCGTTTATTCCTGTCTTTACCTTGGAAGCACAGGAAGGGCGGCTATTTGGCCCACTGGCATTTACCAAAACCTGGGCTATGGCGGCGGCAGCCGGCCTATCGGTGACATTGGTTCCACTGTTAATGGGGTACTGGATTCGGGGAAAGATACCTTCCGAGGAAAGTAATCCAATCAGTCGCTTTTTGATTAGTTGTTATCAACCCGTACTAGAGCGAGTCTTGGCGTGGCCGAAAACCACCTTGCTGGTTGCCGGTTTAGTTTTTGTTACCGCCTTTTGGCCGCTAAGTCAGCTTGGTGGTGAATTTTTGCCACCGCTGGATGAGGGCGATTTGCTGTATATGCCAAGTGCCTTACCAGGCTTGTCAGCACAAAAAGCTACCGAGCTTCTACAGCAGACCGATCGGTTGATCAAAACGGTGCCTGAGGTGGAGCAGGTGTTCGGCAAGGCGGGGCGTGCGCGGACAGCGACTGACCCTGCACCATTGACGATGTTTGAAACCACCATCCGTTTCAAACCCAAGGACCAATGGCGTGAAGGCATGACAACGGAGAAGCTTGTCGAAGAGCTGGACCGTATTGTACGCGTGCCTGGACTGGCAAATATCTGGATTCCTCCGATACGCAATCGTATCGACATGCTTGCCACTGGCATCAAGAGCCCAATTGGCATCAAAGTAGCGGGTAATGACCTAGAGATCATTGACCAGGTGAGCCGTCAAATCGAACAGGTAGCCAAACAAGTACCCGGTGTCTCCTCAGCATTGGCTGAACGGTTGACTGGTGGTCGTTATGTGGATATCGATATTCGGCGTGGCATTGCGGCTCAGTATGGCCTCAACATCGCGGATATTCAGTCGGTTGTCAGTGGTTTGATTGGTGGTGAAAACATCGGTGAGACAGTGGAAGGGCTGGAGCGTTACCCGATCAGCCTTCGATATCCTCGCGAGTGGCGCGACACGGTGCATCGCTTACGCGATTTGCCCATAGTCACTCCCGAAGGAAAACAAATTACCCTCGGAACCGTGGCGGATATCAAGATTACCGATGGGCCACCGATGTTGAAAAGTGAGAATGGCCGACTGTCTGGGTGGGTGTATATCGATGTTCGGGGGCGTGACCTAGCCTCGGTAGTGGATGATCTACGTGCCTCAGTGAATGATGGAGTCAGGCTGCCAGAGGGCGTCAGCTTGTCCTTTGCCGGTCAGTTTGAGTTCCTGGAGCGGGCCAATGCGAGACTGAAAGTGGTGGTGCCGGCGACCTTACTGATTATTTTCGTACTGTTATTCCTGACCTTTCGCCGTGTCGGTGAAGCCTTGCTGATTATGGCGACGTTACCGTTCGCGGTGACCGGTGGTATCTGGTTCTTGTATCTGTTGGACTACAACCTGTCAGTGGCTACTGGTGTCGGCTTCATCGCCCTGGCGGGTGTCGCTGCCGAGTTTGGCGTAATCATGTTGCTGTACCTAAAGCAGGCGTGGCAGGAGAGACAGGAGCAGGGCCAAAAGGATGAAGCTGCCTTGATGGGTGCTATCCGTGATGGCGCGGTATTACGTGTTCGACCTAAGGCGATGACTGTAGCTGTTATTATTGCCGGCCTTCTTCCGATTTTCTGGGGGGGAGGTACAGGTAGCGAGATCATGAGCCGCATTGCTGCGCCCATGGTAGGAGGGATGGTAACAGCACCTTTGTTATCACTTTTCGTACTGCCCGCAGCCTATCTGCTGATGCAACGACGTGATAGGAATCCGGATTGACCAAGCTTAAAGCTTGGGTGGTAATCTCCTAGTCTTGGCGCCGGATCAGCTGCTGATCCGGCACTGATAATTGAGGGGGGGCTGCGATACCCCCCCGAAACGAATAGTCATGTCCAGATGCCCTATGGATGGCTGGTTGTGGTAGAGAGTCACAGGGGTAATAACTTATTTCTCTATAGAACAATAGGTTACGATGTTTTTGGGGGATTTTGCACGTTTGTCTGCCAACCCTCAAGATGGCACCATTTACCTCCGGGCTGAACGAAGTGGCGGCGGAGATGGACGAGTTTACACAATCACTTATCGTGCAACGGACGAAAACGGTAATGTAGGCTTCGGTTCTGCCGAGGTTCTCGTTCCGCATTCCAAGGGCAAGTAGGGCAAGCAAAGCCTTATTCGTGATTAACCTGCCGGCCAAGATAAACTGGCCGGCAGGCTTTCTACGCTCAAAACCAGCAAGGAACAAATTTTGGGCGGCTTCAAAAATTGGCACTTATCAATTTATTGCTTACCTCTTGAATTTATCCAATTTTTCCGAAAATGCTCAGACTTCCCTCGCTCTTTTTCAAGCGCTTGTTTAAGCCTGGAATTCTCATGCCGAACAGAGCCAAGTTCTTTTTTTAGTCGATCTATCTTGTTTCTCAGCAGGGCTTCAACATGCCGAGACTCCTCGGGTGTTCTAGCTGGAACGGTGACATTATCAATTTTTACGCTCGAAGCCCGGTCTCCCTCCCTCATACTAGAAATCTGGTCTTTAAAGTTGTTGTAAAGATACTGTCGGCTTACACCAGCCAGCTTGGCAACAGCTTTAAATGTGATCGTTTCATTGCTCTGCTTCAATTGATCAACCGCTTGCTCGACGGCTCTACGCTTTTGAAGGCTGCGCTCATCCCTGGCCTGACGCAAACCATCAAGGTTGTCTTCACTCATTTATCCTCCAGTGAGGTTTTGCGCGCTTGTTGCTCACGACCTTGATACTGGCCATCAGCTTCAATCGAAGAAACTATGTCATTAAGCCGCTTGTATATTTCCTTGTTTTTAGCAAGTCTGCGGCCTGTAATTTCAGACATACGACTTTGCTGATTCTCCTGCAAAGCCACAAGCTCTTCTTGCTGCTCTTCAATCAGATTAATTACTGCGCCTTTCTCATTCTTAAAGAAATCTACATCTTTAGCGTCAGCGCGGTAATGTTTGCATGTATAGCAAGCATTCGCATGCTCGCACCAATCACCAATTTGAGCAGGCATTGTACAAGCGCCGCCACACACCCGTGTAGCTCTTATCTGACCTTTTCTTACGAGGAGGTTGGCTACGCTTTCATCTACCTCCCCCTCAATTGTGTAAAAGCGGCCACCGCCATTTTGCAGAAGGGCTTTTTTCTTGAGCTCAAGCCGGTTGTTTATATATGCGGTGGCCATGTCAGGACTGGCATGTCCAAGCTCCATCATAATCGATAATATGTCATGGCCATCTTTGGCCATTGAGGTGCCTTTGGTATGCCTCAGAGGATGCCAGGAAAATGAAAGAGGGGACCCGTCATCAGATAATACACCAGTGCTTACGCATTGTTTTTTTATTTCGCCCATAGTGTAGGCGGGCGATGTAAAGCTTTCATGAGTGCCATTGAATACAGGGAAAAGGTATTTGGTCTTCTTTCCGTGTCGTTTAATAACTGCAGACCGTTGCTCTTCAATCGCGTTAATTATCTGAGCATGGTCTTTATTATTCTTGTGCAAAGGCTTTACATTCCACTTGCTAACTTTGCTCTGCCAGAATGTAAGCAGCATGAAATCTGCGTCGTTCGGATCTTCATCTAGACAATCAAACAAAATGGCATGGCCATCGTCATGTGAAATCAGCTCTAAATCCATTTAATGCCTCGCTCAGCCAATTGGGTGCCGGATTCCATAAATTCTTCAAGCCGCTCCTTCAGCTTGTTTGGGCCGGTCAGATGTAATTTTCTAACCTCACTACTAAAGAGGTGCTTATAAAAATCGAGAGTTGTTTGAGGGCTGGCATGCCCAAGTCGGTCAGCAACGGCTAGCAACCCGTGCCCATCAGCGATAGCCTCACTAGCATGTGTGTGGCGAAAGTGGTGCCAAGTAAATGTATAGCCCGTACGTTTGATTAAATACGTTTTTAGATTCTCGGCGTAGCTCCGAGATAGGGCTTTTCCAATCCTGCCTTTCTTAACATTACAGAACACATATTCCGTGCCTGATTCAAACGCTGCCAGGTATTCTGTGCTTGTAATGTAATCTTCGTACATTTCAAGCAGGTAAGGCATTACAGGGATTGCTCTAGCACGCTTGGATTTGGCCCTGGCCCCATTTTCATTGTCAGATCGAGGAATTACCCAAATAACACCGTCAGCAAGGTCAACATCAGCATGGCGAAGTCCCAAAGCTTCTCCAATCCGCATTCCGGTGTTGTAGAGGAGGGTGACAAGAAAGGCGTCGCGGACCAGGCTGCATGCCTTTATGAGCTCCAGAACCGCCTCAGGCGACATCCTTTTTTCAGTTACTCTCTTCCTTACGGACCCCAGATCCCCTTTAAGGTAAGGATCTTTCTTCCTGACACTTCTGCGTTGATTGATGTGTTCAAGGAAAGGCTTATAGCTGTCTACAGGCTGATGTCGATTGCTGACAGCGACTGATGCAAAAGCAGGCTCTCTGCCTGTCAAATAGCGATAAAAGGACTTAACGGCCAGGTGCACCTGGTTATTCACCGTTGGGCCCAGCCTAGCTGCAGGCTCCAATGAAGGAGAAAGAAAGGCAAGATTTGAGGAATCATCGGCCATACCACTCAGATGGTAAGGCAGCCACTCAAGGAAACGATCATAGTCGGAAACAGTTATCCCGGTGATTTCCTTACTGTTTGAGTGGAGGTAAGTCCCAAGACGAGCAACATGACGTGCATATGCCTGGATTGTATTGGGAGAGAGATTGATCTGTTCAAGATGCACGATCCAATCACGAATCTCGTCTACTGGGTTTCCGTGATCATCTATAACGGTCCATGAATAGTTAGAATCATCAAATCGGATCTTTACGAGTTCCAGCACAAGCTGCTTCCATGCAGAGTGGACAAGGTGTGCATATACTGACTGGCCATTCTGAGAAGCTCAACTACATCCTCATAATCTACACAGTGGACATAGACATGCTTGGTGTCTATATTAACATAATATACATTACACGTAGTTAAAGACGCACAACACCAGCTATCCTGGATTGTCGGTCACCGGCAATCTGAGCCGCCCTTGCCACCCGACTCACCACCGCCATCGCCGTATGGCCGGTTGATATTTCGGGTCAGACGGACTCTATAATGGTTCACGCGGCTGGCATCCAATACGGCCACGCCGCGGTGCGCCACATGGCGCTCGCCTGCATGGAGGTCTTATGGCACAGTCACACGACGGTATTCTGGTGTTCCTCGATCGCGACTTGAAAGCGCCTCAGCCGGCGCTGAAAAAAGCGCTGCTGCTGGCTCAGGCGAGTTCTTTGCCGTTGACCGTGGCGGTGAACGCGGACTCCCCGGCGATGCGCCGGGCGGTGGGCGGTGACGAGCAACGGCTGGAAGCGGCCGGCCAGCAGATACGCACCGCTTGGGAACGGCGTATCGAGGAGCTTGCCGGCGGCGCGGTGCTGGAGACGCGCGTCAATGTCAGCAAGGACGTGGAAGAAAGTCTGCGCGACACGGTGAAAGACTGCCGGCCCGCTCTGGTGGTGGTCCACACCAGCGAAGAAGGCACCATTAAGCGCCACCTGTTCACCCCGCGTGACTGGATGCTGATCCGGCGCGCACCCTGCGCGGTGCTGTGCGTGCATTCGCGCCCCTGGTCGACGGTGCCCAGGATCACCATGGCGGTGGAGCCGGAAGAACGGGAAGACGGCCTCGACGCCACCGTGTTCCACGCCGCCCGGCGCTGGGGCGACGCCCTGCAAGCGGAACTGGATGCGGTGCATGTGCTCGAGCACCCGGACGAAACCCTGTTGCTGGTGGCCGGTGAAGCGTTACCGGAATACGCCGCCAGCAGTGCCAATATCCGTGACTATCATCGCAAAGCGCTGGATCAGTTCGCCCACCGCCATCAGCTCGATGCCGACAAGACCCATCTTCTGGAAGGCCCGATCTCAAGCACTCTGGCGGAATACTGTGAGGAACACGGCTCCGACATTCTGGTGGTGGGCACGGTGCGCCGTAACACCTTTGAGCGCCTGCTGCTGGGTGCCACCGCCGAAGCGCTGCTGACCCGCGCCAGCAACGATGTGCTGGTGATCAAGCCGGACGGCTTCGAGTCGGACTGGAGCGCCTGAGCCGCGAGGTCAGGCGCCCGCGCCCTCGGCGCGCCGGAACAGCGGTCGGTTGTCGGTGGAATGCTGCTTGTCGTAGCGATAGCCCGCTTCCCGGAATTTTTTCAGGTCGGCGGGCTGGTCGACGCCGTTGCGTAAAATCCAGGCGGCCATCAGCCCGCGCGCTTTCTTGGCATAGAAGCTGATCACCTTGTATTGGCCGTTCTTTTCATCGTGGAACACCGGCTCGATCACCGGCCCGGGCAGACGCTTGGGGCGCACCGCTTTGAAATATTCGTTGGAGGCCAGATTCACCAGCACATCGGTGCCGGCGGCGTTCATGTCCTTGCGCAGCAAATCGGTGACGATGTCACCCCAGAACTGGTAGAGGTCCCCTCCCCGCTCGTTGTCCAGCCGGGTGCCCATTTCCAGCCGATACGGTTGCATCAGATCCAGCGGCCGCAGCAGGCCATACAGACCACTGAGGATGCGCAGGCGCCGCTGCGCGGCTTTCAAGTCGTCGCCGTTGAAGCGATCCACATCCAGGCCGGTGTAGACATCGCCCTTGAACGCGAAGATCGCCGGGCGGGCGTTGTCTTTATCAAACGGGGTCGACCATTGGGCGAAGCGCTCCACGTTCAGATGCGCGATGCGGTCGCTGACTTTCATCAGGCTGGAAAGCTGCGCGGGAGAGAGCCGCCGGGCCCTCTCAATCAGAATGGCGCTATCCTCAAGCAGGCGCGGGCGGGTGGCCCGAAGGGCGGGTAACGGTGATTCGTAATCCAGCGTTTTCGCCGGGGATACCACGATCAGCATGCGACTTCTCCTTTGCGTGGCGAGGATTATAAGAAGGAATGGCGGATAAAAAAGCCGGATTCCTTCATCATGGCGATGGCGAGCGCCTATCCACACCCCTCACTGACCAGGGAGACCAGGCTCACCATGCGTTTTTTGTTGATTGCGATTGTGATTCTCGCCGTGGCGGTACTGCTGCGCGGAAGTTGGCAGGCCGGCCGACGGCCCTTCTACCTGACCCTCGGCGCGGTGGTGGTCGCCGCGCTGGTGTTCATCGCCGCCTGGCTGTTCACCGAACGTGAACGTCAGGTGGCCGCGGACCCGTCCACCGTGCAGGTGTCCATCGAGCAGGTGCGCACGACCGAGACCGGCTTCCGGCTGGTGGGAGACGTGGCCAATCTCGGTGAACACGCGGTGTCCGGCCTGCGCGTGCGGGCGCAGGCTTTGCGCTGCCCGCCGGCCAGCGCCTGCGAGGTGCTCTATCAGCAGGAGGTGCCGGTGCTGATGCACATCCCTCCCGGCGGACGCTACCCGCTGTCCCTGTTGGTGGATCGGCCGGCGCAGCCGATCAGCCCGGATCGCTGGCGGGTCAGCGTGCTCAGTGTGAACGCCTACCAGGGCTGATCCTCATCCTGCCCTGCCCTACATGATGCGCCGCGGCCTGCCATCGGGGCGCGGGACTTTGCAATTATCGACTAAATGGTCACAATGCCGGCTCGCTGACCCTTTCACCGGCTGCAGGAGAGTTCATGGCGGCGTTGATTCCCGGGGAGCCGACTCCGATCGCCCCCCATGCCTGGCGTGTTCTGGGCCGTAATCCCGGCATGATGACCGGGCCGGGCACCAACAGTTATCTGCTTGGCGAACATGCCCTCACGGTGATCGATCCCGGTCCCGTGGATGAAGAACACACCCGCGCCCTGCTGGCCGCGGCAAAACAGATCGGGCGTCCGATCGAGCAGATTCTGGTGACGCACACGCACCGGGACCATTCCCCGGGCGCCCATGACCTGGCGCGGGCCACCGGTGCCCGCCTTCTTGGCCCCACGGTGCCCGATGACGGCCTCCAGGACGACACCTGGCAAGCCGAGCGGGTGCTGCGGCACGGCGAGCATCTGGATTGTGGCGGTATCGATGTGGAAGTGATCGCGACCCCCGGCCACGTGGGCAACCATCTGTGTTATTTGATGGTGGACCAGGCGCTGTTGTTCACCGGCGATCATCTGATTCAGGGCTCCACGGTGGTGATCGCGCCGCCGTCCGGTTCGATGAGCGCTTACCTGAATTCCCTGGCGTTGCTCAACGACTATGCCATCACCCTGATGGCGCCTGGCCATGGCGACGTGATCAGCGACCCCAAAGGTACCGTGGAACACACCATTGCCCATCGCCTGGAACGCGAGAAAAAAGTGTTCGCCGCCCTGGACACCAACCCGGCCACGGTGCAGGAACTGGTCACTCGGGTTTACGCCGACGTCCCGGCCTTCCTTCACGGCGTCGCCTGCCTGTCGCTGGAAGCGCACCTGATCAAACTGCGCGAAGACGACCGCGTGCGCCACGATCAGGGCAAATGGTCGGTGTGAAAAGCAGTTGAAAGTGACAAGTTAAAAGTTGAAAGGGGCACGGGTGTGATCCGAAGCCGCCCTTTTAACTTTTAACTTTTAACTTTCAACTCGCCTCTACAACCATCCCTTGCGCTTGAAATACCAATACGGCGCGCAGCCGGAGAGAATCATCAAACCGATCACCGCCGGGTAGCCGAATTCCCAGTTCAGTTCCGGCATTACCTGGAAGTTCATGCCGTAGATGCTGGCGATCATGGTGGGGGGCAGGAACACCACCGCGGCGATCGAGAAAATCTTGATGATCTGGTTCTGTTCGATGTTGATGAAGCCCTGGGTGGAATCCATCAGGAAGTTGATTTTCTCGAACAGAAACGTGGCGTGGGACATCAAGGTATCCAGGTCATGCTGGATCTCCGAGCAGGTGCGGCGGCGTTCTTTGTCGGCGCGCACGTAGCGCTGAATGAAGGAGATCGAGCGCTGGGTGTCCATCAGACACAGGCGGATCTTGCCGTTGCTGTCTTCCAGGTGGGCCAGTCTCTCGATGCCGTCTTCGAGCTCCGACTCCTCATCCTCCAGCACCAGGTAGCTGACGTCTTCCAAATCCCGATGGATGTCTTCCAGGGTATCCGCCAGGTTCTCGGTTTTCTGTTCGAGAATGCTCAGCAGGATATCCAGCGGCTCCTGCACCCGTACCCAGCCGCGCCGCATGCGCATGCGCATCAGACGGAAATCCGGCAGACGGGAATCGCGGAAGGTCAGCAGCCGGCCGGGCTGCAGAACGAACGCCACGGTGGAGGTGCGGTGGCGGCCCTCGGCCTGGTAGGCAAACAGGGAGTGAACGTGCAGGCCGTGTTCGTCGTGGAAAAACCGGGCGGACGCCTCGATCTCCTCGACGTCGTCGGACTCGGGCAGAGCCTGACGGAACAGGTGCTGAACCTGATGCCTCTCCTCATCGGTGGCATCAACCAGATCGATCCAGGCGGCGGCCTCCGCGGTGGCCGGAGTCAGTTCCGCCACGTCGCGCTCGCGCAGCACTCCTCTTTCGATGTCGTAGACGTGCAGCATGCTAGGGCCTGTTCACGTTAAGTTTGATGGTCTCGCCGAAGGTCGTTTCCGCGTAAGCCAAGGCGCTGGGCGGTAGTTTGGCTTGCCAGCCAGGCGAATCGCAACGCGGCATTGCGTGAAAATGGCTCCGGCGTTGCTCACCGTTCATTCCGCACGCTAAACTTTCCTCCTCGCGCCTTGCCAGGCCAGTCCGGGACGGCCTGTCCGGGACAGCCCGTAACGCAAGGGGCTTCCAGCAGCCTGCTAGATAGAGCAGTGCGCAATGACTGTCAACTCCACCGAACAACGACTTAACCGCCACGGCACACCGCTGGTGCTCGACGGTGGCGCCCGGGTATGGCTGATCACGGGGCTTTTGGGCGCATCGGCCACGGCGTTGTTCAACACGCTTTGTAACCAACTTCCTTGGCGGCAGCCACGGCTGAAACTGTACGGACGCGAACACCCGGTGCCTCGCCTGACCTGTTGGCTGGGCGAGGCCGGCGTGCGCTACCGCTATTCCGGCATCGATCACCACGCCGATGGCTGGCCGGCGGCGCTGTCGCCGTTGCTGGTGGCGCTTGGTGAATGCAGCGGCCGCCACCCCAACGGCGCCCTCGCCAATCTTTACCGCGACGGCGACGACGCCATGGGCTGGCACCGCGACAACGAACCCGAGCTGGGCGCGGCGCCGTGGATTCTGTCTTATAACCTGGGTGCCAGCCGCGATTTCGCTTTCCGCCGCTACGGCAGCGGCCGGCAAAGCCATGTGCTCAGCCTTGCCCACGACAGCCTGTTGGTGATGTCGCCGAGGGTCCAGCAGGATTTTGAGCACGCCCTGCCCCGCCGCCGCCGCGTCGTGCAGCCCAGGCTGAATCTCACCTTCCGCGACATCGTCGCGCGCCGCTGATCAGCCGAAAAACACATAGCTGAGCAAAATTGCTGAAACCAGCCCGGCCGCGTCGGCCGCCAGACCACACCACAGCGCATAGCGGAAATCGCGTATGCCGACGCTGCCGAAATACACCGCGAGCACATAGAAGGTGGTCTCGGTGGAGCCCTGCATCACCGCCGCCATGCGCCCCGCCAGGGAATCCACGCCATGGGTCTGCATTACATCGAGCATGGCGGCACGGGCGCCGGAGCCGCTCAATGGTTTGAGCAGCGCCACCGGCAGCGCGTCCACGAAGCGGGTGTCCCAGCCCAGGGCCGCGGCCCCTTGGCGAATCACGCCGAGCGCCAGTTCCAGCACGCCACTGGCGCGCAGCATGGCGATCGCCACCAGCATCGCCACCAGATAGGGAATCAGCCTGACCGCCAGGGTAAAGCCCTCTTTGGCCCCCTCCACGAAGCTGTCGTAGCTGTCCACGCCGGCGCGCCAGGCGGCGATGAAGAACAGGGCGATCACCGCCAGCAGGATCAGGTTGCCAACCAGCCCGGAAAGCGTGGCACCCACATCCGCGGGCGCCAGCCACACGCCCAGGCCCATCAGCGCCAACAGCGCCAGCCAGCCCAGCGCCACCGCCAGCAATAACGGATCGCGCAGGGAAATGCGCTGAATGCGCGCCACCAGCCAGACGCCAACAAAGGTGGAGACGGTGGTTGCCATCAGCATGGGCAGATAAACCGCCGCCGGATCGGCGGCGCCCTGCTGGGCCCTGTAAAGCAGAACCGTGACCGGGACCAGGGTTACCGAAGAAGTATTGAGCACCAGAAACATGATCTGGCTGTCGCTGGCGCGGCGCGGCTGCGGATTGCTTTTTTGCAGGTCCTCCATGGCGCGCAGGCCCAGCGGCGTGGCGGCGTTATCCAGGCCCAGCATGTTGGCGGCCAGATTCATCGACACGCCGGCGCCGGCGCCCGGGTTATCGTTCAGCGAGGGCATCAGCCGCGACAACAACGGCCGCACCCGGGCGGAAAGCCGATCGGCCAGGCGGCTGTGTTCGGCAAGCCGGAACAGACCGCTCCACAACGCCAGCACACCGACCAGACCGAGGCTGACGGTGACCGCCAGATCGGCCGCTTCCCACAATGCCGCCACCACCCGCCCGGGCGCTTGCAAATCGCCGCCAATCAATTGGAACAAAGCGCCGGCAATGCCGATCAGAAAGAAAGTGGTAAACAGACGATGCACGAAAACTCCTGGGGGTCGGCGTTGCGCACAGTATGTCGTCAGCCCGGCCGTTTGCCTATGCGTGGTCACGGGCCCGTGCGATGATCCGCGGGCGCCAGGCGCGGCAACCGCCCTCACCAGCCGGCGATACCGCCAGCGGGGACGGTATTTTTACCGCCATTTAATAAAGTGGCCGTTTATCGGCCTGACCGATCAGAGCGTTTTTTAAACGGCCTGCTATACTGCCCTACAAAACAAGCCATTGAGTCAGCCCATGTCCGTGTTTCGAAAGTTGTTTGGTGTGCTTCTGGCAATCGTACTGCTGTGTGGCGCCCTTCAGGTCGGCGGCAGCCTGCGCCCCGCTCCGGAGGTCGAGGGGGCTCTCAAGCCCACCGAGGTGCAGCGCGAAGCCACCGAGGAAATCGTTGACCGCCTGGACCTGCATTACCTGCGGCTGAAATTCAATGATGCACTCTCCGAGCGGATCTTCGCCCAGTATCTCAAGGACCTGGACCCCAATCGGCTGTTTCTCAGCCAGCAGGACATCCAGGCGTTCCAGGTGTATCGGGACAAGCTTGACGATCAACTCGGCGAGGGCGTGCTGGAGGGCGGCTACACCATTTTCAATCGTTACCAGAGCCATCTGGAAACAAGGCTTACCGCCATCGTCGCCGAACTGAACGCCGGGTTTGATGATTGGCGCTTCGATGATGACACGCCGGTGGAACTGGATCGCACCAAAGCGGATTGGGCATCGGATCAGGACGCTCTTGGCCGGATCTGGGATCGGCAGCTGAAAAACGCGGTGCTGTCCATGCGCCTCAACGGCACCGACGAGAAAGAGATTCAAAAGCGCCTGGTCAGCCGCTATCAAAGCCAGCTTGATCGGGTTCGCCAGAACACCTCCGAGGATGTGTTTCAGCTTTATATGAACGCGGTGACACAAAGCTTTGATCCGCACACCACCTACTTTACCCCGCACAATTCGGAAAACTTCGACATCAGCATGAGCCGCTCCCTGGAGGGCATCGGCGCGGTGCTGCAGTACGAAGACGGCTACACCAAGGTGGTGCGCCTGGTGCCCGGCGGGCCGGCGGCCAAGTCCGGCCAGCTTAAGCCGGCGGATCGCATTGTCGGTGTGGGCCAGGAAGACAAGGACATGGTCAACATCATCGGCATGCGTCTGGACGAGGTGGTGGACAAGATTCGCGGACCCAAGGGTTCCAAGGTGCGCCTTGAAGTGATCCCGGCCGGCGGCGCCGGCGAGCACGACACCCACACGCTGTCGATTACCCGCAACAAGGTGGTTCTGGAAGAACAAGCGGCCAAGAAGGCGGTGATCGATATCACCCGTGATGGCAAACCGATGAAACTCGGGGTGATTGAAATCCCGGCATTCTATCTGGACTTCAACGCCTTTCACCGTGGCGACCCGGATTACACCAGCACCACCCGCGACGTGGCTCAACTGTTGATGGAGCTGCGCAAGGAAAACGTCGACGCCCTGGCCATTGATCTGCGCAACAACGGCGGCGGCTCCCTGCTGGAGGTGAACAAGCTGGTCAGCCTGTTCATCAATCGCGGGCCGACCGTGCAGGTGCGTGAAGCCGGTGGCCGCGTCAGCGTCGAGAGCGATCAATACCCGGGGATTCTCTATGCCGGGCCGATGGCGGTATTGGTGAACCGCTACAGCGCCTCGGCGTCGGAGATTTTCGCCGGCGCAATGCAGGATTATGGCCGGGCGTTGATCGTTGGCGATCAGACCTACGGCAAGGGCACCGTGCAAACCCTGCTGGATCTGAATCACGGCAAGCTGAAAATGACCAACGCCAAGTTCTATCGGGTGTCAGGCTCCAGCAACCAGAATCTGGGCATCGTGCCGGATGTCACCATGCCTTCGCTGATCAACAAGGATGAGGTGGGGGAAAGCACCCAGCCCAACGCCATGCCCTGGGATGAGATCGATCCGGCCAAATACACACCGGTGCACGACTTGGTGCCGTTGCTGCCCGATCTGCGCAAGCGTCACGAAGCGCGCATCAAGAGTGATCCGGAGTTTGTCTATGTGGAGAAGCTGCGTGGGTTGCTCGACCAGGCCCGCGAGCGTCGCGTGGTCACTCTGGATGAGAAAAAGCGCCGCGCCTGGCAACAGCAATTCGATCAGCAGCGGCTGGCCATCGAGAACGCGGTGCGCAAGGCTCGTGGTGAAGAGCCAATCAAAAAGATGGCCGATCTGCGCACCCTCGAAGAGCAGCGCGCTCTGGACCCGGAATCCGCGGAAGAGCCGATGAGCAAAGACCCCTACCTGAAAGAGGCCGGCGAGATTCTCGCCGACCTGGTGAGCCTGATGAGTCACCAGCGGGTGGCCGATAAAGGCGCCTGATCAAACCCGCCGCCGGGACAACCCGGCGGCCCTCCCCGTTATTCACGCCTCCCCGCCGGCCTTGGCCGGAATTCTGTTGGCTCGCCCGTTTGCCCTGTTTTGCCCTTCGATGGTGGCGTCAGGCCATTGCCTTGAATCCCCAGCGGGCCGGCGTTTTGCCCAGGCCCACGTTCAGCGTGCGCCGCCCAAGGCCATGGTTGATGTCTTCCAGGCGTCGTTTGGCGCGTTCCGGCAGCAGCCGTTGCCCCAGGCTGGCCACGCCCAGGGTGGCCCTGAGCATGCGCACCGCCGCCGCCGAAGAGACCCGGCTGTGAATGCGCAGATCATCGGCCATGGCATCGCCAATTAAGAAACGGCTGATCGCCAGCAGCACATCGTAGGGAAGGTGAAACGGAGGCTTGTTGGCCATGTCGCGGAGCAGCGTCTTGGCCAGCGCTTCGCTGTCGGCGGTGGGTTCATAGAGGTGGGAGGTCAGTTGCAGCGCCAGAATTTCCTGCTCTTCGATGGTGGCGGTCAGCAGGGTTTCGTCCACGCCGAGAAGATAGCCGGCATAGCGCCAGAAATAATGCATCGCCTCGTGCTCCCGGCGGCTTATATACAGGCCCAGTCGCCGTAACCCTCGCACCACCATGTAATCGAACTCCAGCACGGTGCCGGCCATGTCTTCCTGGTTGATCGGCAGGTCATAGAGATCGCTGTTCCAGCGGCCGCTGTCGTCAAGATGACGGCGCACGGCGGCGTGCAGCAGCCGCACTTCCATCAGGGTGCGGTGGCCAAGACCGCCCGGGCGCAGCCCCTCGGGCGCGGCGATGTTGTGCAGCATCTGGCCGGTTTCATAGATGCGCCGGGAAACGTCTTTCTGCAGACGCCCGGTGGCCACCAGCACCTGGCTGGGTTTGTTGTGGGCGTAGCCTTCCACCAGGCTCGAACACATCAGTACCAGCCCCTGCAAGGCGCCATGGCGGCGGTACATACGCCGCCCCAGTTCCATCGCCTGGAAATCCACCCAGGCCGGCACGCTGTGGCAGTGTTCGAGAAAATCGCGGTAAACGCCGCCCTGCTCCACCGCGCGCCGTTCCACCTCGTCCAATAAGCCGGAGGGCCGGCGAAACGAAATCGACGCCAGGCAGGCATCCGCCAGCGGGTCCTGCACCTGGCGCCAGCGCTGCAGATTGGGGTGGCTGTAACGATCAAACCAGATGCGCTCGCGCGGGTTGCGCGGCCCCAGGGTAAGGCGGCGTTGTTCCTCGGGGGTGGCCATTGATGTTCTCCGGCGGTCAGCGCAACGGGTCGGTTTCCCGTGAAGCTAGGCGAGACGCTTGGAGCCGTCAACCGGAGACATTTCGCCCTGCTCTGTCCACCAGCGGAGCAGGGTTCGCGCCAGCCATTCCGGGGCGTCCAGCGACAGGTCGTGGCCGCCGTCCGGGTGCGCCAGCAACGGCTGTTGCCAGTGGCGTGCCAGGTCCCGGGAGCAATCCGGGTGGACCAGGCGGTCGCCGGCGCCGTTGATCACCAGCACCGGCACCGCCGGTGGCAGCGCCACTGGCGCCCGGAAGCGCAGCGCCGCCCATAATTGCCGCACCGTGTTGGCGGCGCCGACCGGCCGCAGCCGATCCACCTCGGTGAACCGCTCGGCCAGGCGCTCGCGTTGTTCCGGGTTGAGCAGGTTGGTACTGATGCGCAGAATCATCCGCTCGCGGCGCAAGCGGTCACGGCCCAACAGCCCCTGGAACACGATGCTCGCATAGTTCATCGGCCGAAGCCGCTTCCAGAACGGGCTGAAGCGCGCGGCGCTGGAATTGATCAACGCCACCGCTTCGATCTCGTCGGGGTGGTTGCAAAGCCACTGCACGGCCACCATCCCTCCCAGGGACAGCGCCACCAGACGCAGTGGCCCACGGATGCCCCGTTCACGCACCTGCTGGCGCGCGGCGTCGACCATGGCGTCAACCCGCGCCGGGCTGGTCTGTGCATGCAATTGCCCGTTGCCGGGCAGGTCCAGGCAGACAATCCGGTGGCCGCTGCCGAGGGCGTGAGCAAAGCGCTCGGGAAAGTCATCCCAATGGGCCTGCTCGCGCACCAGGCCGCGCAGCAGAATCCAGGTGGTGCCGGCCATACATCGATCCCCAAATCAGCTAGAATGCAGGGCGTTCAGCTGCCCTTCGCGCGAGGAACTATGGCACGAAAAACCGTTAAACGGGTAAAAACAGGCTCACTGGAACGTCGCTTTTCCATGGCCCGCGCCGGCTTTCTGGCCGGGGCGCGCTACGCGACCTCCAGCGCCGGAAGTCTGTTCGCCTCGGCGGACCAGCGCGAACAGCGGCAGCGGCAAAATCTGTCCCTGCGCGCTCGTGAACTGGTGGATGAACTGGGCCAGTTAAAGGGATCGGTGGTGAAGATCGGCCAGATGATGGCCCTGTTTGGCGAGCACTTTTTGCCCGAGGAAGTGACCGCCGCTTTGCACACCCTGGAAAACAACACCACGGCACTGGAATGGAGCGCCGTGGAGAAGCATCTGCGCAAGCAGCTCGGCGCCGTCAAATTGCGTGAGCTTGAGGTCAACCCGGAACCCCTGGGCGCCGCCAGCCTCGGCCAGGTGCACCGCGCGCGGCGCAAAAGCGACGGTCGCGAGCTGGTACTCAAGATTCAATACCCGGGTGTCGCCGATGCCATCGACTCCGATATGCGCGCCCTGGTGCGGCTGCTCAAACTCAGCCGCCTGGTGCCGATCACCGAACAGTTCAATCAATGGCTCAACGAAGTCCGCGACATGCTCGGCAGAGAGGTGGATTACGATCTTGAGGCGCACACCACCCGGCATTTCCGTGAGGCGCTCAAGGACGATCCGCGTTTCGTGGTGCCGGAAGTGTTTGGCGAGTACTCCACGCACAACATTCTTTGCCTCTCCTACGAAGAAGGCGTGCACATCAGCGACCCGTCGGTGGTCTCGCTCAGCCAGGAGCGCCGCAATTTTCTCGGCCGCGCGATCATGGAACTGTGCTGCCGGGAGGTGTTCGAGTGGAACAAGATGCAGACCGATCCGAATTTCGGCAACTATCTACTGCGGGTCGGCGACGACGGCAAGGACCACATAGTGCTGCTCGATTTCGGCGCCATCCGTGATTTCGATGACCAGGTGCTGGGCCCGGGCCGCGAGATGATCCGTGCCTCCTGGTACCACGACAGTGATCGGCTGCAACGGGCCATGCGAGCGTTGGAGTTTCTCTCCGGTGATGTGCCCAAGCGTTTGCTGGACGACTTCGCGGCGCTGTGTTTCGAGGCCATCGAAGCCCTTCAGGACCCGGACCGGTTCCCGCCTCCGGACGCGGTGATCAATGAGCGTGGTGAATACCTGTGGGGGGAAAGCGATCTGCCCAACCGGGTTATGAATCGGGCCAGCCGCACTGCTCTGTCGGTGCATTTCGATGTGCCACCGAAGGAGTTTATTTTTCTGTTTCGCAAACTGCTGGGGGCTTACACATTTTTACACGTGATCCGCGCGAAAGTTCGTGGAAACACCATTCTGGAGCCGTTCGTGCACATGCGCGAGGAAGAGGATCAGCAACGGGTTGCCCAAAAAATAGGCGGCAAGACGGAAAAAACATGATCATTTCGATCATTTATTGACCATTTATCAGTTCAATAACCATTTCTTATTTGCCAAGTTCGCAACTCCACCATATGGTTAGCACCCTGCTCTGCGGCCGGTTAAAAGTCTGTACGTTTGTACAGTCTCTATAAACCGGCCGTTTTTCGAGGTCCCCCGAAAAAACGGCTGCACTCAGCCGCTTTGGGGGCCCGTATTTACGAACCATACAAATGGGGGTAACGCAGGTGATTATCGGTGTTCCCAAGGAAATCTGCCCCGGTGAGGAGCGCGTCGCACTGACGCCCGCCAACGTCGGTGTGCTGCTGAAAAAAGAAGGCCTGGAAATTCTCATCGAGCGCGGTGCGGGCGAAGCCGCCGGCTTTACCGATGCCGAATACGAGAAGGCCGGCGCTAAACTGGCCGGTCGGGACGACCTCTTCTCTTCCGCTCAAGCTATCCTCCAAGTTCAGACCCCGGGTAGCAATACGACCAATGGCGATAAAGACCTGGACAGCCTCAAGGCGGGACAGTTCCTTATTGGCATGACCGATCCGCTGGCCAATGCCGCGTTCGCGCAAACCCTTGCCGAGCGTAAGGTCACCGGTCTGGCGTTGGAACTGGTGCCGCGCATCACTCGCGCGCAGTCCATGGACGTGCTTTCTTCCATGGCCATGATCGCCGGTTATAAGTGCGTGTTGCTGGCCGCCAGTGCCTCACCCCGTATGTTCCCGATGAACATGACCGCGGCCGGCACCCTGAACGCCTCCCGGGTGTTCGTGATGGGCGCTGGCGTGGCCGGGCTTCAGGCCTGCGCCACCGCCAAGCGTCTGGGTGCCATCGTCGAAGCCTACGACGTGCGCCCCGCCGCCCGTGAACAGATTCTGTCGGTGGGCGCCAAGCCCGTGGAGCTGGATCTGGACACCGGTGAAGCGGAAGGCAGCGGCGGCTACGCCAAGGCCCAGGGCGAGGATTTCCTCAAACGTCAGCGTGAGTTGATGACCGAGGTGATCCGCGAGATGGATGTGGTGATCACCACCGCCGCGGTACCCGGCGCCAAGAGCCCGATCCTGGTCACCGCCGACATGGTCAAGGCGATGAAACCCGGTTCCGTGGTGGTCGATCTGGCCGCCGAGCGCGGAGGCAACTGCGAGCTCACCAAGGCCGGTGAAACCATCGTCGAACATGGCGTGACCATTATCGGCCCCACCAATGTGCCCTCCACGGTGGCATTCCATGCCAGCCAGATGTTCGGCAAGAACATGGAAAACCTGCTTAAGCTGCTGCTGGACGACAACGGTGACCTGCAACTGGACTTTGAAGACCAGATCGTCGCCGAAACCGTTATCAGCCACGATGGCGATGTGCCGCAAGCGCGCCTGCGCGAAATGCTGGGCCTGCCGGAAATCAAGAAAGCCGAACCCGAAGCCGACACCAGCGAAGCCGGTGCCGGGGAGGAGGAGAAGTAATGGATTTCGTAGCGCAACTTACTCTCTTTGTATTGGCGATCTTCCTGGGTGTGGAACTGATCACCAAGGTGCCGCCGACTCTGCATACGCCGTTGATGTCCGGTTCCAACGCGATCTCCGGCATTACCCTGGTAGGCGCGCTGATCGCCGCCGGTTCCAATGACAGCGTTCTGGTCCAGGTACTGGGTTTCATCGCTGTGGTCCTCGCGACCATCAACGTGGTTGGCGGCTTTATGGTCACCAATCGAATGCTGGCGATGTTCAAGAGGAAGTAACCGATGAATCTTTCCCAGAACTGGATCGATATCGCCTACTTGATCGCCGCCGTACTGTTCGTTCTCGGCATCAAGGGCCTGACCAAACCGAAAACCGCGGTACGCGGTAATCTGTTGGCCGCCACCGGCATGGGCGTGGCCTGCGTGATCACCCTGCTCCACCACGACATCGTTTCCTACGGCACCATCATCGCCGGTGTGGTCATCGGTGGCGTGATCGGCGCCGTGATGGCGAAAAAAGTACAGATGACCTCCATGCCGCAAATGGTGGCCCTGCTCAACGGTTTCGGTGGCGGTGCCTCGTTCGCCGTGGCGGCGGCCGAGTTCTATCGCGGCGGTTACCCCGACACGGTTGGCATTATCGCCGCGGGCCTGGCGGTGCTGATCGGCGCGGTCACCCTGACCGGCTCGCTGGTGGCGTTCGCCAAGCTGCAGGAACTGATCGACGGCAAGCCGTTGGGGTTCCCGGGCATGAAGGCGGTCAACGCCGTACTGCTGCTCGGCTCCCTGCTGGCGATTGCCGTACTGGTGCAGAACCCCGGCGCCCACGGCATTTTCTGGGCCATGGCGGTGGCTGCCCTGGTGCTGGGCGTGCTGCTGGTGATCCCGATCGGCGGCGCCGACATGCCGGTGGTGATCTCCCTGCTCAACGCCTACTCCGGGGTGGCCGCGTCCGCCGCCGGTTTCGTGATGGGCAACAGCGCTCTGATCATCACCGGTTCCCTGGTGGGCGCGTCGGGCCTGATCCTCACCCAGATCATGTGTAAGGCGATGAACCGCTCTCTCACCAACGTGCTGTTCGGCGTGATGGCCGAAGGCGGCTCGGTGATGGACCAGGACGAAGTCTACGAAGGCAAGATCAAATCCACCTCCGCCGAGGAAGTGGCGATGCTGCTGGAAACCGCCCAACGCGTGGTGATCGTGCCCGGCTTCGGTCTCGCCATGGCACAGGCGCAGCATGCGGTGCGTGATCTGGCCGATACCCTGGAAGCGAAAGGGGTGGAAGTGGAGTATGCGATCCATCCGGTGGCGGGTCGGATGCCCGGTCACATGAACGTCTTGTTGGCGGAGGCGGAAGTGTCCTATGACAAGCTCAAGGACATGGACGCCATCAACCCGACCTTCGAACAGACCGACGTGGCCATTGTCCTGGGCGCCAACGACGTCACCAACCCGATGGCCCGCGAAGACAAAGGCAGCCCGATCTACGGCATGCCGATTCTCAACGTGGACAAAGCCAGAACCGTGGTGGTGGTGAAGCGCTCCTTGAGCCCCGGTTTCGCCGGTTTGCCCAACCCGCTGTTCGCCATGGACAACACCCTGATGTTGTTCGGCGATGGCAAAGGCGCGGTGGTCGACATCAACGCGGCCCTCAAGGAAGGCTGACCGAACCCGGTCAACCCGACCTGGCAAGCCCACGTAAGCGGGCCTGCACCGACACAGCCCTGGCCATTGGCCGGGGCTGTGTCGTTTTCGGGCAGGTGGTTCAGGGCGGTGCGGGCGACGGCGGCTGAGGATCTCATGCCGGGTGGAGGTGGCCAGCACCGAGCGGAAACACCGCCAGCGGGCGGTAGGCCTGCCCGGCGCCGGGGCTTTCATAAAAGATCACTTCCCGCACCGGCATGGTCCAGGGGCCGGGCAGCGGCGTGGCGGTGAGGGGCGCCCTGCCCCGCCCCAGGGTGACGTGGGGCGCGAAATCGTGCTGGCCCGCCGGCACGCCGGCGTGATCCAGCACCCCACGCACCGCCCGGTGAAGGGCGAGCAGCGGCGCTTCGGCGAGCGCTCTGGCCGCCCAGATCGGGCCACCGTGGTCCGGAAACGCCATCACCGAGGCGAGAGTCAGGGTAAAAGGCGTCAGTGGCGCGACGGCTGCCTGCAGGTCGGGCCACAGGTGTTTCGCGCCGGTCTCGTTCTGGTCACCGAGAAACGCCAGGGTGAGATGGTAGTCAGCCAGCGGCACCGGCCGCACCCCGGCTGGCATCGGCAGGCTCCGCAGACGCCGCGCCGTCGCATCGGTGACATTGAGGCCGATAAAACAACGCATTGACGGGTTCGCTCCATGGTCAGGCCGGGACACTGGCGGTAGAATGCCGCACCCTGAGTTCGAGGTGGCGTATGTCCGGAAAAGTTGGCTTTAGCAGCCTGGGTTGTCCGAAGGCGCGGGTGGACTCCGAGCGCATTCTTACCCAGTTGCGCCCCGAAGGTTACCAGGTCACCGCCCGTTATGATGACGCCGACGTGGTGGTGGTCAACACCTGCGGTTTTATCGACGACGCCAAGGCCGGTGTTCATGATCTCTGGGCACGCCCGCTGACCGCGCGGTCGGAGCCTTGAAGGCGGATCAGCCCCTCAAAGGCGCCCTGCTGTTGATTCTCGGCGAGGGCTTGCTGGCGGTGATGGCGGCGCTGATCAAGCACCTGTCGGAAACGCTGCCCACCGAGACCATCGTGTTCGGCCGCAATCTGGTGGGCCTGGTGGTGTTGATTCCGGTGCTGATGGTCAGCGGTGGCATTCGCGACCTGGGCACCCGCCATCTGCGTCTGCATTTCGTGCGCGGCTTTACCGGCGTTGCCGCCATGTTCTGTTTTTTCTATACCATCGGCCACATTCAGCTGGCGGAAGCGGTACTGGTGAAAATGACCGTGCCGTTCTTTCTACCGCTGGTCGCCTGGTTGTGGCTGCGCGAAGGCCTGAGCCCGCGTACCGCGCTGGCCATCCTGCTGGGTTTTGTCGGCGTTGGAATCATCATGCGCGCCGATCGCGGCGTGATCGAGCCGGTCATGTTGGTGGCGCTGGCCGGCGCCGCCATCATGAGTGTCGCCAAGGTCAGCATTCGCCGCATGGCGGTCAGCGAGCCGCCGCATCGGGTGGTGTTCTACTTTTCCCTGTTCGCGACGCTGTTTTCCGCGTTGTCACTGCTCTGGCACCGTGACCTGCCTTCACTGGAACAAATGTTGTGGCTGCTGGCGATCGGCTCGGTGGCGATCGCCGGTCAGTTCGCCATGACCACCGCCTATCAAATCGCCCGCCCCGGCCAGGTTGGCGTGTACAACTACGCAGCGGTGATCTGGGCGGCGTTCATGGGATGGCTGTTCTGGGGCGAAACCCTGGCGCTTTCCACCCTGCTGGGCACCTTGCTGGTGATCGGCGCCGGCGTCTGGAACCTGAAGAGTCGCTAGGGAGCCTTGAAGTTTTACCTATTTTGTCCTCTTGGGCCGTATTGGCGCCGCGCCCGTTCCCTGAAAAGCCGCTACAGTGATGAGCAAAGGCGGTTTTCAAGCCGATAAGCAACAACAATCAAAAGCCATGAAGAGGGACATTTCATGCATTCAAAAACAATACGCGTTTTTTTGCTTTGCGCGACACTGCTGCTGCTGGGCGGTTGCGACGGCATGCGCCAGTGGGCCTATCACAACGGCATGGGTTTCGAGAAATGGCGGGCCGGCCTGCACGACCAGACCCTCGACACCGATGACGGCATCAGCTGGCACCTGCTGCGCTCCAAGGCGCCGGGTGACGTGCCCACGGTGCTGCTGATTCACGGGTTTGGCGCGGATTCCAGCAATTGGATTCATTTCGCCAACGAGCTTGAGGGTGAATACGGCTTTGTGATTCCGGACATGCCCGGCCACGGCCAGAGCACCCGGCGCACGGACATGAACTACGGCATCAGCGAACAGGCCGAGCGGCTGTTCACACTGATGGACACCCTCGGTGTTAAGCGCTTCCACGTTGCCGGCAACTCGGTGGGCGGTGCCATCGCCATTGAGATGGCGCGCCGCCAACCGCAGCGCATCGTGTCGTTGGGGCTGGTGGATTCCGCCGGCCTGACCCTGGAAACCCCGGAATTTCTCAATACCATCGAACGCAGCGCCGGCAACCCGCTGATTCCACACACCGCCGAGGAATTTCATGAAACCCTGGATTGGGCCAGTGAGCAGTCCGTGGGCGTGCCGGGCTTTGTGATTACCGCCATGGGCGAGGAAAAAGCGGCCAACGCCGAGGTGGCGGAAAAAGTGTGGCAGGACATCAATCTCGACCCGGCCATGCGCTTGCGCGGTCGCGGCGTGTTGCCGGAGGTGAAGACCCCGGCGCTGGTGATCTGGGGCCGCAAGGACCGGCTGCTCAGCCTGGAGAACGTGGACGGTTTCAAGCGCGAGCTGCCCGATGTGCGCGCCATCATCTTCGATGACGTGGGCCATGTGCCGATGGCGGAAGCGCCGGAGAAAACCGCCGACGCCTTTCGCGCCTTCTGGCAAGAGGTGGACGGCGACCAGGACCAATAAGCACAACGGTGCCGGCGGCGCTTGAACCCGCCGCCCGGCGCCCGTAATGTCTTCTTTTTTTAGCCGCCCGGAAACCCAGATGAGCGCTTCTTCCGTCCCCGTGATCCGTCGGGGAGAACCCCACACTCTCAGTACTCGCGGCATTACTCTGCTGCGTGCCGGGCACCGCGAAGTCCGCCGCCTCAAGCGTGAGCACATCCCTTCGATCCACGGCAATAAAGTGTGGAACTCCAGCTTTCTGATCATGGATGAACTGAACCGCTCCCGCGCCGGGTTGGGGCTGGGCGCGGACACTCATCTGATGGACATTGGTTGCGGTTGGGGGCCGTTGTCGATCTATGTGGCCAAGCGTTTCGGCGCGCGGGTCACGGCGGTGGACGCGGACCAGGACGTGTTTCCCTATTTGCAGTTGCATGCGGCGATTAACCGGGTTGAAGTGACGCCACTGCGTTGCCGGTTCGAAAAGCTGACCCGCCAGCGCCTGGACGGCGTGGACGTGATCACCGGCGCCGACATCTGCTTCTGGGATGAGCTGACCCCGGTGTTGTACAACCTGATCCGCCGGGCCCTCGGCCAGGGCGTGCGCCGGATCATCATTGCCGATCCTGGCCGTTCACCGTTTTACGCCCTGGCCGAGCGTTGCCAGGCCCATCTTAATGCGCGTCTGGTGGAGCGCCGTACCCAAACACCGAAAGCACTCAGCGCCGAGTTGCTGATCATAGACCGGGATTGAAAATGTGATCCCGGGCACCATCTTGCTGTCTGTGCCCGTTTTCTTTCGCCGTGCGTTTTTCCGGCGGCCGGGCACTTGAATCCCCGCTTACTCAGCGAGTCGAGATCATGAGTCAGGACGATAATCAGACCATCGAACAAGCTTCCACTCCGCAGGGCGCCCTGGCGCTGCCCGATCAGAACCTGCCGCAACGGGTTTATCTGATTCCGGTGCGCCACCGGCCGTTCATGCCCGGCCTGGTGCAACCCCTGTTGCTGGACCCTGAGCAGTGGCAGAGCACCCTGGAGCGCGTCGGTCAGACTCCCCATCACGCGCTCGGGCTGGTCTACATCGGCGACCGCGACCCGGATCAGGTCAGCACCGAGGACTTTCCGGCGTTCGGGTGTCTGGTGAAGGTGCACGCGGTGAACATGGAGCAGAACCAGATTCAAGTGGTTGCCCAGGGGCTCGCCCGCTTCCGCATCGAAGGCTTCATGAGCCGTAAACGGCCGGTCATGGCGGAAGTCAGCTACCCGGAATCCAAGGACCAGATGGATGATAATCTGCGCGCCTACGCGATGGCGATCACCAATACCATCAAGGAACTGCTGCCGCTTAACCCGCTGTACAACGAAGGCCTGAAGCATTACCTGCAGAATTTCTCCCCCCGCGACCCGTCGCCGCTCACCGATTTCGCCGCCGCGCTGACCAGCGCCGAAGGCGACGAGCTGCAAAAGATACTCGAGACCGTGCCGCTCAAGGCGCGCATGGAGCAGGTGCTGACGCTGGTCAAAAAAGAGGTGGAGGTGGCGCGTCTGCAGAATCAGATCCGCGACGAGGTGAACGAAAAGATCAACAAGCACCAGCGCGAGTTTTTCCTTAAGGAACAGCTTAAGGTGATCCAGCGCGAACTGGGGCTGGAGAAAGACGACCGCACCGCCGACGCCGACGAATTCGTGGAACGCATGGCGGCGCTGGCGCCGCCACCGGCGGTGCAAAAGCGCCTCGACGAGGAGCTGCGCAAGTTCAAGGTATTGGAAAGCGGATCGCCCGAATACGCGGTGACCCGCAATTACCTGGATTGGCTCACCAGCGTGCCCTGGGGCCGCTACTCCGACGACAACCTGGACCTCAAACACGCGCGCACGGTACTGAGCGAGCATCACAGCGGCCTGTCCGACGTCAAGGACCGGATCATCGAGTTTCTGGCGGTCGGCTCGCTGCGCGGCGAAGTGAAAGGCTCGATCATTCTGCTGGTCGGCCCTCCCGGGGTCGGTAAGACCAGCATCGGCCGCTCCATCGCCGAGGCGCTGGGCCGTAAGTTCTACCGTTTCAGCCTTGGCGGCATGCGCGACGAGGCGGAAATCAAGGGTCACCGGCGCACCTACATTGGCGCCCTGCCCGGCAAGTTCACCCAGGCACTCAAGGAAGCCGGCACCGCCAACCCGGTGATCATGCTCGACGAGATCGACAAGCTCGGCCAGTCGTTCCAGGGCGACCCGGCCTCGGCATTGCTTGAGGTACTCGATCCGGAGCAGAACCAGGATTTCCTCGACCATTATCTGGATGAGCGGCTCGATCTCAGCCATTGCCTGTTCGTGTGCACCGCCAACACTCTGGATTCGATCCCCGGCCCGTTGCTTGATCGCATGGAGATGATCCGCCTGAGCGGCTACATCACCGAAGAGAAAGTCGAGATCGCCCGCAACCACCTGTGGCCACGGGCGCTGGAACGCGCCGGCGTGAAGCCCTCGCAACTGAAGATCAGTGACAGCGCGTTGCGGCAGATTGCCGAGGGCTACGCCCGTGAAGCCGGCGTGCGCAACCTGGAAAAGCAGCTCAACAAGATCATCCGCAAGGCGGCGGTCCGCTTGCTCTCGGGCGAGCAGAAACTGAGCGTCACTGGCAAGAATCTCACCGAGTTTCTCGGCCAGCCGTATTTCCAGAAAGAACGCACCCAGCGTGGTATCGGCGTGGTCACCGGCCTGGCGTGGACGTCCATGGGTGGCGCGACTCTGTCCATCGAGGCCAGCCAGGTGCACGCCCAGCGGCGTGGTTTCAAGCAGACCGGCCAGCTTGGTGACGTGATGAAGGAATCCGCTGAGATCGCCTACAGTTATGTGGCCAGCCATCTGCCCGAATTCGGCGGCAGCGCCGACTGGTTCGACGAATCGTTCGTGCATTTGCACGTTCCCGAAGGTGCCACCCCCAAGGATGGCCCCAGCGCCGGTGTCACCATGGCCACCGCGCTGGTGTCGCTGGCCACCGGCAAACGCCTGCCTCGTAAGCTGGCGATGACCGGCGAACTGACCCTCACCGGCCAGGTTCTGGCGGTGGGCGGCATTCGTGAAAAAATCATCGCCGCGCGCCGCGCTGGCCTGCGCGAAGTGCTTCTGCCCAAGGCCTGCGAGCGCGATTACCAGGAATTGCCGGAGTACATCAAACAGGGTATGACCGTGCACTTCGCCGCGCACTACAGCGATGTCCACCGCATTGTCTGGGGAGAATGACGCGGGCGCCCGGCGCCTCACCCGCGCCGAGCAGCCCGAGCACTATATCGTGCCGCCGTGTTCGGACCCGGTCACGGTGATCCATCAGGACGATGACATTCTGGTGGTCGGCAAGCCCGCCTTCCTGCTCAGCGTGCCGGGGCGCGCGCCGGAGAACAAAGACTGCGTGATTCGGCGCCTGGCCCGCGCTCATCAGGATGTGCGCCTGGTGCATCGGCTTGACCTGGATACCTCGGGGATCATGGTGTTCGCGCTCAACCGGGCCTCGCAAAGTCAGCTCAGCCGCGCGTTTCAACGGCGTCAGGTGGCCAAGGAATACCAGGCGGTGGTGGCCGGGCGGGTCAGCGAGGATCACGGCGAAGTGGCGTTGCCGCTGATCGCCGACTGGCCGAACCGGCCGCTGCAGAAGGTTTGTTTCGAAACCGGCAAGGCGGCGCTGACCCGCTTTCAGGTGCTGCACCGTGACCCGGCCAACGACACCAGCCGCTTACGGCTGCGCCCGGTCACCGGACGCAGCCATCAGTTGCGCATTCATTGCCGGGAGCTGGGCCATCCGATACTCGGCTGCGACCTGTACGCGCCCGCGGAGATTCTCAATCGCAGCGAACGTCTGTTGCTGCACGCCCACCGGCTCGCCTTCAATCATCCGCGCACCGGCCTGTGGCGGGAGTTCGTTTCACCGGTGCCGTTTTAGTGTGAACAGGCCCTAAGCCCATTCTTCCCCGTAATCGTGCAGCAACTCCTGGCCGGCCTTGATCCGTTTCAGGGCCACCACGGTGAGGTCGTCGTAGTAGGCGACATTGGGCTTTTTGCCGTGGTTGATAAAGCGCAGATCGCAAAGCACCCGATAACGCTCCTCGCCCTGATCGTCGATCCACAGCACATAGGGGCCGTTGCCCTTGGCCGGCTGGGTTTTCACCCGGCCCAGCAGGGTCTCGCGGGGAATGTCGGCGCGGGCGAATAAACCGCGACCGTGGATCGGGCTGTTGCGCACTTCCACCAAATCGTCGCGCAGAAAAGGTTTGCTCATCTCGGCTCCGTGCTTGCAGTGGTGATCGGGGCCGTGGCATCTTGCCAGAAAAGCCGCCCGGACGCATGGCATGGGTTTCGCCCTCTTCCGTTTGATCGCCGCCGTTTTTTCCGCCCGCCAACGTCACCCGCACGGAGTTCGGGCATGAGCCTGTTGCACACCGGTAAGGATCTGCGCCGCCTCAATCAAGTGGCCGGCATTCTGCTGAAATACGGTTTCACTGATGTGCTCCGGCGGGTCGGGTTGGCGACGCCGGTGGAGCAAGCCGGCCGCCTGATGCGTCATGGCGGCGAGAGCCGTTTTCTGCGCATGGGCACCGCCGAGCGGTTGCGCCATGCCCTGGAGGAAATGGGCCCCACCTACGTGAAACTCGGCCAGTTGCTGGCCACCCGGGTGGATCTGTTTCCGCCGGACTGGATCGCCGAGTTCGAGCAACTCCAGGACCGCGCCACCGCCCTGCCCTTCGCGGCGCTGCGTCCGGGGTTGGAAGCTACCCTTGGCGAGCCACTGAACCGGTTGTTCTCGTACGTGGATGAAACGCCGGTGGGCGTGGCCTCGATTGGCCAGGTGCACGCGGCGATTACCCTTACCGGCCAGCGCGTGGTCCTGAAAATTCGCAAGCCCGGCATCGCCGCCATGATCGAATCGGATCTGCGCCTGCTCGATCAACTCGCCAAGCTGGCCTCGGACAATTCCGTGGAGCTGCGCCGTTACCGGCCGGTGGAGCTGGTGCGCGAATTTCGCCGCTCGCTGATGCGCGAGCTGGATTTCACCATCGAGGCGCGCAACGCCAGCCGCATTCGCAAGAACCTGCGCGGCTTTAAGTGGCTGATCGTGCCCCGGGTGATCTGGCAGTACAGCAGCGACAGCCTGCAGGTGCAGGAGCGCATCGAGGGCATTCCGGCACGGGCACTGGGGCAGTTGGACGCCGCCGGCCTGGATCGCGCCCTGATCGCTCGCCGTGGCGCCACCCTGGCCTGGAAGATGGCCCTCGAAGACGGTTTTTTTCACGCCGACCCGCACCCTGGCAATTTTCTGATCCTGCCTGGCAACCGCATCGCCATGCTCGATTTCGGCATGGTCGGCAAACTCAGCGATGGTCGCCGCGAGCAGATCGTGCGGCTGGTGCGCGCCATCATCACCCGCGAGCCGGAACAGGGCGCCGCCGTGCTCTCGGCCTGGTCCGATGGCCAGCCGGTGAACTTTGAGCAACTGGTGGCGGACGTGGAAGACGTAATCTCCCGGTATTACGGCCTGCCACTGGCGGAACTGGACATCAGCGCGCTGATTGGCGACATCACCGCTCTGGTGCGCAACCACGGGCTGGTGCTGCCCAGCGACATTGCTCTGTTGCTGAAGACATTGATTACCCTGGAGGGGTTCGGCCGGCTGCTGAACCCGGGGTTCGATCTGATCGAGGAGGCCCGGCCGCTGATGCAGCGCCTGGTGCGCCACCGCTATTCGCCGCGCCGTCTGGCCCGCAATCTGGGCCTGCGGGCGCTGGACGTGGTGGACCGCGCCTACGCACCGCCGGACCCGCCCGGCGCGGTGCGTCCCGGTGCCGACAGCGGCCTGGACCCGCGTCACCTGGAAAGGCTGGTGGCCAGGCTGGAACGGGGCCAATATCGTCAGATCCAGGCGCTGCTGGTGATCAGTGGCATCCTCAGCGGCACCATTTTACTCGCCGCCCGGGTGCCGCCGGCGCCATGGGGCATCTCCGCGCTGGGTGTGCTGGTACTATTGGGGGCCGGCGTCTGGTCCACCTGGCTGTTGTGGGTCAGCCGGCGCCACCTGCGTGAATGGGAATAACGAAACACAGGGAACCGAGGAGTCCGATTTTAATGAAACGCATGCTGTTAACGCCGCTCACGGTGCTGATACTGACCGCCTGTGCCACCTCGCCGCTGGGACGCCACCAGTTCCTGCTGCTGCCGGAATCGGAAATGGATCAGATGGGGGTCACCGCCTACGCACAGATGAAGGAGGAACAGCCTACCGTTTCCGGTACGTCGCAAAGTCGTTATGTGCAGTGCGTGGCGGATGCCATCACCGCCGTGGTTGACGACGGCCAGACCTGGGAAGTGACCGTGTTCAAGGACGACACCGCCAACGCCTTCGCTTTGCCGGGTGGCAAGATCGGTGTGCATACCGGCCTGCTCAAGGTGGCCAAGAATCAGGATCAGTTGGCGGCGGTGCTCGGCCACGAGGTGGGCCACGTGATCGCCCATCACTCCAACGAGCGCATGTCGTTGCAATACGCCACCCAGACCGGTGCCCAATTGCTGGCCGCCCTGGCCGGCTCCGAGAGCGGCGAGAAATCCACCCTGTTCGCCTTGCTCGGCGTGGGCACGCAATACGGCATCGCGCTGCCGTTCAGCCGCAAGCACGAATCCGAGGCTGACGTGATCGGTCTGCAGTTAATGGCGGAAGCGGGCTTCAACCCGGAACAGAGCGTGGCGTTGTGGCGGAACATGGCGCAGGCCAATGGCAACAGCCCGCCGGAATTCCTTTCCACCCACCCCTCCAACGAGAGCCGCATCAAGGGCCTTGAAGCCAACATGCCCAAGGCGCAGGGGTTGTATCAGCAAGCGAAAACGGCCGGTAAACGGCCAAGTTGCGGTTGATCAGCTGCAAGCTGCAGGCTACAAAATGTAGCTTGTAGCTTGCGGCTTGTAGCAATCTTCTCAGCTGTAGTAGGCGTTTTCGGTAACGGTGTGGTCGGTCTTGTCGCGGACTCCGGTCAGTTCCGGCAGGCGCTCCTTAAGCGTGCGTTCAACGCCGTCACGCAGGGTCACATCAACCACCGAACACCCCTGGCAACCGCCGCCAAACTCCAGCACCGCCACATTGTCCTCGGTCAGTTCCAGTAACTGAACGTTGCCACCGTGGGAGGCCAGGTTGGGGTTGATCTCGGCGTACAGGATATAGTTGATGCGTTCTTCCAGGGAGGCATCGGGGCTGATGTCGGGCACCCGGGATTTGGGCGCGCGGAAGGTAAGCTGGCCGCCCATGGAATCCTTCTTGTAATCGATCACCGCGTCTTCCAGGTAGCGAACGCTTTTGCCTTCGATCCAGGCGTGAAAGCCTTCGTAGTCGAAGCGCACATCGTCGTCTTCCTGCTCGCCATCCGGGCAATAAGCCATGCAGCACTCGGCGTGAGGGGTACCCGGGCGCTCCACGAAAATACGTACGCCGATGTTGTCCTGGTCTTGACGGGAGAGCAGATCCCGCAGGTAATCCTGGGCTGAATCGGTGATGCTGATCAGTGTTTCGCTCATTCCAGTTCCTGGTTGGGGCTTTCCTGACTATTTTAGTCAGGTATTGCCCGGTTGCAATGGGCGAAATCAATCGCTGCGACAGCCCGCGCCACGCCACCGCCGGAAATGCTCGCGGTGGGAGGCCCGGCGCCGGGAAAAGCGCCAGAGAGGTTTTTCTTTGCCGCGCCGGCCACTATCATGCAGCCCTGTCCGGAAGCGGCCCCGCCGGGCAAGCGCAACCACAATGCGTGGGTTCAACGTGAATTGACGTGTGAGAGGCATGATCGCTATGAGCGACAAAGACGACGAACAAGGCCAGAAACCGGGTTTTATCCATGTCCTGCAAAGCTCGCTGGCGGCGCTGTTTGGTGTTCAGAGCAGCGCCAACCGGGAGCGTGATTTCAAAAAAGGACGCGCCGGCGATTACATCGGCGTGTTCGCGATCATGGTGATCGCCGTGGTGATTACCATGATCGTGGTCGTGAGCATGGTGATCAACTCGGCGGGCACGCCCTGACCCAGCACCTTGTCGCGGTGTGAAAACGCGCCCCTTTATCACGGGATACACTAGGGATATAGCAATATATTTCTTTTAAGTATAAGCCGCGTTTGCTACATTTCCCGCCGATCCTCCTTATAAAGGTGATTAGCCTTTATAAATCAATGAATTAGCGACGGTGCAACATGTACGTCTATCAGGATTACGACCAAAGACTTCTGCAAGAGCGGGTCGCCCAGTATCGCGATCAGACCCGCCGCTATCTGGCCGGCGAGCTCAGCGAAGACGAGTTCCTGGCCCTGCGCCTGCAGAACGGCCTCTATATTCAGCGTTATGCGCCGATGCTGCGCATTTCGGTGCCCTACGGCATGCTCGCCAGCCAGCAGTTGCGTACTCTGGCCAATGTGGTGCGCGAATACGACAAAGGCTTTTGCCATGTCAGCACCCGCCAGAACATTCAACTGAACTGGCCGGAGTTGGAGGACGTACCGGACATCCTCGAGCAGCTCGCCGGTGTGCAGATGCACGCTATCCAGACCAGCGGCAATTGCATCCGCAATATCACCACCGACGAGCTGGCCGGCGTCAATCCGAAAGAGATTGAAGACCCCCGCCCGTGGTGCGAAATCATCCGCCAGTGGGCCACCTTCAACCCCGAGTTCGCCTACCTGCCCCGTAAATTCAAGATCGCCGTGAACTCGGTGCCCGACGCCGACCCGGCGCTGATTGGCGTGCACGACATCGGTGTTCAGGTGCTGCACGACAGCAACGGTGAAACCGGCTTCCAGGTATGGGCCGGTGGCGGCCTGGGCCGCACGCCGATGACCGGCGCCGTGATTGGCGAATTCGTGCCGTGGCAGGATCTGCTGCCCTACCTGGAGTCGATCCTGAGGGTCTACAACAAGTACGGCAACCGGGACAACAAGTTCAAGGCGCGCATCAAGATCCTGGTCAAGGCGCTGGGGCCGGACAAATATCGTGAGCTGGTGGAAGCGGAGTTCGCTGAGCTGAAAGGCGGCGCCATGACCCTCACCGAAGAGGAAGTGGCGCGCATCAAGAACTGCTTCCAGACCCCCGAATACCGCTCCGGGGTGGACAGCACCGCGCTGCAGAGCGCGCTGGACGAGAATCGGGCGTTCAACCGCTGGTTCCACACCAACACCCGCGCGCACAAGCAGGCCGGTTATCGGGCCGTGGTGCTGACCCTGAAAAAGACCGGGCGGGTGCCCGGCGACGTCAGCGACGAGCAGCTCGACGCGATCGCCGATCTGGCGGACCGCTACAGCTTCGGCGAGGCACGCAACACCCACCAGCAGAACATGGTGCTGGCCGATGTTGCCGCCGATCAGCTCTTTGAGGTGTGGCAGCAACTGGACGCGCTCGGCTTCGCCACCCCCAACCTGGGGCTGATCACCGACATCGTCGCCTGCCCCGGCGGCGACCTGTGCTCGCTGGCGAACGCCAAATCCATTCCCATCGCCGAGGGCATTCAGCGCCGCTTCGACGACATGGATTTCGTGCACGACCTGGGGCCGCTGGACGTCAATATTTCCGGCTGCATGAACGCCTGTGGCCATCACCACATCGGCCACATCGGCATTCTCGGCGTCGACAAAAAAGGCAAGGAGTTCTATCAGATCACCCTGGGTGGACGGGGCGATAAGCTCTCACACATCGGTGAGAAGATGGGCCCCTCCTTCGAGGCCGACGAAGTGACCGGGGTGATCGATAAGATCATCCGGCTCTATGTGGACAACCGCTTGGAAAACGAACCGTTCATCGATACCTACGAGCGCATCGGTATGGACCCGTTCAAGGAGGCGGTCTATGGGTAAGCTGATTCTCGACGGTGAGATCGTCGACAACCAATGGCAGCGCTTCGATGCCGAGCAATTGGAACAGGAAAGCCTGCCCGACAGCGGCGCGGTGATCGTGCCGCTGGCCTACTGGAAGGAGCACAAGGCGGCCCTGCTGGAACGCAGCGACCCGGTGGGCGTTTGCCTGGAACCCGGCGAAGAACCGGTCGATCTGGCCGAGGATCTGGCCGCCCTGCCCCTGGTGGCGATCCACTTCCCGGCCTTCAAGGACGGCCGTGGCTACTCCTACGCCCGTGAACTGCGCACCCGCTACGGCTTCACCGGTGAGGTGCGCGCGGTCGGCGACGTGCTCCAGGACCAGCTCTTCTACATGCATCGGGTCGGCTTCAACGCTTTCGAAGTGCGTGCTGACCGGGATATCGAACAAGCCCTTAACCATGGCCTGCGCCCGTTCACCGTGACTTACCAGGCCGACGTTCACGATGACCGTCCGATCTATCGGCGCCGGCATGAGTTGGAAGGGGCGCCGGAAGCTTAACGCCGGACGCTAGACGCTAGACGCTAGACGCTAGACGCTAGACGCCAAGATCAAAACCCGTCACGGAGAGCATTGCGGCTACGCAAACGCTTTTTGCGCCACGCCAAGGCTTTCAGCCACGGGTTTAGCGTCAAGCGTCCGGCGTCCGGCGTCCGGCGTCTAGCGCCCCACCTACTTCTTCCTAAGCAACCAGTTGGTGCGCGGTAAAATTCCCAGCCGACCCAGGCGTACCGCCTTGCTGGCGCGGTTGCCGAACCAGCGGCGGCGGATCATCCAGAACAGCAAGCCCAACGAGATCACCACCAGGAAGCCGACAAACCACCAGAACGCGTGGGGGTCCTCGACGCCAGGCATGCCGCCGATATTGATGCCGAACAGCCCGGTGAGAAAGCCCAGCGGCAGGAAAATGGCGCTGATAATGGCCAGCAGGTACATGCGGTCATTGATCGCTTCGTTCTGAATCGCGAACACTTCTTCTTGCAGCAGCGTGGCCTGGTCGCGGGCGGCGTCCAGATCTTCCACCAAGCGCTGCAGCCGGTCGCCGGCTTCCCGGATCAGCTCGCTGTCGTGGCGTTCCAGCCGCGTGTCGGTCTGCAGGCGGGTGATCGCCTCCCGTTGCGGCGCCAGGTAGCGGCGCAGGGCAATGGCGCGTCGGCGCACGCTGCTGATCGCGTGGGTCAGCGCCCGGTCCGGGGAGTGCTCCAGGCTGTCCGAGCACTCGCCCACCAGATCCTCGATGCGTTCGATCACCTCTTCCATGCGCCAGATCAGGCCGTCCACCAACCAGGCCAGCAACTGGGACGCCGACGTCGGCCCCTGCCCCTTGGCCAGGTCCTCGGTGATTTCAGTGAGGGTGAACAACTGCCGTTTCTGGGTGCTGATGACGAGACGGTCCTTGACCCAAAGACGCACCGCGATCATGTCCTCGGGGCGCGCATCCGGGTACAGATTCACCCCGCGCAGATAGACCAGCAGGCCGCCGCCCACGTCGGAGACCCGGGGCCGGGTCTCCTGGGCCAGCAAGGCTTCCACGGCGGCTTCCGGCACCGCCGTCTGCCGTTCAAGCCATTCGCGGGCCTCGCTGAAGGTGTAATCCAGGTGCACCCAGACCGGGCTGCCGGTATCCGGCAAACGCTCTTGCAGAGTGAAAGGAACGGCGCCACCGGCGCCGTCCAGTTGCAGCGAGAATTTGACCCAGCCCGGCGTGCCGGGCGACGACGTTGCGCTCATGGGACGCTCCTTATCGCTCATGATCGATGTTCAGCGGCTTGCTTTAGCCAGCCACTTTGACCACCACCCGGCCACGCACCCCACCGGCCAGGATGCGCTCAAACCACTGCGGCAAATCGGCGCGCGCCACTTCGGCGGCCTCCAGGGTTTTCAGGTCCGGGGTCCAGTCACTGGCCAGCAACTGCCACATCTGCTGCTTCACTTCGCAGGGCAATTCCACGCTGTCCACGCCCAGAAGATTGACGCCGCGCAGAATAAAGGGGAACACGCTCAGATTGGCCAGGCTGGGGGAGCCGGCCAGGCCGCAGCAGGCCGCGCTGCAGCCGTACTTGAGGCTTTTCAGAGCCCCCACCAGGGTATCGCCGCCCACGCAGTCCACCGCCCCGGCCCAGCGCGGTTTCAGCATCGGCTTTTCGGTGCCCCCCAGCAGCGCTTCGCGGCCGATGATGTCGCTGGCACCCAGCTCACGCAGCCAGTCGTGAGCCTCCGCCTTGCCGGTGACCGCGACCACTTGAAAGCCCAGCCGTGACAGGATCGACACCGCCGTGCTGCCGACGCCGCCGGTGGCGCCGGTCACCAGGATTTCGCCCTGATCGGGTTGCAAACCGGTATCCAGCAACGCTTCCACGCACAGCGCGGCGGTCAGGCCGGCGGTGCCAAGCACCATGGCGTCACGGGGTTGCAGCCCCCGCGGCAGCGGCACCAGCCACTCCGCCGGTACGCGGATGTAATCGCCGTAGCCGCCGGCGGTGTTCATGCCCAGGTCGTAACCGGTGCAGATCACCGCGTCGCCGACGCTGAACGGGCCGTTCGCCGCCTGCTCCACCACGCCCACCGCGTCAATGCCGGGGGTGTGCGGGAAAGACCGCGTGACGCCCTTGTTGCCCGATGCGGACAAAGCGTCTTTGTAGTTCAAGGACGAATAGGCGACTTTAACCAGAACCTCGCCCTCGGGCAGGTCTTCCAGGTTACGCTCGCCGATATGGCTCTGATAGCCGCTGTCGGTTTTGTCGGTAATCAATGCCTTGAAGGCCATGCCTCTCTCCTACCGGCCAGCCAGCCGGATCAGTGCAAATGACGCTGGGAACCGCGGTGCCAGAAGCGATCAACCAGACGCTGCCCGGCCGCCTCCATGGAAAAGCCCAGCCGCTCGGCGAGCTTGCGACGTTGCTCCCAGCTCAATTCGTAAATATCGAGCTGTTCTTTGCGAGTTTGCAGATACTCATCACTGGTCATGATCTCATCCACCAGCCCCAGCTCCCGGGCGCGGGTGCCGAACCAGTGCTCGCCGGTGGCGACCTGGTCGATGTCCAGACCACGGCGGTGTTCGCGCACGAAGCTCTTGAACAACTGGTGCGTCTCTTCCAGCTCTTCCTGGAATTTGCGTTTGCCCTTCTCGGTGTTCTCGCCAAGCATGGTGACGGTGCGCTTGTACTCGCCGGCGGTCATCATCTCCACGTCGATGTCGTTTTTCTTCAACAGACGATGGAAATTCGGCACCTGGGCGACCACGCCAATGGAACCGATCACCGAAAACGGCGCGGCGATGATGCGGTCCGCGATGCAGGCCATCATGTAACCGCCGCTGGCCGCCACCTGGTCCACCGCCACGGTCAGCTTCAGGCCACGGCCGCGCAGCCGTTTCAGCTGGGAGGCCGCCAGGCCGTAGCTGTGCACCAGGCCACCGGGGCTTTCCAGCCGCAGCAGCACTTCGTCGTCTTTGTCGGCGACTTCCAGCAAGGCGGTGATCTCGTTGCGCATGCGCTCCACGTCACTGGCGTGAATGTCGCCGTTGAAATCAAGCACGAACAGGCGCGGCTTGGCCTTGGTGTCGCCACCGGCCTTTTTGCGTTGCTTGTCCAGAGCCTTTTGTTCCTTGCGCTTCTTTTTGGCCTGCGCCTTGCGCAGGCCGGCGGGCAGAACCTGACTTTCGATGCTGTCACGCAGATCCTCGAACTCTTCGTTGAGGTGTTTCACCTGCAGATCGCCCTCGCGGTGGGCGCGCTGGCGGCTGCGCGCGGCGGCCGTGGCGATGCCACCGATCACGAACAGAATCGCCACCACCAGGGTCGCGACCTTGGCCAGGAACATGCCGTACTCAAACAGAAACTGGATCACCGTCTACTCTCGCAGATTGTTGCGCACAGGCAGATTGTTGCGCACGGATGGATGCGCACGGACCGCCGCGCGCGTTATTGCCACCCCGACACGGCTTGCTGGGCACTGCCGTTCAGGGGGCGGCCCACCAGACCGCCCGGGGTCACGGTTACTTCGAAAATGGCGCCATCGGCCATTGGCAGATAAGCGGCGCTACCATAGCGCGCATCGACCAGGAAACTCCAGCCCTCGCGCGCCTGGCGCCAGATATCCAGCCCCACTGCCTGGTCGCGCAGGCCATAGACGGTGCGCTCCTTGGAGCGCTCGTCTTCAAGGGCGAAATAACGCCCCTGAATACGATCCAGCTGGTAACCGGGTTTCAGGCCGAGCAGGGCAAAAGGCGTTTTCCATTTGATCACCCGGGCATCCAGCTGCCATTGATCACCGCGCAGCCGGTAGTCCCGGGCGGTGCCGTCGGCCCGCGTGAGCGTGGCGATATAGGCTTGCTCGCCGGTGGCACGAAAACTGACGGTGGCCACCGGCGTTTCACCGTTCAGCTCCTGAAAGCTGTACAGATTGATCGCCACCAGCACCAGGTAGACCGCCATCGCCAGCACCGCCAGGCCGAGCGTGCCCTTGATCCACTGCAGCACCCAGCGGTGGCGCAGCAGTATCCAGGCGCCGAGCAGAACCAGAACGAGGCTGATCGCCAGAATGCCCACGGGTGCGAGATTGAAGCTCATTAAAGGCGCCCTCTAGCGGCCGTCGTGTAATGGCTGAAAGGCGCCGCGCCAGTCATCGATCAAGGTACGCGCGATGCTGCCCGGCGGCGGTATGCGTGGCAGATCGTTGTAGTGGAACCAGCGCGCGTCGACGATTTCATCGTCATCGATATGAATATCGCCGCCGGCGTAGCGAGCCTGAAAGCCGATCATCAGCGAATGGGGAAACGGCCACGACTGGCTGCGCGCGTAACGCAGCTCATCGACGCGCACGCCGACCTCTTCCATTACCTCCCGACGCACCGCCTGCTCGGCGGTTTCACCGGCTTCCATGAATCCGGCCAGGCAAGAATAGAACCCGGATGGAAAGCGCGCCGAGCGGCCCAGCAGCGCGTACTCACCGTCGCTGACCAGGGCGATGATGCAGGGCGTGATGCGTGGGTACTGGCGGTAATCGCAGGCGCTGCACAGCATCGCCAGCTCACGCTCATGCGGCTCGGTGGGCGCGCCACAACGGCTACAGAAGCGGTGATTGCCGAGCCAGCTCAACACCTGCAAGGCGCGCGCCGCCATGGTGAACAGGGCCTCGTCCATCTCGCCCATCAATTCGCGCAATTGCACCGGATAGAGCGGCCCATCGGAGAGCTCGTGGTCCGCCTGCCGGCAGACATAGCACGGCTCGCCGTTGAGCAGGCCGAGGAAGCGGTAGCTCGGGTGCTGACGCAGCAAAAACGCCGGCGCGCGCGGCAAACCGGCGTCCGGAGCGCGCTCCGGGGAAACACACAGCTGTTGGTCGTGGATCACGAACAACCAGGCCTGATCGGCGTCGCGCGGTTCCGGCGACGACAGGTCCATCGGATTGATATCACTTTCAGACACGCTCACTCCCCGTGGCGTCGTGGGTCACCGGGTAGCCCAGCTCGGCCACCGCTTGTTCGGCCACGTCCAAGACGCCATCACCAATCGGTTTTTGCTCTTCCATGCTCTCCAGATAGTAATCGATCCCGGTGAGCGCGTCGGCAAGGGTTTCCATGACTGGCTGGCCGGGCGGCTGGCTGGCGCCGATCAGTTGTTCCTCGATCTGCGCCCGGCACGCCTTCACCACCTGGCAGGCGCGCTCCAGTTCCAGAAACATCAGCCCGCCGGAAATGCTCGCGAAGGTGCCCGGCAGGTTGCTCAGGTGCATCGGGTCCCACTGGTTTTCCATATACGCGGCCAGCGAACGTTTCGCCAGCGCCAGCCCGGCGCGGCACTCGCCCACCACGGTCATGCGCGCCTCATCCAGTTGATACAGTGAAATACGGCTGTTGGTGGCTGCGCGGCGCACGTCGTCCGAGGGCGCCAGGCTGCGCTCCAGAGAGGCAACGATGTTCTCGGCGGCGAGCAGATCATCGACCAGGGCATGGAAGTCGCCGCTGTCCACGTCCGTGTCGGCGGGCCAGCCCGCCACCTGGGTGGCGCGCTCACGCAGGGCGGCGGCTTCTGATTCCTTACCGACCATCTCCAGAGTGCTGGCGACCCGGCGCATGCCTTCGGCGACCGCCCGGTAATCGACATCCGCCACGCCCTGGGCGGCCAGGTCCAGGGTCTCCTTGATCTGATTGATCTCATCCTTGAGGGCGCCGGCGACGGAACGGATCACCGAGCCTCTGGAGCCGGTCATCAGCGCCAGCTCGCGCTGCAAATCCGCGTCGCTGGCGCCGCGTTCCAGGGCGAAGGCGGCACGCACCTCGGCGGCGGCCGGCCCGCTGCCGGCACCCAGGCTGGTCAGATAGAGGCTCTCTTTGATCAACAGCAGTGGCGCTTCCTGTTGCAGGGCATGGTCGCCGTCGTAGATCAGTTTCTTCAATTGCCGATCATACTGGGCCAGCAGCGCCTTGCGCGCGGGGGTGATCACCAGGCCATCCACCGCCAGGGTTTCGGTGGCGGCCCGGGCCACCCACCAGAAGCGGCTGTTGGCGCCTGCGCCAGACAGGCCATCGACGCGCTCCAGGGCTCGCGCCATCAATCTCAGGTGCGCGTCCCGGTTCTGGCCGCGCAGCAGGCCCAGCAGGCCGACCTGATACATATGCCGCAAGCGTCGGCTCTGCCGGGCCAGGGCGATGTGGTCGCCGGGCGCCGCCGGCGGCGTGCGCGGCCTCGACAGGTCGACGCTGAAAAAATGGCTCTCTTGAATCAGCGCCTTACCGGCGGCGCGGCGTAACTCATTAATGCCGCCGATCAACATTTCCGGCAGCGTGCGGTCCTTAAGCTGAACGTATTCGAAATAGCGCCCGAGCAGCACCACGGCATTGCTCAGCGCCTGCATCAGCGGCCGCTCGCCATGGCGCTTCAGCTCCTGGCAGGCCAGCTCCATCTCTTCGCTGAGCAAGGCGGCGGCGGACAGCTCCAGCATCTGCGAGATACCGCGCAGCTGATGAAACGATTCCGCGCATTGATCCAGCACAGCCGGCTGAGCCTGATCTTCAGCGAACGCCTCGACGTTCGCCTCCGCTTCGCCAAGCGTGGTATCGATGGCGTCTTTCAGAAAAGTCAGCGAGGTGGTGTTGGTAATGGCGACCATGGATTCTCCGCGAACACCCGATGTTTATTATAACGGCGCCCGGGCCACGCAACCCGGTACCCCACCGGAGCACCGGCCTGACCGCCGGCGCGTGCCGGGATGACTCAATGTTTCCCTAAACAATGCGTCAACTTTCTTTCCTAAGCAACTGATTTAAAGGAAAAATGATAACCCTGCCACAGGCAGCGGGCGAGCCATCACGGAGCCGCGAAACCGCCCGCGCAAGCCCTTGGGATGTACGCCGTTTTGCAAGTGCCCGGGAAGTGCTTATGATTGCCGCGCCCGGTAAACCTCTGAATACGCCCCATGGGCCCGGCTGTTCCGGCGCGGACGTGAGCCGGAAAACCCTAGCAGGAAAACCACGGCGGAGATTCAGGGGATTCCAGAGCCTCCCAATAATAACCGGCAGGAAGTCGTGTCATGACCACCCACGTTGGTCGCGCTTTTGCGCAGAATTTCCTCGGTCAGGCGCCCGCCTGGTACAAAGCCACCATTGCTGGTTTCCTGATCATCAATCCCCTGGTCGCTTGGACCCTCGGCGAAGTGACGGCCGGTTGGCTGTTGATGGCGGAGTTCATTTTCACCCTGGCGATGGCGCTGAAATGCTATCCACTCCAGCCCGGCGGCCTGCTCGCCATCGAGGCGCTGATCATTGGCCTCACCACCCCGGAAATGGTGCTCCACAAGGTTGAGGGCAACATGGAGGTGCTATTGCTGCTGATCTTCATGGTCGCCGGCATCTTCTTTCTCAAGGACCTGCTGCTCTACACCTTTACCCGCATTCTGCTGGGAGTGCGCTCCAAGGTGGTGCTTAGCCTGCTGTTCTCGATCGCCGCGGCGGCGCTGTCGGCGTTTCTGGATGCCCTGACCGTGACCGCGGTGGTGATCGCCGTGTGCACCGGCTTCTACGGCATTTATCACAAGGTCGCCTCCGGCAACAGCCAGCAAAGCCACGACCACGGCGACGACACCGCCGTTCAGGAACTGCATCGTGAGGATCTGCGGCGCTTCCGCGCCTTCCTGCGCAGCCTGCTGATGCACGCCGCCGTGGGCACCGCGCTGGGCGGCGTTTGCACCCTGGTGGGCGAGCCACAGAACCTGCTGATCGCCACCCAGGCGCAGTGGGAATTCGGTGAGTTTTTCCTGCGCATGGCGCCGATCAGCCTGCCTGTGCTGGTGATGGGCCTGCTCACCTGCGCGTTATTGGAAATCAGCGGCGCCTTCGGCTATGGCGAAGGCCTGCCGGACAAGGTGCGTTCGATCATGGCGCAGCACGCCAGCGAACTGGCCCGGCGGCGCACTTTGCGCGACAAGGTCAATCTCGCCGTGCAGGCGCTGATCGCGCTGTGGCTGGTGGTGGGGCTGGCCACCCATGCGGCGGCGGTGGGGCTGGTGGGGCTGAGCGTGATTATTCTCGCCACCTCGTTCTGCGGCATCATCGAGGAGCATCGCCTCGGCCAGGCGTTTGAAGAGGCGTTGCCGTTCACCGCCCTGCTCACCGTGTTCTTCGCGATTGTCGCGGTGATCGCCGATCAGCAGTTGTTCACGCCGCTGATCGAATTCGTGCTGCAGCTTGAGCGGCATGTCCAGGCGCCGGCGTTCTATATCGCCAACGGCCTGCTCTCGGCAATCTCGGACAATGTATTCGTGGCCACCGTCTACATGGACGAAGTGAGCAAAGCGTTACTGAACAACGAGATCAGCCGCGACACCTTTGACCTGCTGGCGATCGCGATCAACACCGGCACCAATATTCCTTCGGTGGCCACGCCAAACGGCCAGGCGGCGTTCTTGTTCCTGCTCACCTCGGCGTTGGCGCCGCTGGTGCGGCTGTCCTATGGGCGCATGGTGCTGATGGCCCTGCCCTACACCGTGGTCATGAGCCTCACCGGCCTGCTGATGGCATCGGTGGCGCTGGAACCGGCCACTCAATGGATGTACCAGCAAGGCTGGATCGAACATCACCAGGCGCGCGACCTGAATCTGGAGGCCGGCGCCGACCACCGCGCCCCCGGGTCGCTTTGATCAAGGCGCCGCGCTGGGGGCGCGGCGGTTTTACCCTTCCAGCTGCTGCCACAGGGTGAGCTGATCGTTGTTGCCGGCCATCGTCTCAAGCTTGTGGCGATGGCGCAGCAGATCGTCTTCGCTGGCGCGAATCACGGCAATGGCCGGCCGGTCGGCGCTCAGCCGGCGGATCGTTTCCGCCACCTGGCCGTGCTGGCCGCCGGCGTCGGCGCCGCCCAGCGACAGGCGCGTCTGGCCACCGGTCATCGCCAGATAGACGTCGGCGAGGATCTCCGCGTCCAGCAACGCGCCGTGCAGCTCGCGGTGGCCATTTTCCACATGGTAGCGCCGGCACAGCGCATCCAGGCTGTTCTTTTGGCCCGGGTGCATTTCGCGCGCCATTCTCAGGGTGTCGAGAATCCCGCAGCGCTGCTCCACGGTGCCCAGGCCGCGCTTGAGCAGCTTGAACTCGTGGTTGAGAAAGCCGACGTCGAACGGCGCGTTGTGAATCACCAGCTCGGCGCCGTCGATGAAACCGATCAGTTCATCAACGATGTGTTCGAAGACCGGCTTGTCGGAGAGGAATTCACGGGTAATGCCGTGCACTTCCAGCGCGCCTTCGTCGATGTCCCGCTCCGGGTTGATGTAGAGATGCAGGTTATTGCCGGTAAGCCGGCGGTTCTCCACTTCGACACAGCCAATTTCGATGATACGGTGTCCGCCGAGCGGGTCCAGGCCGGTGGTTTCGGTATCCAGAACAATCTGTCTCACGCGCTTGTCTCCATCTCATCGATGCCCCGGTTGGCCAACTGGTCGGCCCGCTCGTTGTCGACGTGGCCACTGTGCCCCTTGACCCAGCGCCAGTCGATCTGGTGCCGCTGGCAAGCCTGGTCAAGACGCTGCCAGAGGTCCACGTTCTTGACCGGCTGCTTGCCGGCGGTGCGCCAGCCGCGCTTTTTCCAGTTGTGCATCCACTCGGTGATGCCTTTGCGCACGTATTGGGAATCGGTGGTCAGCACCACCTTGCAGGGTTCGCGCAGCGCTTCCAGAGCCTGAATCGCCGCCATCAATTCCATGCGGTTGTTGGTGGTCGGGGTCTCGCCGCCAAACAACTCTTTCTCGTGGCTGCCGGCGCGCAGTATCGCCCCCCAGCCACCCGGCCCCGGATTACCCCGGCAGGCGCCGTCGGTGAAAATGTCCACTTCTCTCATTCGGGTCTCTCAAGCTCCCAGTTTCGTTGTTGTCGCCAGCGCGCCACCGGCACCGAAATCACCGTGGGTGGCGGGCGCTGAAAGCGCCGCGCCGGGGCCGCCGGCCGCAGCATCGCCGCGCGCTTGCGCGCGACCAACAGGTACACCCCGCCGTAGCGCCACCAGAAATGCTCACCGAGCCATTCCAGCCAGCGCAGCCGCGCCCGGCCACGGTCGGAGAGCGGCAGATTATGAAAGCCGCTGGCCAGCCCCTCGACCTCGAAGCCCAGAACATGCAGCCAGTCGCTGACCCGATAGGGGCGGAAATAACGTCCGTTCCAGCCCGGGCGGTTGGCGCCGGTACGCACCCAGCGCGCCAGGCCCATGGGGCTGAGCGGATGGAATCCGACCACCGCGAGAACGCCGCCCGGGGCCACGCACCGGGCCGCTTCGCGCAGCACCTGGTGGGGGGCGTCGTGAAATTCCAGGCCATGGTGCAGCAACATCACATCCACGCTGTTTTTGGCCACCGGTAACGCCTGCGGCAGAGCCTGGACCTGGCCGTTGGCGAAGCCGCTGGCGGTGATCGCGCAGCGCCACGGCAGGCGGATGCCGGCCAGCATGTCGCGGCCGCGCCCGCTGGCCACTTCGACCGCGCGTTGGCCGACCATGCGCGGCAACAGATCGGCGAGCATGGCCCGTTCCGCCGCCAGTACGGCGGCGCCGGCCTCGCTGTCGAGCCAGCGATCAAAGCGTTCCGGCATGTCCTCCGGATGGCGGCGGAAAGGTCGCCGAGCGAGCGGCGGCAGGCGCATGTCTGACATTTTTCGAGCGGGTCCTGTAACCTTGGCAGTGAATACGGCAAGGGTAGCACGTCATGTTGAAAGCCCCTACGGCGATCCCGGCGTTCCGGGACAACTACATCTGGGCCATTGTTGAGGGCGACCGGTGCGTGGTGGTCGATCCCGGCGACGCGGCACCGGTGGAAGCGTGGCTGAGCGAACAGGGCCTGACCCTGAGCGCGATTCTGATCACCCACCACCACCCGGACCATGTCGGCGGTGTCAGCGCTCTGTGCCAGAAGCGTTCGATTCCAGTGTATGGGCCAGCGCGGGAATCGATTCCGGAAATGGGCCACCCGCTCAATGATGGCGACCGGGTGCGCCTGAGCGGGCCGGACCTGGAACTGGACGTACTGGAGGTGCCCGGACACACCCTCGGGCATATCGCCTTTTACGCCGCCGGCCAGGGCTGGCTGTTCTGCGGCGACACCCTGTTCGCGGGCGGCTGCGGCCGGCTGTTCGAGGGCACGCCGGAACAGATGCACCACTCCCTGACGCGCCTGGCCGCGCTGCCGGAAGAAACCCGGGTGTTCTGCGCCCATGAATACACGCTCGCCAATCTGACCTTCGCGGCCAGCGTGTCGCCGCAAGACAACAACGTGCTGGCGCGCCTGGAGCAAGTGCGCGCACTGCGCGAGCAGGATCGCATTACCCTGCCCTCCACGATTGGCGAGGAGCGGCGCACCAATCCGTTCTTGCGCTCCGCCGAGCCGCAATTGCGGCATGCCTGCGAGACCCATTTCGGCGTGGCGCCGGACAGTTGCGTGGAGAATTTCGCCGCCCTGCGGCGCTGGAAGGATTCCGCCTGAACAAGCCGGCCCGCCACGCCGGGGTCGGCGGTGGCGCGACACCGGAGCACGAGGATCGGGGCGTTTTCAGGCACGACTTTTGCTGAATCGATTCGCGTCCAGCGTCTTTTCGCTGGATCGTGATGGGGATACCAATTCCAACAAAGAGGCACGCCGGGAGGGCTGCCTAAGCGCTTTTTTGCTTGCCGGTTCGGGAGGGGATGCCTAGAATCGGCTCGAAATTTAATCTGTATCTTATTGTTATGAATAGACTTATTGGTTGTTTCGCCCTGGGGATCATTATGCTGTCTTCCGGCTGCGCGGTGGCGCCGCCGGTGGATGAGCTGCCGCCCATGCCGGCCGCCGAGCCAGCGCTGGATCAGCCGGATCTGGCCAACGGCATGGCCGAGCCGGCGCCGGTGAAAAAACCCGCGCCCCTGGAAGACCAGGACATCTGGGACCGAATCCGCGCCGGTTACGCGCTTGATCCGCATCAGGATAATCAGCGCATTCGCTTGCAGCGCGAATGGTATGCCCGCCACCCGGCTTACTTCACCCGCGTCACCACCCGCGCCGAGCGCTATCTGCACTTTATTGTCGAGGAAGCCGAGCGGCGCGACATGCCCGCCGAACTGGTGCTCCTGCCGGTGGTTGAGAGCGCCTTCGATCCGTTCGCCTACTCCCACGGCCAGGCCGCCGGGCCCTGGCAGTTTATTCCCTCCACCGGTGAGTATTTCGGCCTCGATCAGACCTGGTGGTACGACGGCCGCCGCGATATCGTGCGCTCCACCCGGGCGGCGTTGGATTACCTGCAGCAGCTCGCTGATCGCTTCGACGGCGACTGGCTGCTGGCGCTGGCTTCATACAATGCCGGCGGCGGCACGGTATCACGGGCGATCCGCCGCAACGAAGAGGCCGGCGAGCCGACCGACTTCTGGCACCTGAACCTGCCCCGCGAAACCACCGCCTATGTACCGAAGCTGCTGGCCGTGGCCCAGATCGTGGCCGATCCGCAGGAATACGGCGTGACACTCCATGAGATTCCCGATGAAGCCTACTTCAAGGCGGTCGACGTGGGCGGCCAGATCGATCTGGCCGAGGCCGCGCGGCTGGCGCAGATTTCCACCGAAGAGCTGTACCTGTTGAACCCGGCGTTCAACCGCTGGGCCACCGCCCCGGATGGCCCGCATAAATTGCTGGTACCGGTGGACAAGGCCGCGCTGTTCAAAAGCCGCCTCGCCGATCTACCCGATGACCAGCGCCTGAGCTGGCAGCGCTACACCATTCGCCGGGGCGACACCCTGGTGGCCATCGCCCGCCACAATCGCACCACCCCGGCGGTGTTGCGCAATATCAATCGCCTTCACAACAACACCATCATCGCCGGCCGGGTGCTGTTGATCCCGGCCGCCGCCGGTAGTGCGGCCAGCGCCGGTGAAGCGCTGGCCGGCCAGGAACAATCCCGCCAGCGCATTGATTACCGGGTCAGCCGCGGCGATACCCTGTGGCGCATCGCGCGGCACCATGATGTGACCGTCAACGCCTTGGCGAAATGGAACGACCTGTCCCCGGGCAAGCCGCTGCAAGTCGGCCAGACCCTGGCGATCTGGCGGCAGGGAGGCGACAGCGGCGCCAGCGAAAGTGCGCGCCAGGAAATGATCCGCAAGGTGCGCTACTCAGTGCGCAACGGCGACTCGTTGTACGCCATCGCCGATCGTTTCAATGTCTCGGTCACGCAGATCCGCGATTGGAATCACACCGTGGAACGCCGACGCTATCTGCGCCCCGGCGACCAACTGACTTTGTACGTGGATATCCGTAACGCGCCCTGATCACGGTGGCCATTGCGTTTCGATGCGGCCCTCGGGGAACCCGGCGCCCCGTTGCGGTCCAATGCTGCGGTCCCGGCACGGTTGGTGAACCGGCCGCGCTGGGCTATGGTGTCGCAAACGCCCTCAGCCAGGAGTCCACAATAACGATGACAGGCGTCGCCTTTTGTTTCCGGGTTTTCTTGCCAAGCCGTTTCTGGCTGTGTGCCGCCGCCATTTTGCTGGCCGGCCCCGCCTTCGCCGAGGTGCACCGCGCCCACGCCATCGCCATGCATGGTGAGCCCAAATACGGGCCGGATTTTTCCCACTTCGACTACGTCAACCCGGATGCCCCCAAAGGCGGGCAACTGAAACTGCACGTGATTGGCGGGTTCGACAGCTTCATGCCCTGGTTGCCCAAGGGCAACTCGGCCTCCGGCATCGGCGCCCTGGGCAACAGCTATCTTTACGACAGCCTGGTGGTGCCCAGCCTGGATGAGCCGTTCACCGAATACGGCCTGCTGGCCAAGACCATCGAGTGGCCGGACGATCGCAGCTGGGTCGCCTACACCCTGCGTGAAAACGCGCGCTTCGCGGACGGTGAGCCGATTCTCGCCGACGACGTGGTGTGGACCTTCGAGCAGCTCAAGGAGCACGGCGCGCCCTTCTACGCCTATTACTATGGCGATGTCACCCAGGTTGAAGCGCTCTCCAAGCGCAAAGTGAAATTCACTTTCCGTTCCGGTCAGAACCCGGAGCTGGCGATGATCGTCGGGCAGATGCCGGTGCTGCCCAAGCACCATTGGAAAGACAAGAATTTCGAGAACGCCACCCTGGTGCCCCCGCTGGGCTCCGGCCCCTACAAAATCGCCAGTTTCAAAGCCGGCAAGCGGGTCGTTTACGAACGCCGTGACGATTACTGGGCCAGGGATCTGCCGGTGATGCGCGGGCACAATAATTTTGGCCGCATCGTGTTCGAGTACTACCTGGATGACACCGTGGCGCTGCAGGCCTTTAAGCGGGGCGATTACGATTGGCGCTTTGAGACCAACGCCAAATACTGGGCGACCTCCTACACCGGCGAGGCGTTTCGTGACGGCACCCTGCTGACCGAGGAGGTGGCGCACAGCAACCCGGCGGGCATGCAGGGCTTTATCTTCAACACCCGGCGGCCGGTGTTCCAGGACCCGGTGCTGCGTGAAGCGATGGCCTACGCGTTCGATTTTGAATGGTCCAACAAGCATCTTTTTTATGGCGAGTACAAACGCACCCGCAGCTATTTCGAGAACTCCGATCTGGCCGCCGCCGGCCTCCCGGACCAGGCTGAGCTGAAATTACTGGAGCCGCTGAAAAAGGACCTGCCGGCACGGGTCTTCACCGAAAGTTACCAGCCGCCCTCCTCCGATGGCTCCGGGCGCCCCCGCGACAATCTGCGCCATGCCCAGGCGATGCTGAAGCAGGCCGGTTATCGGATTGAGGGCAATCAGCTGTACAACCCCGAGGGCAAGCCGGTGCGTTTTGAGTTTCTGCTTTACAGCCCGGCCTTCGAGCGCGTGGTGCTGCCATTCACCCGCAACCTCAAGGTGCTGGGCATCGACACCAGCGTGGTGCGCGTGGATGAGTCCCAGTATGTTCAGCGCCTGCGCAGCTACGACTACGACATGGTCGTCGGTGGTTGGGGGCAATCGCCGTCACCGGGCAACGAGCAGCGCGATTACTGGAGCTCGGCTTCCGCCAAGCGGGAAAGCAGCCGCAACACCGCCGGGGTCAGCAACCCGGCGATTGATGCGCTGGTGGAAAAGGTGATTTCCGCGGACAGCCGCGAAGCGCTGGTGACCCGTTGCCACGCTCTTGACCGGGCGTTGCAGTGGGGCTTTTATGTGATTCCCAACTGGTATCTGGATCACCACCGCTTCGCCTATCAATCGCGGCTCAAGCATCCGCCCCTGCCACCCTACGTGAACGTGGACGGCGCCCTCGACATCTGGTGGGATAAAAGCGCGCAATAATGCTGATCTATATTCTCAAACGGCTGCTGCTGATCGTCCCCACCCTGTTCGGCATCCTGCTGCTCAATTTCGTGATCGTGCAAGGCGCCCCCGGCGGCCCCGTGGAGAAGGCGCTGGCGCAGCTTCAGGGGCTGGGCGGTGGCGGTGGTGCCGGCGGCGGGTTCGCCGGCACCACCGCCGATGTGGTGACCAGCGGCAACCATAATTACCGTGGCTCCCAGGGCCTGCCCGCGGATCTGGTGGAGCGCATCGAGAAGCTTTACGGCTTCGACAAGCCGGCGCCGGAACGATTCTGGCTGATGGTCAAGCACTACCTGAGCTTTGATTTCGGTGAATCCTACTATCGCGATCGCCCGGTCAGCACGCTGATCGCCGAGCGCCTGCCGGTGTCCATCTCGCTGGGCTTGTGGAGTACGCTGATCACCTACCTGGTGGCGATCCCGCTGGGCATTCGCAAGGCGGTGCGCGACGGTTCCCGCTTCGATGTGTGGACCAGCACGGCGATCATTGTCGGCTACGCGATCCCCAGCTTTCTGATCGCCATTTTGCTGGTGGTGCTGTTCGCCGGCGGCTCCTACTTCGACTGGTTCCCGCTGCGCGGGCTGACCTCGGACAACTTCGCTCAGCTCTCCGGCTGGCAGAAGCTGCTCGACTACGCCCGCCATATCTTCCTGCCCACGGTGGCCATCGTGGTGGGCAATTTCGCCACCCTGACCATGCTCACCAAAAACTCCTTCCTCGACGAGATCGGCAAGCAATACGTACAAACCGCCCGCGCCAAGGGGCTCACGGAAAACCGGGTGCTCTACGGCCATGTGTTCCGTAATGCCATGCTGATCATCATCGCCGGCTTTCCGGCCGCCTTTGTCAGCATGTTCTTCACCGGCGTGATGCTGATTGAATACATTTTCTCCCTGGACGGGCTCGGCTTGCTCGGCTTCGAATCGGTGATCAACCGCGACTACCCGGTGGTGTTCGGCACGCTCTTTATCTTCACCCTGCTGGGAATGGTGCTTAAGCTGCTCTCCGATCTCACCTATATGTGGGTGGACCCGCGCATCGATTTCGAGCGGAGGGCGCGCTGATGCCGATGCGCAATCCGGTACTGCAACGGCAATGGCGGGCGTTTCGGCGCAACCGGCGCGGCTACTGGTCCATGTGGGTGTTCGCGGTGCTGTTCGTGCTCAGCCTCGGCGCCGAGTTCGTGGCCAACGACAAACCGTTGCTGGTCAGCTATCAGAACGAACTGTACCTGCCGGTCTTCAACACCTATCCGGAAACCGTGTTTGGCGGGCTGTTCGAGACCGAAGCGAATTACCGCGACCCCTACGTGCGCGATTTGATCAACGCCGACGGCTGGATGCTGTGGCCACCGATCCGCTACAGCTACAACACCATCAATTACGACCTCCAGGTGCCGGCGCCGGCGCCGCCGTCGGCGGAAAACTGGCTGGGCACCGACGATCAGGGCCGCGACGTGCTGGCGCGTCTGATTTACGGCTTTCGCACCTCGATCCTGTTTGGCCTGATGCTGACCATCGGTTCCAGCCTGGTGGGCGTGGTGGTTGGCGCTCTGCAAGGCTACTACGGCGGCTGGCTGGATCTGGCCGGCCAGCGCTTTATGGAAGTGTGGTCGAGCATGCCGATTCTCTACCTGATTATCGTGCTCTCCAGTTTCATGGTGCCGGGGTTCTGGAGCCTGCTGCTGGTGATGTTGCTGTTTTCCTGGATGACCCTGGTGGATCTGGTGCGCGCGGAGTTTCTGCGCGGCCGCAACCTGGACTACGTGCGCGCCGCTCAGGCACTGGGCGTGCGCACGCCGGTGATTCTGTTTCGCCATATGCTGCCCAACGCCATGGTCGCCACCCTGACCTTCCTGCCCTTCGTGCTCAATGCCTCGGTGGTGCTGCTCACCTCGCTGGATTTCATCGGTTTCGGTTTGCCACCCGGCGACCCGTCGCTGGGCGAACTGCTCGGCCAGGGCAAGGCCAACCTGCAAGCGCCCTGGCTGGGCCTCAGTGCCTTCGCCACGCTGGCGCTGATGCTGTCGCTGCTGGTGTTTATCGGTGAAGCGATCCGCGATGCCTTCGACCCGAGGAAGTACCAATGAGCGCGCTGATGCGGTTGAACGACCTGAGTGTCTGGTTTGACGACCCGGCGCGCCCGGCGGTGGATGGCGTCAGCCTGACCGTGGAGGCCGGGCGCATGCTGGCGCTGGTGGGGGAATCCGGCTCCGGGAAATCGCTCACCGCGCTGTCGATTCTGGATTTGCTGCCGGCTGGCGCCCACCACCGTGCCGGCGCCATCGAACTGGATGGCGAGGACGTTCAGGGCTGGCCGGACGCCCGCCGCCGGCGGCTGCGCGGCGGCGACATCGGCACCATCTTCCAAGAACCGCTCACCGCGCTCAATCCGCTGCACAGCGTCGGCAAGCAAATCGGCGAGGCGATCCGCGTGCACCAGGGGCTGGGGCGGCAGGCGGTGCGCGCGCGCAGCCTGGAACTGCTCGCCCAGGTGGACCTGCCGGCCAGCGCCGAGACGCTGGCGCGTTACCCGCATCAGCTCAGCGGCGGCCAGCGTCAGCGGGTGATGATCGCCATGGCGCTGGCCAACAATCCGCGTTTACTGATCGCCGACGAGCCCACCACGGCGCTGGATGTGACCATCCAGGAAACCATTCTGGAACTGCTCAAGCGCCTTCAGCGTGAACTGAACCTGGGCATTCTGCTGATCAGCCACGACCTCGGCCTGGTCAGCCGCTTCGCCGAGGACGTGGCGGTGATGCACCGCGGCAAACTGGTGGAGAGCGGCCCGGTGGACGATGTTCTGGAGCGACCGAAGGCGGACTACACCCGCCACCTGATCGCCGCAGAGCCCGGCGGCGCGCCGCGCCCCCTGCCCGCTGACGCGCCGCTGTTACTCAACGCCGAGGATCTTCTGGTACGGTTCCATGGCCGCCGCCGCTTCGGCGGCTTTGGTGGCCGCGACAGCCTCAACGCGGTGGACCGCGTTTCGCTGCAGGTGCGGCGCGGCGAGACGCTCGGGGTAGTGGGCGAATCCGGCTCCGGCAAGTCGACGCTGGCGTTGGCGCTGCTCAGGCTCACCCACGCCGCCGGCCGCATTACCCTGCTCGACCAGCGCCTGGATACCTTGCACGGCGCGGCGTTGCGCCCCTGGCGGCGCCATCTGCAGGTGGTGTTCCAGGACCCCTACGGCAGCCTCAATCCGCGCCTGACCGTGGGCCAGGCGGTCAGTGAGGGGCTGCGGGTGCATCACAAAGACCTGAACGCCGCCCAGCGCCAGGCGCGCACCCGCGCCCTGCTGGAGGAAGTGGGCTTAAGCGCCGAAGTCGTGGATCGCTACCCCCACGAGTTTTCCGGCGGCCAGCGCCAGCGCATCGCGATTGCCCGGGCCCTGGTGGTGCAACCGGACCTGCTGATTCTGGACGAACCCACCTCGGCGCTGGATCGCAGTGTGCAGGCGCAGGTGCTGGAACTGCTGAAAACACTGCAGGACCGCCACGGCCTGAGCTATCTGTTTATCAGCCATGACCTCAAAGTGGTGCGCGCCATCAGCCATCGCCTTATGGTGATGCGGCATGGCAAAGTGATCGAAGCGGGCGACACCGAGCAGCTGTTCACCGCGCCGGCGCAGGATTACACCCGGCAACTGATCGACGCGGCGTTCAGCCGCCACAGGAAACAAGCCGTTGCACATTGACGCCGGCACCGGCTTTTTCCGGCCTGACAATCTCCTATACTAGGGCGCTATTCAGAGGCTCCCTGGACCGAATGACGCCCTGCGTGCGACGCGGCGCTTTCCGCCGGCCCTCCGGCGCACACACTTTGAGGATATGACATGGGTTTTCTCACCGGTAAACGATTCCTGATCGTCGGCATCGCCAGTGACCGCTCCATCGCCACCGGCATCGCCGACGCGATGCACCGTGAAGGCGCCGAGCTCGCTTTCACCTACCAGAACGACAAGCTGAAAAGCCGGGTGTTGAAAGTCGCCGAGCGCTGCGCCAGCAATGAAACCCTGTGCTTTCCCTGCGACGTCACCTCCGACGACGAGATCGCGCAGGTGTTCGCCGGCCTCGGCAAGCAGTGGGATGGCCTCGACGGCGTGGTGCACGCGGTCGGTTTTGCCCCGGGCAGCGAGCTCGACGGCAACTTCGTCGACGTCGCCACCCGCGAGGGCTTCCGCATTGCCCACGACATTTCCGCGTACAGCTTCGTGGCGCTGGCGCAGGCGGCCCGTCCGCTGATGCAGGGCCGCCAGGGCGCGTTGCTGACGCTCAGTTACCACGCCTCCCGCCAGACCGTGCCCAACTACAATGTCATGGGCCTGGCCAAAGCGAGCCTGGAAGCCTCGGTGCGCTACCTGGCCTCGAGCATGGGCCCGGAAGGCGTGCGCGTGAACGGCATTTCCGCCGGCCCGATCCGCACCCTGGCCGCGTCCGGCATCAAGAAATTTCGCATGATGCTCGACTACAACGCCGCCAAGGCGCCGCTGCGCCGCAACGTCACCATTGAAGAAGTGGGCAACACCGCCGCTTTTCTGTGCTCGGACCTGGCCTCCGGGATCACCGGCGAAATCACCTACGTGGACGCCGGCGCCGCCACCGTTTCCATGCCCTTTGATGAGCAGGAAGGCGGAGCCGCGTAGGAACAGGCCAGATAAAGCCATCCTTAAAGCATAGAAAAGGTTCATCGCGGACTAGCGGGAATTGTCTTTTGGGATCGTGTCTGGGTGGCGCTATTGAGG